>Ga0187886_1000302_pt1 | contig 64090 bp, 59 predicted proteins | sample June2016WEW_20_1_FD_133001 | JGI IMG/M metagenome (GOLD analysis project Ga0187886, IMG submission 133001) | Peatland microbial communities from SPRUCE experiment site at the Marcell Experimental Forest, Minnesota, USA - June2016WEW_20_150 | ecosystem: Environmental > Terrestrial > Soil >... | reverse complement strand
GCCTTGGAGCGAAGCCCGCTCAGACTCGGTGATGACCAATGGCGGCGCTGGGTGGTTCGGCATGCACCGAATCGTAGCTGCGAACGGCGGAAGCGTCTACCCGGTTGAGGGCCGAGACACTAGGTAGAGCGGGACCGCCTGGCAGGCGAGACCTGTTTCGCGGACCCAGCCGGCGAGGGCCTCGGCCTTGTTGGCGCCGACGGCCGACGCCGGGAACTCCTGGCGCAGCGCGTTGCTATGTTCGAAGACGTCGCCGTCGACGAGTACGAGCAAGGCTTCGCGAGAGCTATGCACTAGATATCGAACCAATGGCGCCAGCAGCTGTGAGCCGATGCCGCCACAACCAACCAGGACGAAGCGACTAGGCATCTGCCGCTCCTTCGGTCGTGCCGTATGTCGGCACGAGATCGGCGCGGAGCCGGTAGCCGAGCTTCTCGGCAAGAGCTGCCGCGGCGTCGAGGAGTTCGTCGAGCCGTCGCCGGTCTGGCAACGGCCCAACGGCCTCCATCTTGCCGGGCAGCAGCGTGAGCGCCGGCGCCTTCGGCCACGACTTGCGCCGTGGCGCGGGGGCCACCTTGACTCGCGCCAGCCACTCGTCGGACGGCGGCACGATCGTCCGGGGCCGCTCGAGCACCTGGCTCTGGCGGACACCGAAGCGATAACCGTCGACGACGAGTGCCGCCGACAACGATGGCCGTCGCCGGAGTAAATCGCCGACGACGACATGGAGTCCGTCGAGGTCTGCCTCGTCGTCTTCATCGGTCGCACTCGCAAAGGCACCGAAGGCGCCGTGCGAGTGGATCGTGCCGACCAGGCGGGACCCCGCCGGCAAGCTCGACGAGTCGAGCTTGTGCCGGACGGAGACTGACGTCGTCGATTGCGAAGGCACCAGGAGCTCGAAGCGATCGTCCTGCCACAAGAGCAGTACGAGGGCCTCGGTTTGCTGGCGGTCGTACACCGTTCGGAAAAACCCGACGACCTGGCCCATGAGCTCCGCTGGGAGCTTTGGAAGCCGGTAGTCGAGAAATGGCTTGCCGGCCGGGAGATGAGCGACACGCTCGACCTTGGTCTGGGAAAGCCCGAGCAGACTCTGCTTGCGCAGATACAGCCCGTCTCTCGCGACGACAAAGGCCGGGAGGGTTGTTCCTTCGAGAGCCGGCGAGCCGGCTTCAACGATTGGGAACATCGCGCACCTCCGGTGGCCTATCTGGGATCCGGTAGAGCGCCGCTTCGAGGCGGCGGAACGAACGCGTGTCGTACACAAGTGCGTCGCGCATTCGCCGGCCCGACGCTCGAAGCGTCGCGACTGCGATCGTGAGTGCCTGGACTTCGAGCCGATCGATCGAGGGCTCGTATGCCGAGTCTACGAGTCGGGGCCCGATCATCTCCCAGAGATCACGCGGCTCCAGGGCCGGAATGGACCGGAACGCCTCAGGCAGCCGACGCATTGGCGTCGCCCCCTTCGGTGTCCGGAACCGACTCTGAGACGTCAGGTTCCGGGATGGGTGTCACGACCTCGGACTCGCTGATGTCGGGTTCGGCGACGCCGGAGTCGGGAATGTCCCGCTCGGCCGCGCCGACCATGTAAGCGACGACCTGGCGGATCGTCCGCCAGGTGGGGTCGTATTGAAGGGTCAGTGCCGCGAGCGGGTCGCTTCGGCTCCGGGACGCCCAGCTCCGAAAGCCGCCGGAGAACGGCAGCGGATGGCGGTGGAGGTCCTGGTTGAAGCGGCTCGCCCAGAAGGCGCCGATCAGGGCGTCGATTCGCTCCCCGACCGATCGGCCCGAGACTCGCACCGAGCCGAGGCAGACGACGCCGTCGTCCGACGTGTTCGGCAGGCACGAGTGGGAGAGCTGATCGTCGATCGAGCGGATCGGGCTCGTTCGGAAGAAGTTGGAGAGGGTGACGATCTGGCCGGCCTCGACGCCCACCACGAAGACAACGTACGGGAGCGCGAGCCGGTATGTAGCCGGCTCGGACCCTGCACGTTGGGTCGCATGGAACTCGATGACCCGCCGCATCGGCGGCTGCTCGAGGACATATGCCTCGCGCTCGCCCAGGCGGACGAGAAATCGGGTGTTTGCGGGCAATCGGCCGGTCGAGATCGGCTGGTTTCGGACGACCTCGTCGAGGAGCGCAGATAGCTCGACTTCCCGCTCGACCTTCTCGGTCACGTGGGACACGAGCTCGCCCTCGATCCGAAGGTATGTGCGCAACTGCATGGCGCGAAGACTCCTTTCCTCTGAGAAAGGGCGAGGGCGGGAGGATCGGAATGGATCCGACTCCCGCCCGTTGCCCGTCCGACGTGCGTCAGGCCTGCTGGCCCTTCACGCCGGCGCTCTTGAGGAACTCGATCTCGTCGCCCGGGCGGACGACGTATTCGTCGTCGACCCGACCGCCGTTGACGGTCACCGACGCCTCGCGGGGGATGTTCAGGACCTGCTCGAGGACCGTGTACACCGTCGTGATGCGCCTGCCCGCCAGATCGAGCTCGAGATCGTTCACGCCATAGACGACGCGCGTCGCGGATGCGTCGCGAGTCTCTGTTGCCGTCGTTTCCATCGATGTATCTCCTAACTGTTCGACTGTTGCCGAATGGGTCGGAGGACCGGGGAACGACGGCCAGTCACGCACTGGCCACAAAAGCGCGATCGCATCGAGCGATCGGCCCCGGTCCTGTGCGCGGGTTAGCGGTTAGGTGGACTCCCTTCCGGGCATCCCTCCTTTCGATGAAGGCAGGTGAGCGGATCGGAGTACCGGGGTCGAACGGCTGATGGATCGCTGCGTCGAGCAACCGAACGGACCACCCCAGACGCGAGGGCGGTCGTCCGATCGTTCGGCACGGAGCAGGTCCGTTCACCGTTCGACCGGTCGTCCGGTCGGCTCGCCCAACAAGGCTGTGGCCGCGCAGTCGCTCGTGGAAAACGTGCGATTGGCAGCGCTATGCGGGTTGTTAAGGTGCGAGATCGCCGAGGACCCGAAAGGGAACCGGCGCCGGCGCTCGATGCGGCGGATGCCGCGGGAGCTCGCGTCGGGAAGCTCCTAGGAGTGGCGGCGACCGGTCTCTACCGGGGTACGCATTCCGGGCTCTGGGCCGGCCGCCAACCCTGACGTTAGGCCGACGCATCACCCGAGTCAACAGATTCTGAGTACCATATTGCGTACCATATGAGGAGGCACGCACCATCGCATCGAATCGGTGTCAGGTATGCCAGCCCTGCAGGCCGCCGGAGGGCCTGGCGCCCATCTAGTCGACGTCGGGGACCTTGGAGAACTGGAAGCCATAGCGTTCGCCGCGACGGCGATAGGCGCCGGCACCGCCCTCAAGCAGTTCGCAAACTCGTTTGAGCGTTGCTGGACGATCCACTGCCCCGGCATCGAGGGGCTTTCCGCGACCGTCATCGACGTAAAGCGGAATGACTAGTTCCGCATCGCCCAAGACCGCGATGTTGGCACTGTGAGTGGCGACGATAACCTGACGTCGCTCTTTGGCCCGCTCGAGGTGATGAACGATCGCACCCGCAACGAACGGCGCGTCCAAATGATCTTCTGGTTGATCGATCACTAGCGGATCACTTCCCCGAGCGATTAGCAGCAGACTTAGCAATACCGATCTCTGCTGGCCGGCCGACAGTTCGTCGAATTCGCGCCGAGGACGAGCGGCCTCTTCAACATCGATTCGGGGCCTGTCCTCTAGATGCATTGTCTCGAGCATGAAGATCTCATCCCAGGTCATCCCAGTTCCCTCGAGCTGAGCACGACTGAAGAATGGGGCTCCGTCACCAGCGGCATCGAGAAGGCTCACCATGAAGTCCCAATCGCCCGCCAGCCAGAATGCTGCAAGTTGCTGAGGCAGAAGAAGGTCGGCCAGACGATCGACGCGAGGCGATCGGAACCCGAACTTGCCCCTCAGCCAATTGGTCCACTCGGCCCTGAGACCACAGCCGACCGCGACGCTGATCTTCAGACCCAGCGACCCATCGTTTGCCTCATCAGAGATTCGCCGAAGCGTCGAACGTCGTATTCCGAACCGCTCGTCCCAGTTGCCCGAAAGCTTCGCCAAGAGGCCGTCGCGCTGCCTTCGAGCCAGGGCGTGAGCGCGCTGCCGTTCCTGAAGCGCGGAGACGCCGCGTCCGACCTCCTCCAGCCTCTTGGCCAGTCTGCGAATCTCGCCCGCTTCAACCTTCAGACCTTGGGCTTCGAATTCCGTCTGCTTCTTCTCGATCCGTTGCCGGAACTCGGCATGTCCTTCTTGCCATTTGTTCAGGAGGGCCTCAAGGGGGGAAATGGCCGCGGAGACTCCTGCCGTTCTGGCCGCCTGAAGCCGAGCGAGTTCGGCATTGATTGCCGCCAGGCTGGCTTCGATTGGTCCTGCCAGGTCAGAAACCGGCTTGCGAGTCAAGTCGGTCTTCGTCTGATCGGCGAGTTCTCTAAGGCTTCGTAGCGAGCCATCACGGGCCGTCGGCTGAACGGTCGCCACTTGTTCCCGAACACGAGTGATCAGCGCGCCTTGAGTCGCAAGCTCTTTGGCCCAAACGGCTAGCTCCTCCAGGCGTCCTCCTTCGGCGAGTTTGAACTGCGCTGTCAGGCGCTCTTGCTCATCCAGCAGTTTCCTGAGGTCCTCAGATCTGTAGCTGGTCCGCTGGATCTCGCCGGCGTTGTCGGTCAATTCCGCGAGCAGCTCTCTTTCGGACTCCCGGTTTGCAGTCAGTTCGCAGAACGAATCCAGAAAGGTCAGCAGCAGTTCTGGATTCGCGCGATAGCCACGAACCAAGGCGCCCGATTCGTCTTGGGCGAGATCAGCCATTTCGAGGAATACCGCATCGCCGTTCTCGTCATAGGGCTCGTCGCCCCGATCACGGATGGCCTCGCGCTCAAGCCCCGCACGGTCGATGAAACGAACAATCGTGGTGTCCGGCATTCGGTCTGGTTCGTCCGGATCATCCTGATCCTCGCGGCGCTCACAACCCAGTGCGGCCCTGATGGCAATGAGAGCGGTGGACTTCCCCGAGCCACGGCCACCTATCAGGCAATTCAGGTTCGACGAGAAGTCGATTTCCACACCGTCCAGGAATCCGCCGCGGAAGGTCGCCGATGTGATCCGAGGATAGAAAGGAGGAAGTGTGCCCTCCGCTTTGCACCGGCCTTTCGGATTGAAGAGCAGCGCGGTTCGCACGGCGGTGAAATTGAGATCGTCCAGCCTCAAGCGCGTCAGCATCCGAGATGTTCGATCGCGCCCGACGGCCGCCGGCTCGTGGGCATCAGAAGACATGATCCTGGCGAGCCCACGCGCCCGAAGCTCGTTGTTGGCCTGCCGGGTGCTCCACGCCTGTTTTCGTGACGCCTCGACATCGCCCGATGTGAACCACTGCTGCAAGGCATCTGAGCCGATGAACTCCAGCCCAGCCAGCCCCTCGTGAGAGAGCAGCTCAGTCAGCTCTGTGCCGCTGACGCGCGCGTGGAGACCCCCGTCGCGCTCGATGTGAGCGAGGAAGGGCAGGCCGCCGAGACGCTGGACTTCGCCCACGAGAGTCAGAAGAGATTTCTCCGATCGTAGAGACCCGTCGGTAGGATCGGAGCGCAATCCGAGCGATCGGTGGAACTCGGCGAGATCGTCGTAGCAGCCGGGATCGAACAGCGCAATGAAGTGGCCCTGGTGCGTCGTGACCTCAATCCCTGCAAGCACCAAGAGTGGCCGGCCAGCTGCCGCGTCGATAACGGGCCTCACGTTGTCGATGGAATTGTGGTCGGTTATCCCCATAACGGAGATACCGGCACCGATTGCCTCCTCGACATAGTCAGCCGGCGTCCATGTCTGCACTCCTCGATCTGGGGCGACGTGAACATGGAGATCGGCACGGACAAACTGGGCGCCAGCCATAGTTCCCCCTAATGCTCCCAAATGAGCCACAAGGAGAATAGCTTCTGGCGTAGACGGCCTGTCGGTCACTGCCGCTATCGGCGTCGGGCCTGACCTTATGGCGCGAGGGCGCCGTCCTCCACCTCGCCCGCCCCGGCCGCGAGGAGTTCGAGCCAGGCGCGCGAACCGACGGGTGCGGGCAGCAGCCGCGCTGGAGGCTCGAGCAGCGAACGGATCGAGAGAGACGACCGTCCCCGAGCGAGGGGCAGGAGCCGGGTGTCCAGCGAGTCCCGGGAGAGGTCGGCTCGCGCGACGACCCACGTCTGCGGGCCGAGATCGAGCGATTCCACCTGCCGGATCATCCAAGTGGCCCTGATCAGGCTCGGGACAACGACCACCAGCTGCCAATTCGGACGCGTGGCAAGGGGCTGCCTATAGGCGGCGAGCTTGGCCCGGATCGTTCGTGAGTGTTCGGTGCCCTCGTCGATCTCGAGCGCGAGGACGACGGAGCCGGCTTCGGTCGTGACGAGGACGATGCTGTCGGGCCGGACGAAGCGCCCGAGGACGTCCGAGGTCATCGTGTCGGTGAGCCAGAGCTGAACCGGCGAGTGCTCGCGATCGTCGCTCCGGTTCAGCGCGATGACGGCATCCACGGTATCGAGCATGTGGCGCGTATACGTCGGAGGCGCTGGCGCTCGCCGGGTGCCGAGACGCTGATGACCGACAGGGCCGACGCGGTAGGCGAACTCGGCTCGACCGGGAGGCGTGTCACCGATCGTGGCGCGATCAAGCAGCGTGGCCTGGTGGAAGTAGAGCAAACGTTTCTGAGCGTGGCGCGGCTTGCGGTATACGAGTTGAGCAAGCTGACTTGGGGTAGCTACGCCGCAGCGGATGAGGAACCGAAGGCAGGCCCGGTCGGTCATCGGAAGCCGACCTGGATCCACGTCAATGGCGCTGACGGGATCGATCGTTCGGAAGGCAGAGCTCATATAGGGTCTTCCCCTCCGATATGGCGCCGATTCGTGCTTGAATCGGGCTCTTTGCGCGAGACGATTGCGCCCCGCCAAGCGCCCCGCCAAGCGCCCCGCCAAGCGCCCTGGCGGAACAGCAACTCGAGCTTCATGTCTTGTCTGTCGCGGTCCTGTTGTCGGTGGTCCGCTGGGCCGTCTCGGGCGTGTTGGTCTCCGGTGGCTTCGTTTCAGCCGCCTTCTCTAGTTCAGCCGGTTCGTTTCCTCCGGAGCGCTCGAAGACCTCCCTCTCGACTTCCTCCAGCGACCTCGGGGCGTCGCGGTAGTCGCTCCCCGCGATCATGCCATCCATGCGCTCCGGGTCGGCGGGCGCAGGAATCGATACCCGCCCGCCTCGAACGAGGGGCATGCCATCGGCGCCTCGTGTCCGAACGACGACGTCGAAGCGACGCATCGCAAGGAGTTCTTCCGGCGTGACCGGGGCGAACAGCCGGCCGAGATCGCGGACGTCGTCGGTGCCGGGCTCCAGAAGCGCGACCGACGCAACGTTGGTGCGAACGGCACCGGCGAGGCGGTCGCCGAGTGCGGACATGGACTGGGCAGCCAGAGCGATGTGCAGGCCGAACTTGCGGCCTTCAGCGAGGATCGACTCCATCGCCTGTGTGTGGAACCGCTGAGCCTCGTCGACGACGAGCAGATGCGGCCTCCGCTCGGAGGCGGCCCTGCCCTGTCGGCCGACGGCGTCGATGGCGAAGCGGCTGATGAGCATCGCGCCGAAGAGCGCGGCATTGTCGCCACCGACGCCGGAGAGATCGACGACCAGCACGTCGCCGGCGTCCATGACCATCCGCGGCGAGATCGTTGAGTCGCCCTGACCAACGATCGAGCGGATGGAACCGTAAGAAACGAAGGCGCCGAGTTTGTTGAGCACCGCCTTGATCGAGGGATCGCGTTCGCGTTCCCGTGGCCCTGGCCACTCGTCACGCCAGAAGGCCTGCTCCATCGGATCCGAGAGCAAGGTCGTGAAGCGCTGCCGCGCCCGGTCGTTAGTGAGGATGCGGATCAGTTCCAGGATCGTCTGCTGATGGGGATCGGCGAACGCGGCGAACAGCGCGTGGCGGAGGTAGTGCTGCATCTTTGGCCCGCAGAACCGTGGCCATAGATCGGCCAGCAGCTGCACGAACTCGGACGCCACGAGTTGGGCGTCGTCGTCGCCGTGGCGCTCGAGGAAGTTGAAGCCGCGCGGATGGAGACGATCCGCCAGGCGAAGGACGTGGACGGTCGGCCCTTCTTCCGGCAGGCGACCGAGGATGTCCTTGGTCAGGTCGCCGTGAGGGTCGATGACCGTCACCCCGACGCCGGCCTGGGCACAGCCCAGCACGAGATTGAGGAGGAGCGTGGTCTTGCCAGAGCCGGTCGCGCCGAAGACCGCAAGATGTCGAGCGAGGGTGTCGGACGACAGGACGAGCGGACCCTGCCTCGCATCTGCTATGGCGATTCCAGAGCCGGGCTCTCGCTGGCGGTGGGAGCCTGGCAGCGCTCGTTCACGTTCGAGAGACAGGCCGTCGAACCGTCGATCGGGCAGCGCCCATAGTGCACCGAGAAGCTCAGGGTCAGCCGAAAGGGCGGCCGATCCCGACTTCGAGCCTTCGCGGACAGTCCACACCAGCGACTGTGCCCCCGAGCGCAGCGCGTCGGTCGCGCCGACCAGCTTCCACAGGAGCGCAGCCGCAGCCGCCGGCTCGAGGCCCGACGCCTCCAGGGCGATAGTCGCGCTGTACATGGCTGCCGGTTCGGTCGAGCGCGTCGGTGCCTGGGGCATCGGCTTGTCAGCGACCGATCGCATGAGGAGCGCATCGACGATCGCCGTAAGAGCGAACCCGCCGATCGAACGCCCAATGCTCTCCTCGCCCGAGTCAGCCGACGCGCCGGGCATCAGACGTACGCGAAGAAGAACTTCCGCACGCGTGCGGGCTCCATCCAGCGCCACAGCGAGCCGCAGCGGGACCGAAGCTGCCTCGGCGTCGGTTCGGAGGGCGTGAGTCTGGGCGCGACCGAGTCGGGCTGTCGCGACGGCCGATGCAGGCTGGTCGTCGATCTCGACTTCTTCGAGCTCACAGCGTCCAACCACCGAACGAACAGCCATCTCGACCGCGGAGACGATTTGCGACGGGCAGTCGATCTGCCAGTGCATCGAACTTTCGCGCCAGACTAGACGAAGCTCGATCGGCGGCCAGCCGACGCGAACCCGATCGACGCCGCGGCGCTGCCCCGGATGGAGAGCCCGGATCAGCTCAGCCGTCGCGTCGGCATCGAGCTGGGCGTTCGCCGGCAGGACGACCTCCAGGCGAACGAGTTCGGCCCTGACGACTCGCTCGTATCCAGCCTGGCGAGCGGTCGTGGCCAGGGGCGGCACGATCGACAGGCCGGCGAGCACGAACAGGAATGCGCCGCCCATGATCACGAGCAGGATCGGCGGGATCGGGAACGGTACGGCCATGGTGACTCATCCTTTCGGTGGCAGGACTGCCATCGGATCGACCGGGAGCCCGGCATCGTAGATGGCGAAGTGGAGATGGGGTCCGGTTGTGATCCCGGTCAGCCCGACCTTGCCGACGACCTCGCCCGTTACGACGACGTCGCCGACCTTCACCGCAGGCGGGTCCTGCAGGTGGCCGTAGAGGGAAATGACGTTGGGCACGTGCTCGATCTCGACGACGACGGCACCCGACGAATCTCGCCCGGCGAAGACGACCTTCCCGCTCGCGATCGCCCGGACCGGCGTCCCGAGGGGAGCCGAGATGTCGATGCCAGCGTGGAAGTGCGGGTAGTACTTGCCCTGGTAGGTGAGCGGCGGCTCGAGCGCGAGCGATGTCGCCCCGAACCACTGGGTGATCTTGCCGTCGAGCGGCCAGACGACCTGGACCGACACGGCATAGCGGTTGGCCCAGTACATGACCTCGTCGGGGTATTTCGGGTTGGGGTTGTAGTGGAGGAGCGCCGCGGTCCAGTTGTCCGGAGCGCCGTCAGCGCGCAGGAGTGCCGCGGCCGCGGGGATGGCGTCAGCGGGGTTGCAGATGTTCGGGTTCGCGATGCCGGCAAGCCTTGCCGCGCGCGAGAAAGTGCTCGGCAGGAACTGCATGGGACCACGGGCGCCGGCGAAATTCGGCGCGCAGTCCGCGTCAAGACGGCCGTGGTGGGTCTCGATGTACCCGACACCGGCGAGCACCTGCCACTGAAGTCCGAACCGCTCGCCCGCCTGCTCGTAGAGGACGAGGTAGTCAGGTGGGATGTCGGCGATCGGCGCCGGCGCCGGCACGGGCACGGCGGCGACGGCGCAGGAGCCCGCAAGGATGCCGACCGCGCCGCACAGGATGACGAATGCAACGAGCTGCCCGGCGCAGCCGATGGCGCAGCCGTAGCGGAGCCAGCCCATCAGTAGAAATCGTTGGGCGCGTACCTCTGATGGGATTGCTCCAGCAAGTCCGAGGGACGGCTCGTGAGCGCGGAGTATTCGCGTCGGCTAACGACGGCCTCATAGGCGACGTGGCTTCGCCCCACGAAGAGGAGGCCCTCGCCCGGACGGGCATGGAGGAGGGAGCGGCGTTCAGCGGGCGTCAGATCGAAGTAGCGCGCCAGGGCATCGGCGCCTTCGGGCGTCTGGCCGAGCAGGATCCGTATGTCGCACTGCTTGACGATCGGCTCGCCGAAATCGGAGCGCAGGAATTCGACGATGTCCTGAGTCGCGAGTTGCAACCCCGCGTGGTAGTGGCGGGCGGATCGCGCGAGCTCCTCGATGAAGGCCGCGCCCGCAGGCTGGCGCATCACCTTCCAGGCCTCGTCCACCACGACGAGCTTGCGGGCCATGTCGATCCGGACCGCGTCCCAGAGCATCGCCAGCGCGGCGAGTTGGGCGACCGATCGAACTTCCGGATCGGTCAGCGCCGCCAGGCCGACGACGACGAGCTGCCGATCCTGCAGGGACGGCGCCCGCCCCGCGAAAACCAGGGCCAGGGAGCCGATCGCCCATCGCTCCAGCCGGGTCGCGATCGATCCGCCGCCGGGCGTTGCCCGAAGAACCTCAAGCAAGCCCGCGAGCGTCGGCGGCGGCTCCTCGTGGGTCGCCGGATCCGTCGTTATCCCAGCCAGCTCGTACACGCGCCGAAGAGCGATGTCGAGCGCAGGCCGTTCGTCGCGCGAGAGGCTGCCGACCATGGCGGCCACGAGCGAGACGAGGATCTGGAGCTTGGACGCCAGCGCTCCGGCCGTTCGCTCGCCTGTAAGCGCCAGGGGGTTGAGCCCGGTCTCCCCCGATCCAGGCTCGATGTACAGGCCGCCGAGTTCGGCGGTCACGCGGCGATAGTCACCCAGTGGATCGACCACCAGGACGCGTATGCCCTGGAGGATGCAGCGGACGATCTCGGCGCCCGTGGCCATGGTCTTGCCCGTGCCGGTCTGCCCCAGAACGATGGCGTTGTGCGACGGCCGGGCGAATCGGTCGAGCACGATCGGCGCTCCGGACGTGCGGACCCGGCCGTACAGGTGACCCGAGGGCTCGTACAGGTCGCCCGCCACGTTGAGCAGGCTCGCGGCAAGGCTCGCGCTGTCGAGGTTCCGCTCGGCGATAGGCGCGGGGTGCGAGCCGGGGACGACGCCGCGCCAGCCGTCGGCAAGACGGAACGTCGCGACCTCCGGCTCGAAGCCGATGCTCCGCATCTCGAGACGCAGCATGTCGAGGCGCTCGGCGAGGGCGGCAGGATGGGAAGCGCGGACCAGGAGCATGGAGTCGACAAGGTACAGGCGGCCGGCCCCAGCGTGGACGGTCCGACGTCCGCTGGCGCTCGTCTGCAGAACGCGCTCGCGCTCGACGTCGCTGAGCTCGCCCCGTTCGGATGCGAGTCGCTCGGCGGCCCGAACCTGGCGGAGCCGTACCGTCAGGAAGCTCATCGCTTCGGCCCGCGACAGCGGCCGCACTCGCATCGAGATCGCGTCGACACCCGTAAGCGCCAGCACTGGGGCAGTCCAGCCGGGCTCGATCTGGGCCGGCCAGCGCCGCCCGAGCGCGACGAGCGTGAGCGCCTCGGGGCCTTCGACCACGTTGGGCCCGACTCGGTACTCGGCGCCCGCGCCGGAGAGCAGCGACGTCGCCTGGGCGAGTTCGTCCTGAGATATGGCGCGCAGCCGGATCCCGTGCTCTTCGCCAGTGCGACGCACCAGTTCCGCGACCCTGGCGGCCGCGGTCTCACTGACGGCCGAAAGGATGAGCAGGCAGCGCCGCGGCGGGCGAGCGAGGTGGGCCGCAAGGTCGCGATACAGACCTGTGTACGCGGTCAGGAATCGCCGCGGCGCGCCTGGGACTGGAGCGAGCCAGTCAAGGTGTTCGGATGGACTCCGCTCGATCGGCACCGACAGGATCTGGAACGGTCCGGGGATCGCGTCGTACAGCTCGCGTATCGACGCGACGGCCGCGTCGCGCTCCTCTGTCCTCAGGAGATCGAGGTTGACCGGCGGGATCTCGAACGCCCGAAGGAATTCCTTCTTCTCTATCCGCTGTTCGGAGGCTCGTCGCTTGATGAGCATGGCGAGCAGCGTGCCGCAACGGCAAGGGTCGAGTCAACAGATTCTGAGTACCATATTGCGTACCACCGCCAAGGCGGCCGGCAGGCAGGCGAAATCCGCCTCATTCGTTGCTCATTCGCTGTGCCGTGTGAGCTGACACCGCCGACAGGCACCCTGCCACCATGGAACGCATGAGATGGGGCAAGAAACGGCTCGTCGACGGCCCAGGCTGACGCGGATGGATCAGCCTGGCGTCGGTGGGTTTCAACCGTGGTGGAAGGCAAACTGCCAGAGACACCAAACGCTACCCTAGACCGGCCGCCGCTGAGGAGACTAGGACCAGAATTGAGCACATTGCCAACCCTGCAGGAGCAGTCAATCACCGCCCGCCTTGCAGGTGCTGGGTCATTGCGAGCGGACATCGAGCACGTCATGGCTGCCGTTCCGCGCGATGCTCGGCCGGATGACTATCGGCGCGCGATCATGAACGACAACGCCGCCCGCAAGAACACTGGCACGGCTCGGATGTGGACCTGGAAACGGCTCAAACTGAGGTACGCCCTGGACCACACTGACGCCCCAGAGTTCACTGCTTTCCGGCGCGCAATGACGGATCCTGATCCGGCAGGTCGTGGCCTTAGCGCGATGTTGATGTTCGCCCGCCTTGATCGCCTTTTTCGGGAGGTGACCCTTCAGGTGTTGGCTCCACAGCTTGGTCATCCGGGCGAATTGATCCCATCGAAGCTGGTTCGAGAAGAGGTTGAAGCGCGCAGCCGAGCGGCCGGGCTCACCTGGTCGGAGGAGAGCCTCGCGCATGCCGCCGTACACCTGGCCGGTGCCTGGAAGGACTTCGGTCTGGTCGAAGGGTCATTGGAACGTCGGGTCGGCCGTCTCCATCCCAGCCATGCCACCACGCGCTTCGCGGTGGAACTAGGGAAGGCAGAGGGTCGCACCGACCGCCAAGTCTTGGACGCGCCTTGGTTCCAAATCCTGGGTATGGATGCGGCCTCTTCGGCATCTCTACTTCGGGCGGCCGCGCGCGACGGAAAGCTGCAATACCGGGCTCAGGCCGATGTCGTCGAGATTACGCTACCGGATGAGGAGGACTGAGTGCGCCGGTCGCTCGACGATGCACTTCTGGCGCTGCGGGGGCAGGTCAAGGCCTGGGCCGCCGGTGGCAGGCCGGACATCCGCGTGTTCGTGTACCCACCTGAGTGCGAAGCGATGATGCTCGCTCGCATTCCTGGATGGGCAGTGGATCGCGAGCGTGAGGGGCTCGCCGTTGACGTCGTGGACATAGGTCAGGAGTTTCGCGCCGTCGTTGGCCGCCGGCGGGCTGAGGACGCGCTGGCCAAGTTGGAGCTTCGAGCCCCCGCGCAGGTAATGGTTAGTCTTCAGAATCTCGCTCGAGAGGCGATCGTCGAGGCGATTCGTCGTCCACTCCCAAGTCCGGCCGTGGCGCGCCTGATCGTCAACACGGGATCACTCGCCACTATTGCTTCCTACTCCGCGATTACAAATGAGTTCCACGGGACAGCGGAGCCCCCGCCTGCACCAGTCGCTATCGCGTTTCCGGGTGAAGCCGACGACAGGACACTGAGCTTGTTGAACCTGCGCCCCGACGCCAACTACAGAGTTCCTCGCATATGAAATGCCAGGTGGGAGGCAGCTCGTGACGACTGTTCGAGACACGATCCAGCGGGATCTCGCCGACGAAATCCAGAGTGTCATCAAGGTGGCCGAGACGTCCCGCCTCGTTGTCGACTTGCGCGAGTACGTGCTCACGGATCTGCTCGCAAAGCAGTTCGGCGATGTGCTGTCCGCGCTGGTCGCGGCATCGCGGCCGGCCACGATGAGTTCGGGCAAGACCGGGATTTGGGTTTCAGGTTTCTTCGGGTCGGGCAAGTCCCATTTCGCGAAGCTGATCGGACATCTGGCCGCGAACACTCAGACAGACGCCGGGCCAGCTCGCGAGCTATTCCGGCAGCGACTTCGTCCTGGCAATGCACGACATGATCGGATCGCAGAACTGCTCCATGAGGCTGACAAAGATGGTCTCAGGGCCCAGCTCGTCGCGTTCGACATCACCGCATTGCATGGTGATGCGACGGAGAACACTGGTCGCATCTTTCTCCGCGGCCTCTACCGTCAACTTGGCCTGTCGTCCGTCATTGCGTTTGCTGACCTGGAGACCGAGGTCAATGCTGCCGGGAAACGAGAGGAGTTCCTGGCCGCGTATTCAGCCGCGTCGGGCGGGTCGTCCTGGGACGACGACCGCGACCTTCCTCATGTCAGTGCCCAGCTCGCCGAGGCGGTTGCGTCGGTACTCCCGCGGTTCAAGAGCGCCGAAGACGCCCTTCGGGGCATCGAACTCAGCCAGAATGAGTACACGACGCTTTCGATCGATGGCGTTGTCCAGAAACTACTCCGCTGGCTGGCGAGCCAGAAGGCGGGTGGCCAAGAGAAGGTCCTGTTCTTCGTGGCCGATGAGGTTGGGGCTTGGGCCGGCCGCAACCTTCAGCGCATCGAGGAGCTCCGGTCATTGGCCGAAGCCTTCGGATCTCAGGGAAACGGCCGTCTCTGGCTGCTCGCGACTTCCCAGGAGCGGCTGTCTGACGTAGTCCAGAACGCCGGCTACGCCGACACCAAGACGACGCAGGAATTCATCCAGCGCCTCGAAGCCCGGTTCGGCACCAACGTACATCTCGAGCCCAGCGAGGTGGGTATGGTGATCGAGGATCGCGTCCTTCGTAAGAAGCCGGCGAGCCGGGCCGAGCTCGAGCACGTCTACCGCAACCGCCAGGCGTGGATATCGGATGTTGCCGCGAAGCCTGGTCTCGAGCTGCTTGGCGAGTATCCGGGCCCCACGATGGATCGATTCGTCGAGGACTATCCCTTTCTCCCATACCAGCTCAGACTCGCCAGCGACATCTTCGGCGTCATGCGGGGCGTCAAGGTGAGCTCTGGTGCTCGCTCGATGCTCAAGGTTGCTTTCGACGCGACTCGGGCACTCGCAGACTCGGCTGTTGGGGCCGTGGTCTCGTGGGACCGTATCTTCGACTCGGCGAACGCTGACAACGAGTTCGCAGATGAGAACTACCTTGGGACTTCCGGACTTCAGTCACTAGAGCGGGCGGACGAAGACCTCGCCGGCAAGGCGCCTTTCGTGCGGCCATCGAGGATTCTCAAGGTCCTGTGGCTGATGCAACAGACAACCCGGGTTCCATGTACGGAATCGAACCTCGCCCGGCTGCTCGCCGACGATACCAACGCCGATGTTCTGGATCTCGAGATGCGCTTGCACGCGACCCTAGAGCAGCTACGCACGTACAACTACGTCCGGCAGGATGCCGGCTCTGGACAGTGGCGGTTCCTGACCCCGGACGAGGTCACGGTCGAGAATATCGTGTCGAGGATCGCCGGCGACCTGCCCGCCAAGGAGGTTCGCGACCGAGCCGCGGCCCTTTTCGCCGAGCGTCTCAAGGCGCTCGGATCTGTGCTTGTAGGCAAGTCCGGAACAACCTTCGATTACGGGGTGCAGCTTAACGGGGCACCGCTCAAGAACGATTCGGCGCCCGTCCAGCTCAAGGTGTTCTTCGCCTCGCTGCCCACTGCGAGCAGGATCCGAGATGAGCATGCGGCCTATGTCGAGGACTCCGCCGTCTACTGGACCATCCCTGTCCCAGATCAGCTGGAAGAGCGACTTCGTCGCGTTCTAGCCATCGAGCGACTGCGGGCGGATGCCAAATTCAATGAGATTCGCACCTCCAAGACGGATGTGGAAGCCGACAAGCTGATCGAAGAGGCGAACCAGATCCGCAGCCAGGCAACGGAAGACCTCCGTCGCGCCCTCGGCCAAGGAGTGCTCTATTGGGGAGGCGGGTCTCGGACTCTCAACGAGGCCGTAAGCAAGGACGCCTATGTCCCGGCGCGCACGGTCATCGAAGAGGCAGCCAAGGATCGCATCGTTCTTCGATACCCCCGGTTTGCCGAGGGCGACCGCAGGTTCGATGAGAAGAACATCGAGCGGCTGCTCGATACGCCTGCGTCGAAGCGTGCCGGCCTGGACCCAGATCTCGGCCTCTTTGACGCGGACGGCCATGTCCACGCGGACAACGTCCTGGCTGCGGCCCTAGTTACGTTCGTCAACGGCGCCTCGAAGACGTCTGGGGCGGACATCCGCGGGTACTTTGGGGCTCCGCCATTTGGATGGCCTGTTCACCTCCCGAGATATGTCGCCACGGCGCTCTTCGTGGATGGGCGAATAGCCCTGGTAGACAAGAGCGGCGTGCGGCACGACAACCCAGGCAGCCCCTCCGCCCGGATCGTGGTCGGGTCGAAGGACTTCGGATCAACGCGGGTTGTGGTGGAGGAGAACCCCCTCACCCCGGATGAGGCCACTGCCATTCGCGAGGTTCTCAGTGATCTCGGCGAGACGACAAAGGACAACTCCGAGCTATCCCTTCATGACGCGGCTCGCTCAGTCGTGCAGAAGACACAGAGGCGGCTCGGTGTCACCGAGCGGGCGAAGGCGGTCAACCTACCTCTGCCGGCGATCTTCGGCGAACTTGCGGAGGCGATTGACGAGGTCACGGCAGCCGGATCTCGCTCCTCAAGCCTTCGCGCCCTCCTAGCCCACAAGGCCACCCTGACCGCGGGCCACAAGGCCCTCGCAGACCTTGAAGGTTTCGTGCAACGGCATGGGCTCGACCAGTTCCAGCGTGCCGGGCGCCTCACAGAGATCGCGCTCCAAGCGGGCTTGGAGGACGATCCCGAACTCGGTGCAAGCGTCGCGGACGCCCGGGGCCAGATCGAGGAGCTCAAGACGCAGCGCCGCGTTCTCGACGAGTGGCTTGGTACCTACCAGTCCGCCCGTGATTCAATACTCACTGCATATCGGACTCGCTATGGACCCTTGTACGCGGCCGCCCGGACGAAGGTCGAGGAAGGCCGCGCGGCCATCCTGGATGGTCCCGAATTCGGGAAGCTTGGCGTTGAGAAGGCAGTTCAGGTCCGCGTTCGATTCACGGGAACCGGTCGGCCTCTACAGGAGATCCCAGACGTTCCGCTGATGAGCGAGTCGGACCTGATTGCCGCGACGAGTGCCTTCCCGCTGCCGCTCCTCAGATCACGGGTCGATGAGGTAGACCGAGAGGTGGCGAGAGCGCAGGCCTTCATTGCTGAACTCCTGTCCGAGAGGCCAAAGGAGACTCAGGCCACCTGGTCAACGTCAACTCTGAGCGGCAAGGTGTTCGACTCCGGCACGTCTCCTGACGCCGCCTTCGACGCCGCGAAGGACGAGATCAAAGCCCTGATTCGTCAGGGTAAGACGGTCCGGACGATCTAGCCATGGCCACCGAGTCCAGCTGGGGCATTCCAGAGCCCGTCCGTACGATCCTCGCCGCCCGAGTCTCAGAGCTCCGCGTGGGCCTACAGGAGGATGCCCGTCGGCAATTGGCCGCGCTGGGAATAGCAGCCGACCTAGTCGGCCCGCCGCCGGGGGACCGCTCGCTGTCCGCCGATGAGAACAAAGCCCGCGACGTCGTGCTGGCGGTTCTCGCGACGCACCGTGATGCCGGAGAGTCCCGCGAGGAGGCGCTACGGGGCTACGCAGGAGAGGTCGCGTTCACGCTCTTCGACCGACTTGTCACGTTCCGTTGTCTAGAAGAACGCGGCCTTCTTCTCGTCGACGGCCAGGCCGAGAGCCTGGTTCGGCGCGACCTTGTGCGCGGTACGAGCTCGCTCATCTGGCGAACCCGGGATGCAAACCCGGGTCTCGACGAGCGGGCAATCGCCCGGACCGCATACCGCGCGGCTTGCGCCGCGATGACAGATCGCGTCAAGGTTCTGTTCGACCCCGACGACGAGCCTTCGGCGCTATTCCCCACGCTGCCGCTCTGGCAGAAGGCGATGGATGCCCTCAACGATCCGGCGATCCCCTCGGTCACCTTCGCCCAGGACGAGATCATGGGTTGGGTATACCAGTATTGGAGCGCGTCACCCAAGCGCGAGCTCTTTGAACAGGTCCCGGCGTTTCGCAAGATCGCGGCAGGACGCGATCTTGCACTAGCCTCTTGCACGTACACGCCGCGATACATCGTCGACTACCTGGTCCAGAACACGCTCGGTACGACCTGGGTGGAGATTCACCCAGACTCAGCCCTACCTGCGACCTGGCCCTACTACGTCACGCCGCCTGCGGGTAACCCGCCAGTCGAGCGCGAGCCCAAACGCGTCCGCGACATTACCCTGATCGACCCCTGCGTCGGCAGCGGCCACTTCCTGGTCCGAGCGTTCGACCTCTTCGCCCAGCTCTATGCGGAAGAAGGGATCGAGAAGCCCGAAGACGTTCCTGGCCTGATCCTCGAACACAACCTCTATGGCGCCGACATCGACCGCCGGGCCGTCCAGATCGCGGCCCTCGCGCTCTACGTGAAGGGCTGCAACCTGGTTGGGTCGGCCTTCCGACCCCGGAAGCTCAACCTGGTCGCCTGCGACATCGCTATCCCGCCAGATCCACCCGCCGATTTCCTGGCTAGTCTCGATGAGCCTGAGCTCAAGGACCTAGCCAAGAGCCTGTGGACCGGTCTAGCCGGGATTCGTATCTTCGGTTCGCTCCTCCATCCCGAGCGCCGCGTCAACGAAGCCTTTGCCAAGCTCAAAGCCAGTGGTAAAGGCACGCTCTGGGAGGACGACACAGACTGGGACCAGAAGCGGGCCCACTTCATGACCGGCCTGCGCAAGGCGTTCACCGCCGCCGCAGGCGACACGGATCTGTCCACCCGACTCTTCGGCGAGGAAGGCAGCCGCGGCCTCGACGCGCTCCAGATCCTCGGGCGCCGCTATGACGTGGTCGTGACGAACCCACCATATGTTGGGTTCCGGAAGATCAGCCCAGCAATCCGCGATGGGCTGAAGAGCCTGACTCCTTCAGCAACCCTCGACCTCTATGTGGCGTTTGTCGACCGGTGTCGGGCGTTTACCTCACCTGCGGGCCTACTCGGCATGATCGCTCCGCAGTCGTGGCTGACGAGCACGCGGACACTCGAGCTAAGGACCAACCTGGCAGAAGAATGGCCGCGGACCGTGGTTGGGTTAGGCCAGGGAGTATTTGCTGATGCCGCTCTGGTCTTCGCCGGGGTGTTCACGTGGCAGGCATGCCCGCACGATCGAAGATCGCTCGGGACCGTCCGGATCAACGATCGCTCCTTTGAGGAGGCGCTGCTCGCCGCGGTCCGGAGCCGAAGCTTCCACACCTGGCCCATCGAACTCATCCGGCGACTTCCGACCATCCCATTCCTTCCGGACGCGCCGCGGGCCTTGATCGAGTTGCTGTCGTCACCGGCTAATGTCGGGCGCCTCTTTGAGTTCGTCGACGGCGCTTGGGGTGGGGACAATGAACAATTCACGCGTCGCACCTGGGAGGTGGATGCGTCCCTGGTCCCTCTACATTGGATGGTGATGAGTGCGGGCAAGGGATATGCTCGATGGTGGCGGCCGGACGATCAGGTGGTTAAACGTCTGCCGGACATGCCCTCCGGCGCCCGTTGGGAGTACGGAAGAGTAGCCGGTGGCAGACTCTCTGCCCGCGAAGGGAGACCGGACTCCACTCACCTTGCTGGTGTTGTTGGACTGTACCCCAAGCCTGGTGTCAGCGGCGGCGCGGTCCTTGACGTTGCGGCGCTGCTCAATTCGCGCGTTGGCAACCTCTACCTTCGGACCTTGGTGTCCGGCCTCAATTTCAACCCCGGATACTGTGGCCGGATCCCTGTCGCTGACTCCTTGAAGGGGTCCGGCGTCCGTGTGGCCACCGCCGCGATCGTTGAGCTTGCAAGGGGCGAGCACGACGATCTTGGAGTGACAGTCGGTGATCGACCGCGAACCCAGGAAAGCGTCGCGGCTGGTCCGCTCCGTCTGGCCCTCGAGGCCCAGCTGGACAACCTCGTCGCGTGCGCATACACCGCTGGCCAGGTTGAACTGCTCGACGAGTTCATCCCTCGGCCCGCCGGCTGGAACCCACTTCTCGTCGGTTACGACCGCTTGCCTCATGCGCCCGAAGGTATCGAAATCCCCGCAGGTCTAGCTGACTTCATCGCGACGCTTGAACATCGCCCGCTCTCGAAGCCCGAGCTTGCCCGCGTGAAGGCTCGGCTTCGCACGTTGTATGAGGCGGGCCCGGGCGCGAAGGAGGAAGTCGAAGAGTCCGCTGTCAAGAGCAGCGATGAAGGCGACGAGGCCGAGGCTGCCCCGGGTGCTTTGATCCCGATCCCGACGGAGACCTTCCTCGAAGAGCTGTCGGTCAAGATGGAGTTCCACCCCATCAGCATCTACTGGCTGCTCGAAGAGTTGCGCGCCGAAGGCGTGGTCTCGCCGCCGCTGCGCAAGGCCGAGATCGAGGAGTACATCGACATAACTCTGGTTCGGATGCTCGGCTACCGCTGGCCAGAGCAGGACTCCTACGAAGCAGCTCACGGCCCGATCCTCGATGCCGACCTCGTCGATCCTGACGGAATCATCCCGCTCGTCCCCTGTGGCGACGAACCTGTCGCCGACGAACGGGTCAGGTCCCGCCTGGTCCGCCAACTCGGCGAAGACGGGGCCGACGCCTTCCTGGCCGACCTGCGCCGTTACACGAAGCGCGACCTCGCCGATTGGATCCGTCGGGACTTCTTCAAGGGACACATCAGGCGCTTCAAGAACCGCCCGATCGGCTGGCACCTGCGGAGTCCCGAAGGACACTTCGAGGCTCTCGTCCTCTATCACCGCCTCTCGCGCGACACGCTCGCGCAGCTCCGGGTCACCTATGCCGGCGATCGTGTGGCCCGCCTGCGAGCCGAGCAGCAACGAGCTCGCGACCGCGCCGACTCCCGAACCGTCACAAACCTCCAGGTGGCGATCGAGGATGTCGAGGCGTTCCGCCGCACTCTTGAGGCGATCGAGCGCGGCGACGAGCTAAAACACAGAATCCGCTGCCGCTGGAAGAACGAGACCGAGACCGGCCGTGCTGGCCCCTATGCGCCCGAAATTGACGAGGGCGTCAAAGTCAACATCCGGCCCTTCCAGGAGAGCGGCCTTCTGGCGGCCAAGGCGATCAACAAGTGGTGAGCTTGGCACGAGCCCTCGCCGAAGATCTCAACGCTGCACTGGCACATGAGGATGGGGCGCCAAGGTCGGTCCTCCTCTGGCTGGACCCAGACGGCCAATTCAATCGCCTGCGGGACGCGGTCGCGGGCGAGCTCCGAGCGATGGAAACTGAGCTGCTCCCCCTCGACCATAGCGGCTCGCAGTTCGAGATCAAGATGCGCCTTCTCGAAATCGAGGGCGCGGGCGGCAGGGCGATCGTCCATCTTCCGGGTCGATCAGGAGTCGACTTGGACGGGCTCGCTGACGGCCGCCCTCCCGTACTGTGGGCTTTCGTTGAGTACCGCTACAAAGGCTCGATCTGGGGTCATGTTGCCGGCTCTAACGAGACCCGCTCGCTGACATTGGACGCCTGGCTGTCCGGTAGGGGCGTGCGTTTCTCAGGCGGAGGAGCGCGCGCCGCCGTCACCATGGACGGCCCCGATTCACGTTTGGCGCGGTTCGCCGCGAAGAACGCCTTCGCGGATCTGACCCAATTCCCGCAACCGATCAACCTACAGACGTTGAACGTGGTCGGCGACCCACGGGACCTCATGATCGAGCTTCTGCTGGACCCGGAAGGTGCTTCCGGCAGATGGGGCGACGAGACCAAGGACGTTCGCGAGTTGGCCGCGTCAACCTTCGGATTGGACCTCGTCGGCGATGCCCCGAGCTCGTGGGCGGAACAGCTCGCGATGCACCTTGGGCTGGTGGAAGCATGGGATGCCCTGGGGCGAGCCACTGACTTCCCGTTCATGACGCGCCTTCCGGCCGAGGACAGAATGCGCGAGGCAACGCTCGCCCTGGTTCGCAACGCGATCCTGCCGCGGAGTGACGTCGCAGGGCGGCTTCGGTCGCTGGTTAGCCGACGCTCTGGCGAGATCGGTGGCTTGGTCGCGTGGGCCGCGTCTCGGTCTGGCATCCCTGCGGCCATCCCCGCCATCATCGATCGGCGACTTTCCGAGATCCTCGACGCCGTTGCAGTGGCAGAGGGGGTGGGCGTCCAGCATGGATTGGCGATTCTAGAGGAACGCCTGGCACCTACCGCAGTGGCGAGTCGGATTGACGAGCGGTTCGCCGTTCTTGAGGGCGTGGCCAAGCTTGGACGACTGGCGGCCAAGCATGGCGCCTTGTTGGATCACGCTTTGGCGGCGGCGGCCATGGTCGACATGTACGCCCATGGGGCGTGGCACGTAGATGACGCCTACTTGCGCGTCATGGCGGCCTGTCGCGACGACCCGACCATGGCTCCCGCTCGGCTACTCGCCGGTCGTGTCTATGCGGGCTACCTCGACGGAGTCAGCCAGCATTTCAGCGACCTGGCCGAGACCGCCCACGCGTGGCCGCCCCAAGGAGTTCGCTACGTTCGGGACATCACGGGTGGTCTATGGGAGAAACCGGCCAAGGCTAAGGAGCGCCGGGCCGTGGTCATCGTGGACGCCCTCCGCCTCGATATCGCCCAGCGGACGGTGGAGCGGCTTGGGCAAACGGCGGAGCTCCACGCGGTGGCGGCGACACTCCCGACCACGACTCCTTTCGGTATGACCGCACTCCTGCCTATCTCCGGCGCCCCTATTGGGGTCGGGGCCAGCTCGTCGACCGTCCAGCTCTTCACCGATGACACCGACAGCCTCGAGGAGCGCGAAGGGCGCAAGACGCACCTCCGCCTTCTCCTGGAGAGTCGCGGTGACTCGGTCGCCTTCGTCGAAGTCGAGGATCTTCTCCAGGGCGGAGTTGTCCCGGCGGATCGTTTCATCGTGGCATTCACCTACGCCCTGGACGATCGAGGCCACTCCAAGGCGAACACTGCATCGCTGCCGGAAGAAGCGATCAAGATGCCGGCTCGCCTGGCACTGCTGGTTGAGCGGTTGCACGCCTCCGGGATCGCGCGCGTCGATCTGGTGACGGACCATGGCTTTCTGTGGCTCAATCCGGACGACGTGGATGCTCTTGGTACCCCGGCCGTCCCGCAGGTTCAGGTGACTAAGAAAGCGCCGCGCTACGCCATCCTTGCGAACGGGGCGGCCGCCCCAGAGCTGATGCATCTGCCGTTGCCGTTCGACCCGTCGGTCCAGCTTGGATTCCCTCGCGGCATACGGACCCTCGGAAAGGCGGCTTGGTATGCGCACGGCGGGGTGTCGCTCCAAGAGGCTGTCATTCCCCACGTGGTGTCGCGCGCGGCAGCGGAAGTTCGGCGTCTGGGGGCGTCATTCGTCGTCCCTGTGCCGAACATCGTCGGCGCGACTATCCCGGTCCGGATCACCCCGGTTGTGGCCGGCCAGGAGGTCGAGCAGCTCTCCTTCCAGGCCCCCCAGCCAATGAGGGTTCGCCTCGAAGTGACCGGCGCGATGGGTGGTAAGCCCACACAGGTGGCCGCGCCGGTCAGGGTTGAGGTGCGAGCTGACTCGCCGGAGCAGGTGACGGCACTGTACCTTTCAGATGGGATGAAACTGGCGGCGGGGACACAGCTGACGGTGGCTGCATTCGATGACGAAACCGGCGAGTCGCTTTTCGATCACCGGCTCACGCTCGTGACCGACTGGGAGTAGGAGGATCCGATGGCACTCCAGGCGATCGTCCTCGATGAACTCGACCAGAAAGCGACCGAGGCTTTCCCGGGGCTGGTAGTCCGCAAGGATCTGCTCCGCGTTCTTCGTTCTGCCTACGGCGTTCCCATCTTCGTCATCGAGTTTCTCCTCGGTAAGTACTGCGCATCCCCAGACCCGGATGTCATTGAGCGCGGCATGGATTTTGTCCGCCAGAGTCTATCTGCAAGGTTCGTCAAGCCGGACGAACGGGAGATCGTCAAGTCGAAGATCGAGCGGGAGGGCACCTACCAGATCATCGACAAGGTCTCGGTCGTGCTCAAAGAAGTCGACGACAAGTACTGGGCGACGCTTCACAACATCAACCAGGACTACGTCAACATCGACTCATCGCTCCTGCACGAACACGACCGGTTGCTGATGGGCGGCGTGTGGGCGGAGGTGACGCTCCGTTACGACGCAAGCCTCAAGTTCAAGAACCAGTTCCGCCCGTTCGTCATCGATTCGATGAGGCCGATCCAGCTCTCGAACCGGAGCGTCGGACCGATCATGGAGGCTCGTGGTCGGTTCACCCGTGAGGAATGGATCGACCTTCTTCTGCGCTCGCTCGGAATGGAGCCGACCCATCCGTACTTCACGCCACGACGGAAGCTGCTGTACCTGTTGCGGCTCGTTCCTCTGGTCGAGCGCAACTTCAACCTGATCGAACTCGGCCCCCGAGGGACGGGCAAGAGCTTTGTCTACCAGCAGATAAGCCCGTATTCGCACCTGATCTCCGGCGGCCAGACCACCGTCGCCCAGATGTTCGTCAACCTGGCCAATGGTCAACGCGGGCTCGTCGCTCTGTGGGACACGGTGGCATTTGACGAGGCGGCCGGCGTCAAGTTCCCGGACAAGAACGGCATCAACATTATGAAGAACTACATGGAGGACGGAACCTTTAGCCGTGGCAAGGAGATCATCTCGGCCGAGGGGTCTGTGGTTTTCGTCGGCAACATCGACGGGGACGTTCAGACGATCGTCCGGACCTCCAACCTCTTCTATCCGATGCCGAAGGAAATGGACACGGCCTTCTACGACCGTATTCACGCCTACTTGCCTGGTTGGGAGCTCGGCAAGACTCGAGACGAGATGTATACGAGCCACTTCGGGTTCGTCTCAGACTACATGGCCGAGGTGTTCCACCAGCTCCGCAAGACGAGCTATATGGACTTGCCAGAGCGCGACTTTGAGTTCGGGGCCCAAGTTGGCGGACGCGATGCCAAGGCCGTCCGGAAGATCGTGAGCGGCCTGATCAAGCTCATCCACCCCGATGGCCAAGTCCGCAAGGACGAGATGGCCGAGTACATCGAGTTCGCCATGGAACAGCGCCGGCGCGTGAAGGAACAGCTCAAGAAGATGGGCGGACTCGAGTACTGGGACGTCTCCTTCGACTACGTCGATCGTGCCACCGGCGAACGGCGCGTGGTTGGGCTACCGGAATCTGGTGGCGGGATGCTGATCACAGGAGATGTGTTGCCGGACGGTTCTGTCTACACACTGGGCACCGACCGATCCGATGCTTCTGCCCGTAAGTTGGCGCTCTTTCTCATTCAGACGCAGATGAATCCCGGCAGCGGCCGGATCATCCCCCTCGGGAACTTGTCACCCGTCATGAAGGAAGCCCTCAAGGTCGCGCACGCCTACCTCCTTGCGCACACGAAAGACCTCGGCATAGATCGTGATCCTAAGCAGTACGACTTCTCGGTCCAGGCAGTCAACTTGAACCAGGCCAAGGAAGGCTCCGAGACTGCCATCGGTTTCTTCATCTCGCTCGTCTCCGCCCTACTTGAGCGGCCAGTCGATCCCACGACGGTTGTCGTTGGCGAGATGAGCGTCAGCGGGCTCCTCCAGAAGGTCGCAAACCTGACGGAGAGGCTGGAACTCGCCAGCGACTCGGGCGCAAAGCGAGTGCTTATGCCTAGTGAGAACAAGCGAGACATCGCCGACGTTCCGGACGACCTTCTCAACCGGATCCAGCCTGTGTTCTACACGGACCCAATGCATGCTGCGATTCGGGCGCTGAGGTTGGAGTAGCTTGGGCGACGAGCGTACCGACCGCCGCTCAGTTGGGCACGGTGGACGATTTGGTTCGAGTCGTCGCCAAACGTGTGGCCTGAAGGACAGCGCTGATGGGACCCGATGCGGAGCCAACTCCAGCGGAGCTGAAGAAGCTTCGGCTCCGATACGCCGGCACCTGCGTGATCTGCGGTGCGGCGCTACCTCAGGGCGCCCGGGCGCTCTATCACACTGGGTCCAAGACGGTGAGGTGCATCGCCTGCCCGGATCGGGACGGTGTCGCAGAAGCGGCGCCGCTCGATGTGGGCACCGCCGGCGGCTCGGCCCAACAGGAGCACGACCGGCGAGCGGCCAAGCGCGAGGAGAGGGTCAAGAAGCGGTTCGGCCGGCGGTTCGGCGGTTTGCTGCTCGCCGTGGTCGACGAACCCCAATCCACGCGGGCTTGGGCAAAGGGGGCGCGCGGTGAGCAGAAGCTAGCGGAGGCGATCGCTGGCCTACCGGACGTCGTCGCCCTGCACGACCGCCGCGTACCGGGCACGCGCGGGAACATCGACCACCTCGTGATCGCCTCCGCCGGCCTCTTCGTAGTCGACGCGAAGCACTACGACGGCCGACTCAGAATTCGGGACAAGGGCGGTCTCTTCCGCACCGACTACCGCCTCTACGTCGGTGGCCGCGACTGCTCCCACTTGGCCGACAACATGGCGTGGCAGGTCAAGGCCGTCGAGACTCTGCTGGCCTCCGTCGAGGTCACGATGCCCGTGACGCCTGTGCTCTGCTTCATCGATGTGGACTGGCCTCTGCTGTTCGCTCCGGACTCGTTCCGGGGCGTGCGGCTGGAAGACCCAAAATCGCTGCGCAAGCTGATCACCGCGACGCCGGCCTTCGGCGCGGCTGCTATCGACAAGCTCGCCCGCATCCTGGCCGCGGGGTTCCCGGCCAAAGAGTCGCTTGTGGCCACCGAAGCCCCTATTACGCCGTTTGGTCCTGGATCGCTTTGAGAGTCCGTCCGTCGGCGGCCTTCCACTCGGCCCTACCGTTGGAGATGCGACCGAGTAGGACCGCCGCTGCGAGCGACGGCGAAGTGAACAAGTAATCCTGGCAGACCCTGTAGTGAGACGGACCTGCGTCGGCAAGCACCCCGTCGGCCAGTAGAGTCGCGCGGAACTTCCGCACATAGTCCGGGATCGCCGCCGACTCTTTCTTGGAGGCGAGCGATCCTTCGAACACGACGAAGCCCTCGGCGCCGTCACGACCCGTGGCCGTCACGTCCTTCACGGCAAGGTGAAGCTCCTCGCTGGGCTCGACCTTCTGCGCCAGTGGCGGCGAGAAGGCGTCGATGCCGAGAAGCGGATAGATAACCAGCATCTCGTCAAGGAACGTTTCGGCTTCGGCGCGGTCGTACTCGGAGAGAGAGGGCGGCGCCGGGACGTTGCCGTTCTCAAGCTGGACTCGCTTCGCGGCCATCGCGAGCGCGACAAGCCGCGACTCTAGGAACCGGACGTGGGCTTTGTTGAGGTTCTCGTCTTTGCTCGTGAACGCGACCGCGCGCTCCCAGAATTCCTTGGTCGCGGGTCCAGCGAAGTGCTGACTGATCCGAGCGCGGAGTTCGTCGGCCTCGCCGATGTATACCTTCACGAGTCCGTCCTCGGTCAGGCCGCGCAGGACGTAGACGCCCGGACGGGAGAAGTCCTCGCGCGATTTGACCTTCGGCCAGTCGGACCGGGCAAAGTCGAAGCCTCGGCCGGTCCAGTTCGACTTCTCGATGAGTCGAAGACCGAGCGGCGTCCCGTCGGCTAGGAAGATCTTGATCGTCGCACCTGCCATGCACCAACTCTAGCCGCTGGGGCGGCGCTTCGACGGGCCAACCTGACGCGCCGACCGAGACGACTGTCGCGACGCCTCCTGCCTTATGCGAATGGGTTACCGTCGACGCATATGCGGTGTGGAGACTTCTCGGCGAGCCGGGCCCGACCCCGACCTACCAAGCGTTCCTAGCCATCACGACAATGAGTCTTGATGGCGATCTCCGTGTAGCCAGATCAGGAGGTTGAGGCGGTGCCTCCCGGTACCGAGAGCGCGAGGTAGAAGGTCGAGCTCAAGGCGGCAGTGGCGAAGTCAGAGAGCCGGTCCGCCGGTATCGCCACGACGACGCTACCGAGCTTCGGAGGTACGGCGGCGATCCCGGACCCCGATTGCGCTCGACTGAATGGCTGGCCGTCGGGCGTCCGAAGAGCCAGGATCGTCAAGTTCGTCCCGAGGATCGTAGCCGTGGGGGCTGGTGAGGCCGCCACCCCGTTCTTGAGCGCGTTCGGCACGGCGACAACAGTGACCTTCGCGCCAGGCGAAAGCGCTCCGCCAACCGCCTGCGACGGATCGACCGGGATCGCGAACGCGACGTCGCCCGGGTCGAGCGCGGCCCCAAAGCCGAATGCCTGTTGGCCCGGCGTCTGCTCGAGGGCCCGCGTGTCGATCTCCTGGCCGGCGAGGATGGTCATCGACGCATATTGCCCGACGACCTGGTCCGTCGACTGGGCGGCATTCGTCGACACGTCGACCGGCGCGACTCGGACCAGCTCGACCATATCGGACGTGATCCTGGTCATTGCGGGGATGTCGGCCGTGGCGCGGACGACCGCGGCGCGGGGCACCTGGAGGTAGTAGAGGAAGCCCGCTACGAGGCACGCCACCACGAAGATCACGATGTAGGCAGTTCGACGGGCGCGCACGGGAGGCCTCCTTCCCTATTGGTTCACGGCTGAGTAAATGACCGTCACGCCAACCGTGCCGGACACGGTTTCCGTGCGGACGGCTCCGTTGTCGTAGGTGGTTTGCAGATCGAGAGTCAGCTGGACTGGATAGCTCCCAGTCCCCGGGAGCGGCTTATCCCACTGGATGGCAATCGGGACATTGGGGCTATAGGTGCCGGTAGGGGTCGCGTCGGTGGCGTCGTTAGTGCCGGCGTCGTAGTGGTAGCCGACGAGCTTCGTTTTCGCCCCGCCGATGACGACGCCGCCCGAGAGCATGTATCCCTCGGTGACGATGTCAGCTCGGGGGAACAGGGAGCAATGGAGGCCACGCGGCCAGTAGATCTGCGTGTGCCCGGCTGCGTCAGCCGCGATAAGCGTGCCGTCAGGAAGCGTTCCGGATGGACTGCCGGTGACGCGGACGACCGGTGGGATGTACTGGATCGGCGCACCCACTCCGCTCGCGGTGTTGCTGATATTGATCGCGAACGGAACGAGCTGCTCGAACGGCGTCCCATTGGGTGCGAAGAAGGCGCCGTAGGCCTCGCCGGTGACGTGCGCAATGACGACGACATCGAACTGGCCGGGCCCATACGTGTGGGTCGTTGTGAGTCCGAATGGATTCGCAGGGTCCGGTGGGAAGGTCGCCGTCGAGTCGTCGCCGAACCTGACCGTCCATGTCGTAACTCGGACGGAGCTCGGAACCACATATGCCTGGATCGCCCCGTTCAGCGCATTGAGCCAACCAGCGGTCAGCTGGGCCGATACGGTTCGCGGGCTCATCGCGGGCGCGTCCTGAGGATCGACAGACACGTCGAGGTACAAGTTCAAGCCGGCCGATGTGTTCGCGTGGATCCCCATGCCCGGCTTGCCAGGTGTCGTGATCACCTGCAGAGGATTGGTGAAGTTGACCGGCTGGCCAGAGCAACCGTTCTGGTAGACCCAAACCCAATACACCCATTCGTTCGGCGCGACGACGGCTTTGAGCTGCCACACCGAGCAATAGCCCGAGCTGGAGGGCGATGCCCACTGGCCGTTCGCCTGGACGCCGACGAACGCATGACCATCTGGCGTAGTCCAGTCCGTCACAGTGAGGACAACTCCCCCTCCTCCCAACGCGTTCGCCTGTCCGGCCGAGCCGGCGAGAATTAGGGCGGCGAGAACGATGCCGGCAAGACGTTTCATGAGTGGCCGACGTACGAGTCCATGAGCCACAGGCCGTTGACGAGCTTCAAGGTCGCCGTGAGGTGGACCGGCGCCAGGAGAGTGGGTGACTCCAACGCAGCCCCGGTACTCGGGTTGATGTCGTAGCCGCCCTCGGAGTAGTTGAAGTCAACCGTCGCCGTGTCGCCGGCAACCCGACTGGTCATGTTGTCGAGATTGTCGATCGTGATGATCGAGGCGCGGCCGACGCCCTGGGCACCGCCGAGGTATCCGGCAACGGTGAGGTATGCGCTCGATTCCTTGCTCGTCACATACGGCTCGACGAGCGATGGATCGTCGGTCTTCCATGCCTTTGCGAACGCCGCAAAGAATGCGCGCGTCGCTCCCTCAGGACTCAAGCGAGGATCGGTCGGCGTCGGCGCTGGCGTCGCGCTTGCGGAGGTGGTCCGGGCAGGCGTCGAGCTCGCCCTGGGCGCACTTGAACCCATCGAGCCGAAGGCAGCAACAGCTACGACGACAACGACGACCGCGACCACTGCGACGGCGGCGACCAAGGGCAGGCGATACCTCTCGTTCATCGGTCAGGTCCTCGCAGCAGCTGACCCGACAAGGGTCAGGGAGATCGTGGAAGGAAGGCCCACGACGCTGAGCATGCCGATCCGGACCGGCGCGGCCAGGCGGATCGTCACGGTCGGCGCGGTCACGACCGCACCCGTGATCGGATCGGTGCCGCTATTCGTGACGACGACGTCGGCCGATGCGGCGGCGTCCGAAGGGCTTTCGGCCAGGAGGCTGCCGAGTCCGTCGAGGTTCTGGGCGAGGTACTGGCGCGCCAGCTGATCGGCTTCGTCTGGCAGCAGGCTGGGCGGCTTCCCGGTCGCAAGGGCGGTCGGATCGAGCGCCTGAGTCGCGGTCAAGGCCGCCATGTCGAGATCGGCGCGAATACGGGAGCGCAGATCCTCGACCGAGCCCACGACGTAGACGAGCGACAGAACGAGAAGAAGCAGCGGGAACAGGACCACGGCGTAGACCGCCACCTGTCCTCGTTCGCTCGCTCGCCGTGCCCTCATCAGTGAGTGACCTCGCTGCGGGTCGTGAAGTCGGAGCTCATCGGGACATCCCATCCGCCCAGGAACGGGATCGAGGCATGCGAGGTGACCGAGATGTGGACCTGGATCGGCTGGCCCCAATCGGCAACGGCCGGGCTCACCGAGACCGTCACGGTCGCCGGATTGATCCCGCCGTCCTGGAGTTCCAGATCGATCCTGTCGCGGACGGCCTGGTCGTCCTGTCCGTCAACCGCAGCCTGGCGCGCGCCGGCGGCAGCAGCAGAGTCCAGCACGAGCCGGGTGTGCTCGAGCTGGCCGAAGGTGACAACGCCGAACAGGACTGGCACCAGAACGAGCGGCACGACAAGAACGGCTTCGACGGTCGCCTGTCCGCGCGCGTCGCGAAGCCTGCGCCAAAGCGCCGGGCGGCTCATGGCGTTCCCATCAGCTGCTGGACTAGCTGGTTGATCTTCGCGGCCAATCCGTTGTTCCAGGCCATGACCGCACCGGCGAGGACGATGAGGATGATGCTGGCGCCGATGATGTACTCGACCGTCGTCAGGCCTCGTTGATCTTGTAGGCGCAACCAGATCCGCCAACCGACCTGTTCAAGCTTCCTGCGCATGTCCTTCATCACCTCCAGCTCCTAAATCCTTCCGATAGCCCCAACGAAGAGGGGCACAATCACGAGCAGCACAAACTCGGGCAGGTAGATACCGGCGAGGATCGCGGCGAGCTTGGGCTGAACCATCGAGGCCGAACCGAGCAGGCGGTTCTGCTCGTCGTCTCGAAGCGCACGCTCATGCTCGGCGAGCACCTCGGAGACTCCCTTGCCGAGGCGGCGGGCCGATCCGAGTGAAGCCGCGAGTTCGTCGAGTGCTTCGAGGTCCGCGGCCGTGGCGATGTCCTGCAACGCATCGAACAGATCCGAGCCAATCCCGTATGCGGCCACTGCGGAGCGCACCTGCTCGGCGAGGAGATGCCGCCCACCCGAGGATTCATGGAGGGCGTCCGACACCTCGGCGACCGCGTGCTCCAGGCCGGACTTCACCGCCAGCGGCCGAACGAGCGCGAGGAAGTCGGGCAGTTCGCCGAGCAGCTCGGCCTGGCGTTTCCGCGTCCGGTAGCCGAGATATTCGGTCGGGAACACATACCCTGCGAACGCGGCGGGAAGGGCGATTAGGAAGACGATCGGCACAACCGCGGATAGGGCGACGCCGACAAGGAGTATCCCGCCGCCGAGAACGAGCTTCGCGGCATACACCTCGGCCGGTGACACCGATGCCGGGTCGAGACCCGCGCGAACGATCGTCGCCTCGTTGATCTGCGACGCCAGCGACGGCATCCGCTGGGCCAGCCTTCCGGCGACCGGGGCGACGATCCGTTCCCACCACGGCTGCTCTGTAGTGACGAGGCGCTCATACCGTTCGCGCGGCAACGCCACGGCGCGAGCCGCCTCAAGGCGCCGGGGCGAGGCGAGCCACGGGCCGAAGATCGCCATGAGCAAGCTGAAGACGGCGATCGAAACCGCGATGGCGCCCAGGAGCGGCAGCAACATCGCTACACCTCCAGCCGCGTCACGCGCCACGACAGCCAGATGCCGGCGAACTCGAGGCACACGGCGGCCGGGAGCAGCACGAACCGGCCGAACCCCGTGTCGAACACCGGGGCGACGAGGTCGTGGTTCGCAAGGAGCAGATAGAGGAAGAGGCCAGGGATGACGAGGGCGAGGAACGTTGCCTGCATCCGGAGGCCGCGGCTTTCCGCGGCGGCGCTTCGGGCGACACGCTGGTTGGAGCGGGCGGCTTCGCCGAGTGCGCTGAGCACCTCAGCGGCCGCCTTCACTGGCTGGTGCGTCCGGGTCAGGACGATGAGTGCGTCGTACACAAGCGCGAGGTTTCGACCTGCTTGACGCCGTCTGATCTCGGCGAGCGCTTCGGACGGCGCCTCGCTAGCGAAGTAGCGACCCAGGACCTCGTTGAAGTCGGCCTTGACCCAGCGATGGCGGGCCGCTTCCGCGGCGGCCGCGAACAGGTCCGGGTAGACACCGCCAGCGGCCGCCCGGTTGACCATCGCGCGCAGGACACGCGGCGCGTCGTCCGCCGCGGCGCGAGCCTCGATGCCGGTGAGATAGCGGACGTACCAGCGCGGCGCGAAAAGGCCGACCACGAAGCCAAGGACTGCGAGCGGGAAGGACAGTACCCAACCCAGCCCGCTGAGCACGATCGGTGCGGCGAGTTGGAGCCCGAGGAACGTCCGCGGATCCAGGGATAGTCGGGCTTTTGCGAGTTCGTCCCGTGAGCGCTCGAGGCTCCGATCAAAGACGCCGCGGATGCCGGCCTCCAGACGCGGGGCAGGGTCAGCCTTGCGCGGGGCGAGCGCCAGGATCAGGGAGCCCACCGCGACCGCCGCCGCGAACGCGCCGATCAGCTCCACGGCGCACCACCTTGCCCTTCAAGCCGCGCGAGCATTCGGGCCGATGGCCGCCAGCCTTCCTGGCGAACCCAATCGGGCCCGCTGTCGTGCCGGAGTCGGGCCTCGAACAAGCTGGTGAGTGCGTAGGCGCTGTCGGGGCCGACACCGTCGAGGGCGGCGATCTGACGGACAATCCGAAGGCCTGAAGAGAGGCGCCGGAGAACAACCACGACGTCGAAGACGCGGGCAATATAGGCGCGCAGATCGGCCAGGGTCAGGTCGTGCATGCTCTGGCGGGCGAGGAGCTCGATGCGGAAGAGGGCATCCTCGGCCGAGCTTGCGTGAACAGTGGTTGCCGAGCCGTCGTGCCCCGTGTGCAGCGCCTGGAGCGTGTAGAACGCTTCTTTCGGCATGCGCACCTCGCCGACCACGAGGCGGTCGGGCCGCATACGAAGGGCGTTGGCGACCAGATCGCCCACGTCGAGCAGGCGACTCTCGGCATCCCCCGCGGCGATGTCGTGGGGGTGGAGCGTTTCGAGGTTGAAGCGGTTCGGATTGTCGAGGTCGAGTTCGGCCGTGTCCTCGACGACCCCGACACGCTCGGTCGGATCGAAGTAGTCGGTAAGCGAGCGGACAAAGGTCGTCTTGCCGGCACCCGTCTCGCCTACGACGAGAACATTCGCTCGGGCGCGGACGAGCCACACGAGCAAGCCCGCCATCTCGGCGGACAGCCCGCCTTCGGTGACCCAATCGCGTCGATGGGGCCCGCCCGGCAGGAGGTCGAGGCGGAGCCGGTTGAACTTGCGGATCGACAGGTACGGTCCGCCGACCGGCGGGATGACCGCGTTGACACGCGAGCCGTCGGCCATGCGCGCGTCGACGATCGGGTGGGCGACCGAGAGTTCGCGGCCGGCCAGGGCAGCGATCCGCTCGGAGAGTTCGATGAGCTCGCGAGCCGAGCCGAGCCGAACATCCGTTGACTCCAGGCGTCCGCGGCGCTCGACGAACACCGTGTCCGGGGCGTTCACGAGGATGTCGGAGACCTCGGGATCGGCGACGAGCGGCTGCAGCGGACCCAATCCGACGACAGCCGCCTCGACAGCTGCCACCAGGGCGGGTGTTGATGAAAGATCGAGTTCGGGATCGTCGAGGACCGCGGTGATCGCGTCCCGAAGTGTTTGTTCGTCGTCGGCTGTGCGACCGAAGGGATTGAGTATCTCCGCGGGTACGCGGGCGACGATGAGCTGGCGGATTCGGCCGATCGTCGCCGGCGGAAGCTGCGGCCGCGCGACGGCGAGCGGGATTGGCTCGGTGCTCATCGATGGCCTCCGGGCAGCAGACCTCGCAGCAGGCCGGCGGACTCGCGGCGATGGCCGTTGGTATGGCCGAATGCGGGCCAAACGATCCGGGCGAGGGGCATGAGGGCTTCGCGGACTTCGGGCTTGATGCGCCATCCGGGCACGCCGGTTTCGCCCGCGAGGTCGAAGGTCGGATCGCGCGGGATGGCTGCCAGCAGATCCAGGCCCGCATCACGAGCGATCTGGGCGAGTTCGCGATCGTCGTCCACCTCGTTCGCGACGAGGGCCAAGTTGCGACCGAGATGCAGGCCGCGGGCCATCGTCGCGAGCCGGTACGCGTCCGCGAGCGACTCGGTCGTGGGCCGGACCACGCCCAAGACCAGGTCGGCGTGCTCCATGAGGTAGCGATGGCCTTCGTCGATCGCGAAGCCAAGGTCCGCGACAACGAGGGCGGCGTCCGATCCGTGGGCAGCATCGAGGAGTGTCTGCGCCCCCGCCGCCAGGAATTCGTTGTCGGGGGCATCGAAGATGGCGTCTCGGCCCGACATGCGCGGATGGGGCGGCAGCGTCAGGACGTCGACTCCGTGGCGCGTGCCAACGACGAAGCGTCGCGCGGCGTCGGGCTCGCGCCAGGCATCCGGTGACCAGGAGGTCGAGAGGTTCAAGGGCGGCACGCCGAGCCGGATCGCCGCCGCAGGGGCGAACCGGGCCGCATCGATGAGTAGAACCCGGACTGGCCCAGCCGAACCGTCCTCGGCGCCGTGGCGGCCGGTCTTGCCGACGAGCGACGCGGTCTCGACCGCGAGGGTTGTCTTGCCGACGCCGCCGGCGAACGAGAGGAAGCAGACGAGTCGCGAATCGCCGACGAGGTGCGGCAGGATGGGGGTGTCGGGCGCCGCTAGTTCTGGCGGTCGGACTTCCGAAGGCGATGGCTCGTCGGTCTCCCCCGCCACCACTCGTAAACGGACCGACTTGTCCCACATTGGGCTGGGCCCCCGAGGCAGCGCTGCTGTGGGTTCCGGATCCGAGGCGGCCTCGGACTCGAAACGCTCAGTAGGTTGATTAGTATTAACCGTAACTGGCTGTTCCGGTAGGTCGGGCTCACCCGTCGGGTCGCCGGTCGCAGGGGTCGCAACGAACCAGCGCCTCTCGCTTCGGGCGAAACGCGCGAACCGCATGAGCCAGCGATACCCGGGCTCGCCTCGGATCGAGATCACCGCGACGCCAAAGATCGGCGCTGCGACCAGGACCGCAAGAGTCAGTCGCAGCGGCAGCCAGATCGGCAGCAGGTTCAGGATGAACGCGACGGCCGCTGCCGCTCCGGCAAGGCCGAGCTGAGGCGCGGTGAGTCCGAACGCGAGCGGATCGTCACGCATCGCGTTCTCGGGAACCTCGACCAGGCCGGGCTCTTCGCTCATGGCGGCGGCGGCCTCAAGGGGTCGGGCCCCTTGAGCACGATCGGGATGACGCCAAACGGTATGAGGAGCATGAGAAGGGCACATGCCGCAGCGAGCCCGAGCATGGCGTTCGTGTCCCCGACCGTAGGCGGGTTGCCGGCCTGCACGTGCGGCAGCGTCTGGAGACTGAACAAGATGAAGGTGATCGTCCAGGCGAAGCGCACGGCAAGAAGCGCGAGGAGGAGCTTGAGCCAGGCGTTGGTGAACCGCTCGGTCGCGGGCATCGCGTAGGCGGCCAGAGCGATCGGTCCGACCAGAACGAGCAGGCGCTCGATGGCGCCGAACGCTCCTACGAGCATCTGGAGGAAGGTGAGGATCACCGCGGCGAGCAGGCCGGCCGACAGCCAGGCGCCGGTGTTCCAGTTTCCTGGTCCCTGGTTCACGTGCGAGTCGAAGCCCGCGTTCTGGAGGACCTGGAAGACCCCGCCCGACGCGGGCCAGGCATCAGGTCCGCCCACGGCGTTGCCAGGGATACTGACTTGGACCATCGCGAGGTCGGTGGCGGCAATGAACTGGGCCAGGACCGAGACGAGGAAGATCCCGAGCACCGACAGTGTCGCGCCGACGATGAACCGCGGCGTCACGGCGCGGACGGTATAGGTCGACTCGCCGCTGGTCCGGCTGACCATGATGAGGTAGCCCAGGATTAGACCGCCCAGGGTGATGAGCGGGATCGTCAGGACCAGCATCCGGCCGTACAGGTCGGTTACGGTCGTGTCCGTCATCGGGTCGAGCGGCGTCAGGAAGTGCCCTTTGAGGTTCCCGATGTCGGCGTTGCAGGCGTCGTGGACCATGTTCGAGTACCAGACCGTCAGGTCGTGGATCGGGTCGCCGATGAACGGGATGTCGCCCTGGCCATTGGTGCTGGTCAGCGAAGGGGCAAGGGGTGCTTGCGTTTGGGCAGTGGTCGCGGGGCCGATCAGGTGGCCCGCGAGCCAGAGCACGAGGCCGAGAAGCGCCACGGCGAGCGGGACGGCCACGGCACGGGGCACGGGACGCGGCTTGAAGCCCGTGAGGCGCGGGAGGCGCCCGAGCGGGAGGTGGGCCGCGATCGACTGGAGGCTGGGGGACGCAGCCATGTCGGTCGGACCGCTACGGCGAGCTGATCAGGCCGTATGCGACGGCGATGGCGGTGATCGTCCCGACGATGACCGAGGCTAGGAACATCCAGATGAGCCCATGGATGCCGTTCTCGATCCGTTTGTGCGCCCGATGCTCGGCCTCGGCGTTCGAGCCGGCGAGCGTCTTCTCGATGCCGCCCCAGACGATGACAGCGCCCGAAAGCGCGACCCCGAGGCCGATCGTGATCGCGACCAGGGCGCCGATCATGCTCTCGACCGGAGCCAGTGCCTTCTGCGCAGCAGGCGGCACCGAGCTTGCGGCGAGCGCCGGATGCGCGAGAACCAGTGCAACAAGCAGATAGCTCGCGAACGTTGCAGCGAAGGTGGCGAGTCGTCTGGGGACGCGGAGACGACTGATCATGGCTATTTCACCCCACGGCCTTCTGCTGGGCACCGCCGGTCGCCTCGCGGCGCGTCCGCACAAACTCGACGATTTCCTGCTCGGTGGCCGTGGCGAGATCCAGGCCGGCACCACGGAACCAACTCACGACACGCGCGAGGGCGCGGAGTCGGTCGTATTCAGAGGCTGGGATGATCGTGACCGCGAGATGGCCGCGCGCGACGATCGTCCGAACGCGGCCCTGTGCGACCTCTTCGACCAAGGTCGCGAAGGCCGCCCGGGCATCCGAGACACCGACGGTCCTTAGGGGCGACAGGATCGCGCGCGGCTGAGAGGTCAGCCTTCTGATGGTGGCGTAGTCGGGCGCCGGCAGCAAGGCAAGATCAGCAAGCTCGGACGGATCGTTGAGCGCTTCGGGGTAGACGTTCATGGCGTGGAGGACGGCGAGCGAATCCTCGATCCGCCGCCAGCGCTCTGCCTCTTCGTGCTGGAGCATGACCGCGAGTGGCTGGCCATCCTTGAGCACAACGACCGGCGTGCCCTGCTCCACTCGCTCGACCACGGCTCGAAGGGTGGTGCGCAACTCGCGCGTTCCCATGGCCGCAAGAACGCCACTGACGGTCACGACGCTTCCTCCTTGATTTCCAATCCCTCTGGCGGAGCCTCGAGCACCGCGTACATCCGGCCGTGCCAGGTCACGAGAAGGGCGGTACCTCGAGCCCTTTGGATCACGTCGTGCAGGTCGTCCCGCATGAACCGGCTGGCCACCATGGCGCCGTCGTCATCGGGCCGAACCGGTCGCAGCAGTGCGGCCGGGTGCCCGTAGACCAGCACGACCACATCGTCGCCCGCTTTCGCCTTCTCAAGCCACTCGCTGAGCCGGGGGCGAAGTTCTCTGGAACCTACCAAACGAAGCATGTCAAGACGCTACCGCACGGCCAACGGCGAATCAAGACCAGTTGCGTACCATTTTGCGTACCGAATTTCGACCGGGCCGCCGAACATCGCATCGGCGAGGTCGGATGTCGAGCCTGACGCCTCACGAGCTGCGACGAGGGCCCGCCCGATTGGCCATAATGGCAACCAATCTCCGGCTGCCTACCCCTCGGCAGCCGGTCCTGTGAGCCGGCCGCTACCCCCTCAGCGGCCGGCTCCTCTTCGTCTCAGGTTCGGCCCGCGCTCGTACTGGCGCCCTCCTGCCCCGGCGGCTTACATTCCGAGCGTAGTTCTGGAGACCGGCGCGCCCGAGAGTTCTGAGCGATCGCCGCTCGATCCAGGAGGAGCACCGCGGTCCAGACGAGCAGTAGCCTGAGGAGTCCAGCGCATGAGCATTACGGTCGATGCCCTGATCTCCCTCCGGAGCCAAGTCATCAGCGGATTCATCGAGGGCGGAATCACCGAGGAGGCCTACCGAGCCGACCTCGACGCTCTCGCAGTCGAGCTCGATAGACAGCTAACGCCCGATGGACGAGGAACGCTCCAGCAACGCGCCGCGAAAGTGGTGGCCGAGATCCTGGCCGACAGCCATGCGCGACTCGTCGCCGAACCACCGGCCAGGCTTGCTCGCATCGAGTTCGGGAGTCGCCGCTACCGCGAGCGCCTTCGCCGAGAGGACCCCGATCGATATGAGGCCGAGCGCCGAGAAGAGGAGGCACTCGAGGCGCACGAACCCGATGAGGTCCGAATGGCCCGCCCGATCGTTGCGGCCCTTCGCCGCCGAACGAGTGCGCATGACCGACGGGACCGACTGGCAGCGATGGTGCGGAGGCCCCAGGTCGTCGAGCCGCCGCGCGTTCCAGCGTTTCCTGATGTCCTCTGGACTAACGATGATCGCCTCAGCTGGGAGGAGCTTGTCGGGGGCGTTCCGTGTCAGGGCTGCGGTCAGCCGATCCTTGGTGACGAAACAAGCCAGCACGACCGCGAGCCCTGGGCGGACTACCGCGAGCGGCGGAAGCCGATCGACGAGGAGTTCCGCCTCAGGCACCCCGAACATGGCTCAAGCTGGACGGCAGGGGGTGGACCCATCCATTGCTCGCGCTGCTGTCCGCCTCCACCGCTCTCCCCAGAGCAGATCGCCCAGATCAGCCGCATCCTGAATCCACCGCCGCCGGCCCCAATTCCCCACCCCAGCGTGCGCCGGTGCAAGGCGTGTAACAAGCCAAGCGAGGACGGGCACGTGTGCGAAATCGCCGATCTTCCCAAGGAGCTGCGCGCGGCCGTCCAGGCCGTGCTCGTGAAGGAACGCGCCCGATCTTCATGATCCGGCTGGCAGGCCGGACTGTCAGCAGCCATCGCGCGTTGTCGGAAAGGGCTCGTCTTCCGTACGGATGGGAGCAGTGACTGTGACCTCAGATGAGCTAATCGACCAACTCAACTCCGCCGATGGCGAGATCTACATCGCTGATCCGACCGAGCGCGTCCGTTCCCAATACCGCCGGGCGATCCACGGCGCCAAAGAGCGAGGATTGGTCCCGGAGGGGCTCCAGCTTTGGCACACCGGCAGGGACCGGGGCGACATGGTGATCCGGCTGCTGAAGCGCCACGCCAGACCACCCAAAGTAGCTTCGCCTGTGCGGGCACCTGACACGGCGCGAGCTCCGGTCACAAAGGCGAGGGTCATACAGAAGAGAGTCAAACAACCAACGATCGACCTGAAACCGGCCCTGGCCTCGCTCGCCGTCTCGAAGGGACTTCTGCCCCGATGCCGCAGGATCCTTCAGCAGTTGACCGACGAAGCTCTCGGCCGGGGATACCAGGTCCTCGCGGGTGTCGAGAAGTCGAGTCTCGTCATCGTGGCTAGCGGCGAGCATCTGCCGTTCCGACTCTTCGAAGAGCAGGACACCGCGCCGGCACCGCCGCCAACAAAGGCCGAACTCCGACGCAATCCGTGGCGACTGCCGCCGACGACCATCAAGGTCCCCACAGGTCGATTGGCCCTTCGACTCGACCACTACTATCGAAACAGAACCTGGGCGGATCGCACCCGCTGGCAACTCGAGGATCGATTGAGCGAAGTCATCGACCACGTCGATTCGCTGGCTCGCGCCGAAATCGAGCGGCAACGCGAGGCGCACGAGAAGGGTCTGCGCGACCTCGAAGCCTGGGAGGCTGGAGCCGTGGCTGCCCGGCACGCCTACATCGCCGCGCTCAACCGCCGGCGTATCAGGAGCCAGGCGGCGCGCTCTGGACGCGCCCACGCACTTCGAGAATTCGCGGATCGGGTCCTGGCCCGGGCAGAGGCCGAAGCGGACCCTTCGGCGGCCGCGCAGATGCTCGAATGGCAGGCGGCAATCCTGGTTGAGGCAGAGTGGGTGGATCCGCTATATACGCCTGCCGACTTGCGCTCAGTCGAGCCCGAGGAGATCAGCGCCCGCGATCTCGCGCCCTACATGCCGCGCGGCATGAGCATCTACTACCGTCCCGCCGTCCCAGCCTTCCCGCTGGCGGCTCCGGCACCAGCCCACGTAGCCGCCAACGTTGCGCCAATAGTCCTTCGCTAGCAGCGGTCGATGCGTCGCTACCCCACGGCGGCCTTGTAGTTCCAGGGCGCGCAAGTCGCCGGAGGTATCGCGGGTCGCGCCACCGCGTTCGACAACGCATTCTGGTGGTCAATCGGTCTCACAGCGCTCGCCATCATTCCCACTCTATTCCTTCCCGGGACACGGGCAGTCGCCGCTCGCCGCGCGGAGCCGGCTCAGAAGCGGCGCGAACCAGCCTCCTCGCTCGGGGTGCTGGTTCAGGGCGCCAAGAGGGCAACGGAACCCGCTCGGTGGGAGACCGACTCTCTCACCATTTGACTTCGAACCTCTGTTCGATAGGATTCGGGTGCGGGCGCCGGAAATGCGTCAACAAGGGTGGCGACTGATGGAGCCTGCCAGATCTCGGCACGAGTAGACCGGGGCACATGAGAGGCGGATGTGCGCGACCACCTGTTCATCAGCTACGCCTGGGAGGACGCGGCTCTTGCTGACTGGCTCGTGTTGCAGCTCACAAACCTCGGCTATTTGGTGTGGTGCGATCGGTTCGAACTCTTGGGCGGAGAGTCATACCCTCGTGACATCGACGAGGCGATAAAGGAACGCAGCTTTCGCGTCGTCGCCCTCCTTTCGCGCTCGTCTATCAGCAAGCCCAACCCGGTCAAGGAGCGAACTCTGGCACTGAACCTTGGCCGCGAGAGAGGCATCGATTTCTTGATCCCGGTCAACGTCGACGGCTTGAGGCCAGCTGAACTCGATTGGATGCACTCGGACCTCACCTTCATTCCATTTCACGAGAGTTGGTATGAGGGTTTGGTCAAGTTGGTTACGAAGCTCGAAGCCATCTCGACGCCCCGAGGAGCCGCTGGCGGCGCGGCTGTTTCTGAATGGTTTGGGTCGAGGTCGGCGCTCGCAGACAGGCCCGAGACTCTCCGATCAAACCTGTTCGAGTTCAAGGAACTCCCTTCGGAGATCCACTGGATCCGCGATGGAGCCACGCCGAGCATCCCGGCCGGCTGGCCGGCCTACTTCGAGGGCGCCGGGGCGTGGGTGCTCGAGGTTCCAGACACCGTGGCCCCAGGAGATGCTTGGGTCAACGCGTTTAGCCCAGGGGACCCAGGGCAGAACGAACACGCTCGTCGAGTGCTGGCCAACCTGCTGCGGCAGTATCTGCGACGCCGATGTCGAGAACTCGGATTGGCCGAAACGCCTGACGGGGAGTTGTATTTCCCGACCGGACTCCTTGAGGGTGACCGCCTGCCTTTCCTTCACTACTCAGGTCGGACTCGCTGGCTTCAGGCGGTGGGCTTCAAAACATTCCGCTCCGGAGACCGGTCCGCACGGAATCAACATCACCTCGTCGTCGGTTGGATCCCAAGGCTCGAGCGTTTCGGGAGCCCAGTGGCGGAACTCAACCTTCGTGTTTACCTGACCGACGAGAGCGGAATGCCCTTGGCTCCGCGACTCATCAACAAGCGGCGCAAGCGAGTGGCTCGCAGTTGGTTCAATCATCAATGGTGGTCGCGAACAGGGGCTGTTGCGAGTTGGTTCGCAGATGGGCAACAGGAGGTCAACCTCGCGCTCGGTTCGGGCCGAGTCGTAATTAACGCAACCCCTGTCTTGCTCTCGATCTCCACCGGTATTGACGAGTCGACGTTGCAGGCCGAGCCGGAGGAGGCGGATGTGCTCGAAGAAGACTCGTCACAGGATGACGGGGATCCGGAATGATCTCGACGACGGTATCCATCCTTCCGGAACCCACGCTGGAGTTTCGTTACGGGCAGAGCCTTGCCGATCCTCGCCATGGGCTATCGGTCTTCGGGCCATTCGACGCTGATCGGAGGGGTAGGCCCACGAGCGTCAGTTACGGTGCCGTGGGCACGGCCCAGGGACTTGAACTGTTGCAATCATTCATCGGGGCCATTGCCGGTCCTATCCGCGGGTTCGGCCAAGAGCCATCCCTGCTATGGCCCACCTATCCGGGCTTCGACGCCGCGTTCCTTTGTGCCCTCCCGCGAGAGGCTACCCGCCAGCAGGCCGTAGACGCAACACAACTTGATCGGTCGGCGAATCTCGCCGACGAAAGCAGACGAGTAGCCGGCGTTGTCGACCTGTACCTCGAAGGGATGGACACGCTGACTCGGGGCGACGATCGAATAGACGTGATCATCTGCGTCGTCCCCGACATCATCTATGCGAACTGCCGCCCCAGGTCGCGGGTCCAACATGCCATCGGACCCCGCCCTTCATCAGCCGAGCGCCGCGCCCGCGAGGAAGGCCAGATGGACCTGTGGGACGAGATCGATCCGCAGATCTACCGGTATTCCACCGACTTTCGACGTCAGCTCAAAGCCCGGGTAATGGAGGCTGGGATTCCGATCCAGATTCTCCGAGAGTCGACGCTGCGGACCCAGGCGCAGGCTGCCTGGGGGGAGCGTCTCCTCACGCCCCTAACCGACAGAGCGTGGAACATCAGCAACGCCATCTACTACAAGGCCGGCGGCAAACCCTGGCGCCTCAATGGAGCGAGAGAAGGCGTGTGTTATGTAGGTCTTGCCTACAAGAAGCGGGATCAGAGTCCGGACAATCGTGCGGCTGCGTGCGCGGCACAGATGTTCCTGGATTCTGGCGACGGCATCGTCTTCCTCGGGGAGTTCGGCCCCTGGTATTCACCGGAACGCCGGCAGTGTCACCTCGCACCGGAGGCCGCATCACGTCTGCTGACTGGCGTTCTCGATACTTACAAGACTCTCGATGGCGGCCCGCTGCGTGAAGTGTTCGTTCATTGCCGCTCTGGTATTGATGCCGAGGAGTTCGAGGGCTTCCGGAGGGCGTGTCCCCCGGAGACTGCCCTTGTTGGTGTCCGAGTGGCTCCCGAACTCGGGGCCCGCCTATATCGGGAGGGACGCTATCCAGTGGCCCGGGGAACATATTGGCGCCTGACCGACCAGACAGCTTTGCTGTGGGGGTCTGGCTTCAAACCCTCGATCGGCACATACGACGGTTCTGAGACTCCTCGCCCGCTATCCATAGAAGTGCAGCACGGCGACGCGTCGATTGACCAAGTGACCCACGACATCCTTGCGCTTACGAAGCTGAACTTCAACGCGTGTCGTTTGGGCGATTCGGAGCCGGTTACGATCGGGTTTTCCGGTGCCGTGGGTGAGATCCTTGTCTCCAATCCCTTGGTTGCCAATCGCCGACCGCAGTTCAAGTTCTACATCTGAGGTGCGAGGGTGGGAACATGACCAACGAGAAGCCACACAGGGCGAAACGCGGAGAGCCGGGACTGAGGGTCCAAAGCGTGACGCTCGGCCTAACCCCTAGCGTCCAACTCAGCCGTCCGACGCCATCTGAGCCCGAGGCGCACGTTGCCCGCCGAGTGCTTGCTTACATGGAAGACCGGCGCGTCTTGTATCAGGCAGGCGCCCTCGAAATCCCCAGGGAATGCGTCGAGTCGGTCCTAGATATGCGTCGCTTCCTGACGGGCGAGCTAGGCGGGCTTGACCAGTCGTCCGACCTTGTGGCGATCCTGAAGGACATCCGCGCGGCCTGCCGGAAGTTCCTAGACGACGTGAACCCGACCCGGGAACACTGGCTCGTGATGCCCCCTGGCCACTATGCCTCTTGGACCTTCTACCCAGCGCTTGGGGCGCTCCGCAACGCGACCGGTGCTGGTCTGGACAAGATGGCTCGAACGTACGGCCTGACCGTTGAGCCGGACCTGGCGTCGATCTTCCCGGCCAAGCCACAAGACGACGACTGATGCAGAGAGAAGAAAGCACGTTCGAGGACTTCAGTTATCCGGACGACGTGGCGCCGCTCATCGCGCCCCGGGAAAGACCTTCTTGGCGTTGGCTGGCGCCTTCGCCGGGCGGTTGGAAGGAACGCCTTCAAGCCGTCTTCCAGACCCGACCAACGTAGCTCGGTATATTCGCGACCGGGATCAGCAAAGATGGCGACGGTGTGTCGGCTCTAATCCTCTCGCCCCGACCACTTACGGGTGAATCGAACTCAGCCGGCAGCACGGCCGCGAGCCCATGGCGGACCGCGTGCGCGCTGAGATGGACGGTCGCCTCACGCAACCCCAGGACGTCGATCCGGTCGAATAGCGCCGTGGCCAGCATCGCCCGTCCCTGGCCGCCCTTGGCCTTGGCCCACGTCTTGGGCAGCTCCCGCAGATAGCGCACCGCCACGTCCGCGGGTACTGGCTCCGCGGGCTTGGGTGCCTGGAGGGCGGCCTGGTCCCGATCCAGGGCGGCCATAGCCTCACCCAGCCTTGCCGTGTTGCGGTCCCGTAGGTAGCGGTCCAGGGCTCGCTGGCGCTCCCTGGCTATCCGGTCCAGCTCAGCCTGGCTCGGGCCTGGTGCCACCCCGGCGTTGAAGCTCACGACCGCGGCGAGCTGGGCAGCGTCCAGGGTCACGTGGCCCAGCAAGTCGTCCACGATGCCCTCGTAGCGGCCCATGGCGTAGGCGTGGCCGTTGGTCCGCCCGCGACGTGGCTTTGACGTGGGCGCCGCGGCCACGAATGCCTGGCACGGTTCGCGGTGGCGGTAGTAGCCCGTATCGCCAGTAAGCCTGGTGCCGCAAGCGGCGCAGTGGAGCTGGGCGAAAGCGTAGGGCCGGCGTGGGTCCGCGTGGCGCCCAGCATTGGTGGCTCGCTGGGCTCTCTTGGAGGCGGCCGCGTCCCAGAGGGCCTGGTCGACCAGCGGCGCCCAATGGGCCTGGGTTCCATCCCGCAATCGGCCCACGTAGAGCGGCGAAGTCAGGATGCCGCGGACCGTGAATAGACCCACGCCGGTCCGGGCCGCGAGGTCCGCGTCGGTGTGGCCAGCCGCGGCCAGCCCGAACACCTGGCGCACGGTGGCCAGCTTGGCTGGGTCTGGCTCTAGCAGCTTGGCCTCATCCCGACGGAACCCGTAGGGCGGGTGGCCCGCTGGGTCCCGCTGCTTGGCGAGCTTGGAGGCGTATCCCTCCCTTATGCGGCGGGAAAGCCGGCGGCTATACCGCTCGGCATCCTTAGCCTCGTCCACGAGCTGGTCCCAGTGGCGCTCGTTGGACGAGAGGATCTCCTCGTCGGCGAAGTAGACCGCCACCCCTGCCGGGTGGAGGGTATCCTCCAGCAGCTCCAGGGTCCGGCGTAGGTTCCGCTGCCAGCGGGAAACGTAGCCGACCAGGAGAACCTCGAACTCACCCCGCTCGGCGGCCGCCATCATGCCGGCCATCTCCGGGCTGCGGTACACGGTCCGGCCGGAGTGGGCGGCCCGCCACTCCAGGCCCGTGTCCACGAGGCCCAGCGAGCGGATGGCCTGATCCTGGAGTTCCCGCTGGGCCTCCGGGCCATAGCGGTCGAACTGGCCCGGAGTGCTTTCCCGTATCCAGCGGGCAGCCCGTTTGCCGCGCAGCTCGTCCACCGTCCCGGCGAGGTGCCTCATGCTAACTTACCCTCCAGCACCCGGAGCCGTTGCCGCCTGGCGGCCTTCTCGGCGCACTCCCGCTCGTAGCGGTCCCGCACGAGCTGGGCTAGGGCGGCGATCACGGGGTCCATGGCCGGATTGTCGCTCGAACCCGCGGATCGATCCAGTCCAGAGACGACGGCCGGTGCCACGACCACCAGCCGGATGCCACGCAGGCTGGCACCGAAGGGCCGGCGGTCACTGGACGGCTGACTAGCAAGCCGCGGGCGCGACCGGCTCGTCATCGGCGCCACCGCCAGTCGCCACGCCGCTGGCGCGGCAGGTCCGCGGCCGGATTGGTGGTCCACAGTCCGGCCTCGATCCCGCGCTCGAAGAAATGGCGCAGGGCCGCGGCTCGGCGGTCCCAGCCCGCGGGGTTGTCAGCCGCCCGAGTGTCGAGGTAGATGACGAGGTCGCGTCGCGTTGGCAGGTCAGAATCAGGCCAGCATGCGAGGAAGTCGGCGACGTCGCGGCGGTAGACCGTCGCACTCGTGGGACGCAGTCCTGGCCCAACGAGCCCCAGGAGCCTGTTTCCGCCATCGAAACAGCCATTCGCCCCGGTGGTGGGGATGAGGGCCACTCCTGCCATCGCCTCGCCCTCCTACGCCTTCGCGAGGTTGAGCGGCGCATAGGGCCGATACCCGACAAGATCGCGCAGCCATTGGATCGGCCGGCGTCGCTCGACGCCAGCGGCCCAGTTGTCGGTGACCAGCTCCTCGACCTCGAAGCCACGCCGAGCGGCGTCGTACGCCGCATGGGTCGGTACGGCATCGGCGATCCACCACGTCCGCCAAGGAACCTCGCGACGGCGCTTCTCCCAGACGCACCAGTCGCGGCTCCAACGAACCCGCCGGAAGTAGCGCGGCGGCTTCGAGGCCGGGTTCGAGAGGTCCTTGGAGAGGTACTTGGCCAGATAGCGCATGAGCGCCGGGTTCGAGCGGCGGATATCGGCGATCTTGCCGAAGCCGCACTCGGCCGCCACTCGCGAGAGCCACTGTTGGGGGATGAACGGCCCGCGGTATACGACGTGGACGTGAGCGGCGCCGCGCTTCTGGGGCTCGACCACGCCGAGGTATTCGATCCGTCCGAAGCGGCGCTCAAGGCGCATCCTGAAGCGCTTCCAGCGAGCCGGGAACTCCGCGTAGCTCGTCTCGGCGTCTTCATCGCCCGGTGACGTGAGCGTGAAGAAGCGGCACGTTCCGAGGGCCATGCCCGCCCGGGTGCGCGCGAGTGTGGCCTTGACCTTGCGTGGCCCGCAGACCGGACAGCCCCATTTCTTGCAGCGCAGCGGGTACACGCCGCATCGCATGCCCTCGATGCCGACCAGGGAGAACGCGCCGCACTTCATCGCCGCGCCCTCCGGCTCTTCGGCTCGGAGCCGCGTGCCGAGTTTCTGTAGGCCACCGGCCCTGCGGTCCGCCGGCCCACAAGTGAAGGTTTGGCGACCTTCCGGGTGGGGGCCAAGGCCTTTGGCGCGGCCTTCGCTGTGGGCTTGGCGAGGCGCCCGGCGGCGCGTTTGACCGCGGCGGCTGCGATGTCGTATCCGACCACCTTGGCGCCGCGCTCGGCCGCTCCGACCAGCAGCGCGCCCGAACCGCAGAAGGGGTCGACCACGAAGTCGCCCCGGCCGATGCCCGCGATCCGTGCCAGTTCCCGACCGAGGCCGGCCGGCTTCTCAGTTGGGTACCGGTTCGCGGTCCCTGGTCCGACCGCGGGGACCGAGACAAGGTCTGCGCCCGACAGCGTTCGGGAGCCGGCCAGATACCCGACCAAGACATATTCGGTCAGATGGCGAAGCCCGCCGCCGAGCCCCGGAGCCACCTTGTCCCAGGTGATCGGCCGTACTCGTACGAAACCTGCACGCTCTAGTGCCCCGATGGCCTCGCCCAAGCCATCCGAGTTGGTCATAACAAAGGCGACGCCGTCGGGGCGCATACGTGACCGGGCGAGAGCGAGGACGTCGCCGATCTGGCGCGACGAGAGCGATGAGCTGAACCAGCGCTTCAGGTGTCCGCCCGAACCGCCTCGGTTGATTGTTTTGTATGGGGGATCAGTGATCAGGACGGAGATTGAGCGGGCGGGCAGCGATGCCAGGGCATCACGGGCATCGCGCTTCTCGACCTGGACCCGAGCTGACGCGGACCGGCCGACCCGGCTGGCGTTTGGTTTGGGAGGTCGAGCTGTTCTGTGCGTGGCGCCGTTCATCGCTCGCGCTCGACAATCGCTTGCGCCGCGGTGAGGGCTGCCGATCTTGCCAGTGCCTCGCAGCGGCAGCATCGGAACCGAAAACCCCGAGAACGACTGCGCCAGGCGTGGCCACATCGCCCGCAGACTCGCCACGATGGAACCCGAGCCTGACCGACTGTGGGTGTTTCGGCGCGCTCTTGGGTCGCCATGTGAGATGCCTCCTTTGGCTCGTTCTCTGCCCGGAACCAATCTGCATCGCGCCCTCGTGCGGTAGGGTTGTTACGGGCGTGGGTCCGGTCAGGAACAAGCTGAATCAGCGAACGAATCGGCGAACGCGCGAAGATTGGCCAAAGATGGGGAGTGGAGCGGTGCATCGGCTGGTCGCGAACTACCGAGCCGCGGACGACGGCTCCCTCGTTCCCTGTGGCCCGCCGAGCGGATGCGAACGCGCCACGTCGGAAGGGCTCCTGTACCGAAAGCTCGCACGTCTAGTCGATGCCGAACCGACGGCTATTGCTGCGGTGGCGTCGGGCCTCGGTCCCCTCGGGCCGACAGGTCCGGTGGTGCCACTAGCTGACGAGCGCACGCTGATCTGGCTACTCAGCCAGCATCTGACTCCGTTCATTGAGGGGCTCAACGAGCTGGACTCCTGGATAGATGCGCATGGCTCAAAAACCATTCCGGGAAGCCTGGCCGTGATCGCGAATCTGGTCGTGGCGTTTGCACAAGTGGACCCGGAGCTGAGCAATGGACTGATCGTCGCGTCAGACCCCAACGCCTCCCGAACGACCGAGGAACGGGCGCGCCTCCGTGAGCTGTTCTGGGGTCAAGTCCTGGCAGCGCTCGCGCGTTACGACTCGGTCGGGAAGATGATCGATCGCCAAGTCGCCGAGGTTAAGGCGTATGTCGCGGTTCCTCGTGAGGTCGAGGTCGAAAGCCTCCGGCTCTCTCGGGAGCTGCTCAGGCAGGGCTTCGCCGCAATGGGCCGCGACGGAGGCGTGTCCGCAGCTGTTGAGCCGGGGAACATGGGGGAGTTTGTCACCCTCATCAGTCAGTACCGAAGCGGGCAGGACACCCTACTCTCATTACCCCAGACGGTGGACGATTGGCGCCGAGCCGCGACTGAGCTAGGCGCCTGGGCTAAAGCAGTCCATCTGCTACGCGGGCTTGCGGCAGGCCGAAATCTGGCCGACCAGCTGGAGGCAGTGCTGGACCAACTTGCTGAGTTCGCAGGCGTCGGCGCGATGGGCCGGCCCCGATCCACGGCCGGGCCCGCCGGCAACATCGACACGCTGCGACTCTCGGCGACGTCTTTGCTCGCCCTACGGCTCCAACAGGTAGAGGTCTGGCCTTTGCCGCGCAACTATGTCGTGGGGGCCTTCGGGCGAGCGCTTTGGTCGCTGTGGAAACCAATTACCGGGAAGAGCGTCCCGGTGCGGTGTCAATGGCCTTCTGGCTGCACTCGGCATCTCCCCGAAGGAGCGCACGGCAACCTGCGGTATTGCGTCGAACATCAGCACGAAGCGGACAGGGAGCGGGCAGCGCGGAACCGGTTACGACACGCACAGTCTTGACTGACATCAAGTCCTTGCCCGCTGGAGAGACTTGTAACAAGCCGGAGCGGTTAGAGGCTGTGCGCGCTAGGAGCCACGCTGCCGAAACGCTGCACGAAAGACCGGCAACTGGGTGACCGGTCGGGTATCGTGAGTCAATGGCAGCACCGGAACGCTTTGCGGAATGGATGAGCGAGTACCAACATCGGGACCCGCACACCAAGGAGCTGACCCCCTACCGCTACCATCCCCGTAGCGACGTGGCGTCCAAGAAGTTGGCCCGCCTTGTCCTGGAGGACCTGTACGCGGCCATCCCGGGGCTTCAGTCTCGGGCGGCTCGTGGCGACGCGGGGTTCGGGGTCTGTCTGCGGTTCGCCTTCGAGAACAGCGAGAAGGAGAAGGCGCTCGACTTGGCCATAGGCATCCCGGCCCAAGCCCCGTTGGCGCTTAGCGACGGCACGATGCCTGAGGTGAAATCGCTAGCCCGGCTGTTCATCGGGATTGAAGCCAAGGCCACGATGACCAAGCACGTGGGCGCGAAGCCGCGTCTATGGGACGAGCTGTCGTCATCCCATCAGATCGTCCACGCAGGGGATCAGCAAGCAATCGCGTGCGGCATCACGGTCGTGAATATCGCCGACCGTTTCGCGTCGCCGACCCGGAACTTGCAGCCGGGGCAGAAGCTCGTCTTGACGAAGCACAAGCAGCCCCACGCCGTTGAAGACCTGCTGACCTTCCTGCACCGGCTTCCCATCCGATCCGAGATCGGGCAGGTTGGGTTCGACGCCTACTGCAACGTCGTGGTCAACTGTGACAACGTCGGACCCTGCACGATCTGGACCGACCCGCCCGCGCCACAGCCGGGCGACCGAGACGAGTACGGGGCGTTCATCGCCCGGATCGCCTCTCTGTTCGCCCGGCGGTTCCCGTAGTCCACAGTTTCCACACCGACCTTCACTCGGGGATTAGCACAGCCGTGCGGTTCGGTGTGGACACATCTCGTGGGCGACTCCATGGCTTTTCGACCGTTCAGCCCTGACACTTGAGCGTGGGCGGGGCTAGTGCCGTGGTCCGTCACACGTGGCCTGAGGGCTTGAACCGTAAGCTGCGAATAGCTACCATCACACTAGAACATTAGTTCGAACGGAGGTTCTGCATTGTCTGCGGTTGTGTGGCAGCGTCCCGAAGGGGCGGAAGTCGCAGGGGTGCGACCGACGCGCCACACGCTCAGGCTCGGCGATGCCCGCGAGTTGGACTGGCTCGATGACGGGTCCATTCATCTGGCGGTGACCTCCCCGCCGTATTGGACCCTGAAGAAGTACAACGACCACCCCGGGCAACTCGGCGACATGGCCGACTACGAGCAGTTCCTAGACGAGCTAGACACCGTCTGGCGCCATGTCTACCGGGCGCTCGTGCCAGGTGGGCGGTTGGTCGTGGTTGTCGGAGACGTGTGCCTGTCTCGTAGGAAGAACCACGGCCGGCACCAGGTGGTTCCACTGCACGCGGACATTTCCGTTCGGGCTCGGCGAATCGGCTTCGACTACCTAACGCCGATCTATTGGCAGAAGATCGCCAATGCGAGCCACGAAGTAGAGAACGGCAGCGCCTTCCTCGGGAAGCCGTTCGAGCCAAATGCCATCCTGAAGAACGACACGGAGTATGTCCTCATGCTGCGGAAGCCCGGGGGCTACCGGAAGCCGACAGAGGAGCAGCGGCGACGGTCGCGGCTCGCCAAGGATGACCACGCGCGATGGTTCCGCACCGTTTGGACCGACGTGCCCGGAGCCTCAACGCGCACTCATCCGGCGCCATTCCCGGTCGAGTTAGCTTACCGGCTAATCCGTATGTTCAGCTTCACTGAGGACGTGGTGCTAGACCCGTTCCTGGGGACCGGAACGACCACTCTCGCAGCCATGAAAGCCGGGCGGGACAGTCTCGGAGTCGAGCTCGACCCGGATTACGTGACCCTGGCAGAGCGGCGCATTCGAGCGGCCATCGACGAGGAAGGGCTGTTTGACATTCATCCGGAGTTCACGGTGCAACGGCTCGTCCCTGTTCGCTGACCAGCGCGCTGTCATCCCGTACGCAAGTTCCCCTGTCGTTCAGGTTCACGCCGAGGGCAAGTGAGTTGACTGGAGTTGGCTTTGGGGCGACTCGCTGGAGATGTTGGCCGACGCCGCCAAGCGTGCGGGAGAAGGTCCATTGGCTGATGCTTCGGACGATGCGGACGGCTCGATTGCACTACGTCGCAATCACGCGTGCGAGGCAGTCAGCTGCCATCCTGCTTCCACCAACGCCCAGCCCGTTCTGGGAGCCGGATGGTTCGTAGCGGCGCCGTTGAACCGTATCGTGGAGTCCGTCTGTGAGCGCAAAGGGAAGGCGAAAGAAGGGCCGCGGCCAATCGCCCAATCCGAGACACGCCGCTCCTCGGATCGCTGGCAGCGCGCAGCCCGTGATGGGCGAGATCCCACGACCCAGAGTCACCGAGTACAACGCGATCACGATCGTTCCCGTCTTTGCCAACGGGGAGGCGGGCCCGCCGTCAGGATCTCCAGGTCGTTACGACGTTGTCTTCGTTCTGGGTATTCCAGGTGTGAGCAGCGTAGCGACACGCCTCGACTTCGCCGCCCTGGCCGATGGAGGAGACTCGCTTCTAGAGGGACCGGGTCTACAGGTGGAGCTGCTGCCCCGGACGGCAAGGCTGCGAATGTGGCACGAATTGTCTCGAACTCCCGGCACCGGCTCGCGCGGATTCACCTCTCAGTCACTGCCGACAGCTTCGTGGCTGCCGAGAAGGAGGCTCACGACGAAGTCGTGCCAGTGCTCAGCCGGGTTGCGTTTGAAGCGAACACTCCCGTCGAAGTGACGGCCGTTCTGTTGACCGAAGCTGCGACACAGACTCGGCGCGTTGGGGCAACACTCGTTGGAACCGTGCAGCCAGCCCCTCAAGTAGTCGGACTCTCGACGCCGGAACTGCGGCCGTTCTTGGCTGCCTACCGGGAGGGATTGAACTCGAACTCACCCCTGTATCAGGCTCTGTCGTTCTACAAGGTCATAGAGGGAGTGGCCACGTTCCACACCAAGCGGGCTCGGGCCTCTTCGAGTGGCGGCAGCGCTCGCACGCAGGACCCGCTATCGAAGTGCGTTCCTGTGGATCTCAAAGACCTGCCCGACATCACAGACTGGGCGCGCGATGTCTTCACTCCCCATCTCGGGAAGACATTCGCTGACATCAAGCTGTCCGTGAGCGACACAATCCGCAACGCCATCGCGCATCTCACACCCGGCCGCGACATCCGCGTCGCCGACTACCTAGACGACATCCAAGCCTGCCGGGGCATCACGCCGGTTCTTCGGTACATGGCAAGGGAAATCATCGTCGATGAACTCGCCGCGCTCTCGGCCGTGCCGGGACCACCTCGGCCCGGAGGCACACCGTCTCCGTAAGGGTACTCAGGCGAGGCTGGACTGAGTCTCTCAATGGCTTCGCCATCAGTCGCCGACCGGATTGGTCTAGATCTAGGCCGATCGGGAGGCGGCCACGGCGCCGGGCGCCAGGCCGCTCCGCACCTTCACCCGTATGGTGTCGGCCCCACTCCTCTCGCCCTACAAGTCCCACAGGAGGCGCCACCGCTAGCGTTTCGACGCCGAGCTGTGGAACCGAGACTTCCCGCGCTCCAGATACTCACGGTCCGCGGGCTGCTCGCTGGTCTGCGATGCGGGTAACCTACATCTGACCCACGAGGGGATGAGTCTTGTCGACGCAGCTCAGAAACGAGGAGGTTGAGCCGTGGCTAGCTACTGGCGATCGTCAGATTCCATCTTCCGAGTTGAGATCTGTCCCCGGTGTCACGGTCGCGGTGAGGCGGACGGGGGCAGGTGCACGTGCGCGAATGGGTACGTTGGCGTCGACGTAACCTGCTCTAGGTGCCGAACGGACATGATGTTCAGTTCGACCGCGCCAAAGCCCAACTGCAGCATCTGCCATGGCTCAGGGGTCGTCGGCGAGTACACGTCATGGCGCAACCTCAACTGGGTGGGAGGCAGACCCTTGTGGTTCGACCGCAGCTGAAGACGAAGGTCCAAGGCGGTTGGCAGACTGGCGGTTACCGCTTCGACGCGGTTGAGAGGGTTCGGCAAGGTCAGCCGGCACGCTCCGTCAACCTGGCCAAGGATGCTCGTACCTTCACCCGTATAGTGTCGGCTCGATTCCAGATGCTCCCGCGACTCCCCTCCAGGCGAGGCGATTCAACTCGGGGCGAGGCCCGCTTGAGGTTTCAGTACAAGTTCATGACCCCGCGGTTCGACGCGCAACGCCCCCGCCGGCCACAGTTCGGTTGGCACAAGTCCGTCTACACTCTCAACGAGGGCGCAAGGCCGAGAGGGAAGATGGCATGCCGGTGATATGGAAGGGCGTCAGGTCCTACAACGCTGAGTACGTTGGAGAGACTGAAGGCACGACAATCTACAAGGGCACAGGCCTTAGTCGGGTCGCCGTCGCGGTACTGAAGGACAACGCGATAATCCGCCGCGGCGGCTACGCGTCGAGCGACGAGGTGATTGGGGTTCTGGAGAGAGGGCATTCTGACGAATACTTCGGCTTCATGGTGACTTACGTCCGTGACCGCCGATTGGGCCGGAACCAGATTGTCGGCTTCGCAGTTACCAACAGCATCTACAAGAGCAACGGCTCTAGTGCAGGTGCGTCCACAGACGACATCCGGGAGGCAATGTGCGCGGCCGCAGGATTTGCCCTCGGGCTGATGGATACGTAGTTCCGTGCCCTGAGCCCGCCCTCGCAGATCGGCCCACCCAACTGGACCAGTCGCGGGCAGGAACTAAGACCGGGCCTGATCAGCCGCTAGCTTTGGCCCGGACATCCGTCTCGGCTGGCGTGGTGGCGCTTCGCACCTTCACCCGTATAGTGTCGGGCTGACTCCTCTCGCCCCGACCATTTCGACCTCATCCAATCCGAACGCCTCAGGCAGGCCCCGTGCGGCCGCCTCGAACGTCGGTTCTATTATAGCCTTCCGCAAGCCCAGCACCCTGATCTTGGCGAAGAGCGTCTCCGCGAGGGCCTTGCGATCCTCGGGCCCAACAGCCGCCCACCACTCCGGCAATTGCTCGAGGTAGCGCCGGATCTCCGCAGGCGGGAGCGGCTCGGCAGGGACGCTCACCTTGGCGGCCCGTTCCTCCTCATCTAGCCTGGCCATCGCCTCCTCCAGCGCGGCCATATCGCGCTCGCGCACGAAGTTGGCCGCCGCACGCTCCCGCTCGTGCTCGATCCGCGCGAGTGCGAGCCGGTCGGGACCCGGTCCACGCATCGAGTGGTAGCGCGAGACGGTGGACGCGATATCGGCTGCGCCGAGGCTGACCCGGTCCAGGACGAGTGGCACGAGCGACTCGAAGTCGATCCGTGGGTAGCTCTGACCCGGGATACGCAGGTGCTGTCCACGGGTGGGCCGCTCGGGCTGCGGCGCCACCGCCCTGAAGGCCTCGCAGGCGTTGATGTGGCGGTAGCGATCCTTGTCGCCGACAAGCCGTCGTCCACATGCCGCGCATTCGAGCATCGGCAGCAAGTAGGTCCGGCGGGTCTCGGGGCGGCCCGGGGTTCGGCGACACCGAGCAGCCCGGAGCTGGGCCACGGCGTTCCAGGTCGTGACATCGACGACTGGAGGCCAGTTGGCCGGGCCGCCGTCGCGGAGTCGGCCGACGTACAGCGGCGAGGTCAGAATCCCGCGCACGGTGCAGAGCGGGAGACCGAGACGTGCCGCGATTTGCCGATCAGTCAGACGCTCGAGGGCCAGGCCGAATGCCCGCTTGGCCACATCGATCCGCTCGGGATCGACTTCGATGAGCTTGCCCTCGTTGCGCCGGAAGCCGTAGGGCGGACGACCACCCGGGTCGCGCTTGGACGCGAGCTTGGCCGCGAGGCCCTCCTTGACCCGACGGCGATGGCGCCGCAGCCAGGACTCGGCCGCCTTGGCCAGACCGACGAGTTGATCCCAGTTCCGCTCGCAACTGCTCAGGATCTCCTCGTCGCAGAACCAGACTCCCACGCCCGCCGGATGAAGCTCGTCGTCGAGGACGTTGAGCGTCTGACGGAGGTTGCGTTGCCAGCGATCGACATAGGCCACTACCAACACGTCGTAGGCGCCGGCCTGAGCCGCCGCGATCGCCTCGCGCATCGTCTTGTGGAGGTAGACGGTGGAGCCAGACCGGGCGACGCTGAACTCGATCCCGGTATCCACGAGACCCAGGCGGGCAATGGCAGCCCTGATCAGACGGCGCTGGGTCTCGGGGCCGTACCGATCAAACTGGCCGGGCGTGCTCTCCCTGATCCAAATAGCCGCTCGCAGTCCGCGCAAGTCGTCAGGGTTCCGGGGCAGGCTCATCGGTTGGTTCCTCTTTCCTTGGGGGGCACGATGATTGCTCTGTTTCGGGACTCCGTCTGCTCGCGTGCGCGACGCGCCTCGATGGTGCGCAGGCCCTCGGCAAGGACCCGGATGAGGCGGTCTGGGTAGACCACAGTGCTCGGATGAGAACGACCGCCCGACCCCGAGATCACGGACAACATGGCAACGGGGGCGGGAGCGCCTGAGGCGCCAGAAGGCGCGATCGGAACCCGAGCCGGCTCTCTACCCTCCCCGCCCCCCGATCGGGCCGCCACGGGCCCCGAAGGTGTGACAAAGGTGTTACACGGGGCTGTTCGAGTGCGGCTCAAGCGGGTTCGACAGGCGGCATTGCAGGTGGTCTTGTCCACCCGAGCCCAGGACGGGATCTCCGAGCCGCAGGCCGGACAGACCCGGGCGGTCATGGGTGGCACGTCGCGCATCGCCACGTCCCGTCCCAACGTTGGACCCAGGTTGCCTCGTGGCGCGGGTAGGGGCAGACCGAAGGACGGGAACTAGGGGTCTGGACTGGCGGCCTGGGCGCCGGGTCGGGAAGGTGATGCCGCTCTGGCTCCCTAGCACCGCGCGTGTCCGCGTCGTGGCGCGCGTCTTCGCCCATGGAGGGGGTCGTCGGTTCAGTTGGGTTCCCGTGCTGCCCGCCGGGGCCCTCGAGTGCCGAGCGACAAGCCTCTGGCTCTGGTGTCGGCGCGCTGCTTCCCGGCGCGTCGGGTTCTACGTTCCCTGTCGAGCCGGGAGCGGCCTGGATGGGACCCAACTCCCGTGGCGGTAGCACTCGAAGCTCGCCCAGCAGGTTGGTCGTGGTTCCGGTGCGCGCGAACCATTGGCGCACCAACGGCAGGAAGTCGTCGCCGTGGACCCGGTAGCACGCGGCGATGAGGTTGCGCTGCAGCTGCCTGTGCACCCGGCCGCCCGTGATCTGCTCGTATCCGTGCACCTGCTCATCGAGCTCCGAAGGGGTCAACCTGGTCTCGAGAAATGCCGGGCCGGCGACGGCCCGGGCTCTCGTCTCTTCTCTCGTCCACCGTCGCGTAGCAGTAGCACCGTTCCTCAAGGAAGAGGTGCTATCTCCTGGTGCTACTGCTACGCGCGTGCTCGCGTAGCTACGAGACTCGGTCACGGCCAGGAAACGGATCGGGATTGTCGTGTAGCTTCACACCCCTACATACTGCCCAGATGGGACATTGGGCCGACGATCTGGTCCCCGAGGTGAAGCAACGGCTCGGGATAACCGGGGATGAGCAGGACGCCAAGGTGCTCGCTGCCGCCCGCATCGCCGAGTCCGAGATCGAGCTGCTGGCGGGGCGTCAGTTCATCTTCCATCACGCCACTTTGCGGTTCGATTCCGGTGAGCTCCCTTTCGTTCCGGTGCCTGACCTGCAGATAGACTCCATGCAGGCAACGGCCGAGTGTTGGCCCATTCCCGATCCAGTGCAGCCGCAACGCTCGTCAATTCTTCAGGTTCGGCGGGCTCTGGAGCCACCCCTGCGAGCGGTACCCAAAGCGGAAGCGCTAAGTGCTGCCGGAACAGCCCTTGCCGCTCTTCACAGGGAAGGCTGGCTTTCGTTGGCGCCGAGAGTCTGGTTTCAGTACCAGACGAAGGCTGAGGGTGAGGTCGAATTCGGTCGCCGTCTTCTAGACCCCAATCGCTACGTCGTGGCGCCTGTCATCGCAGGCGAGGTCGAGGGCTGGGTGGTCCAGGTGAGCCGGCGCATCCAGCTAATGACACAGGAGACACCGGGCGATCCCGGTCTCGTCGAGCAATTGGCTCCGGTGCAAGACGGGATGGCGGTGGTCGCCGACGAGCCGATCCTGATCGTTGCCCGGGTGACGGAGCACCCAGCGGATTGGGCGTTCATGGCGCGTGTCTGGGTAGTCCAGTTCACCCGCCACCCGCACACTTGGCGGCACACCTCGAGCGTCGTCCATTCGTATGGAGTGCCGATCCTGTGCCTTGATGAGCGAAGCACTCCCGAGGAGGTCGTGGCGCAGATCCTGCTCGCCGCCTTCTGGCACGGCTACCTCGATCCGGAGGACGCGGCGATCCCGCCTGCCCTCCTGCGCGCATTTCCACGCGACGTGGAGCGTGTTCGACGCGGAACCGACTCGCCGGACAGCCAAGCGGCCGCCGGCCTGCTCTTTGAGCGACTGCTCCGGCCCGGCTTCGACCCCACGAGGGGCGCAGGCTCCATTCGCCACTACATAGCTCGTCACGCCACGACCCTTGTGAGAGCCCACCGCACATCTGAGGTCGAATTCCACCGCTGGCACGAACTCGGGCTCAGCGAGCGCTACTACTACAAGCTTCTTGCGACCTTCGCTTTGAAGGGACCCGACGGCCGGTACGAAGTAAACGACGAAGTGCTGGCGAAGATGCGGGCATACCTCGAGGGCCGTCAGCAACGACAAATGGCTATGGCTCTGCTACGCAAGCGTGGCTTCAAGGATGCGGCCGCGCGTAAGTGGCTCCAGCGTCACAGCATCGACGAGATCCGCACCGCGAGGCCCAGAAGCCCCCGCCGACCTCAGTGAAACCGGGACGCCTGCGGCAACTCCCTCGCCTACTCGCTCACCGTCATCCGGCTCCGGCCCGGTCACAGAGCGGAGCCCGACCCGAACCGACCGTAAGCCGTCGCCGCTCATCTGTGGCTTATCTCGGGTCCGTCCCATGACCGGGGCGACGAGTCCGCTCGGGTTCTACACTGTGGCCATGGCCGCTCGCTTATGGCGTGCCGGTCCCGTAGGCTCCCGCCGTCCAACCCCCCTCGGGTGGCGGGAGCCTCTTCCTTATCCGCTCCTAGACGCCGATCGCCTGGGCTACTTCGCGCCAGGCTCGATCCTCCTGGCCCTCGAGTCGCCGCAGATACACAGTTGTGACCGCCAGCGAGCTGTGGTCGAGGAAGGCGCTCACGTCCTCGATCGACTCGCCAGCGTCGCGACGCAGCTTGGCCGCGGTGTGCCGCAAGACGTGGACGCCGGTTGGTGTCATCCCGGCGGCGCGCAGGTAGCGGCGGAACCGAGCGTAGAAGGTGCCGCTCGTTACCCCTTCCGGTCGAGCGCCAGCCTGCCAGAGCGACTCCTCCGGGCCCATCGCAGCCAACTCCTTTCCGGCGTCGACGAGGCTGGCGCAGATTGCCTCGAAGGCTGGGCGAGGGAGTTCGCGACGTCCTCGCTTGCCGCCCTTGCCGTGGTAGGCATAGAAGCAGGTCTCGCCCTCGAGGCTGAGGTCACCGGCCCGCAGGTTGATGACCTCCGAGCGTCGGCGGCCGGTCAGGACCAGCGTGAGCAGGATCGCCCGGTCACGCCTCCCGGTGACCGTCTCGGGCACGACCGCGAGGAGCCTACGTACCTCGTCGGCGCCGTATCCGCGGGCAACGGACTGGGTGGCCCGCGGGCGCTCGACAGCATCACAGGGATTGGATGCCACCAATCCCATGCGGATCAGGAAGCGGTAAAAGGAGGACAGGCAGGCGATCCGGGCCCCGACCGTTGTCGACGATGGTGTCCGTCCCGAGCGACCGATCCCGTGAACGAAGCTGAGCACGTCGGCCGGCTTGACTCGGTCTGGCGTCTTGCCGAGATCGGCGAAGAACGGCCAGAGCATCCTGCTGTATGACTCGACCGTCCGCCGTGAGCCGGAGCGGTTGCCCTTCTCGACGAGGAAGGCGTACAGGGCCTGGTCCCAGGCCGACGGGTCTCCGCTGGCCAGGGCTGGGAGTGGTTGAGCGGTCATCGTGGGCGTCCTCGGGGTGCGAGATGGTCAACCACATGACTCACTCAGGTCGCCCAGGAACGCAACACCATGACAGAATGGTGGCGATGCGCGCCTTCATATTCGATCTCGACGGCACCCTGGTCGACACGGTGTACGCCCACGTGGTGGCCTGGCAGCAGGCGCTCGAAGAAGCTGGCATCCTCATCGACGGCTGGCGCATCCATCGCCGTATAGGAATGAGCGGCGGACTCTTCACCCGGGCGCTCTCGCGTGAGATCGGCCGGCCGCTCTCGGCGGAAGAACAGGAGAGGCTGCAGCGGCGGCACGGCGAGATCTATCTTGAATTGGTGCCGCGGAGGCGGCCTTTGCCCGGCGCGCTCGACCTTCTCCGGGCCCTCCGCGAGGGCGGCGTGCCGTTCGGCATCGCCACCTCCGGCCTGCACCCGGAGATCGACGCCTCCCTCGACGCACTCGGCGTGCCCGCCGATGTGGTCGTCATCGACCGCGGCGACGTCCTACGGGCCAAGCCCGAGCCGGACCTCTTCCTCGCCTGTCAGGAGCGGATGGGCGTGCAGCGGGAGGACTGCTATGTGGTCGGAGATGCAGTCTGGGACCTGCTCGCGGCACGCCGAGCCGGGATGCTCAGCGTTGGTCTCCTAAGTGGCGGCTACGGCTTGGACGAGCTGACCCAGGCCGGGGCATTCCGCGTCTACCGCGACCCGCGGGACCTGCTCGACTCCCTCGACGAGTTGGGGGTCACCCTGGCTGGGTGATTACCGGCAGCCAATCTGGTGGCCTAGGGCGGTCCAACGACCGCCTGTCCTGAACCCGTGGGTGAGGGCGACACCATCGCGGCATAGTCTCGACGATCTGCTGACCACCCGGCACCTCGCGAGAGGCCGTGGGAGTATTGCACCTGTGATGGCACAACCTCGTTGACTCCCTCGGCGCCTCTCGCCGCCGCCGTCTTCGTCGTGACGATCGGCCTGGTCATTGCGCGACCGTGGCGTCTCACCGAAGCCTCTGCCGCGTTGCTCGGTGCGGCCGCGATGGTCCTAGCGGGGCTCGTTTCGCCGAGTGGTGCCGTCTCGGATGTCGCGGGCCACTGGAACGTCCTGCTCTTCTTCGTTGGCCTGACCGGAGCGGCGGCGATAGCGGAGCGAAGCGGGCTTTTCGAGGCCCTCGCCGGCACATCTGCCCGGCTGTCAGCGGGCAGCCCAAAGCGACTTCTTGTCGCGGTCGTGGCCGCGGGAGCGATTGTGGCGGCGCTCCTGTCCAACGATGCCGCGGCTCTCGTGTTGACGCCCGTCGTCTATGTGCTCGTGGCCCGCTTTGGCCTGGCGCCGCTGCCCTACGTGCTCGCCTGCACCTTCGTGGCCGACGCCGCGTCCATCGCACTGCCGGTCAGCAACCCCGTAAACGTGATCGTCAGCGATCGCCTCGGGGTGAGCGCGGCCAGCCTGGTGCCGGTTCTGTTGCCGGCGGCCGTCGCGTCCGTGGTCGCGCTGCTCGGCTGCCTGTTCGTCATCTACCGGCGCCAGCTTCCGGCCCGTGCGCCGCTCGTGCCCGCATCGGCATCGTGGGCCTCATGGACCGGAGTCCCACGACGGCTCCTGGCCGCCTTTGGGGTGGCGGTCGGCGCCTTCGCCGTTGCTTCGGCGATGGACCTGCCCCTCGGGCCGACGATGGCGGCCGTGTGGCTGCTGCTGCTCGGAGTCGAGTGGACGAGCCGGCGTCCCGATCGGCCACTCGACGGGATCGGCTGGTCCCTGCTCGTCTTCGTGGCCTCGATGGGCATCCTCGTGGACGGCCTCTCGTCCGCGGGCATAACCGCGTGGCTGGCGCAGATCGTCCTGGGACAGGTGCGCGACTCCCCGGCGGCGGTCATGGTCGTGACCGCTTTCGCCGCGGCCGTCGGCTCGAACCTGGTCAACAACCTGCCTGCCGCGTTCGTGTTCGCCGACGCTGTCCACGGCGCCGGACTGAGCGCTGCCAGCGCTCATGCTGCCGCCATTGGCACGATCATCGGGGCGGATCTCGGACCCAACTTGACGCCGGTCGGCTCGGTCGCCACGCTCCTGTGGTTCGTGCTGCTACGCCAGCGTGGCCTCGAGGTGTCGACATGGAGTTACATCCGGGTCGGGCTCGTCGTGACCCCGGTTACGATCTTAGCGGCGCTCGGAGTCGCACTGCTGCTGGGAGTGCCGAGGTGACAAGGCCATGAGCGCACCTAGACGATTTCTCGTTGCCCTTGCCGGCACCGAGGACGCGGTCTTGCCCGAGCACATGGCCAAGGTCGCGGGCCCCGGCGGGTCGGATGTCGAGATAACGCTTCTCCACGTCTCGGAATCCGGGCCGCGGGAACTTGCGGCCTACGACCCGGTAGTCCGCCGAGGGCCCTGGCCGCTACCGAAGAGAGCCGCGATCGAGCACCGCCTGGCAGACGCGGACGACGAAGGAACGGCCGCGCTCCTGGCGGTGTGGCACGAACGATTCGCGGCGGCTTTTCCGGCCGCCCAAATCGCACACCTCGTCGCCCAGGGGCGTCCGGAGCAAGAGATCGTCACCGCTGCCGAACGCCTGAGGGCCGACGCAGTCATCCTCTGCGCCCGCCCGCGGACCGGCTCCACTGAGCCCGGGCCGAGGAGCGTGGGTCACGTGGCTCGATTCGTGCTCGACCACTCTCCGGTGCCGGTCCTGCTCGTCCGACGCTCCGGCTGACCGAACTGGCCGCGGCTCTGTTGAGGTCCCAGGCTTCAGACTCGACCCTATCACACGATCGTGAGGGGGTCGTGGCGAGGGGACTTGAGGCCGAGATAAGAAGCTAGCCTGAAGGGGTTTGAACCCGCCGGTTCCACCACGCGGATAGTGGTGCCGAGCGGGATCGATGAAGCCCTCGTCGCGACCGAAAGCCAGAACGAATGCGCCTTGGGCGCCGCGTTCAGAGCGCGCAGTCTATGCGTTACACACAGGTTCTACGCCCGCTTGCTGCAGACAAAGTCCACAGGAAACGTTACGGCGCTGGACGAGTATACGGCTTGGTCAATTCCAAGTGGACGGAGTAAGCTGACAGGGCCACGTCGACCGGCCGGCAAGTTCGGAACCCCCGGAAGGGCGCGCTCCCGGGATCGGGTTATGAGGGACTCGGGGCCCAAGGCCGTTCGGCATCGCGACCCGGATGCGCCGCGCGACCGGACACCCAGGCCCGGACCACCACGCCCGGCGCAGGACCAGGCGCCGTCCCATGAGGCGGCGGTTCCGACCCTCTCCGGACCGATCGCGGCGCGCTTCCGCGACTTCGCCGACCGCCAGGACGCCACTGGTGTCGATCTGACTCCCGCGAGCTCGGGCGGCGAGGGAGGCCGGGCTCTCCATGCGCGCGCAGCCGTCGGCGAGGATCCCACCGGGGGGTGGATGTGCTGAAGCGACCCAAGGGCGAAACTAGCAGGGAATCTGAGGCCAAGTACCGCGGGCTGCTGGAAGCGGCTCCGGACGCGATGGTCGTGGTCAACCAGGCCGGCGACATCGTCCTGCTCAATCTCCAGGCCGAGAAGCAGTTCGGCTACCACCGCGACGAGCTAGTCGGC
>Ga0187886_1000300_pt1 | contig 64145 bp, 59 predicted proteins | sample June2016WEW_20_1_FD_133001 | JGI IMG/M metagenome (GOLD analysis project Ga0187886, IMG submission 133001) | Peatland microbial communities from SPRUCE experiment site at the Marcell Experimental Forest, Minnesota, USA - June2016WEW_20_150 | ecosystem: Environmental > Terrestrial > Soil >... | reverse complement strand
TTTAGGATTTGCAAACAATATAGAACATGGGGGGTAGATTAATAACGTTTTCATATCCGATTACACACCTAATCCTTTATGTTATTTTGTTTGAAATTGCAATTAAGCAACCTGCAAGTCCTACGGCAGGAGCGTATATCCTTGCGCCTTCTCTCGGCAGCTGCCGAATCCCATAATTTTCCCGGGTCGCTGGAGAAATGCGCTATTGGAGACCTTTTCCAGCATAAGAAAACATCGCCCAGCCCATTAACGATAAAATTATTCTTTCCGCTGGCGCAATGATCAGACTTATCCCGTGCAGGGTCAGTAAAATAACTCTGGAATTTACGTAATTGCTCAACAGAATTCAATATTCTTGCGCCGTCATTCTTAAGGGTGACCAACTTCTCAATTACGCCGATAAGCCTGTCGCAGGCCTGGCCTCTCGGCCAAAACTTGTTTTTACGGAACCACCCCTCTTTGTATCGTATGCCAAAGGCCTGGTCCAGCGCCTGGAAAATAATCCCATCTGCCAGTTTTCTTTCATGGCTGAGCTTGACAATATCAAGTATCTCGTCACAATTAGGGTCCATGAGAATAGTGGCGATGTATATGGCGCAGCGCCTATTTGTGCTCTTGAATTGCTCTAATACGCCCATTACCTTCTGATAGGTCCCGCTAACCCCGCGCAGGTAATCGTGGGTCTTGGGGGTGCTGCCGTCAAGCGAGATATTCAGGGTAAGGGTAGAGAGTCCGGAAAGCTCGCTTATGAGTTGTTGGGTTAAAAGAGTAGCGTTGGTAGACACTGCAGCAGAGATTCCATTTCCGTGGCAATAACGGATAATATCTACCAGGTCTTCCCTTATAAAAGGCTCCCCTCCCGTAATACTAAGGCGATACGGCCCTAACCAATCCTTCAGGTCGGAAAGGATACGTATCCATTCTTTGTATGGAAGCTCCTCTTTCCGCAATACCTTAGCGAAACTCCTGTGCGCGAAGCCGTCACGCATTGCCAGAAAGAACGAAACAGCATCTTCCCTCAATGATACTGTTTTCTGCCACAGGTTGCAGTGGCGGCAACGCAGATTACAACGCCTTGTAATCCCTATTAACACATCAGTAGGCTTTTGCATCATGCACAACGTTGTCACGGAGACTCTTTGAAATTGCAATTAAGCAACCTGCAAGTCCGGAGGCAGGAGCTTATATCCTTGCGCCTTCTCTCGGCAGCTGCCGAATCCCATAATTTTCCCGGATCTTCCGGAAAGCGTGCCACCGGAGGCAGCTTCCAGCATAAGAAAACCTGGCCCCATGGATTAATGATAAAATTATTTTCGCCGCTGGCGCAATAATCAAGAGAATCTTCAGTTGGATTGGTAAAATACCCCCGGAGTTTCCGTAATTGTTCTGCGGGATTCGATATTTTTACTCCGTTCTCTTTAAGGGCGATTAAGTTATCTATGGCATCAATGAGCCGGCCGCGCGTGGCACCTTTTGGCCAAAGCGGATTTTTGTCGAACCATGCCTTGTCGTACGGCAGGCCGGGAGAATGGTCCAGCGCCTGGAAAATAATCCCATCTGCCAGTTTCCTTTCATGGCTGAGCTTGACAATATCAATGATCTCATCACAATTAGGCCCCATAAGAATCGTAGCGATATAGATACTGCATCGCCTTGCAGGGTTCTTAAATTCATTTAATACATCCATTACCTTTTGATACGTCCCTGTAACCCCGCGCAGGTAATCGTGGGTCTTGGGGGTGCTGCCGTCAAGCGAGATATTCAGGGTAAGGGTAGGTATATCGGAAAGCGTCTTTATGAGCTGAGGAGAGAGAAGAGTGGCATTTGTGTTCACTATGGCCTTGATCTGATTCTCATGACAGAAATGAATGATATCTACCAGGTCTTCCCTTATAAAAGGCTCCCCTCCCGTAATACTAAGGCGATACGGCCCTAACCAATCCTTCAGGTCGGAAAGGATACGTATCCATTCTTTGTATGGAAGCTCCTCTTTATGCGGTTTTAGCGATACCGGGGATAAAACCATCTGCGCTAAACCATTGCACATTCTTAAAAAGAAGGAAGAAGGGCCCGGCTTCCACGATACCGTCCTCCATAGATTACAGTGGCGGCAACGTATATTACAACGTATTGTAATGCCTATATAAACATCAACGGGCTTATGCATGCCTTTTCAATTATATATCTTTATTACCTGGCGTTCTACAGTTTTTTAAACCAAAAATAACCTATGGTGCCCTCTTCGACTTTTTTTTCTAGACGATAACCCTGAATCTCGCCATCTATTTCGGGAGCAAGATAATAAATGACGAAGATTGAATCATACTTATTATCATGGATAGATTTATCCATCTCTTCACGAGTAAGTGGTGGTATTTCTTGGTTGTTATTATAATATTTTATAGCTTTAGAGAAATATATATGTTTAGTTTTAGTAAGTGCATCTGGGGACATAGTCATAAATGCATTATCGCCTTTTTCTTGGTTAATCTTCCTGAATAAACCTCTCCAGTCTTGGGGATAAGTGATATATGATTTCAAATTAGATTTATAATACGGATATAACTGGCAGGTGGATACCAGACACAATAAAAAGATTAAGAAGGGGTACTTAATTTTTGCGCTATACCTATCCAACCCCCTGCTGAATAGAATTATCAAGGGGATATTGATAAAGCCTATATATCTTACCATGAGTATCGGGAAAATAAAAATATGGATCAGGTAAAGGCTGATGATCGGGATAACGGCCCAGGCAAGCAGAAAATACTCCTTTTTCATGAAGGAAATAGTGGACTTCTCCTCTTTTCTATTAGGTCTGACAAAGGCAGAAAAAAATAAGAATGCATATACACATAGAAATAAATAAGAATAAATTACATATATACATTTTATGTGGAGGTTTACTTGCTGTACCTTGAATGGAGCGCTCGCTATTGACGTTAATAGGATAAGGAAGAATTGTAAATACCAATCGGCCTCTTTGGGTATCCATTCTATTTCTGTTCTATTCACCACAGCATGTATAAAGAAGCCTACCCAGGGCAGATAAAGCAGGACGATGAGCATCTGTGCTACGAGCCATTTCTTCAGTTGCTTTGCGTTGAAAAAGAATAGGAAGAATGCCACATTTGGAATAATGATAAACAAAAAACCTGCGTATAGGGTATATATGCTTATTACTGTAGAGGCAATATAGAGGGATAAATCGCGATTTTTGTTATCCTTTGTAAATTTATAAAAGAAGTAAAAAGATAGTAGGCCAAAAAACCAAAGCATCGCGTACATCTTAGCCTCTCGGGCATAATCAATGCTGTATAATGAAACAGACAACAACAGGGCGGCGAATAGTCCAACCCTTTGATTGAAAAGTTCTTTGGCTAACTTAAAAATCAAGATAATGGAAAGCACTGAGAAGACTAGGGAAGGAAAACGCAGGGAGAATTCGCTAATGCCGAATATCCCTATCCAGAAATTCATCAAAATATAATATAGCGGCGGGAACGGAGAATCGGAAAGATTTTTTATCATCTGGGTAATTGGGTAATTAATTCTACCCGCACTATCAATTTCATCGAACCACAGGCTTGTGCTGCCTAAGTGATAAATCCTTAGCATAAATCCGACGAGAAGTATCAATGAAAGCAAGAAGAAGCCCTTCTTGTTCTTTAAATTATTGAACTCGAATAGTCGCATTATTTAATTTGTTTTTATGTGATAATAATATCAATTTATTTTGGTTCAGGGACATGCTAGCTTGCTTAATATCTATTTCGTTAGCAAGATAATTATTAAAATCGAAAGGGTAGAATCTTTTTTTAAGAGACTTGAAAGCTGCATAGCATGTTAATTCTAGTATCGCAAAAGCAAGAATCAGTAAAATTAACCAAAATGAAATCTTTTTGAGCCCAATTTTCGCATTAAAGGGTCTCATCATTTATTTGCTAAACGTTATTATGGGATACGCAACGAAACCGCAGAGAATAGCTATCGCCATTAATATGTTATCCAAGAAAGTTACAAAAAATGAAAGAACGCCGAAAAATAAGCCTCTTTCTTTTGTAAGGAATGCGAGGAAGCGGAAATTAAGAAGTGACCAGATTAATGTTAAGGCAATGGCTGACGGGATAAGGTTATATCCGAAGAGCGAGCCGACAAGTAACAGAGATATTACGGGGGCCAGCAGCACACTTGCGATTTGTCCTTTTGGGGAATGTGCGTATCCGGTCCCTTGTCTTCCTAGTTGTTTCCAACCCTTATAGGTAAGGAATATCCTCGCCCATTCAAAAGGAATTTGAAAGTCGTTTTTTATAAAAGCGGCTAAATCATATTTTTTGAGATGGATTACTTCAAGATCATTTAAAAAAGCAATCTGCTTGCCGCTTAACGCTAATTTTTGCCCCAGCGCGGTATCATCCGCAATCTTGATATCTGTGCCGGGTGCCTCTATGGCGCTTCTCCTTAACGCATAAATTGAACCGTATAAGAAGCTCACCCTTTCAGGAAGTTTTTTAAAGATATAGTGCATATAAAGATTTTTATACTGGCTGAAGAAGCCGGGATTAGGGTGTTCTTTCGAAAGAAGCCCTGTAAGGGCATCAATTTGCCTATGCCGGGAAAAATAGGCGGCAATCATGGCAAGGGTGTCCGCTTTTATCAGAACATCTGAATCTACATTAACGATTATTGAGCCGCTTGAAGCGTCGATGCCAATCTTGCGCGCGCGCCTCCTGCCCGTATTTTCATGGAGTTCTATAGTCTTATTGGCATATTTTTTGCTAATCGAGGCCGTTACATCCTGGCTTGCGCAATCAACAACGATAAGCTCATAATCCAGAAAACCTGACTGCTTTATCGCTTTCAGGCACTTTTCTATTGTACGGCTGCTATTATAGGTGGGGACGATTACCGATAGAGATGGCATAAATTTTTGGCTATTCTATAATAGGAAATTTAGCCCCAACCATGCCCGTGCTTGGCTCTTTAATATACCGGCAATAGCTTTGACGAGCTTCGCAGGGCCGCTTGGAAACTAGGTAAATAGCCCCAACCGGATTTTCCGCCGTAGGCGGACCCGCCTCCGGCGGGGAACCGAAATTGGTAGCCCCAACGGGATTTGAACCCGTGTACTCAGCTTGAGAAGCTGATGTCCTAGACCGGGCTAGACGATGGGGCCGCTGATTAAATTAAAATAATAGCACGTTTTTCCCTGGCCGGTCAATCAATTTCTCTAAAAAGCCGCTGCCTCTTTGGAACCGGCGCCAGGAGCCAGGCCTGGTGCGCCTTACAAATGGCGCGGCATTGTTGAGACGAACATATAAAATTATTGACCGCCATATATAATATGCTATCATTTTATTATGGCCGCAAATGTATACTTGGGTATCAGCACGAATAAAGATGTATTGCGCGCTCCCTATGAAGCGGCGATGCAGGCAAAGTACAAGCTTGATACGGACAAGATAGACCTCTGCTTAGTCTTCACCTCCGTAAGCCTTGCGCAACAAGCCACGCTAAAAACAATCAAAAAAATATTCCCTGACACGCCACTAATCGGATGCAGCAGCTTAGGCATTATCGCTGAAGGACAGGTCCATAAACATGCTGTGGCAGTATTGCTTATAAAGCTGGCGCAAGGCATATATATAAATACCAATTACGTGCAGGAGATAAGCAGTAAATCGGCCGTTGGCGCAGGAGACGAATTCGGGTATAAATTAATGCACGGCCTGCAAAACATCCCGCGGGATTTCGGCATTATATTTTCTGACGGGATGCTCCAGGAAAACTCCGCCTTTCTCTCGGGGCTACAGGAAAAACTGGGGAAAAGTTTTCCTATCATCGGGGCCTGCGCCTCCGACGACCTTAAATTTGCAAAGACCTACCTGTATATGAACGAAGAGATTTTTAGCGACGGGGCCTGCGGTGTCATGTGGGCAGGGAAATTACATTTTGGCTTTGGCATAAGGCACGGCTGGAAACCTTTAGGAAAACCGCATTATATAACATCCTCGGCTGGAAACACTATCCACACAATAGACGGCCTGCCCGCTGCTTCGCTATATAAAGAATACCTTTCGGCGGACCTGCCGGCCTTACGGAAAGAGCTTAAGCGTATTTCTGCGTTATATCCCATAGGCATTTATCTATCGGGAGAAGAAGAATACCTCTTAAGAAACATCATCGCTATCGACGACACAGAGGGATTGATCTGCCAGGGAAATATCCCTGCGGGAAGCACAGTGCGGCTCATGATCGGAACGAAAGAATCCTGTCTTGCTGCCGCCCGCAAAGCAGCGGAAGATGTGCAAAAGATGCTGCATGGCAAGGTATGCGATTTTCTGCTTGTTTTTGAGTCAACTTCGCGATATACCTTATTAGGCAGGCGGATAGGTGAAGAATCAAGAATCATAAAAGAGGTGCTGGGGGAAAACGTGCCATTGCTAGGCATATACACCTACGGCGAACAGGCGCCTTTGCAGGCTGTCGGCTACCATGGCACTCCTTATTTCCATAATCAAAGCATCACTATCTTAGGGATAGGCAATTAAATGCTTGAATTATTTACCACCATTTTAGGACTAGGCACAATATTTACATTGATCCTTTTGGTAATGGTGCTGACAGCCAAGGGTACGCAGGTAAAAGAACTGCGCATGGAAGCAAGCAGGTTAAAACGGTCGCTTGATGAAATGGATGAGCAGGCAAAATTGATTGTGCGCACCGATATGGAACTAAATAAGACCCAGGAAGAGCTGGATAAAAAAATCACCGGCCTTTATGCCCTCCAGCGCATATCGCGGGCAATCAGCACCACCCTGCAAGAAGACATGATATTCGAACTGATGGAACCGGAATATTTAAAAGACCTGGGGTTTGAAAAGGCATGGGGGTTTCTCTGGAACGAAAAAGAAAAGAAATTCAAGTCGCAGATAGACATAGGTTACCTGCCTGAAGAGGCAGAACAGGTTAATGCATATATCGAGACGAATAAAGACCGTTATCTGGAGTTAATTAGAAATGAAAAGAACATTTCTTCAATAACGACCGCCCCCCTTGAATATGCACCACTAAAGGCAGAAATAAAGCAGGTTTTCCGCGCAGAAGATTTCGTAATCTGCCCTATCCTGCCGAAAGAAGGAAAGAAAGGGCTCATCTTCGTGGGGACAGAACATACCGATACGCCCATAAATGAGGGAGATGAAGAATTGATTATCATACTGGCAAACCAGATCAGCCAGGCCCTGGAAAACGCCCGCCTCTTCGAAAAAACCTGGAACGCGCAACAGGAATTAGAGAAGAAGGTAACGGAGAGGACGCGCGAATTAATGAAGGCGTTAAATGAAGTTAAGGCGGTCAGCAAAAGAAAAAGCGATTTTATCTCCAGCGTCTCGCATGAACTAAGGACCCCCCTTACCTCTATCAAGGGGTATGCGGCAATCCTGCTTAGTGAAAAATTGGGGCAACTGCCGGTCGAGGTAAAAGAGCGCCTGGCAAAAGTCAACCGTCATAGCGATGAGTTGGTTCATATGGTAAATGACCTGCTGGATATAGCGCGCATAGAATCCGGGAAGGTAATGATGAAGAAAGAAGTGCTGGACCTTAAGTATATCACAGGAGAGATTGAGGATCTGCTGGGAGTGCAGTTAAAGGCAGGAAAAATTAATTTTTCCTCCGATATCCCTGAAGATACTAAAAACATCTTTGCCGACCGCAGCCAGATACAGCGTGTTTTTATTAACCTTATCGGCAACGCTATAAAATTTACTCCTGAAAACGGAAAAATTTCTGTCAGCGCCCGCAGTCTTGATGGCGCTATTCAAATAAATGTGGCAGACACTGGCTACGGAATTCCCCAGGAAGCGCAGGAAGCAATATTTGAAGAGTTTTATCGCGTAGACAACCCTATTAACCAGATAGTAAAAGGTACCGGATTAGGCCTTTCTCTGGTAAAATATATCGTAGAGGCGCATGGGGGAAAAATCTGGGTAAAAAGCAGCCTGGGGTCTGGTTCAACTTTTAGTTTTACTATTCCAAAAAGGGAAGGATAAAAGAAAATGGGGACCAAGATTTTGATAGTAGATGATGATCCTGATATCAGGGACATCTTAAAACTTACCCTTTCCGAAGAAGACTATGATGTAATCGAGGCGGCTGACGGGGAAGAAGCGTTAAGGGCCATTAATTCAAAATCCCCGGACCTCGTCCTCTTAGACTATAAAATTCCGAAGCTCGACGGCAGGCAGGTATGCCGCCTGGTGAAAAAAGACCTGCTATTAAGGCACCTGCCGATAATCATGGTTACGGGTAAGGGCGATATCAGCGACAGGGTTGATGGTATTGACGCCGGGGCCGATGACTATATAGTGAAGCCTTTCGAACCAAAAGAGCTACTGGCGCGCATCCGCATGATTATTAGGCGCACAGCACGCGACCTGGAAGCGAATCCCCTGACGCGGCTGCCGGGAAATGTCTCTATCCTTAATGAACTTTCTAAGCGCCTGGAAAATAAAAGTATGTTTGCAGTCTGCTATATTGACCTGGATAAATTCAAATCATACAACGACAAATACGGTTTTGAACACGGGGATGCGGTAATCCGCGAAACCGCCAGGATTTTAATCCGTTCCGCCCAGCAATGCGGTAACCCCGACGATTTTATAGGCCATATCGGCGGAGACGACTTTGTGGTTATCACTTCTATTGCCGCCTCAGAACGCCTCTGCCAGGAGATAATCTCCCAGTTTGATAAAGCCGTGCCCGGTTTCTATAACGAAGTAGACAGGAAACGCGGCTATATAGTGGCGGAGGACCGCCAAGGCAAAGAACAAAAAACAAACCTTCTCTCTATCTCTATAGGGGTAGTTACCAACGAGCACCGCAAGATAGAACACGTGGCCCAGATAAGCGAGATTGGCGCCGAACTTAAGACTTTTGCGAAGCGCGAAGGGAAAAGTAACTACGTTAAAGATAAGAGAAAAGAGGGAGATTAACGCATGAGGCGGATTTACTTGTATTTATTTGAAAAAGCAGCCTTCCTAAATTCCTCAAGAAAGAATATCCGGACCTATTCTTTCGCCTCAAGTATTTGAGGTAATTCAGCTATGAGAGTGTTTAAACGTTCTACTTCCTGCCGCATTTTTCCTATCAACGCAGTGCGCCTTGAGTCATCTTTCATACTTCCCGAATTAAGCAATTCGGAGGCAGTTTGAGAAATAGACGTAAGAGGCTCAGTAAGCCCCGAAGAGAAAGTCGTTAGAATTAAATTCCTCAACCGTTCATTTTCAATCTTAGATTCTGCATCCAGAGCTGCTGCGGCAAGCTGAGCACCTTCAACAGCCAAAGCAGTTTGATTAACGAACATCTCCAATATATGTAACTGCTCCAGGTCAACAAATTGTTTCTCCTGAGTTGGAAAGATCCCCAAAACTCCAACTGTTTTTTCTGCGCCTGTAAAAGGCAAGTACATGCCGTTTGACCCGGGTAGAGTATCTGTGCCCTTACCTGCGGATTTCTTATGCTCAAATACCCATTGTGCAACAGCAATCTCATTTGAATCTAGCGCTAATTGCACAGCTTCGCCAAACTTAACTACCAGCCTCTTGTTTTTATCTGGAATAAGAATAACTGCCCTGCATTTAAAGAAATCTTCGATATGCGCAAGCGCGATCTTAAACAATTCATCCGGATAAGAACTTTTCGAAAGCTCACGGCTTAAAGCATAGAGCGTTTTAGTCCTATTTTCGCGCACCCTCATGGAGATAGTTTGACGCTTAAGTTGGCCGGTTAAATGCGCTATCATAAAACCGACACCAAACATCACTATAAATGTAAAAGCGTACTCAACATCTGTTACCTTAAAACTGTAATAAGGAGGTACAAAGAAAAAGTCAAAAAATAAAACACTTAAAAATGAAGCTATCAAAGACAATCGACGGCCATAACGAAAGGCAATCCAGGTAACGCCGACAAGATAAATCATTATTAAATTTACTGAAGAAAAGCGGGAAGATAGAATCCAATTAAATAAAGTACAAAGAATAACGATACCTATTGCAAATCCAAGATTTTCCCAAGAAAAAGGGCTTAAAGGAGGCGACTTAAATTTAACCGGTTGTTCCCGGGTATCCCCACTCAACAAATACAGATCGATATCCTGGCATTTACGGGCTAACTTGTCAAATATTGATCCAAAAATCAATTCCTGTAGCCTTGGTTTTCCGGGCTTTCCAATAATTATCTTTGTTACATTTTTTGAACGGGCGTATGAAATTAATGTCTCCGCTATATCCTGGCCGCTAAGCGTTACAATTTCAGCGCCCAATTTTTCCGCAAAATTAAGCATCTCGGATACCCTGCCCTTATCTTCCGGACGCAACTCGGCAAGAGGTTCAACATATGCCACGATCCACTCTACTCCCAAATCTAACGCGATACGCTTACCGGCTCTAATTAATCCCATCGCAGAGGGACTCGGACTTATGCATACCAAAAATCTATCCCTCACATTCCAAACTTTTGAAACAGCGTGTTCTTTTTTATATGACATCAATTTACTATCGACATTGCGCTCTGTGTAGCGCAGAGCCAACTGACGCAAAGCAATCAAATTACCCGGCTGGAAAAAATGCTCTGTCGCTGCTTGAGCTTGCTCACCGAGATATACCTTTCCTTCTTTTAACCGCTTGAGAAGCTCTTCGGTAGGAAGATCCACTAATTCTATTTCATCTGCCTGTTCGATAAATGTATCAGACACTGTTTCGCGCACGATAACGCCAGTTACCTGAGCAACGATATCATTTGCGCTCTCGCAATGCTGGACATTTAAGGTGGTATATACATCAATGCCTTGGCCAAGAAGCTCCTGGATGTCCTGCCAGCGCTTTGGATGACGAGAGCCGGGAGCATTGGTATGCGCTAATTCGTCAACTAAAATAAGTTTGGGGTTTCTTTTCAGGCTCGCGTCAATATCAAATTCGCGCAACTGAACATTTTTATAAGAGATGATTTTAGGGGGGAGTATTTCGAGGCCTTCCAAAAGCGCTTCGGTCTCAGCGCGTTTATGGGTTTCTACGTATCCGACCACAACATCAATGCCTTCTTTTTTGCAGGCCCTGGCGGCTTCAAGCATGGTGTAGGTTTTACCCACACCTGCCACTGCCCCAAAAAAAATCTTAAGTTTACCGCGGCGGCTCTCTTCGGCTGTAACCTTTGCTAAGATTGCATCAGGATCCGGTCTTTCCATAAGTTTAATTATACATCACAAAATATGTCTATGTTATTCATTTCTTATATGTGTCTAACGCTAAATTAAGCTCTAGCACATTTACAACCGGCTCCCCTATAAGCCCAAATAAACGTTCAGAAGTATGCTTGGCGATAAGGATCTTAATTGTATCTTGTGATAATCCCCTTGTTCGCGCAATACGCGAAACCTGGTAATATGCTGCCGCTAAACTAATATGCGGATCGAGTCCGCTTGCCGAAGAAGTGACAAGATCGACCGGTATAGGAACTTTATTTTCCGGATCAGCTACCTGTAAGGCTTTAATTCGCCCTTTTACCTCATCGATCAAAGCGGGGTTAGTTGGCCCTATATTAGAGCCTGAAGAACTTGATGCGTTATATTGGGGTGAGGTCGCTGAAATACGGCCCCAAAAATACTTGGGATCATTAAACTCCTGACCTATAAGAACCGAACCAACCGGCTTACTGTTTCTATATATCAGGCTGCCATTGGCCTGGTTAGGCAATAACGCTTGCGCGATTCCTGTAATAAAGAGCGGATAGATAACTCCCGTAATAATCGTCAGGATAAAAAAAGAAATAAGCGCCGGTTTAATATATTCTCTGAACATTAATTTACCCTCACTTTCAAATCAGTAAATTACCCCGCAGCATACACTAAAAATTTAGCAGAAATTTTTAGTGTGCATATGCAAGGGGCTTTCTACCTATCGCACTAAGTGCAAAGCCACTAGTATCATATCGATCAGTTTAATACCTATAAATGGAGCTACAATGCCGCCTACTCCATAAATCCACAGATTGTCCCTTAATAGTTTACTTGCCGGCATCGGCTTATAAGGTATGCCGCGCAAGGCAAGTGGAATTAAGGCTATAATAATAAGTGCATTAAAAATAACTGCAGACAAAACAGCGCTTGCAGGCGTGGCAAGATGCATAATGTTGAGTGCCCCAAGCGCAGGATAAGTCCCTACGAATGCGGCCGGGATAATCGCGAAGTACTTCGATACATCATTAGCAATGCTAAATGTGGTTAGTGAACCTCTGGTCATAAGAAGTTGTTTTCCTATTTGGACAATTTCAATAAGTTTTGTGGGGTTGGAATCAAGGTCAATCAGGTTTCCTGCTTCTTTCGCCGCCTGTGTTCCCGTATTCATAGCAACTGCAACATCTGCCTGCGCAAGGGCAGGAGCATCATTCGTCCCGTCTCCGGTCATAGCTACAAGCCTACCACCAGATTGCATTTTGCGGATAAGCTTAAGCTTGGTTTCAGGGGTGGCCTGAGCTAAAAAATCATCCATACCGGCTTCTGCTGAAATCGCAGCTGCGGTAAGAGGATTATCCCCTGTAATCATAATGGTTTTAATTCCCATGCGCCGCAGTTCCGCAAAACGTTCCTTAATTCCACCCTTTACGATATCTTTTAGCTGAATAACACCTAACACCCTTTTATGCTCCGCCACAACTAAAGGCGTACCGCCGCCTTTAGATATTGATTGTATATTTAACTTCAGCTCTTCGGGAAAAAGACCACCCAGTTGTTTTACATAATCCTCAATAGCATCGGCTGCACCTTTTCTAATCTGTCTTCCGTCTCCCAAATCTACTCCACTCATCCGCGTCTGCGCCGTAAATGGAATAAATTTAGCTTCCAGTTCATGAATATGACGTTCTCTTATGCCGTATTTTTCTTTAGCCAATACCACTATGCTTCTTCCTTCCGGAGTTTCATCAGATAATGAAGCAAGTTGCGCTACATCTGCCAATGATTCAATACTGATCCCTTCAGCCGGTAAAAAAGCTACGGCCTGCCTATTGCCCAGCGTTATCGTCCCCGTCTTATCTAACAACAAAACATCTACGTCTCCCGCTGCCTCTACTGCCCTACCAGAGGTGGCAATTACATTAGCCTGAATCATTCTGTCCATACCAGCTATGCCGATAGCAGGCAGCAATCCTCCTATAGTAGTTGGAATAAGACAGACAAGTAATGCAACTAAAACTGTTACTGTAATTGGTATACCGTGGCCAGCTGATACTATGCTGTAAATTGAAAATGGTAAAAGTGTTACTGTGGCTAGGAGAAAGATGGTGGTGAATACTGCCAGAAGAATATTAAGAGCGATTTCATTGGGTGTTTTTTGTCTTTTGGCACCTTCAACCATCGCTATCATATGATCCAGGAATGTCTCTCCGGGATTTGAGCTGATCCGCACTATTAACCAATCTGAAAGTACGCGTGTACCTCCGGTAACAGCGCTGCGATCTCCGCCGCTTTCACGTATAACAGGAGCGCTTTCTCCAGTGATAGCGCTTTCATCAACGCTTGCTACACCTTCAATAACATCACCATCCATAGGAATCATATCGCCTGCTTCAACTAAAACAATGTCTTCTTTATGAAGCGTTGATGCAGATACTGTCTCGTAAACAGAGCCATATTTAGGTTTGGAAAGTTTTTTTGCCGGAGTGTCTTTTCTGGCTTTTCTTAAACTTGCAGCTTGGGCTTTTCCGCGACCCTCTGCCATAGCTTCGGAAAAATTAGCGAATATCAGTGTAAACCATAGCCACAGGGTTATGGCCAGAATAAAGCTGGCTGGCGCCTCCCCTTTGCTAAAGATTGCCTGAAACCATAATCCGGTGGTCAATACGCTTACTACCAAAACTACAAACATCACCGGATTCTTAATTTGGTGCCTGAGATCTAATTTCTTTAGCGAATCAATTATTGCTGGCCCAATGATGGACAGTTCAAACAAGGATTTTGATTTATGTGACCTATTCATAGACACCTCTTTTGCCCACAAGGGCACACCCGCGCAAATCCGATAAGCGCGGGGTGTTAAATATGCTGTATCATTAAATGTTCTACAATAGGGCCCAAAGCAAGCGCAGGGAAAAATGTAAGAGCCCCCACGATTAAAACAACCATCACTAAAAATATAATAAAAAGCGGCGTATGCGTAGGCAGCGTACCTGGGCTTGCTGGTACAATCTTTTTCTTAGAAAGCGAACCTGCTATAGCAAGCATAGGGATAGCAAGCCAGTATCTGGCAAAAAACATGGCTAATCCTTGGGCAATATTATAGAAATGGGTATTCGTGGTTAATCCGGCAAACGCGCTCCCATTGTTATTACTTGCCGATGAAAAAGCATATAATATTTCACTAAACCCGTGAGGCCCGGGGTTTAAAACTGAGCTTTTCCCTGCGGGCACAATAACTGAAATTGCAGTACCTACAAGAACCAGTATAGGAGGTATTAGAATCATAAGCGAAGCCATTTTCATTTCGTAGCTTTCGATTTTCTTACCTAAATATTCGGGAGTCCTGCCGATCATAAGCCCGGAAATAAAAACAGCGACAATGACAAAAGCAAGCATACCATAAAGGCCGGAACCAACTCCACCAAGGATTACTTCTCCTAACTGCATAAGCCACATCGGGATCATTCCGCCAAGAGGCATATAGGAATCATGCATGGAATTTACCGAGCCGTTGGATGCAGCGGTAGTAGCCGTTGCCCAAATAGCAGAATTTACTATTCCAAAACGTGTTTCTTTTCCCTCCATGTTGCCACCTGCCTGGGATGTTGAATAATTTTGATCGATACCAAGACTGTTAAGCAAAGGATTGCCTTTTTGTTCAAAGTGAATACATGTCCAGAGGCAAGGAATAAATATAATCAACATCGCAATTAGCAACGCCCAACCTTGCCGGCGGTCTCTAACCATATATCCGAAGGTATAGCATAATGCGGCAGCTATTAAAAGTATGGCCAAAACTTCCAGTAAATTTGACAGAGGCGTGGGGTTCTCCAGGGGATGAGCAGAATTGACATTAAAAAACCCCCCACCATTAGTGCCTAGTTGTTTAATGGCAACCTGCGATGCCGCAGGGCCTAAGGCAATTACCTGTTCTGAAACAGTCTTTCCACCCGTATCTTTTGAAGTCTCAAGCAAGGTAACTTTCGCACTCTGCTTAAAGGTCTGAACAACTCCTTGTGATACCAACACCAAGGATAGGATTATTGCAAGCGGCATTAAAATATAGAGCGTTGACCTGACTAAATCTACCCAGAAATTACCGATGGTTTCGACTTGCTTTTGAACGAATCCCCTGATTGCAGCTACAAGTATGGCCATACCAGTTGCCGCGGAAACAAAGTTCTGCACGGTTAATCCCAGCATCTGGGTAAGATAACTTAGGGTTGTCTCGCCCCCATAACTTTGCCAATTTGTATTAGTTGCAAAACTTACAGCTGTATTGAATGAAAGGTCTGCGCTTACTGCCGGCATAGACATCGGGTTTAAAGGGAGATGCGCTTGAAAACGCTGAAAGGCATATACAATAACTATACCTATAATATTAAATAACATCATGCTAACGGCATAAGCTTTCCAAGACATTCCCTGTTCGGGATTAGTTCCACAGATACGGTAAATTAACTTTTCTAACCAACCAAACCAAACATTTAAACCTGCCGGTTTGCCTTCGTAAATTCGCGCCATATAGATTCCTAACGGCTTAACCAATAACACTAATGCCGTCAGATAGATTATTGCTTGGATAAAATTATTCCAGTTCATGAGAATATCTCCGGTTTAAGCAGAGCTACCAATAGATAAGCAAATAAAAAGATAGCAACAATCCCTCCAACCCAATAAATAATTGTCATAAGACCCCTCCTTCCATAGATTATGGACACCGATCTATCCGCTAAGATCGGGTGTTAAACCTTAGAGCAAAGGGCAATAAAAACAAAAGAAACTAGCGTAACAATAAGTATTATAGCTATTATTAAAATGTCCATTATTACCTCACTCTTTTGTTAGTATGCATAACATTCTTAACGGCGAATCGTGTAAAGACCGATAAAAAGATATAGCATTAGCATAGCGCAAACAATAACTCCGCTCCAATAAACTTTTTCTTTCATATTTGAGGCCAAATACACCCAACCATAACGGATTGCTTGGTGTGCCGCCCAGCAAGGGCGTACCCGCCTATCCTTTAAGGCGGGGTGCTGCTTTCTGCGCAATAAAAAACCAGAGAACGCCTTCTCTGGTATGTTCTCTCTAGCGCCTGAGCCATATCTGATTGGCTGACGTGCCGCCTCTGCGGCAATTGGGCTTACGGAGTTAGCTGTCGGGCTCGGGTCGAGCAACCCTAATCTATGTTATCTAGATTTTCGCCCCAAGATCATTTTACTGATCTGCTGCCTGGGTTCCCCGCTATCTTTTTAGGTTTGCATACAAGCTTAAAAAGAATTAAGCGTATTTAAAATATATATACCACAAAAAATCTTTTTGTCAAGATAGGAGTGTTCCTTATTAAGCTCTCTGCCGACGGAATCTGCTAAACTGCTGGCCTTCTCCTGAATGTAAGGCTGCCGTGTTTGGAATAAAGAATGGCTCCGAAAATCACCAAAACCGCAAGAATGATAGAGATGATTACCCCTACATCGGTACGGTGGTAATGGATAAGGATCGGTGCCGAAAGCAGAGAAACCAGGTTAATCACTTTAATCATCGGGTTTAGCGCCGGGCCTGCAGTATCTTTAAGGGGGTCACCTACCGTGTCGCCGACAACCGATGCCCTATGCGCCTCAGAACCCTTTCCGCCAAAAAGCCCATCTTCAATAGTTTTCTTGGCGTTATCCCAGGCGCCTCCTGCAGTTGACATAAATACCGCCAGTAATTGCCCGGCAATAATCACGCCTGCAAGGAACCCGCCCAATGCCTCCACGTTTAAGAGCATACCGATTAAAATGGGGCTAACCACTGCGATAAGGGCAAGGCCGATAAGTTCTTTTTGCGCGGCAATAGTGCAGATATCAACTGCTTTTTTGTAATCCGGCTTTACTTTTCCTTCCATTAAACCGGGGATATGAAACTGCCGGCGCACCTCTTCTACGATTAAAGATGCGGCCCGGGTAACTGAATTAATAATCAATGAGGAAAATAAACAGGGTATTGCTGCTCCGATAAGTAAGCCAATGAACACTATCGGTTCTGAAACGCGTATGCCTGTAACAAAAAGCCGTAAGTTTTCGGCAACGCCCATCTGTGCCTGGACCTTGGTGACATCGGTCAAGAAAGAACCGAAAAGCGATACTGCGGCAATAACCGCCGAGCCAATAGCAACACCTTTAGTGATGGCTTTGGTGGTATTACCCACTGCATCAAGGTCTGCCATGATCTGACGCGCTTTTGGTTCAAGATGCGCCATTTCTCCGATGCCGTTAGCATTATCAGCAATGGGCCCGAAAGAATCCATGGCAACATTATTGCCGGTAAGCGTCAGCATCCCGATACCTGTCATGGCAACCCCATACAGCGCGTATACAACCGGCTGACCCCAGTAGATCATTACTGCCGCCAGGATAGTCAGGGCGATCACGATAAATTGCCATGCGGAAGATTCCAGGCCCACGGAAATCCCTCGTAAAAGTAAAGTTGCCGAGCCGGTTTTGGAAGCAGCGGCTATTTCTTTTACCGGGGCGTGTTGCGTATGAGTAAAATATTTGGTGATTTCATCGATTAATATTGCCAGTGCTATACCTACGCCCACGGAGAGAAACGCCCGCCATTCATGCATATAGAAATGCGCTAAAAAGAAGAAGGCAACGATAGAGATTGCCGCAGAGGAATAAAATCCGCGGTTAATACTGTGCAGTGCATCCTGATGTTGTCCTTCTTTACCGCCTTTTACAAGATACGTCCCAATAATAGAGGAAAGGACGCCAATACCGCGGACCAATAACGGAAAAATAATCCACTTTAGTTGCCCGGTAAGGGCAACCAGGGCAAGTCCCAGAATAAGGCCGGAAACAATGGTAACTTCGTATGACTCAAAAATATCGGCAGCCATACCAGCGCAGTCACCGACATTGTCACCTACGAGGTCTGCGATTACTGCGGCATTTCTTGGGTCATCCTCAGGAATATTCCTTTCTACTTTCCCAACTAAGTCGGCTCCCACATCAGCGGCTTTTGTATAAATCCCGCCGCCTACGCGCATAAAAAGCGCTAAGAGCGTGCCGCCAAAACCAAACCCCAGAAGTACATCTGGAGAAGCGATACCAAAAATCATAAAGATAACCGAGCCACCCAACAAGCCAAGCCCGTCGGTAAGCATACCGGTGATAGTCCCGGAGCGATAGGCAATTTTTAATGCCTCGGCGAAACTCCTGCGGCTGGCGCTGGCCACACGGATATTGCCTTCCACTGCCATGCGCATGCCGAACTGCCCGACCATAAGCGAAAAAGAAGCCCCCATCACAAAAGCAATAGCGCGGCCAAAACCAACGATGAGCCGCACCATATCCGGGCTAAAGGAGCTGAAACGTTGTATTGCCTCATCGCTAGGAGGGATAATATATACCGAAAAGAATAAAACACCCGTTAGAATAAAAATAAGCGGCAGGATACTTTTTAGCTGCCGCGTCAAATACGCATTCGCGCCGCTACGGATCGCGTTCCAGACCTCCTGCATAGCAGGAGTACCTTTGTCATGGCGTAAAACCTGGGCCCTTAGCAGCAACGCATACCCTAACCCCAAAAATGCTATTAACATGACCCCCCAGATAGAAATAATTTCAAATAAACTTACATTATGCAAAGCAAACATTCTTACAGCACTCCTTTCCTATTTAGAAAAATAAATACCAGAGAACTCTTTCTCTGGTATGTTCTCTTTTATCGTGGTGCGCGGGGAGGGAGTTGAACCCTCACAGGTCGCCCCACTACCCCCTCAAAGTAGCGTGTCTGCCATTCCACCACCCGCGCGTTGCCACTTATTATACAATGGGAAATGCAAACATCAAGTATTATTGGCGGGATCAGATCTTCGCTGCCTTTTTCTGCTTCATGAGATTTATTTTTTCCTGGACATACCAGGAAAAATAGCCCTTATATCTTCTCTGCAAGCCCGGGTTCCGCCAGTCCCTGGTTGTAACAACTTTACGGCAGTTTCTGGCGCCGCATCTGCATTTAAATGAATAATTGTAATCGGCATCAGTCATGCAGTAATCATAGGTTATCTCTTCGCCTGGCCGGATATCCCTCATCGCCACGGTAAGGATATGCCCTTTTATACCTGCGTTGGGGTTACAGCTATGGTTAAAGAAATCGTCATCTTCAAGCTTTCCTTTCTTGCTTGATACAAGATAAAACCCGTCGCTAACCTTGGTCGCGTAATCATCTATCTTTCTGAAATCTTTCCTGGCAAGGGTATTGAATTCTTTCTGGGTTATGATAAACCCGCCCCATACGGCAATGACCTCTGCCTTCTTTAGCGGCTTAACCGCAAAAATACCTCGCTTGTTTATCCCGGATTTACGCACCTCTACTTTTCCTGATAAATAAGAATGCAAAATCATTGGCGGATAACCCTGACCTCTCTGTTTATTTCTTGAAGTAGCTGCGTAAATAACTGCCTTTGCCTGCCTAACTCCTCCATAAACAATAGCCCGCTATCTTTAATCTTTCCCTCAATGAGCAGCCGGGCAACCGCGGCAGGCACAGAAGCAGTTATCTTCTGCATGGAGTTAAGCGATTCTTGCCTCCGTGAGGAGCTCTGCATCTTCCAGGTAATATGTTTGCCTCTAGCGATAATCCTGATTTCTGCCAATGTCAGGTTATCCATTTTTTGCGACTCCAGAATCTTTTTAGTCCAGACCAAGTCTTGCTTCTCAAAGAATCCCTGGTTTTCCAGGTACATAAAGAAGTTCATAAACCCGTGAGGCCTGATAACGCGATAAGTAAAATCCCTCACCTTATATTTTTTAAACATATTCTCGAAACCGCTGGCACAATAGTAGCTTTCGGCATCTATCCCGAAAAAGCTCTCCCTTTTATAGCCAGAAAAGGGAGGAAATATTTTTTCCTTTCCTGAAATGACCTGGTGCGAACTAAGCCTGTGCCCTAGAACGATATCCTCAAAGCACCATAAGAAAGGATAGAAGAATCTCTTCCTGGACAATGAGCCGGCCTTGATTTCAATACTCTTGGCGTTATCAACTCCGTCGAGTTCTCTTGCCGTGATAAAATTAACCAGGCCCGGGCAAAAACCGCATCCGGGAATTACGGTTATCCTGCTTTGTGTAATCTCCTTTTTCTTCTTTAAGTATGCCGGAGGGTCTACGTCGGAGACGTCTATAAGGTCCTTCTTATATTTTAAAGCCAGCTCCAAACACCGCTCTCCTGTTTCTCCGGGCAAAGCGCCTATAAGAAGCCCGTAATTTTTAATTTCTTTCTCTTTATCCGGAAAGTCGGCTTTTCCAACACTAAATTTTTTAAGATAGTGCGCGACTGCCCGGCCGACGCGGCCAGCCCCGATGATAGCTATACCCCTTTTTTCTTTCATATTATACTTGCCAGATTCTTGGCATAACCATGCTGGCCCTGTGCATGGCGGCAGAGTAATATTTGAGCTTCGCGGCTTTTTGGCCAAGCCGCGCCTTAAGGCGTTCTTTAATTTTGGCGGGGTTTATTGCGGCGGGGTCTATATATTTTGAAGCGATCATAAAACAATATTCGCATCCGCAGCTATAAGAAGGCATGGGCAGGCGTATCGACCGGACAAATTTAAAAAGTTTCTGTAATTTCCTGGCGGTGGGCCTGATAATAAGATCGAAATCCAGGAATGGCCCCAATTGAAAAACAGCTATACCGTCTTTCTTAAGCGAATCGAATACCAGGCGGTAAAAACCGGCCTCAAAAAGCACTTTTCCCGGCCCTACCGGGTCGGTAGAATCCACGATAACCACGTCAAAGAAATCTTTATATCTTTTGATAAACTTTATTCCGTCCTCAAAGAATATTTTTACCCGGCGCGCGTTGAATGCGCCGGATGAGATAAATGGCAGGTATTTCTTTGCCACCTCTACGATTTTACGGTCAATCTCCACGAAATAAATCTCCTTCAGGGGATGTTTTGTGGCTTCGCGCAGGGCCCCTCCGTCTCCGCCGCCGATTACGAGCAGCCGCTTCGGGCTCTTGTGCGAAAGAAGGGGTGTATGGGCGATGGTCTCATGATAGATGAATTCATCGCTTTGCGATAACTGGATTATACCGTCTAACACCAGGGTTTTCCCGAATCCGGGGCTTTCAAAGATATAGACATCCTGAAATTTGCTTTTTCCTTTAAAAATCTCTTTGTCTATTCTAAAGGCGTCTTTTTTAGCCCGGCGCACACCGGGAAAAGAAGTTTCCAGAAACCATTTTTCTTTACCGAAATAAATATAGTTCCTCATAAAAAATATCCTCTTTTAATAAGCATGGACTTAACCTTGCGTGGCGCAAACGTTCGTTTCAAATATTCCAGGGCTTTATAGGGCATGGATTTATTCCCGCAGGTAAAAATATCCACTGCCATATATTTTAACTCAGGCCAGGTGTGTATTGCGATATGGGACTCCGCCAGAAGGACGATTCCGGTAATCCCCTGTAAAGGAAACTTATGTATGGAGGTCTTAAGGGGGGTATTTTTTGCTGCCAGGGCCGTTTCCCAAAGGATCTTTCTGATTTTCCTGGGGTCTTCTATGAATTTCGGCGACTCAAAATCAGCGATTAAATGGACGGAAAATGGCCTTTTGTGCTTCATCTGTCTTTTTCCCTTTTAGGGTTCTTATTTAATCACCTATTATACAACAGCTTTGATGATTGGCAAGATTTTCTTAGGTAAGGATAGGGGCATAAAACGCCTAAAACCGCGGGGTTTTTACAGCAGGGCTATGCTCTACCGCAATAATTCCATTTCCAATGTTAAAAGGCTCAACAAAAAACTAATCGTGCTAAAGAGTATGTAGCCCCAGAATGCCGGCCAAAAGCCGGTAATAATAAACCCTTTAACAATCTTAGAAACCAGATAAAAAAGGAACCCGTTAATAAAAAAGGTAAACGCTCCCAGGGTCAGGATATTTAGCGGCAGCGTAATCAAAATGATGAGGGGCCGTAAAAACGCGTTAATGATGCCGATTACCAGGGCAACTGCCAAAACGGTTAGGGGGCTGGTGATTTCAATGCCTTTTACAATATGCGCGACTATAAAAATCGCAAAGGAATTTATAAGCCACTTAAGTAATAATGCCTGCATTTAAAATTCTCCTTCCGGATTTTTGGCCGTCTTTGCTTTTATCTTTTTCTTTTATACAAACCCACCAGCTCTGCCTTGTCCAGGATATGGCCCTGCATGGCATTTTCTAACTGCGCCTTACTGATTCCTTCTTTGAGGTTCAATACCGCATCCAACGCGTATATCTTGAAAAAATAACGGTGCGTCCCCGAGGGAGGGCAAGGGCCATGGTAATTCATCCCTCTGGCGCTATTAATACCCTGTTTCCCCGGTATGTTGTTCTCTTCCATCCTTGAGGCAGGCGGTATATCGAAAACCACCCAATGCACCCACAGCCCTACAGGCGCATCCGGATCATCGACAATCAGGCTTAAGCTTTTTGTCCCCTCCGGGATATCCTCAATGGTTAATGCAGGATTGACATCTTCTCCCTCGCAGGTAAATTTACTCGGTATGTTTTGCCCGTTTTCAAACTCGGGGCTTTTTATTTTCATATTCTCTTCTCCTTTTGCCTGTATAAGATTAACCAGAGAGATAAAAAATATTATTGAAATTGCGATGGCGGTTTTTCTCTTCATTTATTATAGCAGCTATTCGTTTATCTTTTATCAATATTGAGTTAGTTATACTAATTTGAATATAAAAGCGATTAGCGCATAAATAACACTCTGCATGAACGAGATTACGGGGTTAAGAAGCCCTGTGAAAAGGAGCAGGATCAGTATATAAAACCCGTATGGCTCAAGCCGGGCTAAATTCTCCTGCGCCTCATAGGGAAGAAAACCCATAAGGATTTTGGAGCCATCAAGGGGCGGGATGGGGATTAAATTAAAGGCACCGAGCATAATATTTATTCTTGCCAGGACAGAAAGCAGGGTGGCAAAAACCTCGTTTGTGTTAATCTTATCGAATTGTAATAAAAATATCGCGATCGCTGCTATAAGGATATTTGCCAGGCAACCGGCAAGCGCTACTGCGACCAGGCCGAAACGCGACCTGCTTAAACTGTTGTAATTGACCGGAACCGGCCTTGCCCAGCCAAAACCGGCCAGAAAAAGCATGAGGGTGCCTATGGGATCAAGGTGGCTTACCGGATTAAGTGTAAGCCTCCCGTAGTGTTTTGCCGTATCGTCTCCGAATAAATGGGCTATCCAGCCGTGACTGACTTCGTGGATGATGACAGAATAAAGCAACAACACCGAGAGCATAATGAATACGCGCGGGTTGCTGAACAGAAGTGATATTAACCCCATAATCACACCTCGCTTGGAATGTTAATTTAAAATATGAAGCAGGCCTTTTAGTGTCGTGCCCAGGACACAATACAGCAGCCCTCTTTACAATGGGCCACCGGCCGAAGGAGCCAGCGGATATTGTTTCTTGCCATTTTACACCTCCTTGCTTTTAATATGGTCCCTAGCGAGCTTTAAGAAAACCTGGAATGCGTTCCTTTCCTTGAAGTTTTTTATCATCCGTATGGTCTCAACTAGAGCCCAGGCCCCATAAACCCAGATGATCTCTTCCCGTATGCCGGGGATCAGGAATTGAGCAAGCCATAATATAAACAAGGCAACCGCTTCAAAGAAAGCGAAATCCATGCTCGCCAGAAAAAGAAACCCCAGATACGACTGTACGATGGTCAAAAGTATCTCCACTTTTTGATGCGGGTCAAAGACTACATAGGCGATCTTGCCCATCCCAAAAGAGTAAACGAATGGTATTGTCGCGACCAAAATTGTCCACTGGTTAATGGAAGAAGAAACGAAGTTGACAAGGGCCATAGATGCCCTGTTGACTTTTCTTGCCCAGTAAAAAGCCGAGAGCTTTTCAGGAAATTCACTTAAGAAGGGCGCTACCCACTGCACGAAAACAAACTGCGATACGCCCAGGGAAATAGCCAATGCAAGCATAGAGTTAAGAAAAGGATGCGCTGAAAAATAAAGGATTACTGCGCCTGCTACAAAAAGCAACGCAATCCCTACTCTATTAAACGGGGGCCTAAAACGCATTACATATTTCGGGATTCTTCCTAAATCTTCAACCTCCTCTTCCTCATGGGGAGGCATTTTTGATAAAAGATAAAGATAAACGAAATAAATAGCGCCTAATACAAGGCCATCCAGGATGTTTAGCGTGCCTTTGAAATAAATCACTAAAAAATAAAGAAGCGCGGGCAAGAGGGAAACGACAGCGATGGAATGCTCATCATCCATCTTTATGGTCCAGGAATATTTTTTCTTTCCCCTTATCTTTCCAAAAAACAGGGCTACGAAATAAACCATCGGCCAGCCTAAACCGACAAATAACCTTAAGGAACCTGTATAATTTGCGGTGATAAGATGGACTTTTGATGGATCCTTGGCCGCATCCAGCGCAATAACAGCCTCAACTGCAAATTCAGGCAGGGTCTGTACCCAGGCAAGCACAGCCAATGCCAGGCCCTGGGAAACAAAGAACTGTCCGCATTCAGCTGCCCAGGTAATAAGCATGGCAGCTAAAACGATTGCCGGAAATGTCCATAAACAATTAAGCAGCTGCATATGTTTTTATTGCCTTTCTCGCGGAAACCACGCTTTAAGCTGCGCTGGCTCTGTCTTTATTCGCGGTATTCCTGGAATAACCAGGTGGATAAATACCTCTCTCCTGTATCAGGCAGGACCGCAACAATGGTTTTACCTTGCGAATCCTTACGTTTAGCCACTTCCAACGACGCCCACATTGCCGCCCCTCCCGAAATACCTGTAAAAATACCTTCTTTCCTGGCAAGCAGACGGGCTATCTCTCCGGCATCCTCATGTGTAACCGCCATAATCTCATCAATGACTTTGGTATTTAAAATCTGCGGGATAAACCCAGCGCCTATCCCCTGTATCTTATGCGAACCTGGCTTACCGCCGGAAAGAACAGAAGAATCTTTGGGTTCAAGGCCTATGATTTTCACTGAAGGCTTCTTTTTTTTCAAAACCTCTCCTACGCCGGTAATGGTTCCACCTGTCCCAATACCGGCTATAAATATATCGATACTGCCTTCTGTATCGCGCCATATTTCTTCTGCCGTAGTGCGGCGATGGATTTCAGGGTTTGCCGGATTATTAAACTGCTGCGGCATAAAACTATTCGGGGTTTTCTTCAATAGTTCCTCTGCCTTCTCTATTGCGCCGCGCATACCCTTTGCCCCTTCGGTTAACACGACTTCGGCACCGAAGATTTTTAACAGCTGCCTGCGCTCAATGCTCATGGTGTCCGGCATGGTAAGGATTAATTTATAGCCCTTGGCCGCTGCCACAAACGCCAGAGCAATACCGGTATTACCGCTTGTGGGCTCAATAATCACCGAACCCTTTTTGAGCAGTCCGCCTTTTTCTGCGGCCTCAATCATAGCTACGCCTATCCTGTCTTTTACGCTTGAGAGCGGATTAAAAAATTCCAGCTTCGCCAGGATAATCGCCCCAAGCCCTTCGGTAAGATTATTTATTTTCACAAGCGGGGTGTTGCCGACTGTCTTGGTTATGTCTTCGAATATATTGGGCATAGCGGCCCTCCTTACTAATGGATAATAGTTTACCCCGTTACACCCCGCCTTTCAAAGCGGGGCTTTCTAGGTGTAACGGGGTTTACTTAGATTATAAACAAGGTGCACATTTTTGTCCAGGACTCCTTGTCCTGCCTGACATCCTTTTAGTTTTACTGGAGGGAGAAGTTTTACGGCGCTACTTCCAATTCATCAATAATCTTAGCCATTATAAAATCATTATCCGTAAGGCCGCCTGCTGCGTGCGTGGTGAGGGCGATTTTCAGTTTATTGTAGATAATGGTCATGTTAGGGTGGTGCCCCTCTTCTTCGGCAATAACGGAAACTAAATCCAGGAAATATTTACACTCCAGGAAATCCTTAAACTTAAATTCCTTGACCAGTTTTTTACCTTCGACCAATCCCCAGCCGCGGTATTTTGCCAATAATTTCTCTATGGTTTCTTTGGGCAAAGGTAGAATGCCTTCTTCGCAGGGTTTGCATCTAGAGGGCAACTCTTCTTTAAGTTGAGGAACCGGTTTTTTTATTACCTCTTCTAAATTCCTCAAAACATCTTCGTAATTTAAGTGCCCGGTTAACTCCGGCGCTATCTGGATATAGCGGATAATATTATTCTTATCAATAATGAGCGCTGCCCTGGCTAAAAGGTTTAATTCCTTAATCAAGAGGCCGTAGTTAATCCCGAAAGAGGAGCTTTTGTAGTCGGAAACAATAGTTACGTTCTTAATCTCAAATGTATCGCAAAACCTCCTCTGCGCAAAAGGCAGGTCTTTGCTTATTCCTACAATCACTACTTCTTGAGATAGCCCTGTTGCCCTCTTATTAAACTCTTTTACCTGTAAATCGCAGACAGGGGTATCCAGCGATGGAAAAGAATTGACAATCTTTATCTTGCCTTTAAAGTCGGCAAGGGTTACTTCTTTAAGCTCCTGAGAAGTCACTTTAAAATCAGGCGCCGGGTTTCCTGTCTTTAGAACCCTTCCCACTAAAGTTAGAGGACTGCCCTTAAAAGTAACGATCCTATCCATATTGTCTCCCTTTAAAATAAGCGATGCCTATGGCGCCTATGGCTTGTTTACTCCGCACTATGTGCGGAGTTTCAACAGTTCCCTTATTTTTGTATCTTTATCTACGCTCTCCTGTTTCCTGCCTGCCAGGAATTTATCTTCAAAAGTAGCGGTTTCTTTTTTATAGAATGTCCCCAGCGCAATGGGAGCGTCTTTACTATAGTCCCACTCCATTATCTTATTTAAAGCCTGGGCATAATCCTGGTGATTATGGTCTTTTAATTCATAAACGCGCTTATCATAATACTGGTACATATTGTAATAAGTTACGCACACCTGAAGCACATCTACAAGCGAAAAACCTTTATGTAAAATCGCTTCCTTAAAAATCCTCTTTAGCATTTCGATGCCGTGGGATGTGCCTCGCGCCAAATACGTAGCGCCGCATGAGAGCATCACCTCAAGGGGATTTAAAGGCTGCTCTTGTGTGCCGTGAGGGGTAGAACGGCCCTTAAATCCTAATGGGGAAGTCGGCGTGTATTGGCCTGTGGTAAGACCGTATACGCGGTTATTATGGATAATCATGGTAATATCGATATTACGCTTGGCAGCAAATATAAGGTGCTCGATCCCTTCTCCATAGGTATCACCGTCTCCGGCAAAACCGATTACTTTTAATGCGGGATTTGCCAGTTTTATTCCTTCTGCTGCCGGCACGACCCTGCCGTGTATGGAATAAAAACTGTTAATATTAATATAATCTGCTATCTTGGCATGACAGCCTATCCCGGAAACCAAAACTACATTTTCTAAAGGTAGGCCTTCCGAGGATAACTCCGTTAAAACGGATTTTATCGCGTTCATGATGGCGAAGTTTCCGCAACCGGGACACCAGGTATTCTGGGCACGGGTATCCAGGTTTATCTGGTTCATTTTATGGCTCCTTTTACTTTGGCCTCTAATTCTTCAAGAGAAAAAGGCCTCCCGTCATATTTTAATATTGTCTTGTCTACGCCAAACCCGTAATTCTTAACTAGCCGCGGCAGTTGGCCGGTAGAGCTATTCTCCACACAGATAAGTTTTTTCACTCCGGAAAGCGCTTTTTTAAATTTGTTTACGGGAAACGGATTGAGGAGGACAGGCTGAATCACTTTTAACCCTAACTTTTGCGCCACCTCAACGCAAGGCCCTTTATTAGAGCCCCAGCAAAGAATCGCCTTACTTGAATTCTTTTTGCCGCTTGTCTTTACGGTTTCCAGTTTCTCCATTTCTTTTATGATAAATTTTTCTTTACGCAGTCTTTTTTCCTGCATAAGTTTTGTCAGTTCGGGATCCTCTGTAGTTATGCCAGACTCATCATGCTCATAGCTATTTACCTTGATTATTGCATCCTTCTGGCCAGGAGAAGCCAATGGCGAGACCCCATTTTCCGTAAATAAATACCTTTTATAGGGAGGGCGATTGCCCCATAAAAGAGGTGATTCCTCTTTTATATCCGGCACTAGAGTGATATCAAAATTAGATATGCCCTCCCCCATGTTTTTATCCGACAGGATAATGCTAGGAACTTGATATTTCCAGCTTATATTCATGGCTACTGCCGACCAGTAATACGCCTCTTCCGCATCGCCTGGTGCCACTATAAAACGCAAAAATTCTCCTTGCCCGGCGCTAAGCGCAAAATGCAGTTCGGTTTGTCCCGAATAAGTGGGCAGGCCCGTTGAAGGTCCGGGACGCTGACCCAAGACTATAACCACAGGCAACTCGCTCATCCCGGCAAAACTCAAGGCTTCGGTCATCAGGCAAAAGCCGCCGCCGGAAGTACCAACTGCAACTTTTTTCCCGGCATAGGAATAACCCAGGGCCATTAATATCACGCTGATTTCACTCTCCGGATGAATAACATCTAAAGAAAAATTATCTGCGGCGCCGGCAAGAAAATGCAATATCGGAGAACTGGGGGTCATAGGATAGGCAATATAAGTATTGAGGCCGCCCTTAATAAGCCCAAGCCCCATGGCCTCATTTCCGGAAACCAAAGGCAGGCTTGGCTTAGCAAGCGGGGTAATCTTTGATATCTGCCTTGACTCATTAAAACCGCGCTGGGCCACTTTCAGGTTCAGCTCTGTTTCCCTGGGGAACTCTTTCCTTAAAACGTTTTCCAGGATATCTAAATTTATACCAAGGGCCTTTGCCATTGCGCCGATAATACAGGTATTACGCATTATTTCAGGCGCGTTTTCTTCCTTAAGAATTTTGCCTAATGGAAGGCCTATTCCGCAGGCAGGATTAGATGCGATTTTTACCTGTTCGGAATCAAAGATAAACAGGCAATCTTTATTCAGCCTCTTTTTATGTAAGTCCAGGGTTTCCTGATTTAATGCTATTACCAGGTCGACTTTATCGCGATGGGTATATATCCTATCTTTGGATGCGCGGATAATAGAGAAGGTGTGGCCGCCTCTTATAAGTGAGGGATAATCCCGGTAGATGTAGATACGGTAGCCGATTCCAGCAAGCAGGCGCCCGATAACCATGCTTGATTTATCGATTCCAAAGCCGGCTTTACCTCCTATAAGTATAGAGATTTCGTTCATGGCATTTTTATAAATTTTTATTATACAATAAAAACGGGGAATAGAACATAGGCAAGCTCCACTTTTCCCTGACTTATTTCTACTTTACGCCTACCGCGGCCGTGGTATTGGAAAGATCCGGCTTTGAGCTAACCGCCAAGGGGCTCGCTTGGCCGCGCTTGGATTCTATAGAAAAACTATCTATCAATGCGCCGCTTTTGTCACTTACGGAAACTAATAATTTTGTTCCTTGAACCATGAGCTCGCAAAAATGGTACTGCTTGACAAACTTCTGGCTATAAGGGGACTGCCGGACTTGGTCATCAAGGGGCGCGCCGCCTCCGCCTGAAACAATAAAATAAATGCCGTTATAGAAGCTTCTCTCGTAATCATGGTTATGGCCGCTGAACACAGCGTCAACGCGATATTTCTCCAATAAAGGCATAATAACAGGCAGCAACCCCCGTTCATCCGGGATATGGCGGGCGGCGGTCGTAAAGAAAGGATGGTGGAGAAGCACGATTAGAAAATCAATACCCCCGCCACTTCGCAGCGCATTCTCAAACCATATATATTGTTCTGAACCGCAGGAAAGCTGGGCATTACTGTCCAGCACAATAAACCGGATATGGTTTTTGTCTACGTAATACCACTCTTCATTGTTGGGTAGCTGAAAATTATCGTAATACAGCCCGGAATTAAACTCATGATTACCCAACAGCGGGTAATATTCTGTCCTGGAGCGCAAGGGAGCGGTGATTTCATTAAATATTTCCCACTCTTTCTTGCTCCTGCCGTCATCAACCAGGTCGCCTAATTGAAATACCGCAACCGGCTCTTTTTTGATAATCGCCGAAATGACCTCGCGATGCGCATCGTGGCCGCGCTGGCTATCGCCTACAATTATTATGGGGCGCTTATCGCCTGCATATGCACCGGTAAAAAACAGGGCTGCAATAACCAGGGCAATGCAGAATCCGTTAAAATATTTACCTAAATATTCTTTTTTTCTTTTTATTCCGGGAATGGCCATTATTCGCTTTCAGTCAAAAGCCCTAGGATCTCCAGGTTTGTTCTTTCATTTATAGAAGTAACGGATTCTTCCGGCATCTTGAGTGGTTTTATATTTCTGGGGTGGTCCAAATAAGAAAGGATTCTTTTAAGCGACCCGCTTACCTCTATATTGGAATAGTCGCCGGTAATATCCAGCCCGACTATTCTTAAGTTTTCTTTTATCAATTTTAACATTAAAAGGAGCTGCCCCAGGGAAAATCCGCCTTCTTCCCAGTTAGTCAGGGCAGAATCATAATTAAGGCAATCCTTGTCTATCGACACATAAACATTCTTTGAAGGCAGTCGCCCAATAAGCCCCTTGAAGAATGGCCCCAGCTCCTCACTAACAAGCTCATGCCAGTAAATTGTGCTAGAGAACGGTCCTCTTTCTACCTTTACGGATATATTCTCCGGGACTCTTTTTAAAAAAACCTTTGAGGGCCTATGGGTATAAGGATATATCTCTACCAGTCCTTCCTTTAACGATTTAAGGTTTCCTGAATTAATATTGAAAGTCGATATATCTTCCGAAGATGTCCCGACGAGGATTACCTTTAAGATATTCTTTCTTTTTAAGATGGAGTTAAGCCACGAGCCGCACCCAAGGAAGAAAGAATATATGTCCCACTCCGGGTGAAGATCAAAAAGGATCAGGCTCATCTGCTGGCTAAAGCTATTTATTAAAACCTCGCTTATATGATGAAAGTCTCCCGATCCCAGGAAAGTAATAGCTTCCTTTGCCGAGTCAGTAATCCGCTCTTCAATAATCTTCCTATCCCTGTTATTTACCCAGTATCTTGCGGCCGGGCCCAGCCCTTTTAGGTCCAGAATATCGCTTTCATATCTCTTAAGAAGCTGTTTTTGTTTTGTAATGCTGCCGTCAAAATCCAGTATCCTTATCTTTTTATTCAGCATAAGAGAATTGCGTTTTACTCATTCTGACCTTTAAGCTTATTCTGCATTTCCTGGAATTTCTGATTATTCAGAATGCTTAGGAATTTTTCGTTTTGCATCAGGGCCTTAATATCCTGTGATTTTACCGCACCGGAGATCTCCGGGTCATTCAATAGACCCTGAAATTGCGGGTCAAGAAGAAGGGCGGTCACGCTTTTCATGGCTTCCGGGTCGTTCATCATTCTTTCTTTTAATTTTTCTGTTTGCGACTTTATCATATCGCCTGAAGGTAGCACCTGCGCATTTCCCGGCCCCTGAGGCATATTCGCTTGGGCAACAGGGGTTGTATTCCTTGTCGTGATAGTACGGATTTTTGACGCGCCAATCTTGATTTCGCCAAGGCTACTTGCCCTTACTGTATAGGTACCTTTCTCAAAAGAGATGACCTCCGCTTCAATGACGCTGCCGTCGGTCAATTCTATCCTGCTTATCACCGCGCAATACGCAATTGAGCATAATGCCAAAAATAACACGCAGCAGGAAAAGATATTCCTCATATTGCCTCCTTTAAAACTCCCTTAGCATTCCACTCTTTGCATCTTCTCAATTGTTTTCTTATCCAGGTTATAAATACAGTCAAAAAGTTTTACCCTGAATGTGCCCGGGCCATTAGCTGATTTTGCAGCGCATTCTGCGGCGATCTCAAAACAGAGAAGCGCGCAAGTTGCGGCTCTGGCTAAATCATTTTCCACTGCAGCAAATGTCCCTATGGCGGAGGTAGCCATGCAGCCTGTACCAACAAGATGCGTCATCATCGGGTGGCCATTTTTTATAAGGTATAGCCGTTTACCATCGGTAACAATATCTTCCTTCCCGGTTACAACTACGATGCATTTGCGCCTGCGGGAAAGATCTCTAGCTAAATCTACCATATTGCTGTTAACGGCCCCGGCGTCAACGCCTTTTGTTCTTACCGCCTCTCCGCTAATCCTGGCAATTTCTGAGGCATTGCCTTTGATAATGTTTATTTTTGTTTCGTCGAGCAGCTCAAAAGATTTCTTATCGCGTAATTGCGTAGCTCCCGCACCGCAAACATCAAGGATAACCGGCACACCTTTCTTATTGGCGCTTCTTGCGGCAACTTTCATCGCTTCCACTAATTCCCCGGTTAAGGTCCCTATATTTAAGACGAGGCTCGAGGCAATTTCTGCCATTTGGGCAACTTCCTCTTTTGCGTGGGCCATAACGGGAGAGCCGCCCAGTGCCTTTACGATATTTGCGCAATCATAAATAGTAACCCAGTTCGTCAGGTGGTGCACAACAGGTTTATTGCTCCTGACCTTCCCTAGTAAGCTATACGCATCAATTTTTATTCTATTCATGAAGATGCCTGAATCTTTCTATCGGTAATGGACTCCGGGATTATGCGGGAAGCTTTTTAATCGGGTGCGAAATAATCTTTGCACAGATGGATTTTATGGGTGGCGCGGCTTGAAACAAAAATAGCCGCAGTAAATAAGGCTGCGGCTTTCCCGGCATCAAACATCGTCGGAGATGCCTTTATTTTTTTCATTAAGCACTCGTAAAACGCGGGATATGCTTAAGAAATCGACGCTATCGAATTTTACTCCTACGCGGTAGAGGTTCCGCTCTACCTCTTTGTACCATACCACTTTTCCCCGGACATTAAGGGGGTCCTGGTTATCGGGGATGTTCACCCACATCTCCAGGCCATTGCCGGGCTCCAGGACAACCTCGGTCACAAGCATCCCGCCGCCACCAGGGCTAATGTCGACCATCCTGCCCCAGCCCTCTTTATTAGTGTTTATTTCCAGGAACTTAACCGGAAAATCGATCTTTAAACGCTCAAATGTCCGTCTTTCTTCCATAGCGCTAGTTCTCCTTAGCTGTGCGAATCAATTATAATTGCGCGTTTAGTAAAAATTATATACCGTTTGGGGAGAATTTGCAACAGAATTATCCTACCTTAAACAAAAAGACCATTTTACCCGTTAGGCCGCAGGAGTTAGAAAAAGGGGGTTTTTCTTTGATATGTCCTGTACTCTAAAGAGTGCTTTATTAATTTCTCCTCTTCCATTCTTGCCCTTATAATAAGAATTGCTATATACATCGCCGCAAATATAACGGTATGCAGACGTGCCCTTATTAAACATAAGCCGACCCAGGAAATAAAATATCCGAAGTATATGGGGTGCCTCATATAGCGGTACATCCCGTTTCGTACTATGTCGCCTACTTCTATAAAAATAGAAAAAGAGTTTTTCATATTAAATATGGATATTATCGTAATCAATAAACCAACGATGCAAAAAAATAGCCCAATAAATAAAAGCGGAAACAGGATATTTACCGGCGCCAGGATATGATTATATTTCTGCGGTAGGTATTGGATAAAATTATATAATAAAGGGAAATATACGCCCACGAGGGGGATAGAAATTTCGCGCAGGCGGTCAGGCTTCTCATAAGGCTTCTTTCGAAGGATAAGTTTTCCGGCTACTAATAAATTGAATATGGTGGATAATATTACCCGTAAGGCGGTGGAGATGAAAAACATTTCCGCTAAAACTTCTTTGCCTGATATGATTTTCTTAACAAAATTATAAATTTCTACGCTGTGCGAGGACAGAAAAGCTATGTTCTTGAAAGTAAAATAAATTATCAGTGCGGAAATAATATACCTCTCTACAAACAGCGCTCCATTGTAGAAAGATTTATATGTTTTCATCGCAATGCCTTTTTCGAGAGAAATATTTGGCTGCCCCTGGTGGAAGAAATCTGTAACTGGCTGTATACGGAATAAGCGTTTTCCATTATTTGTTATGGCCCAGGCTAAGCACCTCTTGATATAGGGGATTGATGCCTAAACCCCTGCTTATGGCCTTATAGTAATAGTTACGCGCTTGGTTGAAATCATTTTTTTTGTAATAAGCCAGTATGATATTGTTGTATGCTTCTGTAAATCCGGGATTAAGCTCTATGGCTTTCTGATAGTGCTCGACTGCCTCTGTCATCATTGCCTTACTCACATAAACATTGCCTAAATTATAATAAACCAGCCCCAGATTGCGGCGTGCCGTAGTAAAGCTATTCTTGGGATTAATGGGATAAAAATCGCTATTAATTGTTATAAAAAGCACAAAGAGTAGGACAAGGCAACCTATTAATTCCCTTTTAAACCCATTCCTTGCTATTAAATAAAAATTGTATACCGCATAAGAAGCGAGCATAATAAGAAAAGGAACTACGGGAATACGGTAACGATCGGCTACAAAGAAAATTATTGCATAGAGTATATACGCAAAAATTAAGGCGATAACTAAGTAAGCTTTCTCTTGCTTTTGCGTGAAAACAAATATGATGCCCAATATGGAAAATGGGGCTATTAAACCGAAAGAAAACAAAGGGAGTTTCAGGACGGGCAATATGGTGCTACAAAAATAATAATTTACGTTCGGGGCAAACTCGACGTTATTCCAAAATAAGATGAATTTCCTCATCACAAGGTCTAAGAATATAAACGGGTGGCTTGCGATAAAACGCAATCCCTTTTTAGACCAATAAAGGGAAGCCTGAAAGGAATTAAAATCCTTCTTTGCCTCTTTTTCTGCCAATGCAATTGAGTCTTTAACATCGGTGATCGGGACTTTAGATATGCCATTTAGCGTCTCATAGATGCCCCTTGCCTGAGGGTTGTTGCCAATATAAAATTTCAGCCCTCCTTGCGCAGGGAAAGGAGAAAAGTTTTTCTCAATCTTATAGTTTCTCAGGGAAAAAGGTGCCAGAGTGATACATATGCCGAGAACAAGGTATAATAAATTCGTGATCTTTTTACGTGTATCTTTTTTTATACCGCTTACGCTCCAGATGACCAGAAATGGCAAGAATATAATCGTATTTGCTGTTATCAGAAACGATAATCCCAGGATCACTCCTGAAAACAGCCAATGAACAGGATGTTTTTTAGACATCGTAGGTATAAGTACCCAGATTAATAGGACATTGATAAAAATGGAAAGAGTAACCGCTACAAGAAATCCGGTATAAAGAATTGCGAGGCCATAACATGCGTACATGAAGAATGCCAAGAGCGCGATACTTTTTTTATTGAATATCTTTAAACAAATACTGTATAGTAATATGCCTGTCAGGGCATCAAGGAGAATTTGAATTACTCCTACCGCAATAAGACTGTGCCCAAAAATGTAATATACGATAGATACGAAAAAGGGATAAACGGGATAGGTATATAGAAAATCCCTGGAGAACAGATTCCCCTTAAGGATTTCTAAAGCGAGCGAGTCATAGGGGTAGGCATCAGCAACAAAGAAACCGGATAAGTGTGATGATTTCAATTGAATAAGGCAGGCAAACCTTAAGATTAAAGAGACAAGAAGTATCGCTATTAAAAATAAATCGCTTTTCTCTAATCCAATGGTTATTTTTTTGCCTTTTAACTGTTGCATATTTTATCGTTACGGGTAGGTCATACTAGGAAAGATATTTACCCAAACTAAAACTGCGCGTCTCGGCATTAATTATATCTGCCCCCTATCGGACGGAATCCGCAACTGGCTGTGTACGGAAGAAGCGGAAAAACTGTATAAAGAACTGGTTATGATTAATTAAACTGTCCTTTTAGTGCGGTAATCTTTCACTACCAAAAACAGCACCAAAAATCCCTTGAACTAATTCTTTATTTTATGGCAGGCTCATTTTTTGAAGTTTCCCGTATCATAATAAGGGCTTTACCCTCTTTACCACTTTCCAATTCTTGTAATACTTCTTTAGCTGCTATCAATCTATCCTCCTCGCCCGGATTTCCTTTAGCCAATTTAATGTATTTCTTGAATAATGGGATTGCTTTCTGGTCTTCTCCTATGCGGCAATGGTAATAGGCCATCCAGTAATAAGGAAGCGGAAAGTCGGGTTTTACCTCTACCGATTTTTCTAGATAATTGTAACCTTCCTGGCTACCTATATTCAATAAGCCTAAACAATACCATGAAAAATAAAGTTTGCTGTCTAATTTTACTGCTTTATTAAGATACAACTGGGCGGAAGCCCAATCTCCATTTCTGAAACTATCCAATCCTATTGTTTGGAGAAACTTAGCTTCGTCTTCGGGTGTGCTTTTAAAATTAAAAGCCACGGGTGGCTCATAAGGTTTTTCGGGCGCAATTTTTTGCCTGCGAGCATGAGCACATCCGCTAACCAACATTACCAGAATGAATACAAAGATTAGTTTTTTCATATTGCCTGGATGTTCCCTTGTTTTAGCGATATGCACCGCCAAAAATCACTTCTAATTTAGTAATTATATCTGCCCCCCATGGATTCGAACCATGATTAACTGGTCCAGAGCCAGCCGTGCTACCATTGCACTAGAGGGCAAAAGATGATTAGATTATATATCGCGCGGGGAGTTCTTTCAATAAAAATCAGGATGTAAGAGGCGGGCTAATTGAAATACCAGGTGAGGCCTGCCAAGAGACCATTCATATAGGTATGGCTGGTTGGCTCAACAACACCAAGCCCTCCGCCTATTGGTATGATGTCGGACATTTTAATCCACCAAAAGGTAAAATAAGGAGTGAAATCAAGGGAGATATTTTGCAGTATATAATATTTTATGGGCAACTTAACCTCTACTCCCCATACATTGTGCAGCTTAAACTTAAACCCGTCTAAGGTCTCCTTCATCTTTGGCGAATAGGCATACATCAATTCTACGTCTATGCCGGTAGAAAGCTTAGGGATAAATTCATAGTTAACTCCTGCCCCTCCACCAAAATATATCCAGTGGTATATCTCCTGGCTATCTTGTTTATCTCCTATGTCCGTAGTTATAATCTTGTTTTGTCCCCTGACCCATATTCTCCTTCCAGCATCCAGATAACCAAAGAGTTCTCCGTGTTTGCCGTTTAAATCCTGGGAGGCGCCTAATTTAATACCATAACGGTGTATCCTGGCAAGTTCTTCATCAAACTTTACAGGGATGCCGCTCTGAGTTTGGCCGTCATAGGTAATCATATCTGCGGCGCGCCGATAGTAAAGTTCAACAAATGGCCTTCCTAGCGCCCATTCATAATAATCAGGGCTTCTATATCCGGCATTAACGTAATAGCCGTGCAACGTACCATAGTCTCTATCCAAAATATCGCCACTACCGTCAGTGTCGAATTCCTTATAGTGGAGGTGGCTTAAATTGTAACCTCCGGAAACATAAAATCCCGTCCTCTGGATGCCGGTATCTGTTGGAGGCGGGCGCATTGCTTTTTCTTTAGGTTTTGTTTTCGCGGGAGGGGGAATTTCTTTTTCGGGCGCTCTTTGCGCCAATGCCTGATTCATCTTAACATCCCGAAGGGCAGGATTATAAGAAGGCTGCATCTGGCTTGGAACGACGGCCCGCTGTGATTCCAGCCGGGTTAACGTCATGGAAACGATAAGGTCGCGGGAATCTGCGAGAGCGATAGCAGGCAGAAAAAAGAGCAGTGATGCCAAACACAAAATAATATTCTTCGTTTTATGCATTGAGATTAATATTATACTATATTATCTGGATTGTCAATATTTTTATAACTCGCGTCCGCCTATTGCTTATCTATAGGTCTTTAAAACCAATGGGCTCTATTCTCTCTTCCGTCATTTTTTTCTTAAGTGCCGGGGAAAGCAGAACCGCCAATTCTTGCTGCCAGTCATACCGCCAATGTTTATAGCTAGGCAATGCGTCTTCTTGGGCGGCCGGGTGACAAATAAATTCCGTTGTCGCCAGGGGTATTTCCTTTAGGATGGCCGTAACCGCCTCCAAATCTAGGTGTCCGCTCCTCAATATCCCGGCGCTATAATCATTGTATTTTAATCCTGTGCTACGGATATATTTCTTATTGAAGGCGCTAAGAGACTTTAATAAAAGTACTCCCGGCCAACGAAACAATGTATTTTTATCGAATAAATGATTTCTTATGGGATATTCATTCGCCAGCCTTATTGCTTTAATGCCATATTTATCTGCCAGGGATATAAACTGCCGAAATAATGGCGGCAGCATATGGAGATGGCGGTGGCTATTTAAAAATACGGGTTTAATCCCCGTATCCAATATTTTTTCGATCTGCGCCTTGGCTTCCGATTCTATGTTTTTTAAGGCCTCTTTTCTTACATACAAAGTTGAAATGAATCCGGGTAAGCTATCTAAAAAACTCCCGCTTTTGCCGACGATAAAAGGTACCTTCTCTGGTCCCAACACCGGCCTCTCCTCTAAAAAAGTCAAATGCGCCCCTATTTCTAAACCGGTGCTTTTAGCAATCTTTGCCGCATTTTCAAACGAGCCTCCACATGCTGATAATGATGCGCACCTTACTATGCCGGCTTTAAATGCTTTCGCTATTCCTGCATTTATCCCCTCGGCTAAACCAAAATCGTCTGCTGTAATAATAAGCCTTTTACTGAACATACCTATTTCTTACAGATATAGAGGATGTGCGGATATAAACTGCCCCTGCCTAGCTCTATCCGGTTTATCAAGCCAAATCCTGCGCTATCAAGCATATCTTTCATTTCCTCCGAACTTAAAACATGGGTCTTGGTGTCTGCATACAATCTCAATAGCTTCATTGCAATGCGGTCCTGAATCTTACAAAACCAGTATTTTAGTAACGCCTCCCTGCTGATTGTCTTTATCAACAGTATGCCATTTTCTCTGAGGAGGGCGTAGGTGTAGCGGATTGCATCGCACTGCCGGGCAAAGGGCAAGAAATATAAGCTATCAATCATCGATATGTAATCAAATCGATTTGCGCCTATTGGAACCCCGCCCAGTTCAGAGATATCGCCTGTAACAAATTGGATATCCCTTCTTTCTCCTATTGTCCTTCTGGCAATCGCGATGTTGCTTTCTGATATGTCTACGCCGACTGCCTCTATCGAAGATCTGCAGATAGACAGATAGTTAACAAACATGCCGTTACCGCAACCCAAATCCAATATCCTGATTGAATCCGGGATATGCTCGGCGATCTTTTCGAAAGGACAGGTCTTGGCGCGCAAAAAAACATGCACCCTTACTTTGTAGCCCTCATTCTTATAGATATCCCTGGCTAAACCTGATACGGATTTCATTCTCTCTCCGTATTAGCGATCTCCGGATAAAGCTTAACCATTTCGTAAAGGATAATAAGTATTGCCCGAAGGGAAGATAGTTTTGATTTACCGTATTTTCGGGGGAAATAATCCATCTCGATCTCTTCTATCCGATACCCTTTTTTTAAGACCTTTGCGATCATTTCGGTATCTATGAAAGGCCCATTAGACTTGAGCTCCAGTTTAGAAAGTATATTCTTCTTGAAAAGCTTAAAGGAGAAATTTACATCTTTAACTTTAATTTTAAAAACTGCCTTTACGAGGCGATTGTATACTGCGGAATAAATTCTTCTTATTATCCCATACCTGCGCCTGCGGAATCCAATAAGGCAGTCGGTTTGGGCTAAAGACGGCAGCTTTTGCTTGAGCACTGATATATCGCATGGCAAATCAGAATCGGTGTATAGCACAAAATCTTTTGTCGCATGTTGGAAGCCGTATCTTAAGGCGTATCCGTAACCTCTATTCTTAGGATAGCCTATAAGGCGTATTCTTTTATTGAATCCCGCGATGGCCCGGACCGCTTCCGCTGAACCATCGCAACTGCCATCATCGCTTACAATAATTTCGTAATCAAGAGGAAGATTAGAGAGCTCTTTGTCGATAGCGCCTATGGTATGCCTTATGTTTTCTGCTTCATTATACATGGGCAGAACAACAGACAAGCCTACCGAGTTTATCGCTTCTCCTAAATCCTGAGGCATATAACTCAATCTAAAATGCTTATTCTTACCGGGTAAAGGAAAATGCCGTCAATGCGTATTTTACCCTTGACCGGCGCATAGCCTCTGCAAGCTATAATCATTAAGTTTTCTGCGGTGGGCACAAAATAATTCTGAATTAACGTCCAGTGCGGCTCGCGGATATTGGGTTCTTTCATCGATGCGGCTGCGTAATTACCGTATCGCCAGTGTCTTTTGTCCCTGATTTCAATCCAGAAGTGGCCATTAAAATCGTCGGACAAATTGACCCGTCCTCCAAATATATAGGGTTGCCCTGGCTTTACTTTTATATCTTGCGTCAACTCGACAAAATCACTGCTAACATTGCTCAACGATCCTAAATCTACCTCCACCGATTTCCTGCCGCTAAAGGCTGACTGGTCGGATAGCAGAACCATTCTTTTAAAATTTACAGTCCACCCCTCAAAGTCTGATTCAAAGCTATTATTTTTTATAAGGTTCTCCCCTGTTTTAAATTGTGCGACGTCGGCCGCATCCAGCACCTTTATTTGCACATCGCTACGCCCCAACAAATATAACAAACCTTCATAATCTTTTTGCTTAAACTCATCCGTTACGAAGAACATGGAGTTCTGCTGGGAGAGAGAGGCTTTTTGAAGAATTTGTTTTTTTATGCGAGCGGCCTCCACTATAGATTTAATATCATTCTTAAAATATTTGTAGTCGCCAAAAGAAATATAAATGGTGTAGCACAGGATTAACGGCATTAAAACCAAGTGCCTAAACAACAATGCGATATTTGAAAAGTATTTTTCCTTATACCATTCGATTTTAGTTCTATGCGCCAGCAACAGATATAGTTCATTAATAAGTAGATAGACGCTTATGCCTATAAAGACCGAAAGCCCCGTTACGGGCAAGAAGAAATAGTGTAACGAAGTTTGTACGCAAAGATTTTTATAAAGGAGCGCCGGAATCAGTGTGATGCCCGACCAAAGAAGGCTGGTTATTTGCCCTTTGTCGCGGAATACCGGCAGGCTGAACAGGCTCAAAATAAACAAGGGTAACACCTTGCTATTGATAGAAATAAAGTATTGGGTGTTGAGTAGAAAACATTGTATGCTCAATAAATTAGATGCTTTTTCCGCATATGGATTATTCCTGAATAAAAACTGCAAAACTAATGTAGCCGTTAAACCAGCGAAAAGAAGGGCATTCGTTTTCAATATAATTCTTCTCTGCGCAATATTTGATTCTTTCCATTTTAGATAAAAATAAATAATCGGCACTGCAGGCAGGGCGTAGAATGACCACTCCTTAGAAATAAAAGCCAATAAAGCAAGAAAGATGCCCCAAGACATCCTCTTTTGATCTTCGTTATAATAAGCTGAGAGAAGATTAGCGAGACTAAGACTCATGAAAAAGAGCATTAAAAAAGTATTGGAATGGGAAAGGAAAGTTAGCAATACTTTATCAAAAGGATAAAACAAAATTAATAAAACGAAGATGCATAAAAAGGCGGGCATCTTGCCTCTTAGACCGGCCAGATAGTCGGTAATCTTGAATAAGCCATAAAGGGAAATTATAAATAGAAATATCTCTATAACGTGCAGCGGAGTTGGATTCAGCCCGAACAACATAAAAGAAACTACCCATAAAAGCCGCTCCAGCGGCCTGTAATAATACCACATAAGCATGCGCTGGTTTTTGTAAATCTGGCCGGCCGGGGCAGAAAGACTGAATACAGAAAAAACATTTCTGCTGAAATATTTTGCCTCCAACAGCATATTTACATCATCCCCGTGGAAATAAACCGGAAATACGTATATGCCGATAAGTATGGAAAGGAACAATGCGATCAACAATATAAAGAAGAATCTGAGCATATTGTAATTGTTATGGTTACACGCCATTTCTTAGAAATTTATTAATGAACCGTGTTTAACAATAAAATAGCATAGTTAAAATAGTTAATCAATCGAATTATGCGCTTCCTGCTGAGCGGGGGAGTGAATCGAACGTCCGCTTATTGCTAATTCCTCTTCGCATAATTTAATATTCTTAACTTACGATTAATATCTCGCTGCGCCTAAACTCAGGCTGGAATATCTACATAATTATCCACAAACAAAAATCCCCGTAACTGTATACGGGGACTCATGTTTTAAGCGGGCCCGACGAGATTTGAACTCGCGGTCTTCAGATCGACAATCTGACGTGCTAAACCAGACTGCACCACGGGCCCTTATTTAGTTCGTAGTTCTTGGCTCATAGCTGTTGGCAAGAAATATATTCTACTAGATTTAATAATAATTGCAACTAGTTCCTGCCATGAACTATCAACTATGAACAATGAACCAGGTATGGTGGGCGATAGAGGACTTGAACCCCTGACCTTCTGAATGTAAGTCAGACGCTCTAACCAGCTGAGCTAATCGCCCGATTTCAATTTCTTAATAAAATAAAGATTCAACGGCCTTTATTGGATCGGCGGCTTCCAATATGGGCCTGCCTACCACGATATAATCTGCCCCTGCTTTAATGGCTTCCTGCGCAGTAGCCGTCCTTTTCTGGTCATCTGCTTTTGTGTCTTTAGGCCGTATCCCCGGGGTAATAATCAAAAAATTATTTTTTATTTTTCCTCTTAACAAAGAAATTTCTTTCGCAGAACAGACAACTCCGTCTAATCCGCAGCTAATCCCTCTTTTTGCTAATTGTAAAATTTCACCTGGATGGGCTTTTTGACTGGTTAACACCGTAACCCCTATTAAAAGCGGCCGTTTCATCTTTAACCGGGCTGCTTCCTCCCTGCCGGCTTTAACTGCTGCCTTAAGCATCTCGTCTGCGCCCTGGATATGTAGTGTCAGCATTTTCACTTTAAGCCGCACCGCGCTCTTTACGGCATTGGCAACGGTATTGGGTATATCAAAGAATTTCAGGTCCAGGAACACTTCTCTTTTCTTTTTCAGGATATACCTGATAATTTCTGGGCCGCACTCAGTAAAAAGCTGCGCGCCTATTTTGAATATCCGGACACAAGGAGAAAGCTTATTGACAAAGTATTTTGCTTTCTTAGTATCACCCACATCCAGGGCTACTATAACCCTATCCTTTAACATTCAAGCTCCCGACGATATCTTTAATATCATTTATTTTATTGCTGACAAGATAATCTTTTATGCCCGCGACAATTTCTACTGATACGGCGGGGTGAATGAAGTTCGCCGTTCCCACGCTTACAGCGCTTGCTCCGGCGATAATAAATTCCAGGGCGTTTGAAGTGTCCATTATACCACCCATACCGATAATAGGGATTTTTACTTTCTGATAAACTTCCCAGACCATGCGCACCGCGATAGGCCTTATGCTCGGCCCGCTCAGTCCTGCGGTAACCGTAGAAATTTTCGGGGTTCTTCTTTTTACGTCTATCCCCATACCCAACAATGTATTAACTAAACTTACGGCATCGCTACCTGCCTTTTCCGCAGACAGGGCAATTTCAGTAATATCCGTTACATTCGGGGATAATTTTGTGATGATTGGCTTACCCGTATACTTGCGCACCATCTTTACCGTTTCGAAAGTAGCGGCTGCATCCTGCGAAATTAGGCGTGTGACTTTGTGACTTTGTGACTTTGTGACTTTTATATTGGGGCAGGAAATATTCAGCTCCAGCGCAGCGACGCCAGAAAGCCTGCCCAGTTTCCTGGAGAGCTCAATAAACTCTTCGGGGTCGCTCTCTGCAGAAATACTTACAATTATCGGCACGCCTATTTTTACCAAAAAAGGTAACTTTTTCTTTATGAATTCATCTATCCCCGGATTCTCCAGGCCTATGGAGTTTAGCATCCCCGACGGAGTTTCACAGGTGCGCGGCGGGGGATTACCTTGGCGCGGCTTCAAGGTAATGGTCTTGGTAACTATCGCGCCTAACTCTTTTAGGCGTATAAAACTACTGAACTCCTCGGCATAACCAAAGGTTCCCGAAGCAACCATAACCGGGTTTTGCAATCTGAGGCTTCCTATTTTAACAGAAAGTTTCGGCTGCATATTATTTCCCAAGGATCATATAAACTGCTATGGCTAATAGATACATTCCGAATATTTTCTTAAGCAGCGGGTCAGAGATATGGTGCACAAATTGCGCGCCAAAAAGGCCTCCGATAAAAAAACCAAGGCAGACAAGCCCTGCAATCCCTAATTTTACATTTCCTGCCTGCCAGTAGCGCCAGGCAGCTAAAAGGCCGATAGGCGGAACCAGTATTGCCAGGGTTGTGCCTTGCGCCTGATGCTGGGTTAAACCAAACAGATACACCAGCGCAGGAATAAGAATCGTCCCGCCTCCGATACCGAACAGCCCGCCGAATATTCCGGCTACTAACCCTAAAATTATATAAAATATCTGGCTCATAAACCCTCCCGCATAAACGCTTAAAAACTCGGCTCTATGCACAAAACCTTATATTTCTTAAAATCCTTTAAGCCCCCCTGGATAAAACTCAGGTTCGTCAGGTATTTCATCTTGCACCAAACCCAGAATTTATCCTTGGGCTCCATGCCAAAGTTCCATTTGACGTATTGATAGGCGAAGTAAGCTGCCGATAAAATGGTTATTAGGGTAAAAATCTTCATACCAATTCCGGCCAGCACAAAACTTAAAATCAATCCAATGACAGCAAGGGCTAGAAAAAAATGCATTAGATGAAAATTGCCCAGATAGGCAAAACCCCTGAGTGGAAAAGGCAATATAAAAGAAGGGCCTCCCTTGATGAACTGCAATATAACTTCAAGCCCTTTCCTCTTGACATACTTATCAATTAAGGGCAGGTGCGCCTGTCCGTATGTCACCCATACTTTTCTTAACGCCTTTAGGTCCGCCCTGTGCATATGGTCGACTTTTGCCTTGGGAGCAAAATAAAATTTAAACCCGGATCTTCTACATTCGTAGCTTAAATTCATATCCTCACCGGTAGGCCTTTCCCAGAATTTTAAATTGAGCTTATCCAGGGCAGCCTTTCTATACGCGACATTGCAGGTGCCGAAAAAATACCCTTTGTGGCCGCCGATGTCAGAGGGTTTGGGGTCTCCCGGGAAATCCGGATAATACCCTTCTTTAATAAAACCGTAACGGGGGGAAACCATGTTGAAACGGAAATGCTGGCACCAGGCCTCGACTAAATTATTCGGGTCAACCTTTAAGGTATAAACCTCTCCTCCCACAGCGGCGATGCCAGGGTCATTGTCAAAATGTTTAAGTATCTCATTAATCCATTCCCGGCAGGGCGCGCAATCGGCGTCGGTGAAAAATAAGAAATCCCCCTTAACCACCTCCAGGGCTTTATTACGCGCATATCCCGGAGAGGGGCAGTTGGGTATCTCCACGAGCTTTATAAAAGGGTACTTCTTTTGCCAATTCCTGATTATTGGAACGGTTTTATCGGTAGAGCCGCCGTCTGCGATAACCCACTCCCAGGCATTGTGGGGATAATCAACGTTCAGCAGATATTCAAATGTCCTTTCAATGGTGCGCTCAAAATTCTTTACCGGTATGATTATGGAAACAAAAGGTTTTTCGGACATCATCGTCCTCCCTTAAAATAAGCCATGCCTCTGGCGTTTATGGCTTATTTTACTCCGCACTATGTGCGGAGCTAGGTTCAGCTATCTTTCCGTCCATATTATATCATCCGCAGCAAAAACCGGGCCGTCTTTACATACCCTCTTATAACCATCCCTTGTATCTATAACACAACCAAGGCAGGCCCCTATGCCGCAGGCCATATGTTCTTCCAGGGAAAACTGCGCTGGAATATTGTTTTTCTTAGAAATACGGGATACCTCTTTAAGCATAGGCCTTGGTCCGCAGGCGTATATAGTTGATGGTTCATAGTTCATGGTGGATAGTAAATAGTTTAATAATTCTGTAATTTTACCCTTAAACCCTCTTGACCCATCGTCAGTTGCTATTTTAACATCGCAGCCAATGCTTTTAAACTCTTTTTCGCAAAGAGTCTGGCTTTTTGTTTTGGCGCCAAGAAGAACCGAAGGTTTACTATGAACCATTTTTTCTGCAAGAAAAACTAACGGCGCGACACCCATGCCTCCGGCAACAATAATTGCTTTCCCTTTTAATAAATTAAACCCGTTCCCGAGCGGGCCGATTACATCTAAATATTCCCCGGTTTTCTTTTGTGACAGGATTTTGGTGCCCCTGCCGACTATTTCACAAAGGATATCAAAATTGCCTGCTTTAACCCGATGTATACCCAGGGGCCTGCGTAAAAACGGGCCATCCTCATTTACAACTTCTATTTCCACAAACTGTCCCGGCCGGGCAAAAGAAGCGATTTTACGGCTATCAATAGTCAACTTAAAATATTCTTTCCCTATTTTTTGTTTGCCTACAATATGACATTTTTCCTGAAAGATTTTTTCTCTCATTTCCCTAACAATGCCCAGATTTTAATTAAAAATACAAAAGCAGCTGCTGTCAAAAAAGAAGGGAGTTCGGGCTTAGCCCAGGATAGTTGAAATTTAATCCCGGAATCCAGGCGCATCAAGCTTCTTATCCCTGGGAAAAACCTTGGGGTATTTTTGCAGTAATCCCCAAATGAGCCCCCGAAAAAATCGCGCAGCTTTTTTTCTTCAATCCTAATCTGCGGGATATAAATTGAAAGGTATATTATCAAAAAAATTAAGCTGCCCCACCACCATCTTAAGATTAGAATGATTATCCCCAGGCCTACAAGAAGCGTGCCTAAATACATCGGGTTTCGTGTTAAAGCATACGGCCCTTTTGTAACAAGGGTTTTCCCGTCAGGGTTCAACTGGGCCTTATAACCCCTTGCGGCCATCCTTAAAAAATAACCCGACAGGAATAAGGTCAGGCCTATCAGGTCAAGAATAATTTTGGCAATACTGCCATCCGGTCCTGGCAATAAATATTTGTGAAAAGCTGCCAGCATAACAACAGCTAAAAATATCAGGAACCCTTGGATTTTTATTCTTTTCTTCATTATTTCTGGCAACGCGGGCAGAAATAAGTTCCCCTACCGCCTAAGCTAATTCTTTTAACCGGCATCTTGCAGATCGGGCAGGGCTTACCTTCCCGGCCATACACTTTATGATGCTTTGCATAATCGCCCTGCTCTCCTGACAGTTGAACATATTGGTCTATCGAAGAACCCTTATATTCAATCGCTTCTTTCAGGGTTTCAATGAGCTCTTTAAAAAGCAGCTCTTTTTCTTTATCACTTAAAGACACCGCCGGCCGTGCGGGATCAATTTTTGCGCGAAAAAGTACCTCGGCAGCATACAGATTGCCCACGCCGGAAATAAATGTCTGGTCCATTAAAAGCGGCTTTATCTTGGTTTTCTTCTTATCCAGCATCTCCTTAAATCTTCCCGCGTCAATATCAAAGGGTTCGGGGCCAAGCCCCTTAATGAATTTCAAATCGCGCCAATCATTGATTAAGCGCAATTCAGCAAATAAGCGGCGGTCATTAAAATCCATCTGTTTGCCATCGGAAAGCTTAAAAGTAACTCTGCTTGCTTTGCCGTCTCCGGGATAAATTAATTGCCCGGTCATCTTAAGGTGAATTGCCAGGGCCTTTCCGTTAGAAAATTCCATAATTAAAAGCTTGGCTTTTCTTAAAATATTTTTGACTATCGCGCCCTTTAATCCTTTAACAAAATCTTCCTTTTCCGGCTCACGGATGACTTTGGGGTTATGAACGATTACATCGACAATCTTCTTGCCCAAAATCGCCTTTTCTAATTCTCTTTTTATTGTTTCTACTTCGGGCAGTTCCGGCATTTAACACTCCAGGGCTTTTACCCACACTTCTCTTACGCGTGGCCCGTCTGCTTCACATAAATATATTCCCTGCCAGGTTCCTAAGGCGAGCTGTCCTTCCTCTACAAATATAGTAAGTGACGAACCCAGAAGGGAAGATTTCACGTGGCTATCTGCATTACCCTCTGCATGCGCATATCCGGCATTCTCCGGGATTAATTTGTTTAAGGTGTTTATTATATCCTTCCTTACTGAAGGGTCTGCGTTTTCGTTAATGGTAAGGCCTGCGGTAGTGTGGGGGGAAAAGATAAAACAGGCGCCTTCTTTGATTTTTGTTTTGCTGACTACATCTTGCACCTGGGATGTAATATCTATCAACTCTGCGCGCTTGCCTGTCTTTATTGTTATTTTCTCCATCTCTTGACTTGTGACTTTGTGACTTTGTGACTTTGTGACTTTTTATGATACTGCTGCAAGGGCTTTACTTCCAGCCTGTGCTTAATCAATGCCTCAACTCCCTTTACACAAGCTTCTGCCCCCGGCAAAGTAGTCACTACCGGCACGCCGAAAGCGATTGCCGTAGAACGTATTTTTATCTCATCCTGGCGCGGGATTTTCCCGGAGGTGGTATTAATAATTAAATTCACTTTATTCGTCCGGATTAAATCCAGCAGGTTTGGCTTACCCTCGCTTACCCGCTGGATGGTGCATACAGAAATCTTATTCCCCTGCAAAAACCGGGCAGTGCCCACGGTAGAAATAATCTCAAACCCCAGGCCCAATAATTTCCTGGCAACCGCCGCAATAACCGGATTTTTATCCTTATCTTTGACACTTAAAAAAACCGCGCCCTTGACAGGGAGATTCTGGTACGCTGCCAGCTGGCTCTTGGCATAGGCCTTGGCAAAATCCATATCTATACCCATTACCTCACCCGTCGACTTCATCTCCGGGCCCAGGGTTATATCTATGCCGGGGAATTTAACAAAAGGCAGCACCGATTCCTTCACCGCGATATGCCGGGGGATAATTTCTTTTGTAAACCCGAGGTCCTTCAGTTTTTTCCCCGCCATTACCTTTGCTGCTAATTTTGCGAGGGGCACTCCGATAGCCTTAGAAACAAAAGGAACGGTGCGGCTTGCCCGGGGGTTAACCTCTAATATATATACGGTGCCATTCTTAACCGCGTACTGCACATTCATAAGGCCTACGACACCAAGCTCGCGCGCGAGGGAATAGGTATATTGCCGGATCTTATTGATAGTCCCCTGGGGCAGCGTATGCGCAGGTATTACCATTGCTGCGTCTCCTGAGTGCACACCCGCTTCTTCGATATGTTCTAATATTCCGCCGATAACAAAGGTCTTGCCGTCTGCGACCATATCTACGTCAACCTCAATCGCATCCTCGATAAATCTATCCACCAGGACAGGCCGTTCCGGAGAAGCCCATACCGCATGCTGCATATAGTATTCTAGCGTCTTTTCATCATAGACTATCTCCATCGCCCTTCCGCCCAACACATATGAAGGCCTGACCAAAACCGGATAACCTATCTTTTTAGCTACTGCTTTTGCCTCCTGTACGGTCACCGCTGTTCCGTTAACAGGTTGCATTAATCCCAGTTTCTCCACTAATTCCGAGAATCGTTTTCTGTCCTCTGCGCGGTCAATGGCATCGGGAGAAGTGCCGATAATATTGACCCCCGCTTTTTCAAGAGGGACCGCCAGATTAAGGGGCGTCTGGCCGCCAAGCTGCACTATCACGCCGTCCGGCTTTTCCTTATCAATAATATTTAAGACATCCTCTTTGGTCAACGGTTCAAAATACAATTTATCCGAGGTATCGTAATCAGTGGAGACGGTTTCGGGGTTGGAATTTACCATTATCGTCTCATATCCCAACTCTTTAAGCGCGAAAGACGCGTGGACGCAGCAGTAATCAAATTCTATTCCCTGGCCGATACGATTAGGCCCGCCTCCGAGTATCATAATTTTTTTCTTTTTGCTCTGCCTTGTCTCATTGTCCGTTGTTTTTACTGCCCCGGCGGTAAAAGGCGTCTCATATGTAGAATAATAGTATGGCGTGTAGGCCTCGAATTCGGCAGCACAGGTATCCACCAGCTTATATACCGCCTCAATCCCGCAGGACTTACGTAAAGACCTTATCTTGTCTTCATCGCTATTTAATGCTTTGGCAATCTGGCTGTCGCTAAAACCAAGCTGTTTTGCCTGTAAAATATTCTTCTGGCTAATCTTTCCTTCAAACTCAATTATTTCTTTTAAGTTCTCTAAAAACCACCTGTCAATCCTAGTTAACGCGTACAGCTTATCTATCGGATAATTCTCCTTCAGGGCCTCGTACAGGTAAAATAGCCGTTCCGCATTAGGGGTCTTTAGTTTTCTCTCGAGCTCTTCTTTGTCTTTATATTTTATCCCGTCGAGGCCGTTACGTTTTATCTCAAGGCCACGGATACCTTTTTGCAGCGCCTCTTTAAAGGTGCGCCCGATAGCCATTACCTCTCCTACGGATTTCATCTGTATGGTCAGGGAGTTCTCTGCTGTGGGAAATTTTTCAAAGGCAAAACGCGGGATTTTTACCACGCAGTAATCTATTGTCGGCTCAAAAGAAGCGGGCGTTTCCCTGGTAATATCATTGGGTATTTCATCTAAAGTGTAACCTATCGCTAATTTGGCCGCTATTTTGGCTATCGGAAAACCCGTGGCCTTGGAAGCAAGGGCCGAAGAACGCGATACCCGCGGGTTCATTTCAATAATGACCATCCTGCCGTTGTCCGGGTTTATGGCAAACTGTATATTTGAACCTCCGGTTTCAACTCCGATCTCTCTTATGCAGGCAATGGCGGCGTCGCGCATAAGCTGATATTCCCTGTCGGTCAAGGTCTGCGCAGGCGCAACTGTAATGGAATCCCCTGTATGCACACCCATCGGGTCAAAGTTTTCGATGGAACAGATAATTACTACATTGTCTTTCTTATCCCGCATCACCTCGAGCTCAAACTCCTTCCAGCCGATAACCGACTCTTCGATGAGAATCTCTGAAATCATGCTGGATTCAAGTCCGCGCAAAGCAATTGCCTCAAATTCTTCCTTGTTATAAGCAGCCCCGCCTCCGGTTCCGCCTAAAGTAAAAGAGGGCCGGATAATCACGGGAAACCCTATCCGCTGGGCAACCTTACGCGCTTCTTTAATATTGTAGGCGAGGCCGCTTCTGGGCAGGTCAAGGCCAATCTTTTGCATCGCCTTTTTAAATAGCCTGCGGTCTTCGGCCTTTTTAATTGCCTTTCTGTCTGCGCCGATCATCTGCACCTTGTATTTATCAAGGGTACCTCTTTCGGCAAGCTGCATACTTACATTAAGGCCGGTCTGTCCACCTAGGGTAGGCAGAAGCGCGTCCGGGCGCTCTTTAGCAATTATCTTTTCTAATATCTCGGGGGTAATCGGTTCAATATAGGTTCTATACGCCATCTCCGGGTCAGTCATAATGGTCGCGGGGTTGGAATTAACCAGGATAACTTTAAAACCCTCTTCTTTCAGGGCCTTACAAGCCTGGGTGCCGGAATAATCAAACTCGCAGGCCTGGCCTATAATAATAGGGCCAGAGCCAATGATTAAAATCTTTTTTATGTCTTTACGTTTAGGCATATTTATCCATTAAATCCGTAAACTTTTTAAAAAGGTAGCCGGCGTCATGCGGCCCGGGGCCTGCCTCAGGATGGTATTGCACGCTGAATAATTTTAACTTTTTATTTTCCAGCCCTTCGGCGGTGTTATCGTATAAATTAACGTGCGTCAAAACCGTCCCTTTCTGCGGGATACTCTCCAAATCAACACAAAATCCGTGGTTTTGGGCGGTGATAGCAACCCTGCCTGTTTTTAAATCCTTGACCGGATGGTTTCCTCCGTGATGGCCGAATTTCAACTTGTAGGTTTCTCCGCCCATGGCAAGCCCCAACATCTGATGCCCCAGGCAAATACCGAATATAGGCAGCTTTCCTATTAAATCCCGCGTGCTCTGTATAACATAGTTTACCGCTGCCGGGTCCCCCGGACCGTTAGACAAGAGAAGCCCGTCGGGTTTTAGTTTAAGGATCTCTGCTGGGCTGGTCTTGGCGGGTACAATTTGAACTTTGCACCCTGCCCGGGCAAGATTACGCAATATATTGAATTTCACCCCGCAATCTAAAACTACGACTTTGTATTTTGCCCTGGTTTTCTGCTTTACAAATTTATCTTTCCACTCATAGGGTTCTTTGCAGGTTACTTTTCCTACCAGGTCGACACCGACTAACCGCGGCGCTGCCTGAAGTTTTTTCATAAGGCTATCTTTATCAAAATCTTTTGTGGAGATAGCTGCCTGCATTGCGCCCTTAAGCCGTATATGGCGGGTTAAAGCGCGGGTATCAATACCCTCTATCCCAGCGACATTGCTTCTCTCCAGATATTCACCGAGGTCTAGGGTCGAACGCCAGTTGGAGCGGATAATACTTAATTCTTTTACGATAAAACCCTCAAGCCAGGGCCTGCGGGATTCTACATCCTCCTGGTTTACCCCATAATTTCCGATTAAGGGGTAAGTCATGGTAACCATCTGCCCTTTATATGAGGGGTCAGTAATTATCTCCTGGTAGCCGGTAATAGAGGTATTAAAAACTACTTCCCCAAAAACTTCACCTTCTGCCCCGAAACCCTCTCCCTCAAAAACTGTTCCATCCTCTAAAAACAATACCGCTTTCATTCAAGCACTTCCTTTACTTTACTGACCGCCTCTTCAACTGTTTTGACTTTAAAAACGCCGGGTATATCCCAAGAGCCTAAGCTTATTACCGGTATCCCAAGCTGCAGGCAATAGGCAATTTCAGAAAGAGTTCCTGCTTCACCTGTAAGCGCAACCACTACATCTGCGCTCTTTACCACCAGCACATTTCTAGCTAATCCTAGGCCCGTAGGAACTACTATATCCACATATTTATTGGCATTGTTTTTGTCGTAACCCGGTAGGATACCAATGGTTATGCCGTTTTCGGCTTTAAAACCTTTACAGACTGCCTCCATTACTCCACTTAGCCCACCACAAACTAGATAATTAACCACTTTAGCTAGTTTTTTACCTAGTTTATGGGCAATTTGCTCCACTTCTACTGTACACTTGTGCCCACCTATAACACCAACTATTTTCTCTCTCATATGATTCCCCTAAATAAGCCTGCTCTCTTTCGGGGGACATCTCTTTTCCCCCACACCCCCTAAGGTTCGCTTCCTTACAGCTAACCAAGTGCGCCTGGCGGGAATCGAACCTGCACCACTGGCTCCGGAGGCCAGTGCTCTATCCGTTGAGCTACAGGCGCATCTATTGTGTGTATCCGCCGTATCTTAAAGATTAATCAAAAGGCAGGCTCAACTTTTCTTTTATTTTTGCAGCCACAGCTCCTGCATCCGAAACCTTAGACTGCTGTATACTAAAGTGCTCGCATTTAGTGGCGCCCTTGTTCAACAAGGCTTTTTTCATGTAGACAAGACAGCGTCCATTGCCGACGCCGCTGCCGTAAGTAGTAAATAGCACCACCTCTTTACCTTCAAGACCGCTACAGTTATCTAAAAAAGTATTTACTGCCGGCGCAGGCGCAAAAGCCCAAACCGGACTCCCAAGACACACCACGTCATATCCTGAAAGATCAGAATTAACCGGCTCGATCTTAGCCCGCACCTTAGAGAATGCCCTGCGGCACTGCTTTATAAAGGATGCTGATTCATCTTGCGCCTTCAATTCGGTGACAACGACTTCTCCTTTTGTCCGTAACAACTCCTCTAGGGCTAAGGCAACTTTCTTAGTATTGCCGCTATAAGAATAATAAACTACCAAGCTTTTCATTATTGCGCCTTACGTTTCATTAATACGCGGTCTCCGGATATATCTCGCACCTGAGCATCTCCTTTATTTGATCGCTGTAATCTAGCTCCTCGATTTTTTGCTCAAAGTAGCGGGATTGCATGGCGGGGAAACCGTTTATCACAAGAACCGCGTTTGCTGCGGGTGTATTATTTAAGAAAAGTACGATTCTAAAGGCTACGGCATTGTAGTTTTTGTTGGTAAGGTTCTGTATTTCTCCTTCAACGTTTAACCAGTTACCCGCGGCATCCTTTGTAAATCTTATGTTGCTGTAAGTGAAATTCATTTTCTTTTATGTCTTATTAAAACAAATTTAACTGTTTTTCTCCTGCGGGCTCCTTATCTTTTTCGTCAAAAATAGAAACTACCCCGTATTCACCGTCGTAACCGGCGGCTATGTTCACCTTGCCTTCACGCATGCGTAAAATCCCCTGGGCAACTTTAGGAGGAAGATGCTTTTGTAACTCTGCGCCGGAGGCCTTCAGCAGAATATCAAACTCTGTCCCGAATTTCGCGATATAACTTAGATAGTCCCGCTCAACAGAAACGCTTGTCTTGCCCACCCCCTTGGTCTCTGCAATAATTTCATCCAGGGGGATAAGACTGCGGAACGGTATGCGCTCTTGCGGTTTAAATCCTTCGGGCCTGTCTGCGAGCTGTTCCACTCGGTTCATAACGCCGACGGTGACGGGCTTTCCGCATTTAGGGCAGCGGCCGTTATGCTGTTTGGTCTCGCTCGGCGATAAACGCACCCCACAAAGCCTGTGCCCGTCAAAATGATATTTGCCCTCTTCGGGAAAGAATTCTATCGTATATAAGAATCTCTTTCTGTCTTTTGTGCGCAAAACCTCTCTTATGGTCTTGTAATCTAGCTCACAGTCAAAAACGTTGGCTTCCCTTCCTATCTTATGCGGGCTGTGGCTGTCAGAATTGCTGATAAGGGTAAATTTATCCAACGCGCTTAATCGCCAGTTCATCGCCGGGTCAGATGACAATCCTGTCTCCAGGGCGAAAATCTTGGGCGACTGCTCTTCGAAACAGTCCTCGATTTTGTCAAAACCGGACATCGAACCAAAAAGAGAGAACCATGGCGTCCAGATGTGACCAGGGACAATCATACAGTTTTCATCAATATCAAAAACTATGCGCGCCAGTTCCGCCGCATCAAGACCCAGTATCGGCCTGCCATCGCTGGCAAGATTTCCTATCCTGCCTAGCCGGTCATTTATCTTATCTACGGTTTCAAAAGAAGGGCTGAAAATCATATTGTGAATGCGGTAGGTTTTTCCTTTCTTAGAATAGATACTACTTACCTCGCTTGTCAGTATAAAATTTATATCGTTATATTTTAAAATACCATTACCGCAATCTTGAAGCGTGTGCTTTAATTCCTCAAGCCAGAGATGATGGGTAAAATCCCCCGTGCCCATTAGGCTGATACCCTTGAGCTTCGCCCAATCGGCCAAGTGCTTGGTGTCCATATCCTTTGAGGTGGCGCGGGAGTATTTGGAATGAATATGAAAATCAGCTATAAATTCCATCGATCTCCTTCAAGAGCTTCTCAACATTTCCCCAGTGAGTTCCCTGCCAGTATATGCGGCTGCATGCTGGGCAGGTAACAAACTTTTCTTGTGTGGCAAAGACGTATGTGGGAACCCTATCTTTTACTTTCTCTTTTGCGGCGGCCACCAGGGGTTCGTTGCAGAGTATGCAGCGCGTAAACATCATACCAGATACCGGCTTAATCTGCAATATCTTTAGGGTTGCCGCCAACTCCTCTTTTAGTTTATCGGCCTTTATTACTACAATTCGCGCGCCGGTAGGTTTAGGTAAATGACGGTTGCGCGTAACAATTATTCTTTCCTGCCGCAGGGATTCAATGATTAAGGAGCTTGCGTTTTGGCCCCTGAAATAAGCGGTGTCTAGCCCCAATATCCTAAGCCACTTTACGAGCCTTCCCAGCTCCGCGGTAAGAAGCAGCTTCATCCTGGCTTCCTTTACGACACCCGCTACCCGTTGGTAGTCAAAGCAGAGTAGGCAATTTTCCCAGAACAGACAGTATGCTCGACTTTGCCTTTTAGCTTTCTGCCTATAAAGGGGGAGTTTTTCGACTTGGAAACAAACTCCCTTTTCTCTACAAGCCATTCTTCTGCGGGAGAGACCACTATGATGTCGGCAGCCTTGCCGGGAGTCAAGGTTCCCTTGTCTATACCCAAAACCCTTGCCGGGTTAAGCGCTAATTTTCCTACTAATGCCGGCCAGGTAAGCAACTCTTTTTTAACGAGCGCGGTTATGCTCACGGCAAGAATGGTCTCAAGGCCTATTATGCCAAATTGCGCACGCTCAAACTCTATCTCTTTTTCACTCTCTGTATGCGGTGCATGGTCTGAAGCAATGACATCTATGACGCCTTCTCTTAACCCCTGTTGTATGGCCAGCATATCGGACTCTGCGCGCAAAGGCGGGTTCATCTTCATATTGGGGTCATAGCCTAAAACCGCCTCTTCATTCAAAGAAAAATAATGCGGGGCTGTCTCACAGCTTACGTTTATACCTTTTGCCTTTGCCTTGGCGATAAGCTCTACCGATTCAGCGCAGCTTATATGCGCGATATGCAGTTTTGCGCCAGTTTTTTCGGCAAGGCCGATATCCCTCTTTACCCTGAGATATTCCGATTCCCTGGAAATACCGCGCAGGCCCATACGTGTAGCTATAAAACCGCCGTTCACCACTCCGTTTCCGGAAAGCTTCTTATCTTCACAATGGGCAATAACCAACAGATTCCCGTCTTTTGCCTGTTTAAGCGCTTCATACATAATTGTTTCATCTTCTATGGATGAGCCGTCGTCGGTGATAGCAATTGCGCCCGATTCTTTCAGTTTCTTTACCTCTACCAATTCATTGCCTTGCCTGCCTTTGGTAATTGCTGCGGCAATAAAAACATTTGCTTTGGCAGAGCGGCCGATAATATCCTTAAGCAAGCTAACGGTCTGCGGGCTATCGATAGCGGGGTCGGTATTCGGCATGGCCAACACGCTTGTAACTCCACCCTTAAGCGCTGCTCCTGTCCCGGTTTCTACTGTTTCCTTGTCTTCCCTGCCTGGCTCCCTAAGATGCACATGCATGTCTACAAGGCCTGGTAAAACAATTTTATCAGTGGCGTCAATGAGTATCGCGCCATCGGCTTTAATATCTTTGCCCACTTTTGCTATTTTAGCGTCCTGGATAAGAATATCGCTTATCATATCCAGGTTATTCGCGGGGTCAATAACCCTGCCATTTTTAATCAGTAATTTTTGCCCCATTATTGTCCTTTGCCTGAGCAACCAAAAATAATACGCTCATGCGTACGGCGATACCATTAGTAACCTGCTCTAAAATCACGGAGTTGGCTCCGTCGGCAATTTCACTGGATATCTCAACGCCCCTGTTTATGGGCCCTGGATGCATGACAAGAATGTTTTTCTTTGCTTTGTTAAGACGGCTCTCGGTAATACCATATTGTTTAAAATATTCCAGCTGCTGGGGAAACGCCGCTTTTTCATCCCGCTCAAACTGCATGCGCAGGACGTTCACCGCATCCGCTTGTCTTAGCGCCTCCTCAATATCATAAGTCACATTGGCGCCCATCTTTTCTATTCCTTCCGGTATAAGCATCTTCGGGGCGCATACCGTCACCTTGGCGCCGAGTTTAGTGAGCCCCCAGATGTTTGAACGCGCCACGCGCGAATGCGCTATGTCGCCGACTATACTTACGTGCAACCCCTCAATGCGGCCGAGCTTCTCTTTTAAGGTAAAGATATCCAGGAGTGCCTGGGTAGGATGCTCGTGCCATCCATCCCCTGCGTTAACCACGCTGATATCAAGGCACCTGGCAAGCATGGTAGCTGCCCCGGAACAGTTGTGCCGCATAACAATTACATCAGCCTTCAACGCCTGTATGTTTTTGCCTGTATCAATAAGCGTCTCTCCCTTGCGGACGCTAGAAGTTTCCGTAGCAATATTAATGACATCTGCGGAAAGCCGTTTTGCCGCTACTTCAAAAGAAACGCGAGTCCTTGTGGATGGCTCATAGAATAAATTAACCACGGTTTTGCCCCTTAGCGCGGGGACCTTTTTGATTTCACGCGTAGTCACTTCTTTAAAGGACTCCGCGGTTGCCAAAATCAATTCTATCTCTTCTTTGGTTAACTCTTCCAGGCCCAGGAGGTCTTTTCTTGCCCAGTTACCCGCCATAATTTATTCCTTTTGGATAATCACCACTTCATCTTTGCCGTCGACTTCTTCCAGATGCACCTCTATGGTCTCATTCTGGGAAGTGGGAATGTTTTTGCCTGCGTAATCCGCGCGTATAGGCAGCTCTCTGTGGCCGCGGTCAATTAAAACTGCCAGTTGTATGGATCTTGGCCTGCCAAGATCAACCAGGGCATCAAGGGCCGCGCGCACTGTGCGTCCGGTATATAATACATCATCTACCAAAACGGCGGTTTTATCAGTAACATCGAAATCGATCTCTGTTTTGTGCACCACCGGCCCCGCGCCGATCATTGTAAGGTCATCGCGGTAAAGAGTAATATCCAATATCCCCACCGGTACGTTTACCTGGTCGATCTTTTCAATAAGCGCGCCCAGGCGTTGGGCAAGATATGCACCGCGGCTGCGTATGCCTATAAGGCAAAGGTCTTTTGTGCCTTTATTCCTTTCCAGGATTTCATGCGCGATGCGCGTAAGGCTACGGTTGAGCGTATCTTTATCCAGTATCTTGGCTTTTTCTTTCATAAGTGAGGACATAAGTTATGGAGCAACATATTTAAGATGACGCAAGCGACATAACTTATATGTCCGAAGTTACCCGCCACTGATTCAGTGGCGGGATAATCCGCTCAAAAAAATACCCTTGGTTTTTCTACCAAGGGTCAAATTTTCCTGCTATTTTGCCGCACTTCATCTTTTCTTTCCTTGCTGGCTTCTCTGAGCCAGCTTAAAGGTTGTCTGATTCGTAATAAATATATCATCAAAGCGCAGGAATGTCAAGTTAAATAATAATAACAAATTCTCCGCGCGGCCTTTCTCTTCTAAGGGCAGCCAGGATAAGAGAAGATGAACCACGCTTTACCTCCTCAAACTTTTTGGTGAGTTCTCTGGCGACAACGATTTCTTTTTCGCCAAATATTGTATGCATATCCTCCAGGGTGGCTAGGATTCTGTGGCAGGATTCATAAATAATGACGGTGCACGGTGATTGAGCAAGCTCTTTAAGCCGGTTACGGCGGGCCTGGGCCCTGTTGGGCAGGAACCCTTCAAAGAAAAATCTGTGTGCGGGCTTGCCGGATAAAACCAAGGCATTTACCAACGCCGTGGGACCCGGAATCACGGTTAGCGCGATATTGTGTTTTATAGCCAGGTTGATGATATTGTAGCCGGGGTCAAGAATCCCAGGCATACCAGCATCTGAAACTAAAGCTATGGATTTACCGTTTTGTAATAAACCTAGGAGCTGCTGGGCTTTTACAATACGGTTGTGTTGAAAGAAGCTTGTTGTGGGCGTCGTAATCCCGTAGTGGGTTAGCAATATTTTGGTGTGCCGGGTGTCTTCGCAGGCAATCAGGTCTACGGACTTTAACGCCTCTATTGCACGCATGGTTATATCTTTTAGGTTACCTATGGGGGTTGCAACTATATATAGCATTATTCTACGGTTACTGACTTTGCGAGGTTCCTCGGCTGGTCTACATCGCAGCCGCGTTTAACCGCGATGTGATAAGCTAATAACTGCAGGGGCAACGCTATGATTAACGGAGAGAAAAATTCTTCAATCTTAGGCGTGTAGATGACTTCACCCGTCATCTCTTTCATCCCTTCGTCGGCCTCGGATGCGATGGCAATGATCTTGCCGTGCCGGGAATGTATCTCCTGTATATTAGAGATCATCTTTTCATATATCTTTGACTGGGGGGCAATGCAAACGACAGCGCGGTACTCGTCAATGAGCGCGATAGGGCCGTGTTTCATCTCCCCTGCGGCATAACCCTCTGCCGGAATATAGGAAATTTCTTTTAATTTTAACGCGCCCTCTAACGCTGAAGGATAATTGATATTCCTTCCCAGATACAGGAATGAACCGAAGTGCGAATGCCTGCGGGCTATGCGGGCTATTTCACCCTGATCCTTTAAAACCTTTTCCATAAGGAGCGGGACGCGGTTTAATTCATCGATAAATTTATTTCTCCTTCCATTAGCCAGCGTATTCCTTACTCCGGCAAAATAAAACGCGAACAGGTAAAGCGCGGTTAACTGCGCGGTATATGCCTTGGTGGAGGCAACCCCTATTTCTGGCCCTGCATGAGTATAAATGACGCCATCGGATTCGCGGGTTAACGTGGAACCCAGAACGTTACATATTGAAAGCACCGCGGCTTGCCGTTTGCGCGCCTCGCGCGCCCCTGCCAAGGTATCTGCAGTCTCCCCTGACTGGCTTATGGCAATTACCAATGTATCCCTGTCAATCAAGAGGTCGCGGTAGCGGAATTCGCTTGAGACATCCACTGCAATCGGCACTGCGCAGAGCGCTTCTAAAATATATTTGCCTACCAAGCCTGCGTGATATGCCGTGCCGCAGGCGACTATGGATATATTCTTTATGCTTTTTAGCTTTTCTTCGCTTATGTTCTGATCGGGGAAACCTATCTTGTTCTCTCTTTGGACATACAAATTAAGCAGGCCCTTGATAATAGCCGGCTGCTCATTAATCTCTTTGAGCATGAAATGTTTATAGCCCTGCTTCTGCGCCTGGGCTATATCCCAGGATATATGCGTTGGCTTTTTGGTTACGGGTTTTCCGTCTAGGTCAGTTACCTTACAGGCGTCTTTAGAAAGAATTACTACTTCATTCTCGTCTAAAAAAATTATCTCCTTCGTGTATTCCAAGACAGCCGGCACATCTGAAGCAAGAAAATTTTCCTCTTTTCCTAAGCCGACGATTAAGGGGCTGCCCGAACGCGCTCCCACAAGCTTTGCCGGCTCCCTTGTGGATATTACGCCTATGGCAAAAGAGCCAACTAATAGTTTCAGGGCACGGCGCACCGCATCTTCTAATGGGACGTTTTGATAGAATTTTTCAATCAGATGGGCAATTACTTCGGTATCGGTCTGACTGGTAAACCTATGCCCTTCTTTAATCAGGGTATTTTTGAGGGTTTCGTAATTCTCAATAATCCCGTTATGCACTATTGCGATTTCTCCGCTGCAATCGCTGTGCGGATGGGCGTTATCTAGCGTCGGAGCCCCATGCGTTGCCCAGCGGGTATGGGCTATACCAGTGTTACCTGTGAGGGGTTTTGTTTTAAGAAGTTTCTCTAACGCTTTAATTTTGCCGGGGGTCTTACGTATGGAGAGGCTGTTCTTCTTGGTAAGTATTACTGCCATACCGCTTGAATCGTAACCGCGGTATTCAAGGCGCTTCAATCCTCCTAACAGTATTGGCTGGGCGGGTTTTTCGCCTATGTATCCTACTATACCGCACATTGAGCACACTCCTGTGCTTGGCCTAAAGGCCAAGCACATTTAGCGAAATCCCGCAAGCAGCCATTGTTTAAAGTTGAGCTGCGAAACGGGACTGAGCACCTTAAGTGTAATGTCCCCAACGAGATTTGAACTCGTGTCGAGAGCTTGAAAAGCTCTTGTCCTAGACCAGGCTAGACGATGGGGACAAAGCTATTCTTCTTCCTCGGCAATAACAGGGGCTACGCAGGAAACCCTGTCTTTCTCCTGTAACTTAATCAGGCGCACACCCTGAGAGGAACGACCTGTCTCGCGGATGTCCTTGACCGCGCAACGTAAGAAAATACCGTTTTGCGTAATAACCATCAGCTCGTCATTGTCGTTAACAGTCTTTAAACTGACTGCTTGCCCATTTTTATCGGTAACTTTAATGTTTATCACGCCTTTTCCGCCCCTGCTGGTCAGGCGATACTCATCAACGGTAGTCCGCTTAGCGAATCCGAGTTCCGTAACGGTGAGTATTGCCGCTTCTTTCTTGGCAATAACCATATCTATAACTTCATCCTTTTTCCCCAAGGTTATCCCGCGCACACCCTTAGCAGATCTGCCCATATCGCGCACCTTGGTTTCGGAAAATCTGACTGCCTTGCCCTGACGGGTGCCGATTAAGAGTTCCTGGTGGCCGTCGGTAAGATCAACGCCTATTAATTCATCGTCTTTATCAAGAGTGATACTGATAATCCCGCCTTTTCTGGGATTACCGTAAGCATCGAGTTTTGTCTTCTTAATAACGCCCTTTTTGGTAACCATAACCAGGTATTTATCCGGGGCGAATTCCTTGACCGGAATCGTTGAGCTGATTTTTGAACCCTGCTCAATCTGAATAAGGTTAATTATTGCTTTGCCCTTTGATATCTTTGACGCCTGAGGTATTTCATAAACCTTAAGCCAGTGCACCTGCCCTTTGCCGGTAAAAATAAGCAGGTAATCCTTTGTGGAAGCGACAAACAGGTGTTCAACAAAATCCTCTTCCTTAACTTCCGCTCCGGTCGTGCCCCTGCCCCCGCGTTTTTGTTTGCGATAGGCGCTTACGGGCAGGCGCTTTATATAGCCGCCGTGGCTGATAGTAACCACGACATCCTCTTCGGCAATCAAATCCTCTACTTCCAGTTCCTCTACTTCCCCGACGATATCGGTCCTGCGTTCATCTCCGTATTTCTTCTTCAACTCCTCTAGTTCCTCCTTGATAATCGCCTCTATCTTCTTTTCAGAAGCAAGTATTGCTTTGCATATCTCTATTTTCTTAAGTAACTCTGCGTATTCCGCATCAAGCTTATCCCGTTCAAGCGCGGTAAGGCGCTGCAGCTGCATTTCCAGGATCGCCTGGGACTGGATCTCCGATAAGTCAAATTCTTTCATCAGGCGCTCTTTTGCCTGCTCTGTATTCTTGGAAGTCTTGATTGTTTTTATGATGCGGTCGATAAACTTCAGGGCGATCTTTAATCCCTCTAAAATATGCGCGCGCTTTAATGCCTTGTCCAGCTCGAATTGGGTACGCCGACGGATAATCACCTTGCGGTGTTCTATATAATATTCGAGCACCTGCCGTAAATTCAACACCCGCGGCCGGTTCTCTACCAACGCCAGCATTATTATGCCAAAGGTGGTCTCCAGCTGCGTATGCTTAAAAAGCTGGTTTAAAATAATCTGGGGCTCGACATCGCGCTTAAGCTCTACTACGATACGCATCCCCTCTTTATCAGATTCATCGCGGATATCGGATATCCCCTCTATCTTTTTGTCGTCTACTAAAGAGGCTATTGCTTCAATAAGCGATGCCTTTTGCACCTGATAGGGGATCTCGGTGATTACAATCATATCTTTACCGTTCTTCTGGTGCTCCACGGTTGCCCGTGCGCGCACAGTAACCTTGCCCCTCCCTGTCGTAAACGCTTCTTTTATGCCGCCCTTGCCGCAAATCACCCCGCCCGTCGGAAAATCAGGACCCTTCATATAACGCATCAAATCCTTTATTTCTGCGCCGGGATTATCCAGGATATAAATAATGGCATCCGCTACTTCATTCAAATTATGCGGCGGGATATTTGTAGCCATGCCTACGGCGATACCCGATGAGCCGTTTACCAACAAGTTAGGGAGACACGCCGGCAATAGGAGCGGTTCTTTCAAAGAGGCATCGAAGTTGGGGCCGAAATTTACCGTCTCCTTATCTATGTCTCCGAGTATGTCATCGGAGACAGATGCCAGGCGCGCCTCGGTATAACGCATAGCTGCGGCGGCATCTCCGTCGACAGAGCCGAAGTTCCCCTGGCCATCCACTAACGGATAACGCAGGGAGAAATCCTGTGCCATTCTTACCAGCGTATCGTAAACCGCGACATCTCCGTGCGGATGGTATTTACCTAAAACTTCTCCGACAATACGCGCGCATTTCTTATAGGGCTTGGAATGTTCCAGGCCCAACTCTTGCATGGCAAAGAGGATGCGGCGATGTACCGGCTTTAGGCCGTCACGCACATCCGGAAGAGCGCGGCCGACAATTACGCTCATGGCGTAATTAAGATAGGAATCCTTTACTTCGTCCTCAATATTAACCGGTATTATTTTTTCGTTGCGGGTATACATGTTTTAGTTCATGATTCATGGTTCATGGTTGATAGTACTATGAACTATCCACTATGAACTA
>Ga0187886_1000298_pt1 | contig 64220 bp, 62 predicted proteins | sample June2016WEW_20_1_FD_133001 | JGI IMG/M metagenome (GOLD analysis project Ga0187886, IMG submission 133001) | Peatland microbial communities from SPRUCE experiment site at the Marcell Experimental Forest, Minnesota, USA - June2016WEW_20_150 | ecosystem: Environmental > Terrestrial > Soil >... | reverse complement strand
TACAGACCGTGATCGCCGCCGGAAACTGCTTCGTCCACGCTCCTGCTGGCATCTAATATCCCTCCACGGTGTAAATTCTCCTTGCTGTTTATTCGGCGCCCAGAAGCCGATTACCTTGTCCGGGCCCTGAAGCTATAGGTATCTTTTACTGAAAGCCTATATCGAGTAGACTAACAGTGTGCAGGCAACTGATCTATTCACAGAGCACAGAGATTTACAAGCGAGGATGGTATAGAGCCGGGATGAACAGGCAGAGATTATTCGAGACATTATTGAAGCTGGTGGCGGTGCCTAGCATTACAGGCAGTACCGGAGAAGCGGCAATGGCAAAGGTGCTGTTCGAACTCCTGATGGAGATCGATTATTTCAGGGCCCATCCCAGCCTGGTGTCCCTGATCCCCGTCACCAACGATCCCTGTAACCGCTCAGCGGTCTGCGCCCTGCTGAAGGGAGCGGGAGATACCCCTAAAACGGTCATCCTGCTCAGCCACTACGATGTGGTCGGTATAGAGGATTACGGCCTGCTGGCAGATTGCGCCTGGCAACCCCGGGAGCTTGAACGCCGGCTGCGGTCGGTCTCCCTGACCGACGAGGCCGCCCGGGATCTGAAGAGCGGTGATTATCTGTTTGGGCGGGGCGTCATGGATATGAAGTTCGGGATCGCCCTGCACCTGGAACTGCTGCGCCAGGCGGCGGAGTCCGGCCGCGTAGGCGGCAACATCCTGTTGCTGTCCGTTCCTGATGAGGAGGCCAACTCCCTGGGCATGCTCTCCGCAGTGCCGGAGTTGCTGCAGCTGCAGTCACAGGGATTGCAGTTCACCGGAGCCGTCAACTCCGAGCCGTTTTTCCCGGCCTGGCCCGGGGATCCTACCCGCTACATTTATACAGGCACGGTGGGCAAGCTGCTCCCCCTGGTATTCTGCAGAGGCGAGCAGACGCACGCCGGTGAGCCCTTTGCCGGTCTCAACCCGGACCTGATGCTGAGCGCGGTGGTGAGGCAGTTAGAGTGCAACCCCACCCTGGCGGAAACCAGATTGGGCCTCACCTCCCCACCCCCGGTCTGTCTCAAGATGCGTGATCTCAAAAACGACTACTCGGTACAGACCCCGGCGGCCGCTTACGCCTACTTCAACCTGATCACCCTGGGCCGGGAGCCCGCTGACTGGTTGACCATCCTCAAAGAGTTAGTCCAGGCAGCCATGCAAGAGGTGGTTGGCAGTGCCCGCCATACAGCCGCCGACTGGCTGGCAATCTCCGGCATCAGGGCTTCACTGCCCGACTGGAACCCTCCGGTGCTAACCTCTTCGGAACTACTCGCACTCTGCGCCCGGTCGGTAGCCCTAAACCCCGCAGAGCTAACCGCCAGGCTCATCTCCGGTCTGACTGCCATCGACCTGCGAGAGGCCACGGCGGAATTCCTCCAGAAGCTGCTGAGCTACTGCCCCTTACGGGGTCCCCTGGCGGTAATCGCCCTGGCTCCGCCCTACTATCCACACAGCAGCCTTGACGACAGTCCCGTTGACCGGAAGATGCGTGAGACAGCTGCCCTGGTGGTGGCCCGCGCCGGGCAGAAGCATGGCGTCGAACTGGTCCACGCCCCCTTCTTCCCCGCCCTTTCCGATATGAGCTACCTGAGACTGAGCCCTGGTGTCGATCCGGCCGCGGTGGCGATCAACACGCCGCTCTGGGGCGCCAGATACCGGGTGCCGCTGGAGGAGATCCGCCTGCTCAACATCCCTTTCATCAATATCGGCCCCCAGGGAAAAGACGCTCACCGCTTTACCGAACGGCTGCAGCTTCCCTATTCCCTCAGTGTCGTGCCGGACCTGCTTCGGCACGCCGTCGAACTGCTGCTGCAATAACCGGCCTCACAGCTCACCACTAGACCCGCCTTCGCAGGCCGTCTTCCTGAAGCGATTGATGGAACGTCTCTATTGCAGCATGCGGATTGGAAAAAGCTCCATTCTTGTCATCCAAGCTAATGCTTGTCTCTTTATTGGCTTAAACCGCCATTTTTTGCTCTTGCCAAATTCAGATTGCAGGGGTATTTTAATACTGACCGGTCAGTATTAATTTATTAGGAGTGATCATGTGACCACTGAGGCCTCCCCGTCAGCAAAAGATGCATGGCTAAAAAAAGAGAGCAAGTCTGGAGGAAAGCTTTTTTATAAGACTGCGGTCGACGTGTTTGCCAGAAAGGGATATCACGAAACGACCGTCGATGAGGTTGCTCAGGCCGCAGGTGTGGCTAAGGGCACCATCTACTACCATTTTGAAAACAAGGAAGAGCTTTACCTGACTGTCATTCAAAAGGGGATCGAGCTGTTTAAAGAACAGTTGCGGCAGGCTATGGCCGCAGACGCCACCACCAGGGACCAGATCAAAAATATGATCAACTGTCAGATCGATTTCTTTGAGCAGGAGCAGGATCTGGTCTCGCTGTTTCTGACCGAGTTATTCGGTAATGACCCGCAACGCAATTTGTTGGCGTCAAGAATGCTCGCCGAGTGCCTGCAGATCATCCGCTCCTGCATCGTCCAGGGTATCTCAGACGGAACGCTGCGCCAAGTCGACCCGGAAACCACCACTTCCTCGCTGTTCGGCATGATCGTCATCTCCGCCCTGCACTATACCAGGTCCCACCTGCCGATCCCGCGCGGCCAGGTCGGGGCGGGAATTGCCGAGATCTTTTTTCAGGGAACAGGCGCATGACCTGCGTTTACCGCAGGTTTTATTTCGAGGCAAGGGAGAGGATCGTCAAATGTCTACGTCAGACCTGGTCAAAATTGACCGCAAGAAATCCTTCGTCTGGGCGTTATTGCTGGCACTGGTGGCTGCCGCCCTGCTGATCTTCGGGCATTTATATCTTGATCAGCGACAACTCGCTGCGGAGCGCGACAGCCTGACTGCAACTGGAACTGTGGAGGCCACCACCGTCAATGCCTCCTTCAAAGTGGCCGGTCAGATCGCCGCCCTGCTGGTCGGCGAGGGCGACCGGGTGGAGTCGGGGCAGGAGATCGCCCTCCTAGACGCCTCCGATATCAGCGCCAAGCTGGTGCAGGCCCAGGGAGCGGCCAGCGCCGCCGCAGCTCTGACCAGAAAGGCCAGCTCAGCGATACCGATGACCAGCGATCAGGTGCAGGCAGCCATCGCTCAGGCCAGGGCTACCGTCTCCAAGGCGCAGGCCGGCCTGGACGACGCCAAACAGAAATATGACCGGGCCAAGTCATTGCATGACGCCGAAGCAGCGTCCGACAGCGATCTGGACCAGGCCACCAACAACTACAATGCCGCCCTGAGCGAGCTTAAAGTCGCGCAAGGACTACTCGATCAGGCCCTGGCCGCTCAACCCCAGGTTGAGGTGGCACAGGCCGATTATGAGGCCGCCGCCGGCCAGAGCGACCAGGCCAGGGGAGCGGTGCAGGAGGCCCAGTCGGCCCTGGACGACACCCACCTGAAGGCGCCGATGGCCGGTTTTGTTACCCAGAAATACCTGGAGCAGGGAGAGATGGCCAACGCCCTGACCCCGATCTACGAAATCACCGATCTCCTGCACACCTATATCAAAATCTATATCAACGAGCAAAAGATCGGCCGGGTGCGCCTCGGCCAGGAAGCCGACGTCACTGTGGACAGCTACCCGGGCAAGGTATTCAAGGGCAAGGTAGTGCTGGTCAATGACGCCGGAGAATTCGCGGTGCGCAAGGCCCTCAACGACCAGTACGACCATGATCTCCGCTACTACGAAGTGAAGGTGGACCTCCCCAACCCGGACCTGCTGCTGAAAACCGGCATGACGGCGCGGGTGCATATCCTGGAAGGGGCGCTCTAATCGATGGAAGCCGTAATCAAGGTGAGTAATCTTGTTCAGGGAAAGGGCCAGAGGCTGGTCCTTAACGGAATAGATTTTGAAGTGATGCCAGGAGAGTGCTTCGGTGTCTTTGGCACCAGGGGCGCCGGCAAGACCTCCCTGCTGCATATCCTGGCCGGAATCGACAGTTTTCGATCTGGCGAGGTGACGGTGCTCGGCTGCAACGTACGTACTAACGAGAGCTTTAAAGCCAGCCTGGGGCTGGTCACTCAGGCCCGCAGCCTGTTCCTGGATCTGACCGCCTATGAAAATCTGGACTTTTTTGCCGCCCTGAAGAATGCTCCCCGGTCAAGGATCGACCAGGTAAGCAGGAGCCTGGCACTGGATGAATGTCTCGATACACCGGTGGGGTCTCTGGATGCCGGTCTCTTTCAACGCCTCTCCCTGGCCTGCGCCCTGCTCAATGCCCCCCAGATGCTGATCGCCGACGAGCTGATCAAGGATATCGACCTGGATTCGCGGCAGATTCTGCTCACAGCGCTGGGCAACTTTCTCTCCGGAGGCGGTACCTGCGTCTGGGGTTTCAGCGACATCGGCTGCTGCCCCCACATGAGCAGGGTTGGCTGGTTGGAAGAGGAGACCCTGAGCATACTCTCACCGGAGCAGGCAGCCCGGGAGTGGGAGCGCCGGCTGCGCCAGGTTGCAGCCAATGGAAGTGGGCGTGATGAAGATCATGCCTAGACAATACCTGGCGATCATGCGCCACGAGGTCTTGATGCTGTGGCACGACACGGGGCTGCGCCATATCATGTTATGGGCCTCCCTGCTGGGGCTCTGCCTGTTCCTGCTGGTATACAGATCTCAGGCCATCACGGCGATCCCCACCGCTGTCCTGGACCTGGACCACAGCAGCACCAGCAGGCAACTGGTTGACCAGATCGCCAATACCGAAAACCTGAATCTGGTTGCCAGCGTCAACAGTTTCGACGATCTGAAGTTCCTGATCAAAGCCGGACGGGTGATCGCCGGAGTGGTCATTCCTGAAAATTATGGACGCGATCTCTCTCTGGGGCGGCAGACCCGCATCCTGGCCATTATCGACGCCAGCAACATGATCTACGCCACTAACGCCAGCAGCACCTTCCTTACTGTATCCCGGACGATCAGCGCCCAGGCCGGGATCAGCACCCTGGTGGCCAACGGTGTACAGTTCAATGATGCCCAGGATGCCTATCAGACCGTAGATTTCCAGGAGGAGCCCTGGTTCAACCCGGCTCTGAACTATGCCTATTTCCTGGTATTGGCCCTGGCGCTCAATATCTGGCAGCAGTGCTGCACCCTGGCCGCCTGCATGACGGTGGCCGGTGAGACCGGCAGGGACAGCTGGCTGCAGATCAGGGCCACCGGCATCTCCAGGTGGAGTTTCTTTTCAGGCAAGGCTCTGGTCCAGCTGGTAGCCTTCTTCCTGATGGCCCTGCCCATCTTCCTGCTTAGCTTCCTGGTCCTCAAAAGCCCACTACAGTGCGGCTTTCCGGTCATCCTCCTGTTCACCATGACCTTTGCCCTGGCCCTGCAAAGCCTGGGCGCCATGATGTCCAGCCTGGCCCGCAATCCGGTAGACGCCTCCCGGCTCGGCATGATCATCGCCCTGCCATCCTTTGTACTTTCCGGCTATACCTGGCCGATCGAGGCGATGCCCCACTGGCTGCAGTCCCTGGTCTGGGTGCTGCCCCAGACCTGGTTCTTCCAGGGATTCAACTACCTGGCCTTCAAGAACCCGGGTTGGGGCTTCATCTCCCGTTACTTCCTGGCGCTGCTGATCATCGCCGGCATCTGTTACGGAGTGGCCGCCATCGCCATCTCGCTGGGTAATCATGGAGCAAGGAGGGTGGAATCATGAGGCAGATCTGGGCCATCGCCAGCTATGAGGTGCTGCATATCTTCAAGGACAGGATCCTGACCCTGATGGTCTTCTTCGTGCCCATCCTGTACGCCCTGCTCTTTGGAACGGTCTACGCCTCCGGCATCCTCACCAACATCCCGCTGGGCATCGTCGACCTCGACCACTCCAGCCTCAGCCGGGAGGTGGCCGATATATTTACCAACAACCAGTATTTCCAGGTGATTCCCAGGGTGGCCACCTATCCGGAATTGCAGGCAGCGATGAAAACCGGAGCGGTTCGGGCCGGGATAGTCATTCCGGCCGATTTTGAAAAAAGGGTCTCTGAGCACCAACTGTCCAAAGCCCTGCTGATCTACGACAGCTCCAACCTGATCTGGGGATACAATATCCGGCGGTATGCCCGGACGCTGACCAACCAGTTCTACATGACCCACGCCGCTGCCTACCTGTCTGGATTGGGCTTTGCCGGAAAGAATATCAACAACATCCTGGATACGGTCTCGCTGAACATGGAGATCTGGTACAATCCATCCCTCAACTACTGCAATTTTCTGTTTGCCGGACTGCTGCTGATGATCATCCACCAGATCGGCCTGATGGGCGTCAGCCTCACGGTCACCAGGGAGAAGGAACGCCACTGCTGGCTCCACTATCTCAGTTCTGCGCTCCCTGCCTGGAAGATCTTCATCGGCAAGGGGCTGCCCTATTTTCTGGTCACTTTCTTCAACTACTCCCTGCTGCTCTGGTTCTCAACCGCCTTCCTGAACCTCAAGATCGAGGGCTCGCTGGGACTGATCCTGCTGCTCGGCCTGCTGTTCGATCTGATCATCACTACCGCCGGGTTTGCCATCTCTGCTTATGCTCAGAGTTCTCTGACTGTGACCAGGTTTCTGCTGCTGCTGTCAGTGCCGATCTTCCTCAGTTCCGGTTTTACCTGGCCTGCCGCCTACATTCCACCCCTGCTCAACGGCCTGGTGCGCCTGTTGCCATACCCCTGGATGGCGGATGGCTTCCGCCTGGTCACCATGAAGTCGCTGGGCGCCCGTGAGATCGCCCCGATCCTGATAGCGTTGGCGATCATGGCGATCCTGTGGGTAGCCCTGGCCGTGTCTTGCGCCAAGCGGCGCCAACCCACCAACATCTACCGCAGCCAACTGGCAACGGGCTTCCGGCGTGTCGGCCACCGGCTGACAGTCATCGGGTAAATAAACGGCGCCTGGCAGCATTTCTGCTGTGGCGCCGTTTTCTCTTTAGTTTGCCAATTGCTTCCGATTCTTTTCTAAACGATGGATGGTTGCATGCCTGCCGGTCTACATCAGTCTTCGAGAAAATATTTCATGCTGCTCTTTTTCAGTTCGTCCAGGCTGAAGATCAGCCGATAATTTTTCAGACCGCTGGCCCCGGCCAGCCGTGCAGCGATCTCCTGGCAATCCTCCCGCTTCCGCCCATGCACCATGGTGAACAGGTTATAGGGCCAATCGGGCGGGTATGCCGGGCGCTGGTAGCAATGGGTGACCTCCTGAAAACCGGCCATGATCTCGCCTACCTCATCGATCCGGTCCTCCGGTACTTCCCAGACGATCATGGCATTGGCCACGTAGCCCAGGTCCTGATGGCGCACCATCACTCCGAGGCGGCGGATGATCCCCCGGCTGAGAAAATCCGCGATCGCTGCCAGCAGTTCCTCCTCGCTCATCTGCAGCTGGCTGGCCATAACCTGATAGGGCCGGCTGACCAGGGGAACGCCCTCCTGTAGAACCCGGACAATCTCCCTGTCTCTCTCGCTGAGCACTTTGAACCTCCTATACCCCAGATGCCATCGTTAGCTCCATCAATTACCGCACTGGTATAAATATCTTCACAGCAAATTCTTTAGACTTGATTTTCTGCCTGTCAGACTATACTTCTAGTTTTTGTTTTATCTGACCTCTGACTTCTGGCATCCGACCTCTGATGCGATCTCCTCGTCGGTCAGGTAACAGGCCGGGTCCTCGGCCCAGAAATCATCAAAGACCGCCTCGGCCCGGCTGCGGAAATTGCCGTTGCAGAGTTCCAGCCAGCGGCAACGAGCGCAGCGCCCCTTTAACAGAGACTGCCGGTTTTTGAGCCCTGTCAACACGGGCAGGCTAGAATCGGTCCAGATATCGCCGAACCTGCGCTCCCGCACGTTGCCGAAGCTGTGGTTGAGGGTAAACTGGTCCGGGTGTACATTACCCTCCCAGTCCACTGCCGCGATGGCGATCCCGGAGCGGTTGCCGCGGTTCATCTTGAGCAGTTCATAGACCCGCCGGGCGCCTTCCGGGTCCCGGTCAAGCAGCTTCAGATAGAGGTAGACACCGTCCGCGTGGTTGTCCACCGTGAGGATCTCCTTGGTGATCCCCCGGTGATGAAAATCCAGGGTGCGCTCCATGATCAGATCGAGGGCCTGGCGGGATTGGCTGTGCGTGAGGTCCTCATCCAGCATCGCCTTGCCCCGTCCGCTGTAGGCCAGGTGATAGAAACAGGCCCGGGGAATGTTCTCCCGTTCTAATAGGTCGAAGATGGCTGAAAGTTGATCGTAATTACAGCGGCTGATGGTAAAGCGCAGGCCAACCCGCACACCGGCCTCCAGGCAATAGCGAATTCCCGCCAGTGCTGCCTCAAAAGCCCCGGCCTGGCCGCGAAAGCGGTCGTTGACCAGCCCGATGCCGTCCAGACTGACACCCACGTAGCCCACCCCTATAGAACGGAGTCGGCGGGCCACCTCGGGGGTGATCAGGGTGCCATTGGTGGAGATGGTTGACCGGAGTCCAAGACCAGCAGCATAGCCGGCCAGTTCAAAGAAATCCGGGCGCATCAACGGTTCGCCGCCGGAGAACAGGATCACCGGCACCTTGAAAGCAGCCAGATCGTTGATCAGCCTTTTCCCCTCGTCCGTATTCAGTTCCCGGGGATGCCGGCCCTGGCTGGCGCTGGCATAGCAGTGCACACAGCGCAGGTTGCAGACCCTGGTGGAGTTCCAGACCACCACCGGGCCGCGGCCGGCCACCGTCCCGTGCAACTGCTCCCCCGCGGTCCGGCTGTAACGCAGGGAGTCGCCATAGTTCTCGGTTTCACAGAGCAGCTTGCTGATGCTGATCACGGGCATCATCCTCAACTAAATAGTACGGCAGGCCCGACCATCCGATTTCGTCGGGTCTGCCGGTCAGTTCTGGTCACAGCTACTATTTTAACTGATCCGGCAGGCAAATGCGATACACTGCCCGATCTCCTATTCCTTTCAGGTGGTAGTTCCGATAGGAATTTCCATGGAGATGCCCCGGTCCTCCCATGCTTCCCATGGAAGCATAAAGAAAACATCCTCCTGCTTCCCCTACTTTCTGGCACGACCGATCAGTCCGGCAACTTTTGTTTCAGGGTGATTACCGGGGCAAACAGGTCACCCAACGCCTGCCAGCGCCGGACCACCTGATCCGCTTCGAAGGACAGCAGTTGGGGGTCTCTGTTGGCGATGGCGGCTTCCACCTCCGGCCACTGTACCGGTGTGGACACGGTGGGACGCTCCTTGGCCCGCAGGGAGTAGACGCAGACCGTGGTCTTGTGATGGTCGTTCTGGCTCCAGTCGACCAGAACCTTGCCTTGGCGCAGGCTTTTGGTCATCTTGGAGACCACTAGGTCAGGATGCTGCTCCTCCAGCAGCAGGGCCTGAGCGCGGGCAAAGCTCTTGGTCTGGTCGTAGGTGACCGGCGTGTTCAGGGGTACGTAAACTTGCAGCCCCTTGGACCCGGAGGTTTTGGGGAAACTTTGGAGATCCTGGCTGGCAAATGCCTGGTGCAGCCATAGGGCCACCTGGGCGCACTCGATGATGGAGGCCGGCGGGCCGGGATCCAGGTCAAAGACCACCATTGAGGGCGTGGCTGGATCCCCTCCCAGCGAGAGCGAGGTGTGCAGTTCGATGGCCGCGGTATTGATCACCCAAACCAGTGAGGGCAGGTCGTTGACCAGGCAGAAGTGGACGTTCCGCTCGTTGGACTCACTGTAAACCGGAGCGGTATCCAGCCAGGACGGGCGATATTCCGGGCACTCCTTCTGATAAAAATATTCACCCTCCACGCCGCCGGGATAGCGCTTCAGGGTGACGGGGCGCCCTGCCAGGTGCGGCAGAAGAGCCGGAGCGATCTGGACGTAGTAGTCGATTACCTGGGCCTTGGTAAAACCGCTGGCCGGGTAAAAAACCTTGTCCAGATTAGAGAGTTGCAACTGCTTGCCGTCAACATCGATCGTGGTTGTGGGTGTTCTACCGGGCACGGGCCTGCTTCGCCCCCTCCCTGGCCGGCGCCTTCTTATTGACGGCGGCCAGGGATGCTTCCAGCGCCGCCATCAGATCGATCACCTTACCGGATTCCTCGGCTGGTGGTTGGATCACCACTGTCTCTCCCTCGGCCTTGCGGTTGATCATCTCCATCACCCGCTCCCGGAAGTCGTCATGATACTTTCCGGGATCGAACTCCACCGCCAGAGTGGCGATGAGTTGCTCTGCCATCTCCAGTTCCCGCGGCACCGGGCTGGCATCCACCGGGGGTAGGTCTTCCAGTTGCTCCTGGGACACCATCTCATCCGCAAAATACATGGTGGACAGGCCCAAAGCATTCCCAACCGGACGGATCACCGACAGGTGCTGCTTATTGTGCAGTACAAACCTGGCGACAGCCACTTTGCCAGTCTTTTGCATGGCCAGCAGCAGCAGTGAGTAAGCCTTGGCCGCGCCTTTATCCGGCACCAGGTAGTAGGACTTGGCAAAGTAGACCGGGTCGATCTGGGAGATACTGACAAAATCCTCGATCTCGATCTTGCGGGTATTCTCCGGGGACAGGGCTTCCATCTCTTCATCCGCGATCACCACATGGCGCCCCGGAGAAACCTCGTAGCCCCGGACGATCTCCTCGGGGGGCACTTCGGCCCCGTCGGAGGCGCAGACGTTCTTCAGGCGGATGCGGCAACCGTCAGATTTGCGCAGCTGGTGAAAGCGGATCGCCTTGACCTTGATAGAGTTGTACAGCTTGACCGGAACATTTACCAGACCCAGGCTGATAGTACCGCTCCAGATATGCCTTGGCATACCGACTCGACCTCCCGCCACCTTCGGTGGGCGCTATGCTTCCCGGACAACCTCCCGGGGATTCTTATCAGACCGCAGTCCCTTGAAGGACGGATGGCGCAAGGTGCCGTGGGGCGTCCACTGGGTGAACTCCACCTCGCAGACCAGGCGGGGCTCCACGAATACCGCGCCCGCCAAGGCGGGCACTCGACCCGCCCAGGTATCCTCCGGGTGGTTCGGGTGCAATGCGGGGGCCTGCTGGAAGGGGCTAGTTGCCTGGCGCAGGGGTGGCAGCAATCGTTCCAACTGCTCCAGCGCCAGATCGGTGAAGCCCGTCCCCACTTTGCCAGCATAAATCAGCTGCTGTTCCTGGCTGCCGGTTAAAGCCTGCTCCGGTGCCGGTTTATAGTAGCCGACCATCAGCGCCCCGATCCCTTTGGGCAGGGCACCGCTCTTGCCAGGACGGCCACCAGGAAGCCAGCCGCCGATCACCAGTTCCTGGCGCAACTGGTTCTTGATCTTCAGCCAGGCCCCAGTACGCTTGCCGGGTTGATAGGGGCTGTCCAGACGCTTGGCCACCACACCCTCCAAGCCCAACCTGCGGCTGATCGCCTGCACCGCGGGACCGTTTCCGGGGGTATAACCGGGGATCTGCCAGGCCTTGCCCGGTATCTCCAGTCCTTTTAAGGCATCCTTACGCCTGGCATAAGACTGGTCCATCAGATTGACCCCGTCAAGATAGAGCAGGTCGAAGACCATATAGATTACGGGGATCGTCCCCATTAATTGCCTGACTTTCTGATCCGAAACAACACCCATGCGGTTTTGCAGCCTGGTAAAGGATGGTCTGCCATCCTCTCCCAGGGCGACGATCTCCCCGTCCACAATCAACTGCCCAATACCCGGCGTATCCGGCAGAGGCAGCACCTCCGGGTACTGCCTGGTGAGATCCAACAGGTTGCGGCTGAGCAGGCGAGCCTGGCCGCTGGCTAGATAGAGAATCGCCCTGATGCCGTCCCATTTCATCTCAAAGCCGTACTCACCGTCATTGACCGGCAACCGGCCGGGCTTGGCCAGCATGGGGACTATCTTCTGGGGCATCGGCGCCTTCGCCATTCCCAACCACTCCGAATTTCATGCTCCGCACCCTTAGTATGGGAACAATAGCCGAGATATTATACTGCCAGGTAGATTTCAGGCCCTCAATGCCACCAGGCCCCGGATCTAACATCCGGGGCCTGGCAAGACGTGTGCCCGTGTTATGCTAAACTCTCTTCTCGGCAACAGAGGTGATCTTCACCCCTCCCCGGGGTTTTTGCGCCACGGTCACCCGGCACCAGAAAGGCCGGCAGGCTGTAAACACGTCTGCGGCGATCCGATCGGCCAGGGCCTCGCAGAAGATGCCCTCCTCCCGGAAACTCCACAGGTACAGCTTGAGGCTCTTGCTCTCGATGCACAGGTCCCTCGGGGCGTACTCGATGATCGCCGTGCCCCAGTCTGGCTGGCCTGTGACCGGGCACAGGCTGGTGACCTCGTCACTCTCCAAGACCACTCTGGTCACTCCGGCAGGCTTGGAAAAGGTCTCCAGTTTCCGCCTGGGCTCCCGGACCGGCTTGCCCAGGGCTTCAAATTCCGGCATTGACTATACCTCCAAACGAAATGGATTGTATTTCACGCCCCAGTCAAAGGTGTCGACCTGCTCCACCCTTTTCAGCCAACCCACGATCAGGTAGGTCAGCGGGGTGGCGGCCGCCTCGTAAACCACCTTCCAGACATACTGGGCCACAATCATCTGGATCAACACACCACCCGGCACCAGGCCATAAAAACTGGCGGTGATGAAGAGCAGCGTGTCCACCCCCTGCCCGACCACCGTCGAGCCGATAGTACGCGTCCACAACCAGCGCCCGCCGGTCAGCTTTTTCATCACCGACAGGACAACGGAGTTGGAAAATTCCCCGGCCCAGTAAGCCACCAGAGAAGCGGCCACCAGCCTGGGAGTCATGCCCAGCACCGTGGCGTAAGCATTCTGGTGAGACCAGAAAGAAGGATAGGGAAGAGCGATCACCGCCAGGAAGACCACGGCCATCAGGGCATTACAAATAAAACCGATCCAGATCACCAGGCGAGACTTTTTATAGCCATAAACCTCAGTAAGCAGATCGCCGAAGAGGTAGGTCAGCGGGAACACGATCACCGCTGCCGGGAGCACCAGACCTGCCACCTGCATCAGCTTGCCGGCAACGATGTTGCTCACCAGCAGGAACATTACGAACAGGCAAGCCAGGATCACAAAGCAAGAACTAAACTCCTGATTGCATTTCTCGCTCATTGCAAAACCTCCTGTTTTTTTAAAGCGGGTTATCAGTGACCGCTTTTACTCTGACATGATTATTGTATCATATGAGGCCGGTAGTATATATTCTGACGACGTACCGCCGCGGAAATAAGATCAGGGGGCGATGCGGTTGCAGTCATGGTATGCGGCAGGCAGCATCCCTGGCGCCATTACGGCATCATAGGGCCTTGAGGTAGATCCGGTAGGTGCGGTAATGCAGTCCTCCGGCCCGCTCCACCACCCGGCGCGCCTTTTTGTTGTGCTCGCCGATGGTCGAACCCTCACCATAGCGGTAGCCCCGTTTTCTGGCGATGAAAAAAAAGTTGACAAAGAAGGCGAAGGGCACTCCCTTGTTTTCATACTCCGGCACCACGAACAGGTTGAAGATCCGGGCCGCGGTGATCCGGCGGCGGTACCAGTAGAATTTGAGGATGCCAAACGGGAACAGCCGTCCATCCAGTCTCTTCAAAACCTGATTATAGTCGTTCAGGGCCAGCATGAAACCGATGGGCATCCCTTCTTTAGAATAAGCTATCTGCAGATCATCCTCCTGAAAAATGACCCTTAACCTTTCAGCCTCGGCCCGAAGCTCCTCCAGGCTGGGAGGCGTCAGGTCGGCCCACTCCTCCGGCATGGCCGTATCCAGGATCCTCTTGATATCCCGGACGGCCAACTCGATCTCCTGCAGCTTGACAGACTTCACGTAAAAACCATACTTCTGGCTGGCGTAATCAACGATCTTCGCCAGGGTGTCCAGCCGGGAGGTGCGGGCATCCAGGTAATAGGCGTAGTAGTCTTCATATTTAGAGAATCCGTAATGCTCGAAAAGCTCTGCGTAATAGGGACGGTTATAGGAGTTCATAAACACCGGAGGGCCATCGAACCCCTCTACCAGCAAGCCCCGCAGGTCATCGGCGCTGTTGGGCGACATCGGCCCCTTGACGCTGTCTATGCCGCGTGTTTTCAGCCAGGAGGATGCGGCGTCAAAGAGGGCGGCGGAGACCGCCTCATCATTGACAGATTCGAACAGGGTGATATAGCCCTCCCGGCGCTGCTTCTTGAAGTTGCGGTCGTCGTTGATCCCCACTCCCAGGCGGCCTACCGCCCGTCCATTCTGATAAGCCATAAAATAGGCGCGAGGGCTATCCGCTTCGGGGGTGTCCTTATTTCCCAAGAGGGTTCCCAGCAGGTCCGATTTCAGGGGCGGTACCCAGTTCCGGTCACCCCGGTAGAGCTGCCAGGGGAGATTGATAAATGATTTCAGGTCGTGCTTGCTGCTAATTTCCCTGATCTCAACCGCCATTGCGATGTCCTCTCTAAGCGATGCTGCTGGCAGGCCAAGCTGCTAGTCAAGACCCAGCCCAGTTTGCAGGAACAGCTTCCGTAACTGTTCCTTCTGCTCCTCGTAGCTCCGCGGGTACTTGCTCAGCAACTCCTCGATGTTCTGCCGGTACCAGCGGTTGTTGTCCAACACCTTGTAGATGGTTTCTACCAGCTCTTCCGGTCGATGGCAGACCTCGCCGGTGCCGTGCTTCTTAATGATCGCCAGTGTCCCACGGTCGTTGGACAGCGCCGGCTCTAACACCACGCAGGGAGTTTTGCTGAGCAGGCTCTCGATAAAAACGCCGGCTGACGGCCTGAAGATCAGGCAGTCAGCCATGGCCAAAAACTCGTCGAACCGGTCGGTGAAGCTATAGGGCAAGATTTTGATCACCCGGGCCCGTTCTGTTAAAACAGTCATCTCCTGCAACAGCGCCTGGCTCCGGCCACACATGGCCAGCAAGTTATCCGGGCGTTCGTAGCTGCGGCACAGCTTCTTCACCACGTCCGTGACAAACCGGCCGCCATAGCCGCCGCTGACGATCATCAGGGTGCTGCGTCCGGTTGGAATGGCGTACTTTTCTTTCAGAACTGCGGCATCCTTGGGCTGGAAATGCTTGCTCTCTGCCAGGGGTCCGATCACCTGGCACCGGGCCTGGTTCCGCTGCACCAGCAGACGGCCCGGATCCCGGTAGATAGAGTTTCTGAAGCCCAGCAGCACAAAGTCCCGTAGGAAGCGCCCCACGTAGGCGAATTTCTGCAATAGGCGGGTGTCCCGGTTGAGCACATAGGAAAAGTAGCTCCACCTGAAATCGTAGCTCTGCACCGCCTCCGCGGTCTCGGGAAAGTAGACTACCGGAGTGGCGTTAACGCTTACCAGGTCGATAAAGATGGCAATATCCGTGATTACCGTATAGAAGGGAATCTGATGCTCCAGGGCATACTGGCCTAGAATCTTGTTGTAGCAATCGGATGTGCAGATGATCAGCGAGGGGGCCAGGGCTTCCACCTTGTCCATCATCCGCCCCGTGGCCTCCACCTCGGAGACCGGCAGCAGCAACAACCTGAACAGGAAGTTCACCAGGATGTCCAGGAAGTAGACGCATTTCTTCTGCAACAGGTAATTCCAGAGGCAGATGGTCAGGTCGGCCCCGGATGATTGGCAGAGAACACTGCCGACGGCCTTGATGATCTCCAGGCGATCGTCTCGAAGGATATCTTCGATGATGTTGGCCATGCGCAGGTGACCAGTACCCATAATCTCATAGACGATCAGCACCTTCTTGCGCTGCGGCTCTACGCCAAGCTGTTTCCGCTTTTCAGCCACCATGGCCACAATCCCTTCCCGTTGCATCCACGATAAACGTCGAATTCTGGCGACAATATCCACCAGTAAATTTCTGTGCCGCTGGTCATTTATCCTGCCCTTACCAGTCCCCGAATGCAAAAAGAAAGCCTGATCGCCAGCGGTTGGCCTAAATAAAAGGGCGCAGCGTGATTCACTGCGTCCTCATCTGTTATGCTATTGGGCAAGCTTCAGCGCTACTGGATTTGCGTCTGAGTGGTGGATATATTTTGCTGCGCCTTGGTCAGCATCTCCTGCGGCGCTGTTTCGACCTTGTACCAGCCCTTCTGGTTCATGATATTGAAAAGATTGTGCTGGTTCTCCAGGCACTTCTGCAATAAGCCGGTGCAGTGATTTCTGACGTTGGCATCAGATGCCTCCAGCGATGCCGAACATAACATTTCTGCCTCATGTTTCTGCAAATATAGCAGTGTTCCTGCCCATTCCTTTTCCTGCAGTTGATTAGCCATAACTCATATCCCCCTTGTTATTGTAGTTTACTCTTGTTGGTGACGATGGACGCCGTCGAGGAGATCCAGCTCTTGTGTTCGTTCCCCAGCGACTGCAGATAGGACTTGAACTGGGGATCGACGGCGCTGCTGGCAGCGAAGTCACAGTTCTTGGTGATCGACTCGAACATGCTGCTCATGTCCTCCAGATACAACAATTCTCTCGGCGTAAAATGGTGCACACATATCCCTCCATATTAGTTTTTCATATCTTTTGCCAAAGAGCGGAATAACATGCATGGCAATCTCTCTTTCCAAGGTTCCTAAAGTACCTGCCGCCTCCCAATTGATGCAGTCGCCACAGAACTTAATGACCGTAAAAAATAGTCATAAAAAATATTGACAGCCAGATCTATCTATGTGATAATGATTACATTAAGATAATTATTATATGTTAGGTGAATGTCATGGACGACATCCGGAAATTATTCAAGCAGAAGGGCCTAAGGGTCACTCCCCAGCGGGAGGCGATCTTCCGGTTGCTGGCCGGCAGCAAGGCTCATCCCACTGCCGAACAGGTCTACCAGAAAGTGCAACAAACCTTCCCATCCATCAGCTTTACTACAGTCTATAAAACCATGCAGGCCCTGGAGGAATCGGATTTGCTGCAGCGATTCAACACAGGCGCCAACGTTTATCGCTACGACGCCAACATTCATCCGCACCCCCATTTTATCTGCCTGACCTGCGGGAGGGTGGATGACATGAAGGAGTTTCCGGTCGACCTCAATGATTACATAGAGAGCGCGGCCAGATCCACTCCCAATCGGCTGAGCTTCATCAACCTGCATTTTTTCGGTTACTGTCCGCAATGTGAGCCAGGTAGCCAGAATCAATAAAGTCCAAAATAACCAAAGGAGGCAAGCACATGGATGAGTTGAGCAACGAGGCCAAGGTAGGGATCTGCAAGGGAACGGAACTGGAAGAGGATGTACGGATGGAATTTCGTGGCGAGACCTGGGAGGTGGGAGCTTACCTGGCTATGGCCCGCCAGGCACAGCGCGAGGGTTTGCCGGAGGTGGCCCGGGTGCTGGAGTCCATCGCCCTGGAAGAAGCCTGGCATGCCGCCCATTTCGCCGAACTTAACGGTGTGATCTCCGAGAGCACCAAGGATAATATCGAGAAGATGCTCAAGGGGGAGCTGGAGGCAAATCAAGGTAAGAGAAAAGCTGCCATCAAGGCCAAAGGGTTGGGAAACGAGCACGCCAGCGATATCCTGAATGAGTCATCCCGCGATGAGGCCAGGCATGCCCATGCCCTGGAAGGACTGCTGAAACGTTATTTCTAAACAGACCGATAAACGGCAAGATCGCACGATAGCAACAAAATGCCCCCTTAACTTTGACAAGATACTAGGGGGCATTTTTACGCCTCCGTGGGCCTGATTCCCTAGCGGAGAGGGAAGTTTAGGCAGGAGGCGAACAGGTGGCTGAAGTTCGGATAGGCGCTGAGCTCGATATACTCGGTAAAGTCGGCGATCATCGCCGCCCGTTGGTATTCACTGCGCGACAGCAATGCGGCCTTGGCCCCAGCCCCGGCGGCATTGCCCACAGGCCTCACCCGGCTCTCCAGGGCCTGGGGAATCAGGCCGATGGTGCAGGCGCTGTGGGGGTCGAGGTAATTACCAAAGGCGCCTGCCAGCAGCACCTGCGTCACTTCATCGAGACCGCAGCCGAGCCGCTCCAACAGCGCCTGGATCCCGGCAGCAATGGCTCCCTTGGCCAACTGCAACTCCCGGATGTCGCTCTGGGTAATCAGGATTGGCCGGCCGTCTACTGTCTCCGGCGCAGTTGCCAGCACGAAGGCCTTGACGCCGCTTTCCAGCTTCACGCTCCGATCGGCATAGCGTTCCGCTCCCGCCGTCAACTGATCCGGGGCCAGGATCCGTCCCCTGAAATCTATAATACCCTGTTGTAGGAGTCCAGCTATCGCATCCAACAGGCCTGACCCGCAGATGCCTTGAGCCCGGCCGCCTCCAATGACAGTGAATTTGACGCCGTCATCGAAACGTACATGATCGATCGCCCCGATCGTGCCGCGCATGCCGCCACTGATCTGGGCACCCTCAAAGGCAGGCCCGGCCGCTGTGGAGCAAGCCACCAGGCGCTCCTTGGAGCCCAATACGATCTCCCCATTGGTGCCGATATCGATCGCCAGCTTAATGCCCTCGCTCCAATCGAGGTCCGTGGCCAGCAGCACCCCTACCGTGTCCGCGCCCACGTAACCCGCAATATTGGGCAGCACGTAGACCATACCCGCCGGGTTAACCTGCAGTCCCAATTCCCTCGCAGTCAATGCCATCGGTTGCTGGAGCACCGGAATGTAGGGCGCCAGAGCCAGATTCCTGGGGTTTATCCCCAGGAACAGGTGGTGCATGGTGGTGTTGCCGACCACGGAGACGGTGTAGATATCCTCCTGTTGCACTCCGACCTGTCCGACCGCCTCACCGATCAGGCTGTTGATCTCCGAAATGATCGCCTCATGCAGCTCTGCCAGCCCGCTCTCTTCCCGTGCTGCAAGAGCGATCCGGGTGATCACATCGGCGCCGTACCTGGTCTGGGGGTTCAAAGCCGATACTGCGGCTAACTCCTGTCCTGTTCGGAGATCCAACAAATAACCGACCACAGTGGTGGTCCCAATGTCAAAGGCGATCCCTAACAGCTTGTCTGTGGTGTCTAGTGGTTCCATGCCCAATATATTTTCCTGATCTGTAAGCACCGTGACGCGCCAGTTTGTCTCCCTGAGAGTTTGAGGCAGCGCACGCAATAGCTCCAGGGCAGGCTTGTCCCCAGCCGCCAGTCCGGCCTGCTCGGTTGAGGCGTGCAGGCGCTCCCAGTCAGGCTGCTGTTGCCGTAGGTCCGGGGGGTCCATTTCCAGGTAGGTCTTACTCAGATGAGGCTCCAGCTTGATCTGTTTTTCCACTGCGGCGATCAGGATCTGGTGCTTCGGGGTGGTCACGTAGGGAAGCTCCACCACCGTATCGCCGGTGATCCTGGCCATACAGGCCAATCGGAAGCCCTGGCCCAGTGACGCGTCATCCATAAGTTCCTGCTCCGCCTGAGTTGGCGCTACCGCTCCCTTTGGGATCTGGAGGCGGCACTTGCCGCATTTGCCCCGCCCACCGCAGGGAAAATCGAGTTCGAGCCCGGCCAGGTTGATGGCATCCTTGACCGTGATTCCCGGGGAAATATAGATCTCCTGGTTAACAGGCTGAAAGGTCACTTTGCAACGCTTCAAAAGAATTCACTCCTGCCTTTGGCATGTACAACCTAATAAATAATAACACGAGGATAGTTATAAGAAAAACAATAATAATGTCAAACAGCCTCGAGGTTGTTGCCCACAACGGGGCTCTGGCCACCAGCATTGGGCTGATTGAGGTCAATGAAGTCGGGGTCGCAGAGAATGTTAACTGCTGAAGGCACGATGTTAAAATTGCCGTTCACCTGGGCAATATTATCGTTGGCCTTGGTGAACATGGTCCAGCCATTCTGCACCTGCTTGCCCTGGTTCAGACTGGCATTGTTACGGAGTTCAGTGACCTGCATGAATCCTACCCAAAGAATAACAGCCATACTGCACAACCTTTCCGTCTCGATCTTTCTTTTCCATTTTTGATGCTGCACAGCAACTGTGTTTTTATCCATCACATGAATCAGATCTCTCCTGGCTGCGTCTGATAAGTTTCTTTCTGGTTTCCATCACTGCCCGCAACTACATTCACGTCAATACCATCCGGATCGCTCAAATAGTTAAGCCTGCTGGCAATCAGGTTGGCATCCCCATTGACTCGCCCCAAGGAATAGTTAACCTTGGAATGTGACCGCCAACCGTTTAGACTATTATCGCCGTACACTGCGCTGGCATTGTTTCTGATCTCGTTTACCTGTATCCGGCCGATGATAATTTCAGTCTTCATCCCCATCCTCCGCCAAGCAGTTTCCTTCTTCCTCAGGGGGTTTCAATTCCAGTGGCTCATGGATGATCATGTCGAATAAATCCGGGTCCTCGACCATGGTGACCAGATCGGCAATAGTAGCGCGGTCGCCGTTGAGGCGGCCAAACCCACTGTTGGCCTTGGCATAAGTGCGCCAGTCGAAGAAATAGTTGTTACCGATGGCCACCGCCGAGCCCGTGTCCACATCGGTAATCCGCAGGATATTGATGTTGATGGTGAATTCCCCGGGCACAAGCACCCACCCCTTGCCGGACAATCGAATATTATCAGTTGTAAGCATTAAAAACTGGCTACGGTGCCCTACTGTGAAAAGGTGAGGTCAATCGATGCCGGCTTAGACTTGGGAATTTTTATAGTCAGCGATCCGTTCGTATAGTAAGCGGTGGTTCCATCGCTACGCCCGTCGGCCGGCAGCCTGATCTCCCGGTAAAACTCCTCGGCCTGGCCATCCTGCCCCTGCCCGCCGGGAAACCGCGTATTCCTCCCCGCAATGATGAGCTTGCTGCCATCCAAGCGGATAGATACATCTTCCTTATTTTTGATCCCGGGGATATAGGCGGTAAGCGTGACCAGACTATTGGTCTCAGTGATCGTGAACTGCGGTTGCCACTCCCTGGAATGCGGCCGGCGGTTAGATGAGGCCTGCTCCACAGCAGCAGTATCATCAGGTTGAGCGCCTGACTCCTGAGCATTAAAAAAGCCGGATCCCGGATACCCTTTCATGATGCTGCCCAGCAACTCTTGATACCAGGTGGAATTGATACCCGGGCCGGGGATCATCTTCTGCATCTCCATGACCTTATCCAACCAGGACTTGTCAAAATGCCAGCTATGGTCTGCCATCTCTTTCATTTTCTTGTGCAGTTCCAGGGCACCATCCAGCCATGCATTGTCTAACATGGGTTCAACCCCCTAAATTACCATGCCTGCTACCATAATATTAGCAGGGTAGCCAAATGGTGTTTTCAACAATTATGCCGCACCGGAATAAAGTAGAGTAGACTGACGACTTGGGCAAGGGAGATCGGCATGCTGGACTGGCTTAAAAAACAGGTGGCAAAAATATTCTCGGGAAAACAGGATCAGCAGGCGGCTAATAATTTTGATCAGTGTTTGCTAGAACTGGCCCAGATTCGCCGGGAGCTAAACCAGAGCTTGGCGGAAAAATGCTGGTCAGTCGATAAGATCGTCATCGAACGGCTGCAGACAGATAAAGTCGAGTTGAACCTGGGCGCTATCGACGTCAGGGACCTGAGCGGCATGCTCAGCATCGGGTTCAATTACGGAGGAAAACTGATCAGAGCTGACTCCAAGGGCAGTGCCAAGACGTCACAGCAACCCCTGGAAAAAAAAGACCAGAAGGAAAAACCAGTTAAGCAATCTATCAACATGGGAAAACCAAAACCAGGGCCTCCGAAACAGACACCTGAGCACGGGAAGGTTGATGAATCCCGCGTGTCTGAAGAGACGCCTTCCAAGGCACAGCCGGATAATGGAACGCGCCTCCAGATCAGGTTCAAGAGTTAGCGTTTCCGGTCCTCTTTCCCGGAGCGAATCACCTGCACCTTGACGTTGGCCAACAACGATGCCATCGCCCCCAGGGCTGCTGTCACCTCCCCCCTTCTTCCCCAATTAATCGATCACCAGCACCCCGGCCCCATGGATGTCGCCGCGCCGCAGGGCTTCCAGCGCCGCATTCGCCTCTTCCAGCGGCCATGGCTGCACCTCGGTACGCACTGGAACATGGGGCGCCAGGGCCAGGAACTCCTCCCCGTCCCTCCGGGTCAGGTTGGCCACCGACCGTACCGTCCGTTCCCCCCAGAGGAGTTCATAAGGAAAGGATGGGATGTCGCTCATGTGGATCCCCCCGCAGACCACCGTGCCGCCCTTGCCCACAGCCTTCAGGGCAGCCGGTACCAAAGCGCCCACCGGCGCAAAGATGATGGCGGCGTCCAACTCCTCCGGAGGCGCCTCGAGAGAGCCGCCTACCCAATCCGCCCCCATCTCCCGGGCAAACTCCTGGGCATCGAGATCGCCAGGCCGGGTGAAGGCATAGATCTTACGTCCCTGGTACCGGGCCACCTGGGCGACGATGTGGGCTGCGGCGCCAAAACCATAGAGGCCCAGACGTTCTGCCGTCCCCGTCATCATCAGCGAGCGGTAGCCGATCAGTCCGGCGCAGAGCAGGGGCGCCGCCTGCAGGTCGGGGTAGCCATCCGGAACCGGAAAACAGAATCGATGATCGGCAACTGTATACTCGGCGAAGCCTCCGTCGATCTGGTAGCCGGTGAAACTGGCCTGATCGCAGAGATTTTCCCGGCCATTGAGGCAGTGCTGACAATGATTGCAGGATGAGCCCAACCAGGGTACGCCCACCCGCTGCCCGGGCGCCAACCGGCTAACCTGCGCTCCGGCGCGCACAACCGTGCCCACAATCTGGTGGCCTAAAATAAGTGGGAGTTTGGGCTCCTTCAACTCCGCATCCAGGATGTGCAGGTCAGTGCGGCAGATTCCGCAGGCATGCACCCGGATCAGCACCTGGTCCCTGCCGGGTTCCGGTACCGGCACGTCTGCCAGGCGTAAAGGCCGGCCTGGAGTATCTAGAATCATCGCACGCATCTCTTATTCTCCCTTCAAAACAGATCGCCAGTGGTTTGGTCAGGCTCATTCAGCCTGATGCCGGTGGTGCATGCGGCCTCTTTCCAACTCACGGATCACTCGCTCTAGATACCACTGCTCGGAGCGGCCCGGAGCCATGTTTTTCAGTCGGACGATCTGCAGTCGCAGAGCCTCATCGGCCAGCTTCGGCGACGCGAAGGTAAGCTTCCGGTACCGCTGTTTCAACCGCGCCACCTCCCGCCGGTTGCGGAGGCTAATCAAGGTAGGAATGGCGCAGGCCGCTGCAATGACCATCACGATCAGCACGCCCAGGTAGAACATACCGCAACACCGCCTTTATAGCTCTTCTACATTATCATTGTACTCCCCATGGCCCTGTTTTTGCATCTCCAACCAACGCCCCATAATAATCCTGAATTGAAGCATGCAAAATATAGTGTTAATCTTTTACTGGGCAGAAACTTCGTTGCAAGCACGAAACGGGATTATCATAGTAGCAGTGGCAACGAAGAAAAAATGGGTAAAATATGTAACAGCACGACTACCAGATAAAGAGGTGCCGGTCATGGCCAAGCCCCGGTCGGGTACGATCCGCTTTCTTACCGTGATTACCCTGTTCCTGTCCATCTTCTGGGCTTTCTACTCCCTCAAGCTCAGGAAGCTCTGGCGTTCGGAGGCCTGGTATAAGGAACGGCAGCGTGAGCTGTTCACCTCCCAGGCCCGGCGTTTCCGCCTCACCGCCATAAACCTGGGCGGGCTGATGATCAAACTGGGACAGTTCTTCAGTACCCGGGTGGACGTCCTGCCCCAGGCGGTCACCAAGGAGTTGGCCGGGCTGCAGGATGAGGTGGAGCCGGTGGATTTCCGGGAGTTGAAGGCGGAAGCCGAGAAGGAGTTCGGTCGGCCGCTGGAGGAGATCTACGGATATCTGGAAGAGACGCCCCTGGCCGCCGCCTCCCTGGGACAGGTGCACTGCGGCCGGCTGCCCGCGCCCGATGGAGGCGCATCCGACGGGCGCGCTCAGACAGTAGCGGTAAAGATCCAGCGACCGGGGATCGAGGGGCTGGTGGATACCGACCTGAAGGCGGTACGGCGAGTCATCGACCTGATCAAAATGTTCACCGATTGGGAGAAATTCGCCGACTTTGACGCTATCTACAGCGAGTTCTCAGCTACCGTACATGAAGAGTTGGATTACATCCACGAGGGTCATAATGCTGAGACCATCGCCGCCAACAGCACCGGCAACCCGGAGGTGATCATCCCCCGAATCTTCTGGGAGCACACCACCAGGCGGGTGCTCACCCTAGAGTTCGAACAGGGGCTGAAAATCACCGATTACGCGGGCCTGGAACGGGCTGGAGTCGACCGGCGCCAACTGGCCCGGACGCTGCTGCAGATCTATGCCAAACAGATCCTGATGGACGGCTTCTACCACGCCGACCCGCACCCGGGGAATCTGTTCGTGACGCCTGCCGGGCAGATCATCCTGATCGACTTCGGCATGGTGGGTGTGATCTCCAGGTCGCTGCGGGAAAACCTGGTGCAACTCGCCCAGGCCATGGTGCAACGGAACTTCGATCAGGTGGTGACCCTGCTTAAAAAGGTCGGCTTCATACGCCGCGGCGCCGATACCGGGTTGCTGGTTCAGGCGATCGGGGTGTTCATGGAACAATTTTTGGGCAAGGGCGATGACCTGTTCAGTGGCAACCTGGAGGAGATCCTGGAGAACATGGAGTCTCTGCTATACGAGCAGCCCTTCCAGATTCCCGCCAACTTCACCTTCCTGGGCAAAGCCCTGGGGACGGTCTATGGACTGTGCGTCGGCCTCGACCCGACGATCAACTTCCTGGACGAGGCCCGGCCGTACGTGACCGAATTCACCAAGGAGAATGTGAAGCTGTGGGATATTATCAAGGAGAAGGCCACCGCTATCGGCATGTCGCTGATCGAGCTGCCGCCCCTGGTGGAACGGGTGCTCCGCAAGGCAGAGCAGGGTGACCTACAGATCAGGGTATCCCTGCAGGAACTCGACGCGACCTTCGCCGCCAACACCAGAGCCCTCAACCGGATGACCTGGGTGCTGGCCTTCGGCTTTACCCTGGGTACCTCCGCCTACCTGCTGGTCAACAACCTGGCCATCGAAGCTCGTTACGGCTTAGCGGCCAGCGGTCTGCTGTTGCTGGTGATCTTCTTCAGCAGCGGAAGTGGGCCCCGGCGCCGGCACATTCACCATCTACCGCCGCTGCCCAGGCGCGGACAGAGCGATTGACAGCTTGCGGCTGCCGGCAGGCAAACAGCCTCGCCGGCCTCCTGCTCTGAAATTATAGCTTGACCAGATCGCTAGCCGGTAACACGCCAGCAGTCTTCTGAAGTTCCATCCAAATTTGGTCGCAGATCAGCCTGTTGCCTGCTGCCAGGGACACATCCAAACCCTCCCTGGACAAATATAGCACCGATCCGCCGGCCTCTTCGACGATCAGGGTCGCTGCCGCCACATCCCACGGGTGCAGCTGGTATTCCCAGAAGCCGTCAAATCTCCCCGCAGCCACACAGCACAGGTCGTAAGCAGCACTTCCGGTCCGCCTGATACCCTGAACCAGGGGGCAGAAATGGTTAAATTGCAACAGATTATTATCAAGGCCGCTGCGGTCATAGGGGAAACCGGTGCCGAGCAGAGAATCCTCCAAATTGGCACAGCTTGACACCACGATCGACTGACCGTTTAAAAAAGCTCCCCGGCCGCGGACCGCATGGAAAAGCTCGTCCAACACGGGAGCGTAGACAACACCCAGCACGGCCTCATCGCCCCTCTGCAACCCGATAGAAATGGAGTAGACGGGAAACCGGTGGGTGTAATTGGTCGTCCCGTCAAGGGGATCAACCACCCAGATATACTCCGATCGCCCGTCCATCTGGCCGCTCTCTTCAGCCAGGATGGAATCTTCGGGATAGCGGGCGCCGATAAAATCGATGATCATTTTTTCTGAAAGTTTATCCACCTCCGTGACCAGGTCAAACTGGGTGGATTTCTTGACAATCTGATGCTTGTTTTCGCAGTTGGCAATCTGTATGGCGCCGACCTCTTTGACCAACGCGATTACCTGTTCCAGCCTCTTTTCCATTTCCGATCCTTTCGGTGTATTCGGTATATTTTGTTTTAAATACCGACTGCCGGTTCCCAGGCAGTTCTGCCTGACACAAATCACTTCCCTGGTCAGCCTGTTGGCAATCACGCCTCCCCTCCTGCTTCCCGAATGATGGCGATGCTGGCACTGGCGCCGATGCGATTAGCCCCGGCGGCGATCATGGCCACGGCTTCCTGGCAGGTTCGGATGCCGCCGGAGGCCTTGACGCCAATCTCCGGCCCGACCACCGCCCGCATCAACCGCACGTGTTCCACCCTGGCGCCGTCCGGCCCGAAACCGGTGGAGGTCTTGACGAAACCCGCCCCCGCCCTGACTGCCAGCTTGCAGGCGCGCACGATCTGCTCATCAGTCAGGTAGCAGGTTTCGATGATCGCCTTGACCACCGCCGGACCTGCGGCCTCGACCACCGCCCGGATATCCTCCTCCACGAAGGAGTCGCGCCCCTCCTTCAAGGCCCCGATGTTGATCACCATGTCGAGTTCATCGGCGCCACCTGCAACCGCCTGGCGGGCTTCAAAGGCCTTGGCAAGGGTGGTGGTGGCGCCCAGGGGAAAGCCGATCACTACCGCCACTTTCACGCCCGACCCCAGGAGCATCTTTTTCGCGGCCACAGCGTGGCAAGGGTTGATGCAGACCGAGGCGAAATGATACTGGCGCGCCTCTGCGCAGAGCAACCCGATCTCCTCGCCGGTGGCAGTCGGCTTCAGGTTAGTATGATCGATATACGAAGCCAGGTCAATCTTCTCAGTCACAGGCTTCCCCTCTTATAGTTATTTATTTTATCCGGGATCCCCTCAGAAATTGTTTTCGTCTTCAGACACTGCGTAAGCGACATTTTATGTGCTACGATAGTGGAAAACGGGGGCGGAAGAAATACAGAAGAAAAGCGCCTACTATGTCTATATGATCAGGTGCGGCGATGGGGCGCTCTATACCGGATGGACGGATGACCTGGAAGCCAGACTGGCCGCCCACCGGGAAGGCCGGGGCGCCAAGTACACCAGGGGCCGGGGGCCGCTGTCACTGGTCTACACCGAAGAGTGCGGCAGTTGCAGCGCTGCTTTGAAAAGGGAACTGGAGATCAAGAAACTGCCCAAATCCCGGAAGGAACTCCTGATCACCGGGCAGTGACGATCTCGATCGGGTCGTCCTACCGGATTCGCCGGCTTAAGCCTGACATTTAGATTCGTTTTCTACCGGACAGCTTGCCGGAACTAACCGTTGGATGGCAGCGAGAATCCCTTGCCGGAGACCTCCACAGTCTCGGTGACGAACATGAATGCCTTGGGGTCGACGTCCAGGACAATCTCCTTCACCCTGGGGATCTCATAATGGTTGACCACACAGTTGATTACCTTCTTGGGATCGCCGGAATAGGCACCCCGCCCCTCCAGGAAGGTGACCCCCCGGCTGACCTCGTTCATGATCCGATCGGCAATCTCGCCGCTCTGTTCAGAGATGATCATCACAGACTTGTTGCTGTTCAGGCCTTCGATCACCATATCGACAGACTTGCCTCCCACCCACACGCTGACAATAGTGTACAGAGCGATCTTGGGGTCGAATAAGAAGAAGGATGCCAGAATGACGACCAGGTTGCAGTAAAAGGAGAAAGCCCCCACAGAGATATTCCAGCGCTTCTTGGCGATGATGGAGAGGATGTCCGTACCCCCGGTGGAAGCCCCATATTTTAGAATGATTCCCTCCCCGATCCCCCCGATAGCGCCGGAGAAGACGGCTGCCAAGAACAGGTCCAGTTTCGGCGTGGGGGTATACGGTTTAATCAATGGCAGGGCTATGACCATGGCGGCAGTACCGATCAGGCTGTAAATGATGAACTTCCAGCTCAATTCCTTCAAGCCAAACAGGAAAACGGGAATGTTCAGCACCATGACGCACATATAAAAGGGAATGCCCAGCAGGTAGTTGCCGATCAGGGCGATCCCGGTAATCCCACCGGACAGCAGCCCGTTCGGGATGACCAGGGCATTGTAAGAGAACGCCAGGATCACCGCCCCAACGCTGATGGCTAACAGCCGGACGATAAACGGCAGTACTCTTTTTTTGACGGCGCGCCAGCTAAATCCAGCCATCCGCTTCATACTCTCCCCATTGCTCTCTGAACCAGTAAGATCATACCGGATCGTGGCCGCTGCACGATAACGCCATGCTTCTATTGTAATTTAACACCGAGTGTTTCGCCAGTCTACCGCCAAGATTCCAAGCTGCCATCAGATCACGATCGCACCATGCCGCTTTGTGGTATCAATGCGCATTCCCCAAAGAACTGCAGTTGATCTCAGCGGCAAGACTTGCCTTGTGATCAGCACCAAACCCGAGACAATATTTATTTATATTAATTATATTAATAATAATATTGATTATTGTAATATTATTATTTATTATATTTACATCCAACATTATACCGTAACGAAAGGATGGTTTTTTTGGGTAGGCCGATGCTGGGACGATGTCCGATTTGCGGAAGCAGGATGGATGTTACCCGACTGCACTGCGATTCCTGTGATTCCACGCTGGAGGGACGCTTTGACACCTGCAGGTTCTGCCAGCTCAGCCAGGAACAGCAGGTTTTTGTGGAAGTCTTTCTGAAGAGCCGGGGAAACATCAAGGAGGTGGAACGCGAACTGGGCATCTCGTATCCGACAGTACGCAGCCGCCTGGACAGTGTCCTGGAAGCACTGGGTTACCAGTCCGAAATGTCCGTCGAGGATTTCAGCCAGCACCGCAACGATGTTTTGGAAGCCCTGGACAGGGGGGAACTGACGGCGGATGAGGCCGCCAAATTGTTGAAACAGATATAAGTAAAAAAACAGACTGGGAGGTCGTACGTATGCAAGAAGAACAGATGAAGGTTCTGGATATGATTGCGTCGGGCAAGATCACCCCTCAAGAGGGCGCGTCCCTGTTGGAGGCCCTGGGCAGCGGCGGAACGGGTAAAGGGGAGAGCGCCTATCCCCGCTGGGAATGGTTCCTTCATCATCCACATTGGGGAGAGCACCCGCGTGGGGAATGGGGAGAAAAAGGGCGGATGCTGCGGATCAGGGTAGCGGACAGCAAGACCGAGCAGTTGCTGGTCAACCTCAGCCTGCCCATCGGCCTGCTCAAGTGGAGAGCGAAGATAGGGAAATCCCTATCCCGGAAATTTAAAAACGTCTTCTTTGATGTAGAGAATATCGATGAGCATGTCGAAGGAAAAATAGTAGAAGCGACCGATGAAAATTCAGGCAAGAAGGTTGAGATCTGGTTGGAATAACATCAGCTCGGTTTGCAACCCGGGTCCTGCCGGTTCCAGATCGCGGGCTACGGGTTGCCTTTTTTTATCCACGCATTGTCAATGGACAGAACGTTGTTTGCAGACATTACAGCCTGCTCACCTGCCGCCAGCCCTGCTGGCAGGATAGCGAAGGGGATATATTTAATATACATAGCCAGGGGAATATTAGTGCCAAGACGACCGGGTACTCATAGAGAAGGAGCACTAGTCATGCACGCTTTCACGAAGATCCTGAAATATCTGCAACCATACCGGGTAGCAGCCATCCTGGCGCCCCTGCTGATGATCCTGGGGGTGGCCGCAGACCTCTCGCAGCCGAAGCTGATGCAGAACGTGGTCGACATCGGCATCGTATCCAGGAATCTGGGCTACGTCATCCATAGCGGTGAGTTGATGATCGCCCTGGCCCTGGTCAGCCTGGGCTGCGGTCTGGGCAGCATCTATTTTTCCACCATCGCCTCTCTTGGCCTGAGCACCGATCTCCGCGACGAACTGTTTACCCAGATCCAATCCCTATCCTTTAAGAACCTCGACCAGTTGAATACCGGACACCTGATCACGGTACTGACCAACGACGTGACCCAGATCCAGACGATCGTCATGATGTCCCTGCGGATCCTGGCCCGGGTGCCGATGCAGATCGTCGGGAGCGTGGTGCTGTCGGTGTTGATCAGCCCCAGGCTGTCGTTGATCTTTTTCGCCCTGGTGCCGTCATTGATGGCCGTGCTGCTGTATCTGACCAGAAAGGCCTACCCGATGTTCAAACAGGTGCAGGGCCGGCTGGACAACCTGAACACCATCGTCCAGGAAAACCTGTCCGGCATCAGACTGGTCAAGGCCTTTGTGAGGTCGGATTACGAGATCGATAAATTTCACCGGGGCAACGACGACCTGACGAACACCACCGTCAGGGCGTCTAAGACCATCGCCCTGCTCATGCCATTCATGATGATCAGCATGAACCTGGGCGTCGTGGCAGTGATCTGGTTCGGAGGCCTGCAGGTGATCGGCGGCACCCTGGAGGTGGGCAAGATCATGGCCTTCATCAACTATTTACTGATGCTGCTGTTCTCGTTGATGATGGTAGCCTTCATTCTGATGTTCATCTCTAGGGCCCAGGCTTCGGCAGACCGCATCGTCAACGTGCTGGAGGCCAGGCCGGACATTATGGACAAGGAGCAGACCGTGCAGCAGGAGATCCGGGGTGAGGTTGCCTTCGATCACGTGACCTTCGGCTACAACGGGAGGGCCGAGGCTCCCGTCCTGAAAGATATCAGCTTCACCGCCAGGCCAGGCGAGACTGTAGCCATCCTCGGCGCCACCGGTTCGGGCAAGTCCAGCCTGGTGCAGTTGATTCCGCGGCTGTACGACGTGTTGGCCGGCCAAATCCTGGTCGACGGGATCGACGTCCGGGATTACCGGAGTGAGGACCTGCGCCGCGGCATCGGTATCTGCCTACAGCAGGCTATCCTGTTCTCGGGCACCGTTAGGGATAACATTCGCTTCGGGAGACCGGAGGCCTCCGACGAAGAAGTGATCGCCGCAGCCAGGGTCGCCCAGGCCCACGAATTCATTGACGGGCTACCGGATGGCTACGACACACAGTTGGGACAGCGGGGCGTGAACCTGTCCGGCGGGCAGAAGCAGCGGCTAGCTATTGCCAGAGCCATTTTAATCAAGCCCCGGATCCTGATCCTGGATGACAGCACCAGCGCCGTCGACCTGACCACCGAGTCCAAGATCCAGCAGGCTTTAAGCATGGTTCTGCAGGATACCACCCGTTTCGTGATTGCCCAGCGGATCACCTCCGTGCTCCATGCCGATAAGATCATCGTCCTGAATGATGGCATGATCGACTCCATCGGCGCCCATGAACAATTGATGAAAACCAGCGAGATCTACCAGGATATTTATAATTCACAACTGGGAGAGGGAGAGCTGCAATATGCCTGATGAAAAAACAGATCAGCCAATCAGGCCGGTTAGACCAGGCGGATTAGGCGGGCCCGGCCCGGGTGGCGGCCGCGGTGGACACGGCCCGATGTCCAGCATCGCAGCCATGGCCGGCGCCGAAAAACCTAAGAACCTCGGGGGTACCTTTAAAAGAATACTGGGCTATCTGGGCCGGCAGAGGCGCGGCCTGATCGCAGTGCTGCTGCTGGTGACCTTCAGCACCGGACTGGAGCTACTGGCGCCCTACCTGATGCAGATTGCCATCGACAACTATATCATCCCCAAAAAGCTGGGCGGACTGGCCGCGATCTCGCTGGTATTGTTATTGATCTACCTGGCTGACGCTGCTATAAACCTGCTCTCCTCCTTCTCGATGATCGACGTGGCCCAGCACACCGTGAAGGGCATGAGGAACGACCTGTTTGCCAAGGTGCAGTCACTGCCGATTAGATTCTTCGACCTGAGGCCGCATGGTGAACTGATGAGCCGGTTCACCAACGATATCGAGAACATCAACACCACCATCAACCAGAGCCTCGTTCAGCTCATCTCCAGCGTGCTCACGGTCACCGGTGTGACCGTGGTCATCCTGCTGATCAACTGGCGCCTGGCCATTGTCTGCCTGCTCAGCATCCCCATATTCACGCTGGTCACCAGGGCGATCGCCAGATACACCCTACAGGGGTTCATCGACCAGCAGGCCAACCTGGGAGTCTTGAACGGGATTGTCGAGGAGAATGTGACCGGCCAGAAGGTGATCACGGCTTTCTGCCACGAACAGGAGTCCATCGCCGACTTCCGGGCCGCCAACCTGAAACTGAAGCAGTCTGCCCTGCGCGCCCAGGTCTTCTCCGGCTTCATCATGCCGATGGGCAATTTGCTGAACAATATCACCTTTGCCCTGATCGTGGGCATTGGCGGCTGGATGACCATCAAGGGACTAGCCACCATCGGGGTGATCGCCAGCTTTGTCAGCTATGCGAAGCAGTTCGCCAGCCCCCTGAATCAGATCGCCACTCTCTACAACACTGTACAATCGGCGTTGGCCGGAGGCGAGCGGGTGTTCCAGGTGATGGACGAGCAGGGCGAGTATAAGGATGAAAAAGATAAAAAGATCGAGCAGGTCAAGGGCCGGGTGGTCTTTGACCACGTCTGCTTCAGCTACGATCAGCAGACGCCTGTGCTCAAGGAGATCACCTTCGAGGCCCAGCCAGGGCAGATCATCGCCCTGGTCGGCCATACCGGGGCGGGTAAGACCACCATCGTCAACCTGCTTACCAGGTTCTACGACGTGGACAGCGGTGTCATCAGCATCGACGGCGAGGATATCCGCCATCTGGACAAGGATAGCGTACGCCGCCAGTTGGGCATCGTGCTGCAGGACACCTATTTATTCAAGGGGACGGTGCGCGAAAATATCCGGTACGGCCGCCCGCAGGCCACCGACGAGGAGATCGAGCAGGCTGCCATCATGGCCAATTCCAATTATTTCATCAGGCGCCTGCCCGACGGCTACGATACCATCCTGTCCGAGGAAGGCAGCAACCTGAGCCATGGCCAGCGACAACTGCTCTCCATCACCAGGACCATCCTGGCCGATCCGGATATCCTGGTGCTGGACGAGGCCACCAGCAGCGTGGACACCCGCACCGAGAAGTATATCCAGAAAGCCATGCTCACCCTGATGCAGGGCCGCACCAGCTTCATTATCGCCCACCGCCTGAGCACCATCAGGGAGGCCGACATGATCCTGGTGCTCGATCATGGCGAGATCATCGAGCGGGGCAACCACGAGTCATTGCTGGCGCAAAAGGGCTTTTACTACGACCTGTATTACAGCCAGTTTGCCAAAGCAGTGTAATATCAGACCCCATGCCTCAACTTGCTTTTTCATGAATCCTGCTCTTCTTTTTTACCACCACACCATTGTCAGTAGACAACCATATAGCTATAAGTGAATTTTGTATTGCCTATAATCAATGGTTAAATAATCATTGTCTGCAGACAGCTGTTTGTTTTAAAATAAGTAACAGGCAGAGGAGGCTGGCCAACATGGCGTTTGATAAAATTTTATTTGCAGACCTCTTGAAGAGAGCTAAGGGCGATCGCTCCATTAACAGGTTCGGGCATGAGACCAACGTTGATCCCGGCTATATCTCCAGGCTTTTAAGATGCCGTTTAGCCAATCCTCCAAGTGCAGTGATTCTTTCAAGAATTGCCGAGAAAGCCTCAAATGATGTAACAATTTCAGAACTAATGATTGCCGCAGGTTATATGAAATCATTTTCTGAACGTGATATTAAAGAAGCCGAGATCAATAATCTACCCACAAAGCAATCGGCAATTGACAATTCTGAAGCCGATGCCTGGCCCTCTTTTCTTAAAGCGATGACAGAGCGGCCACGCTTGTCACAGGTTTTTGATCAATTAAAAGAATTGAGCGATGATAAGCTGCTAAGGGTGCTTAAGATGATTAAAATGATCAGAGAGATGGGAGATTGATTGGCCTGTAAAAGCAGTGTGCATCTCCCATCCAACACCGGATAGGTCTATATACAATGTCGCTTAAATTCAGGGTATCAGGCATAGCAGTCTGCAGTACTGGAGAGGAGTTTTCGCATGGAACCGGCAGTCAAACTGGCAAAACGTTTCTGGGTCGCAGTAGGCGATGTTGGTTTTGCCAGAAAGATGAAATTGAGCGCCATCGTCAACTATTTTATCAGCATGTCCGGCAGGCATACCCATGACCGGGGCATAGGCATCCACGCCATCGACCAGCAACATGGCATATTCTGGGCAATCACCCGGATGAGAGTCGATGTCTCGAGATATCCGGTACTGGATGAGGAGATCGCCATTGAAACCTGGCTCCAGCCACCCTACAAGTATGAGTTCTACAGGGATTACTTGATGAAAGATGCACAGGGCAAGATCACCGCCCGGGCAGTCTCAATATGGGTGGTCCTGGACATCAGAACGAGAAGGCTCAAACCGGCCAGCTTGCTCAAGACGGATTATCCTGAAACAGATTCCGAGCGGGCAATCGATTGCACACTGAGCAAGATCAGGCTGCCCGCGGAACTGGAACTGGCTTACAGGAGAGAGATCGGCTGCAGCGACATCGACATGCACGAGCACCTGAACAGCTCGCGGTATATCAGCCTGATCACCGATTGCTTCACCATCGAGCAGCACCGGAGATACCAGGTAACATCGCTCCAGATCAACTACCTGGGCGAGGTTTTTCCCGGGGATACCATCGCCCTATATAAGCGGGACGATGTCAGCCAATCGAACAAGGTATTCGTCAAGGGCGTCAACGAGAAGGACAGCAGTACGGCGTTCACCGCCGAGCTCGACATATCCTTGACTTAATAAAGATATTGCAGCTGATCCAGGAACTTAACGCCCTTGCCCCACTTGCAGAAGCGGGGGTATTAGGGGCAGTTAGCTTCGGATAAAACTCATTAGACAAACTACTTGCTCCATATTTTTTCTATATTTCAATTCTACCGTTAGACCTCCTGCTATACAGCAATAGATGCCATTGAATTTCCTGCGACAAGGTAGTATAACATAAAAATGATGGGATATTGGCAAAATGCAGTGATACCCGCTCATTCCATTCCCCAATACGTGCAGAATTTTACAAAATGTCATAGACAGATTTTTAGGGGGAAGTTTTTTGTATCATAGTGAGGGAACTTTTCAAGGCGTGAGAGGAACAGAACTTTATTTTCAAGCGTGGCACCCGGCCAGTCCATCCAGGGCTGTGGTTGTTGGGATGCACGGCCACGGCGATCATAGCGGAGGCCTGCGCAACATCATTCAGCATCTGGTGCCCCAAGGCTATGCCTGGTACGGGTTCGACCTGAGAGGGCACGGTCGCTCACCCGGCCCGCGAGGGCATATCCAAAAATGGTCCGACCTCCTGGGTGACCTGAAAGTCTTTCTGAGCCAGGTCCGAGACCGCGAAGCTGAGTCACCGGTCTTTTTACTCGGACACAGCCTGGGGAGCCTGATCAGCCTGGAGTATGCGATGCGCCACCCAGAGGGCCTGAAAGGGATCATTACCATCAGCCCGCCCTTACGCTACTCCGGTTTTTCTCCGGCCACGGTTCTGGCGCTCCGGGTGCTCTCGATCATTAAACCGGACTTTACAATGGAGCAGCAGCCCGACTATACGAAACTCACCCGCGATCCGGAGGTGGTCAAGTTCCTGGTTGCAGACACGTTGCGCCATGAGCAAATGACGGCAAGGCTCTGGCGTGCAGTTCTTGACTCCCAAAGCTGGGTGAGAACACACACCTTCGATCTGTACGTGCCGCTGCTGATGCTCTATGGATTGAGCGACCGGATCACCCCGGCCAAAGAAACCCGTCAATTCTTCCATTCCATACCCTTTGCGAACAAGGAGCATCACGAGTACGAGCAAACTCCGCACCGCCCCTTTGACGACGTGAATCGGGCAGAGGTCTTCGGACACCTGTCTGCCTGGCTTGACAAACAGACAGATCTGTCACAAGGATAGGCCGGCCGGCATGATCTAGCCAGTGGCATGATCAGCTAAGGCCGCCGGCCATTTTCAACTTCATCATACGTAGAATTGTCAAGCATACCGGTGCAATTCGTGATCAGGCGCCTCCAGCGGGAGGCGTTTCGGTCGTTACCTTGGTGGGTCCGGCGGGAGGCGTTTCGGGCGTTACCGTGGTGGGTCCGGCGGGAGGCGTTTCGGTCGTTACCTTGGTGGGCGGGGATACTGGACGCGATGGTTTTTCCAGCAGTTCCGATACGGTGCCGATCTGGTAACCCCGCCTGGTGATATCATCGATCAGCTGAGGCAGAGCTTTGAGCGTCGGCAGTTTACCCTCGTGCAGCAGGATGATCGAACCCGGCCAAAGATTGGCCATCACATTGTTGATGATCTGGCTGGAGGTGGCATCCTCCCTCCAGTCCTGAGGGTCTATATTCCAGAGCACGACAGTATAGCCCAACTTTTGAATTTCATGAATTATAGGCTCGTTAAGCTCTCCCCCCGGGGGGCGCAACAGTGATAGCTCCTGATGAGTATCCTGTTCGATCACTTTTTGGCCTTCCAGGATATTGCTTGCAGCATCCGTCAGGGATGCCTTCCTCAGATTAAGATGGCTGTAAGTATGATTTCCGATTTCATTTCCGTCCTTGGCGATCAATGCCGCCAAGCTCGGCTCGCGCTGGACCTGGCTGCCGATCAGGAAGAATGTGGCGTGCACTCCTTTATCCTGGAGTATTTTCAGGTATTCGGGGGTCATTGCCAGAGAGGGGCCATCGTCGAAAGTCAACGCCACTCTCTTTTCTGGATCATGCGGAATGTTGCAGATGACACCGAGCTTGGCGAGCGGCAATCCGACCGGCAGGACCGGCTTTTCAGACTTGGCTTCCACCTCTACCTGTGGGGGAGCATATACTTGCGGGGCAACGGCATCATCCGGTGTGGCCAGGAGGCGCGAGTCAACCTCAACCGGCGCCTGCTTGAATATGGCATAGCCAACGCCGGCTATTGCAAGGAGGGCCAGGCAAGACAAAATGAATACCAGTAAGGTCTTATGGCTTTTGGTTGGCGGAGAGGTGGACAATGTATTATACCTGTCTTCGCAAACAGAGTTGTTTTGAAAGGCCAGCAGTCAACGAATGCTACAAGATACGGCATGCTCCAACATAGCGGGCCTTATACCAGGAATCGTCAAGCGAGGTAATGGTAACTCCCTGGAAGGAGGCGGCGTGGATGAAGGAGTTATTTCCTACATAGATTCCGACGTGAGTGATATACCCGTCTTTCCGATCCGAGAAGAATACCAGATCACCTGGGACTGAGGGGGATACTTTTTGGCCGGCCCGGGCCTGGTCGCTGGCAACGCGCGGCAGGTCAACCCCGTAGAGGGAATAGATATAACGCACAAAACCGGAGCAATCGAAGCTTGATGGTCCGTTTGCTCCATAACTATAGGGCCTGCCCAGAAATCGCTTGGCGATGCTTATAATGTCAGAAATCGCTCCCCGGCTGGCATTCTGTGTCCCTGATTGCGTGGATGCGGTTGAGGATTGCTGATAGGCCTGAACGCACCATCCGGCAATCCAACCGGTCCCTCCCTGCCAAGCGATCTGGTACCAACCGTCACCGCTTTCCGCCTTTGCCTGAATGAGATCTCCTAAATGCACCTGTCCGATTCTGGCATTATTCGTACCTGGCCCCGAACGTACATTGACTGTATCATAGGCTACCTGCAACTGACCGGTCGTCGGAGTAAGCGATGCGAGAGCCTTGGTGCTGGCAAAGGCCACGCTGCAGGTAGAATATCCAAATATCACGGCAGCACTCAAACAAAGAAACACCGTAAATTGTGCAACTTGTTTTTGCAAAGAAGTTGTCACCAAAATCATTATGCAGCCCCTTCCAGTTTCAGCACTAACATGATAATTTCGACACAATACTCCATTTCCCTGCTAACAGGCATAAAAAAACGCCACCCATGATCATGTGGCGTTTACCTTCCATATTACAGGCGGGAGAATGGCGCTGGACTGACTCACTTGAACAACTCACGTTGCTTGCCGAGTATTGAAGCTTCCAGACCAATTTCCCACTTGCCAACCAGGTTATTTACGGTGAAGAACTTAATCGCTTTCATCCTTACAGGAAGATAATCAAGTTCTCCCGCCTGTTAGTTGTAACATAGCATAAGATCAGATCAAAAGCAAGAGGCTCTTTTTATTATTTTTAGTCCGCCGCCAGGCGGTCCTTTTCCTAGCTGCCAGTGAGGAATTTGGTGATACCCCGAGCGATAGCCGAGGCCGCCTGTTGTTGGAAGTTTGCGTCTGCCAGCAGCTTCTCCTCTGCCGGGTTGCTGATAAAAGCCACCTCTATCAGCGCAGCGGGCATCACCGTGCACCTCAGCACCTCGAAGTTGTCTTCAAACACGCCGCGGTTGTGCAGCCCCAGGGAGGCAGAGGTCTCATTTTGCAAGTCTCGCGCCAGAGTGAGGCGCTGGCTTCGCTGTTGGCCTAAAGAGGTACCCGCAGGGGCGTACGTATAGGTTCCAGTCCCTCCGATAGCCCGATCGGAGGTCGAGTTTGCATGAATGCAGACAAAAACGTCGGCGTTGATATTATTGGCGATGGCGGCCCGCTGGGACAGGTCGACATAGGAATCGTCGCTGCGGGTCAAGGTGACATCAACACCCTGCTGCCTGAGAATCTCCGCCGTCTTTGCAGTAATTTCCAGGTTGACATCCTTTTCCTCAACGCCATGGGGCCCGATCGCCCCCGCGTCATTTCCTCCATGGCCGGCGTCGAGTACGACTTTTTTGCCCGCCAGAATGGCCTGAGGCACCGGATCGGCAGGCCTCTTTCGCAGCCGCAGGACGATCTGGCAGCCTCCAAAGCTGGCGTCGGAGGTGGCAGAGATGTCCAGGGTGCCTTCTGCCACCAGTCTGACCACGTCTGGTTGATACTGGATAAGTTTTATGTTTTTGACTCCCAAAAGATCGAGCTGCTGTTGCCATGCCTGCAGCGAGGAGGCAAGAGTGAAGCCGGCAAAATCAAAGGCCACCTGCGGTGTTGGGCCGTCCAGGTTCGTGGCTTGATAACTGAGAGGCGCTGTTCCCCACATGTTAATCGCCAGAAAATCGGATACAGCCCCCGCCTGAATTTTGTATATCTGTGGCGGCAGCGTGACCAGCAGCTCTCCGGGGTTTCCCAAGGCTGCGCTATAGGCAAGGGGCGCAGGCAGTGATTCAAAAAAGATGTCGACCTCTGCGGTTCCGGCTGCTGTCCCCGGAAAAAGAGTGACGATCTTGTCCAGGCTACCCACTCCGGGATCAATCTCTAGCGGCGTTCGTACGCTGGTGATACCCGGTACGGTCACTACCAGGCGTTGCGGACTGGTCTCTTCTGTCCACTGGCAGTTCCCGTTCGCCCCCTGGATATCGATGGTGATTCCTGTGCTGCCTTGCTTGACCTGCACATCGAGCGTCCCCTGGCTGGCGCCGCCCTGTCTTGCCGATGGATTTGATGAAGTCGACGGTGGCGCCGGATCTGCTGGGGATACTGGGCCTGAGGCCAGAGCACGAGCACTGTTGATCATCACTACCGCTTCGGCGCGACTGATAACTTTTTTCGGTTGGAAAGAACCATTCGGATATCCGGCCATGATCCCTTCAGCCACCAACTCGGCTATAGAAGATTTGGCCCAGCTGTCAATCTGTCCGGCATCAGAAAAACTTGTGCTGCCTCCCCCATCCAGCTTCAAGAGTTTGGCCAGCAGGCAGGCAGCCTCCTGTCGCGTGACGGACTTCTGCGGCCTGAAGGTTCCGTCCGGGTAGCCGCTCACAAAGCCGGCTGCAAGTGCGGACTGCAGATCCTGTGCAAACCAGTCTTTGCCGCGCACATCCTTAAATGCCTGCCGATCCTGGCTGGCCGGGATCTGAAAAGCGACATCCACCATGGCAATAAATTCAGACCGGGTCACTCCGGCGTCCGGCTTGAACCTGCCATCGGGGTAACCTTTCACGTAACCCGTGGAGATCGCCTTCCCGATCTCGGCAGCAGCCCAATGTTGTCCGACATCCTTTAAACCGCCTGCAAAGGCCACGCCGTCAGAAAAAATGCCCGTCAAGCCCCACAAGAGGAGGGCAAAAAGGGCGGTTAGCGCCACAATCCTTGCCGGTAAACCGTAGACAACCTGTTTATATCTATACGTTGACATTGTAATCACCATAATAGATCTTGCTAATTTTTAGATCTTGAGGTTATTTCGACATCAACTGATAATTACCCTCTTAATACTATAAAGGTATTAACTGGTAATGATGGTAGCCATGCACCGCGATCCCGGCCTGTTCTCAATCTCTTCAGCCGCTTTTTATTACATGTTTAATGCAAATTTTCTATCAGCAATCGTTGGTAGATCTAGGATAGCGCTTGATAATGCTGTTATCCTTGTAATTACAGTGCCCTTAATCCGTCTTATGAAATGAAAACAGCTCAATTATAGCTGGATTTCTTGCTAAACCAGTTAATGTCATATGAATTGATAGTAAACTGTTATTTACTATTCACGCTCGAACACAGTATACTGGTTTAGGTAATTACGGCGGCAGTGTGGGCAATTAGCAGCATGCAAAGCAGGTGCGCACAATAAGCAAATTAGAAAAAGTGACCAATGAATTCCTCTCGTTGCTATCTATCATGCGTGATAAATTCTTCAGGCCAGGGGAGAAGATAACCCGGCCGCAGTTAAGCCATGCCCAATTTCATGCGATATCGATTCTCTATCAGAGCAGCCCGTTGCATATTTCAGAATTGGCGAACGAGATGAAAATATCCAAACAACAGACTACGCCTCTGATCAGCAAGTTGATCCAGGGCGGCCTGGTTGTAAGAAGAGTGGATGAACATGACCGGAGGATCGTGCGTCTGGAAATCACCGAAACAGGTAGAAACACATTTGAAGAATTGAGATTGGAGATCAAGCAGGCCTTCGCAGCCAAGCTCAAAGTGCTTCCAGATCTGGAACTGGACGAATTGGACCAGATGATCAAGAGAATATGCGAGATCCTACAAAGTGTCGAGTAAATAAACCAGGGGCTTCAACAGCACAGATATTTTCGAAGGTGGTTGATGGTATGAAAAGATTTAGGACGGCATTGCTGATATTGGGAGCGCTTATAATCGTCGGCGGATTGTTCGGGCTTGCCTACTACGTGTATGAGAGTCTCAATTTCTTCTCTACCCAAAACGCCCAGGTGACCGCCGACATGATCACTATGACGCCCGAGGTCACCGGCAAGCTGAATAGCTGGGACGTCAAGGAGGGGGATGTTGTAAAAACCGGCCAGACCATCGGAGTGCAGGACGTCAGCACGCTGGTCACCAGCACTGCGTTGAGCCCCCAGGCGCTGTCCAGCTCGGCGGATTCCATCATCGCCAAGGCGGATATCAAATCTCCGATCGACGGCAAGGTAGTCGAGTCCGATGTCATTGCCGGCCAGGTAATCTCGCCCGGTATGCAGATCGCCATCATCGCCGATACGTCGCATATCTATATCAAGGCCAACATCGAGGAAACGTCCATTTTGCGGATCAGGCCGGGACAGGTGGTCGATATCGGGATCGACGCCTACCCGCACAGGGTCTTTAAGGGCTATATCGAGAGCATAGGCCAGGCCACCCAGACGGCCTTCAGCTCGCTGCCCAGTCTGAACACCAGCGGAACCTATTCCAAGGTCACCCAGTTGATCCCCGTCAAGATCGATATCATGAACGCCGACAACCTGTCGCTGATGCCCGGAATGAATGCCACGGTCAAGATTCACATCAAATAATGAAATGGGGTTTCCGCATGCATAAGCAAATCCAAGTATCTCTAGCAGTTATGGCGACGCTGCTGCTGGCGATCATCATCTCCGGGTGTGCCAGTCACAGTGTTGTTGCGGTGACGACAGCAACGGCCGCCAATCAGGAGTTATTGACAACACTCGATCTCAGCGGCGTCCTGGTGCCGGTCCAGTCGGCCAATATCGCCAGCCAGATCTCCGGCCAGGTGGCCAGCCTGGGCTTTCAGGCCGGCAGCGCCGTCAAGGCGGGGGATATCCTAATGACGTTAGATACGGCAATATTGAGCGCCCAACTGGCGTCTGCAGAGGCCGGCCTACAGTCTGCCGAGGCGGCGGTGGAAGCATCTAAGAGTCAGGCCTCTGTCACCAAGATTACTCTGGATGCGGCACAGAAATCCTACGACCGGACCAAGTCCCTTTTCGACGCAGGAGCCGCCTCTCAGAGTCAACTGGATGATGCTACAGACAAGCTGGATACTGCTACCGCGCAGTACGAGAATGCTGCCGGCCCGGCCCAGGATCAGGCTCAAGCCGCCGTCAGCACCGCTCAGGCCAACGTCAGGAATCTCAGCGTGCAACTTAGCCATGCCACCATCAGAAGCCCCCTGGACGGGGTCCTCACCAGCCAGAACGTTAGTGTCGGTGAGGTGGTCTCCCCGGGAGTGGCAGTGATATCGGTCGTGGATGCCTCCAGCCTGAAACTGAAAAGCACGGTGTCCCAGGACATCCTGCCGCTGCTGGCGAACGGCCAGGGTATGGATGTGACGATCGACAGCTTCCCCGGCAGCAGTGTCAAGGGCGCCATCTCCTGCATCGGCCCTATCGCCGTCAGTACAGGCGAGATGTTTCCGATCGAAGTCACTATCAAGAACGACGGCAAACTGATGGCCGGACTGTCGGCCCATGCAACGATGGCTGCTCACGCCAGCGGGATCGTCGTTCCATCGGCAGCAGTGGTGCACAGCAATGGGACCAGTTACGTGTTCGTGGTCAAGGACGGCATGGCCTCAAAACGCCTGGTGAACATTGGGCTCAAGAGCGATCAGGGCACCCTGATCCTGAAGGGCCTCGCTGCCGGCGAACGGGTTGCCATCACCAACGTCAGTGCCCTTACCGACAACATGCCTGTTGAGGATATAGTAAGAGGTTAGCAAATTGTTGGAGGCATATTCTCGTGGCATTCAGGATTATAACTCCTGAATATTGATATTGAGTACTCGGGTATTGGAGCTAACAGTCAATGTTGAGATTATTCCGGTTTTTAAAGCCGTACACCTGGAACCTGTTCTGGGTGGCGGCGTTCCTCTTTGCCCAGTCCATCGCCAACCTGTATCTCCCCACGTTGATGGCCGATATCGTGAACAACGGCATGATCAGCGGCAATACCGGCTACATCATGCGGTACGGAGTCTACATGCTGATCGTGGCCTTTGGCAGCAGCATCTGCTCCATCATTGGCGGCTATATGGGGGCGGTCACCGGGGTCGGCTTCGGCAGAGACACCCGCGACCGGGTCTTTGCCAAGGTGGAGAGCTATTCCCTGTACGAGTTCGATAAGATGGGGACCGCCTCCCTGATCACCAGGACCACCAACGACATCACCCAGGTGCAGACCGTGCTGGTCATGGGTTTGCGCTTCATGGTCTTCGCCCCGATCATGTGCGTCGGGGGGATTATCATGGCCTACTCCAAGGACCGGCACCTGACCCTGGTGCTGTTGGCAGTTTTGCCTTTTATGCTGGTTTTGATGGGGGTCTTCGCCGGCTTGATCGTGCCCATGTTCCAGTCGATGCAGGCCAGGCTGGACAAGGTAAACCTGGTGCTGCGCGAGAACCTGACCGGCATCAGGGTGATCCGGGCCTTCAACCGGCAGCGCAGCGAGGGCGCCCGTTTCGATGCGGCCAACCGCGACCTGACCGATGTCTCGATCAAAGTCAACCAGATCATGGCGGTAATGCAGCCGATCATGATGCTGATCATGAACGTCACCACCGTTGCCATCATCTGGTTCGGCGGCCTGCGGGTCGGCCAGAACCTGATGCAGGTGGGCGATATGATGGCCTTTTTACAATATGCGATGATGATCATGTTCTCCATCATCATGGTGACGATCATGTTCATCATGATCCCCAGGGCGCAAGCGTCGGCTGTCCGCATCAACGAGGTGCTGGACCTGCAGCCGGAGATCGTCGACCCGGCGCCCGCCAAGCAGGCTGGGAGCCGGGTGCCCTCTGGGCGCGGCCGGGTGGAATTCCGGGACGTCACCTTCAGCTATCCGGGGGCCGAGATGCCTGCCATCAGCCACATCACCTTCACCGCCGCCCCCGGCGAGGTGACCGCCATTATCGGCGGCACCGGTTCGGGCAAGTCCACCCTGATCAACCTGATCCCCAGGTTCTACGACGTGGACAGCGGGCAGGTCCTGGTTGACGGCGTGGATGTCCGGGAGATGACCATGCATGACCTCCGGCAGCGGATCGGTTTCGTACCGCAGTCCCCGATCCTGTTCAGCGGCACCATCGCCGAGAATATCCGCTACGGCAAGCCCGGCGCCACCGACCAGGAGGTCGTCTACGCCGCCAAAGTCGCCCAGGCCAGCGAGTTCATCAACTCCCTGCCGACCGGATATGAATCGGAGGTGGCCCAGGGCGGCACCAATCTGTCCGGCGGCCAGAAGCAGCGGTTGTCCATCGCCCGCGCCCTCGTCCGCAGGCCTGGCATCTATATCCTGGACGACAGCTTCTCCGCCCTGGACTTCAAGACCGATGCCCGGCTGCGGGCGGCGCTCAAGAAGGAGACCACCGCCTCCACCGTGCTGATCATCGCCCAGCGGGTGAGCACCGTCATGGACGCCGACCGCATCATCGTGCTGGACAGCGGCCAGACCGTGGGCATAGGCAAGCACAAGGAGCTTCTTGATACCAACAAGGTGTACCGGGAGATCGTCACCTCCCAACTTTCAGAAGAGGAGATCGCCGGCTGATGAGCGTGCAGAATCCACAAAAACCGCCGAATGCAGGGCAGCGCCCGGGCGCTGCGTTTGGCCGCGGCCCGATGATGGGCATGCCGGTGGAGAAACCCAAGGATCTCGGCGGGACGCTCAGGAGGCTGATCGAGTATCTGAGGCCTGAGCAACGCCGGTTTATCATCGTCTTCTTGCTGTCCGTCGCCAGCACGCTCTTCTCCATCGTTGGCCCCAAGATCCTGGGGAAGGCCACCACCAAGCTGGGCGAGGGGATCCTCGCCAGGATCTACTACTACCTGCAGCTCAACATGGCGATCCAGAAGAAGCTGCCGGCTGCGGTGATCGACAGGCTGAGGCACCAGTCGATCCTGATGTTCGATTTTGGATACATCGGACGGATCCTGCTGCTGCTGCTGGGGCTCTACCTGCTCAGCGCTCTCTGCCTGTACGTCATGGGCTATATCATGTCCAGCGTTTCCCAGAACACCGTCTACCGGATGCGCAACGATGTCAAGGAGAAGCTCGACCGGCTCCCGCTCAAGTACTTCGACCAGCGCACTTACGGCGAGATCCTGAGCCGGGTCACCAACGATATGGACAACATCGGCACCACGCTGCAGCAGAGCCTGACCCAACTGATCACTGCCCTGGTGACGGTGATCGGCATCCTGATCATGATGCTGACGATCAGCCCCCTGATGACCCTGATCGCCCTGGTAACCCTACCGGCTAGCGGCGTCGTCGCCGCCTTTATCGCCAAGAATTCCCAGAAGTTCTTCGCCGATCAGCAGAAATATATCGGAGAGTTGAACGGCCATGTGGAGGAGATGTACGGCGGGCACAAGATCGTCAAGGTGTTCGGGCACGAGCGGGATTCTATCGACAAGTTCCAGGAGATCAACGGCCGGCTTTACGTAGCCGGTTGGAAGGCGCAGTTCATCTCCGGTATCATCTGGCCGGCCCTCAACCTGGTGAGCAACATCGGATACGTCCTGGTCTGCGTAGTTGGCGGCCTGCTGGTGGCCAAGCGGGTGATCGAGATCGGCGACATCCAAGCATTCATTCAATACAACCAATCCTTCACCCAGCCGATCCTGCAGGTGGCCAATATCGCCGCTATCTTGCAGTCGACCATCGCCTCCGCCGAGCGGGTGTTCGAGATCCTGGACGAGGCCGAGGAGATCCCCGACCAGGCGGAGGCGAAGGTGATCCCGTTCCCGAAGGGAAATGTCCGGTTCGAGCATGTCCGGTTCGGCTACAAGGATGATGCCCCGCTGATGGAAGACATGAGCATCGACGTGCACGAGGGGGAGACGATCGCCATCGTCGGGCCGACCGGAGCGGGCAAGACCACCCTGGTCAACCTGATCATGCGCTTCTACGAAGTGCAGGGCGGCCGGATCACCGTCGACGGGGTGGATATCAAGGAGATGCGGCGCAAGGACCTGCGCCTGCTGTTCGGCATGGTGCTGCAGGACACCTGGCTCTTCTACGGAACGATCAGGGAGAACATCGCCTACGGGCGGGAGGGGGCGACCGAGGAGGAGATCATCGAGGCTGCGAGGGCTGCCTATGCCGACCGCTTCATCCGGACGCTCCCGGACGGCTACGACACCATGCTCAACGAGGATGCCTCCAACATCTCGCAGGGGCAGAAGCAACTCCTGACCATCGCCCGCGCCGTGCTGGCCGATCCGCCGATGCTGATCCTCGATGAGGCCACCAGCAACGTCGACACCAGGACCGAGGTGCTGATCCAGCGGGCGATGGCCAATCTGATGAAGGGGAGAACGAGCTTCGTGATCGCCCACCGGCTGTCCACCATCCGGGATGCCAAGCTGATCCTGGTGATGAACCAAGGGGCGATCATCGAGCAGGGCAACCACAAGGAACTGCTGGCCAGGGGCGGCTTCTACGCCGACCTCTACAACAGCCAGTTCATGGGCGCCAACCTCGGCGACCAAACTGCTTCCTGACATGGTTCCGCCTTAAGTAGGCAGTCCCCGGATCTTTTTGTCAAAGTCGTCTATGCCCAGGCCTCTCTGGATATTGAGGCGTTTGATCAGGTAAGGGTCATCGCCTGTACGGTAAATTCCGCCCGGCACCATTAACACGGCATACTTGTAGTAGTGTCTGGCGATGTCGATAACTTGCTGGTTGTAGTCTCCAGAAGCAGGGGGGACGTTTTTTTACTTCCATATCATAAATAATCAATTGGGCCAGCCTTAACTCCTAAAAATATCCTATATTCATTGGCGGAAAGGCAACGGCTATGTTCCAGCAAGGATGGCATCATTATCTACCTGAACGGGGGAGATGACCTGGATAATATTCTTTCCAAGGTTCCCCGATGCCGGAGGCAATGTAATTCAGGTAAAACATTGCTCAGCCAAGATGATGGATACATTGGATTTTTCATAGATAGTAAAGGTAACCGGCTTGGCTTCGTAGCAAGTAAAAAATCCTTTTTTTAGGATGCAGAGGCTGCTCGCGCTCTCTATCGTTTAAGTCTTAAAAACTCTGTTTTGATGTAACCCGGTCAACCGGGCAATCTGTCGTTGCGCTGCTCCCTCAACGGCCTTTATCTGCCTGAGGATCTCATCACGCTCTTTCTTCTCCAAGCCTTGTAGCATAGTTATCGACTACCCCTTCAATATAGTCTTGATTTCTGCCGTTGCTTCGCCATCAGTCTTCCTCTGCCTGAGTTCATCTTCCAGGCAAGTTTTGTGAATTTCCACATTCATATACTCTCGGAATCTGCGTATCGCCTCAGTTCGCTCATGGCCGCGTCCCCTTGCGTCCCTGATGCAGGGCCGGACCAGTTTCATGATCGCCCACCGGTTGTCTACTATCCGGGACGCGCAACTAAACCTGATGATGAATCACGGAGCGATCATCGAGCAGGGCAATCAAAGAGATGTCTTTTTGTTTGTCGAATGAAGATATTCAAATAGGTAATATATAATATTTTTGTTAAGATAGAACAGGTATTGTCTGATATGACCAGAATTACTATATGAATGGCAAACATGGATGCAATAGCTAATTGTCCTAATGCAGTATCTGGCTCTGCAAAATCTCTCTCAATACATGTTGGCATCATTTATATACATCGTCAAATAAATGACGGGTGCTGCCATTGGCGTAGACGGATCATCCGCTAATGGCTGAGGGGCCAATCCCATGTGATACTGAACGCCTGAAGCGTTATGGATGAGCAAAAATGTTGCTGTAGTCGTTATCGATAATCAGAATCGTATTTTTAGCTTCAATGCCGCGGCAGGGCATCTGTTCGGGTGTGATGACGTTCGTTTATTGGGGCAAAAGATAACAAACGCTTTAAAAATATTTCCGGATCTTTTGAGGCTTTATAAGGGAAAACATCAGTCCGGTGAATTTGTCATCTTTAATAACGGCAAAGAAAAGAGGTATGCAGTTCACTTCTCAGCCCTGATATCTAGGCAAACCTGCCCCTCGAAACAAGTCATGGTCATCTACGATGTCACCGAACGTAGACAGGCTCAGATACGCCTAATTCAAAAACAACAATCCCTGGCAGTGATCAAGGAACGGGAATGGCTTGCCCGTGAACTTCATGACAACCTGAGCCAGGTGCTAGGCTTTGTGTCCGTGCAGGCGCAGGCTATCGATAACGCCCTGGCCATGGGTCAAAACAGCGCTGCAGGCCAATATCTCAAGCGGTTGACAGCCGTGGCCCAGGAAGCGCAGATGGAGATCAGGGAGTTTATCCAGAGTGTAAAAACCACGGCAAAGCCGGACCAGGCCTTTTTCCCCATTCTCGAACAATATCTGAAGCGCTTCAGCCAGAACTACAATCTACCCCTGGAACTGATCACCGAAGGGGTTGATGACCTGCATATCCTGCCCGGCGTCCGTATTCAACTGCCGCGTATCATTCAGGAAGCCCTCAATAATGCCAGAAAGCACGCCAGCGCCAAGCAGGTCCGGGTGGTAATCGCAAATCTCGATGAGGGAGCAATCAGTGTCATGATCGAGGACGACGGGTGCGGTTTTGATCCCGACATTTTGTCAAATGAAGGCAAGAACGGTTTCGGCCTGCAGATCATGGCCGAACGGGCAGAAGACGCGGGTTGCAGCCTACACATAGATTCAGCGCCCGGACAGGGAACGCGTGTGATGATCCGGATTCCGATAGCAAAGGAGTAGCGAGACGATGAAAGTGATGCTGGTCGACGATCACCCCCTCTTCCTGGAGGGGCTTGAAAACCTGCTCACATCCTATGGCATCGAGGTCGTCGGCACGGTGCAAAATGGAAGGGATGCCCTGGCAAAAGCGCATGCCCTGCATCCGGACGTCATCTTGATGGATATCTACATGTCGGACTGCGATGGTCTGGCAGCCACCCGGCTGATTAAAAAAGAAATGCCCCAGATCAAGATCGTGATGCTGACAGCATCCGCAGAAGATGAGCACCTGCATGAGGCGATCAAGTGCGGGGCATCCGGCTATCTGCTCAAGAATCTTAATTCCCGGGAGCTGTTAAAACTGCTTGAGGGATTGTCCCAGGGCGAGGCCCCCCTCTCACCGGTTCTTGCTGGCAAGCTGATAGAAGCGCTTGCCAATCATAAAGACGGCAAAACGCTCCATACCAATGATTTAAAAGAAGAGTTGACTTCAAGGCAGATAGAAATTCTGAAGCTTGTGTCCAAGGGACTGTCATATAAAGAGGTGGGCGCGACCCTGTTTCTCAGCGAACGTACGATCAAATATCATATGGGCAATATTCTGATCAAGCTAGATCTTCAAAACCGAAACCAAGCTATTGCCTACGCCGTGCGCAAGGGGTTGATAATATAGCCACAACCACCATCCCTTCAAACAATACGACAATCCTCTTAAAGGGCCGGCATATCCCGCTGCCACTCGCCTGAATAGGGATCGTATGTGCAATACCACGGTTTATCGTATACGCCTTTTTCCAAAGAATCCGGACGGCAATCAAAGCATGCATATCGATACTCGCAATCGTGGCAGGTTTCGATCTTGTCCTTGCTCAGCATCATGATCTCCCGCTTTAAAATTGCCGCAAGGCTGGCATCCTGCAGGTTGCCATGCCTGAGCCTGCGCTCCATAACGCAGGGGTACACATCCAAGTCCGCCGCAATGTACAGCGTCCTGGAAAAGCAATTGTTCAGATTAATCATGGTCTTAAAAAACTCTTCCTTCACCGGGCGGGAAAATGTATTTTTCGTGATCGCTCTTTTTTTGACCAGTTCCTTGTCCAGCAACTTTGAAGACGCCCTGCCGCTCAGTCTCACCATGCCTTGCCTGAGAGACAGGTCATACAGCTCAGTGTTACGCCTGCCAACATCGATCCCTGCCATGCGAATACAGGAGATACGATAAGGCACTCCGTTTTCTTTAAGCAGCCTCAATCCTGCATTAGTTTTAGCGTGGGAACCTGCCGATCCGGTCACCTTCTCATGGTTGGCTGTGTCGTAGGAGTATACGGAAACTGCAACATTGACGTTGTATTCCTTGAATATCTTGCTCCAATTGCTATTGACCAGGGTCCCATTCGTGAATACTTCTAAAAAAGAAAAATGGTCGCGGCTGTAGGCGATCATTCGTCGAAGGTCCTGGTGCAGTAACGGTTCTCCTCCTATGAACTGGATCTTGTCTACCCCAATTCTTTTTAGTTCGGAAACCACCAACTGAAAATGGTCAAAAAGCATATCCTTGCCGCGCCCCCTGGATGCACTATTATAGCAGTGGACGCACGCAAGATTGCACCTGTCGGTGACTTCGATCCAGGCAAAATCAATCGCCGCCGCACCACCCGTATCCCCAGCCGATATGCTGTCATTCTCTTCCACCATTAAAGATGGGCTAATAATATCTTCAGATAGAAGTACTTGCACTATTTCCCTCTCCTCTTCGTCAAAACCGGCCATCGCAGCTTCGGATTGGCGCAATCGCTTGATCACCTGAAAAACATCATCGGTGATGCTGTATAACGCCCCGTCGTTCAAATTATATATGCAATGCTTTTTCACTCCTTCTACCAGAAAGATCCTTTTACCAATACACAAAATCCGCTTTTCTCCCATACAAACCCTTCGCCTCGCTTTCGCCTTTAATGTTTGTCCTGCCTATAAAGCAAAACTTGTATCAGATGGGGTCAAAACCCCATCTGATGCTTAGTTGAGCCGATCCCGCCCCGCCCAAAGGGCACCCGGGCACCCGGCTTAGCGCCCCTTTACCACCGCTTGCAGGAGCGGGGGTATTAGGGGCGGTTAGCTATCGGATAAAGAAGAACCCGCCGAGTAAATGCTCAAGGGATCGCACTTATTTCAACGGGTCCGAGATGAATATCAGGATTTAAACCTCCGCATACAAAATATTTGGTGTATCTGAGGATCGGTTACGATATTAAACAGCGGGAGCGCACAACGGTGGATCGCACATAAATGGAGTGCATGTTACTGGATTACAACCTGGGCTCATTGGTGAGCAGACCGGATCGCACTGCGGAACGCACGGGCTACAATTCGGAACGCAAAGCGGGCCGCATTGCGGATCGCATTGCGGATTGCACGGTTGGCAATCAGGGTTGCAATTTAGCTTCAATCCGGCTGTTTCATATCCATATTGCGTTAGTTTTTCTATCTGCATTGCCCCATTCGCCTCCTTATAATCGTGTAGATACTTCATTTTGTTTTCAATTAGGGCTGCTTTCCTTATCTTTGAGGGATCGCAGCCCCATCTTATCAGCACCGTTTACACCAGATCAAATCCGCCCTTCAGCAAATTGTATTTGACGGTCGCTTCTGGTGCCCCCGTCAAATCCACCTCCAGGGACGTTCCCTTGATATCGGACAAGACCATGGAGCTGTAGATCTTTCTTTCCATAAATATACTGACTCTTTCTATGGGCGTGATCACGTCGCTATGACTGTAAAGGACAGGATCGGCGTTGATGGGATTGACATCATACTTTTTGCCATTTACTTTGACGTCTTGAGCCAGACCGAAGATCAGGCGTTCGGGGGGGGCATTCAGGTTGTAAACCTTGTAGCTGTTGATTCCCGTATCGCCAGGCAAGCCGGTCTCGAAGATCGAATTCCTGAATGCATAAGATTCTCCCGAGTTTGCCTGCTTAAAGGACACTTTCTTAATCAGAGCCCCGGACTGGATCTCTGACTTTGAAGCATACACATAATAGCCCTCAGTCCAGTCGATCTCGTTCTGCTCAAAGGGATCGAACACTACCCATGCAAGATTGCTTCCGGAAGAGGTGGACTTGATCAGCGTAACTTTTTCCCCAACTATGCGAAGCTCCTGCAGATCGCTCGGATCGAACAACACATTCAGTATATAATTTGACATAATTTTGACCTCCTATTAGTTTTTATTTTTTATACGTTAAAGCTCTTCCTTTCTGCCAATAAGCCTGACTTGACTAATTACATGGCATCACCTCACTAACTTTGTATAAAACATTAAAGCACCACGATCTTCCAAGATTCCTATGCGTTCATTGCATGGCACCACCTCACTAGTCAAATGCTTATATTTGTATTTCATCTTTCATGCATAATGTATCAAATCCGCTTAATTTCAGCACTGTGCCAAGATACAGTCAAAGCGCGAAAAAAAGTACAGTCTTGTTCAGGCGTACGACTGTACTTTTGGGCAGTATACACGAGTTAATGATAGGTTGCAGATCGTTTTTCGATAGGTATTGCGCAGACCAAATTAATTTCGATATTAATTTCGATGGGAGTGGTTCATTTTTGTATCCGCTGACACAGGAGGGGATGTGGTTCTACCTAGGTGATCGCCTTGGGAACCAGCGACCAAACCGCTTCCTGACATCAATTCCGTCTTAGGACGGCAGTCCCCGGACCTTCTTGGCAAAGTCGTCTATGCCCAGGCCTCTCTGGATATTGAGGCGTTTGATCAGGTAAGGGTCATCGCCTGTATGGTAAATTCCGCCCGGCACCATTAACACGGCATACTTGTAGTAGTGTCTGGCGATGTCGATAACTTGCTGGTTGTAGTCTCCGATCGGGTAGGCCAGAGCATCCACCTTGCTTCCCGTGATCGCCTCGATCTCCTTCTGCGATTCAGCCAGCTCGTAATCCTGCAACTTGGCGGACAACCTGGTCAGATAGGGATGGCTGACAGTGTGGCTCTGGAAACTGACTAGGTCCTGCATTTGCCTGATCTCATCTTTGTTTAGATAGCCGGGCTTACCGATCAAACCGGATATGAGAAAGATCGTGGCCTTAAAACTGTATTTTTTCAGGATCAGATAGGCGTTGGTGTAGTTATCCGCATAACCGTCGTCAAAGGTGATGATCACCGGCTTGGTATACCGGTCGGACTGCTCGATCTCATCAAGGGGGATCACCGTATAGCCGTTGTTCTTCAAATAATTCATCTGTTTGTCAAATTCCTTGGGGGATACAAACATTGATGGGTACGGACCATAAAGGTGGTCATCAATTAAATGATAATACAGGATCGGAACAGCGATACCTGTGGCCGGCATGGTCTGCTCAGGTTTGACCGGCCCGGGCGTCTCCGTTGGCTTCTGCCCCCGCAGGCATCCCCAAGAGCCGGCTAATATCAGCGCTAGAATAAGCAAAAGAAAGGCAACTCTTTTTACCATGCTCTGCATCCTCTTAACCAACTGGGCGAGCCGAAAGGACCATGCTCCCTCTTTATTGTTTATACCCATTATAGCTGCAATTATCAACCATCTATTTGACCGGATCATTAAATAGTCCAACCAGCGCCTCGCTTTTCCTACTTCTTGATCACATCCGTCAGGGCCTCAGCAAAACAACGTGACGCTACCAGCACCTCGTCCAGAGTGTTTTTCTCGCTCCCCACCTCCACCAGGATGGCATGCGGGAATACGTGCTGGTTATAGCGGCCTTCCATCAGCAGCACCTTCTTCAGAACGCCCGGGTACCGCTCCTGGAGACGATGCGCCACCTCCTGGGCAAAGGCATAGTTCTCCCGCCAATTGGGATCCGGCAGGCCACGCTGACCGTTCCCCACCACGATCATGACCCGGGCGGAATCCTCATTGCCTACGCGCACGGTCTCCTTGAATGGCAGGCCGGCATCCCGGTGCACATCGAGCAGGGCTTGCAGTTCCTTGTTCTGCTGCACCAGCTTTTTGGCGGTCGGCTCAGACTTGATATAGGACGTAGGAAAGTCGGGGTAATCGTGAATGGTCAGGTCGTGCACCGCCCGGATCCCCGTCTCTGCCAATACCTTCACCATCTCGTTTCCCGCCAGACTAACCCCCCCGTTCTGGCCTTCGACCTTTGCCTGGCCCTGATAAGGGATGTAGGTCTCAGCGTTGTGGGTGTGATAGATAGCGACCAAGACCGGTTTCTGGGAAAGATCCGGCAGTTGGCTGGCCAGCCCGGCGGTGTCCAATGGATGCTCCACCCCAGTTCCCAAGGCGGCGACATTCGGGGCGATCACCACCTCCTCAGATTCCATGGATGCCGGCAGTCCATGCTCAAGGATACCCGGCAAGTAGTTCGGGTCGATCCCTGTAAGGCTAATCATGGCCAGGTTCAGTACCGGACGGATATTCTCACTGTCAGTGACCGTATCCGGCAGTTCCCAGGACAGACAACTGCGAAAAGAGACGTTCTGCCAGATATTCTCCCAGGAAATAAAGCGCAGGCCAAACTGGATCGCTCCTATAAGCAGCAACATCAATACCAGCACCGACATCGACGGCAAAACCGCCACCTGTCGCTGCCCAGCCATGCGCTCCGGCATCGTATCTCCCTCCTGTCCACCTTTCTGCCAGATCATTCTATTCCCGTTGGTGCTAATTTACGCTAAATATCGGCGGTTATTATGCGGAATGCGGAATCTTAAATCCATCAAGGAATCAGCAAAGATAACCGGGGATTTTGTCAATATTAAAAAACTACTGGAAACTTTCCAGTAGCTCTGTTTGCAGTGTTATTCGATGTCTACCAGGAAAGAAATTATGATCTGGTTATGACATATAAGGTGGCACTGTCTGGGGATACTGCGTGAATCGCGGATCGATGCCGGTGAAGCCAAGCTGTGGCCTCATGCCTTGGATGGCGTTTGTAACCTCATTAATACGATTATGGGCCGTGTTCAAAATAAATAAAACCGTGTCCATCTTTTGCGCGATGCCACTGCTCACGAATTGTGTGGATTGAACTATTTGGCCGGACATGCCTCTCAAAGTCTGAGCCGTTGCCAGAGCCCTCTGGGTGTTTCCCGAGGTGATCGACTGGATCAGGTCATCACAGGCGGGAATCATGTTTTGGGAAATGGCCGTGACTCTTGCCACCTCGCCGATCATCATTTGCCCATGCTGGAAAGCCTGCTGCATAAGGGGATGGACGTGTTGCTGCATCTGCATAGCCTGTTGAATAAAAGGATTGACCTGCTGCTGCACCGTTTTTAACCCCCCTAGATTAGATTTTATAATTAGTATCCCTTTTTTAGCTCAATCTATTTATCCGATAGTGATTATTGTGTTTGGACATTTAAGACGCAGGCTTGACCCTGGTGTTTTCGGCGAGGTCCTGGCTGCCGTCCCGGATAACGACATCCCCATCCGACAAGCCTTTGGTCACCTCATAATTCTTCTGGTCGCCAATACCGATGCTGACGTTCTGAAGATGTACGCGGCCCTTCACCACTGTCATGACCTCCTTCTGACCGGCGGCAGTGGTACGCACCGATTCAGTAGGCACCAACAGGGCGTTCTGGCGGCTGTCGGTCTGAATGGCCACCCGCACCTCGAAGCCTGGCTTAAGCTGCTGCGGCTGCGGCAGGGTGATGATCACCGGCACCCGGCGCTGGACTATTCCCAGGGCCGACTGCTCCTCCTCGGCCTGCGGATAGATCTGTTTGACCGTTCCGGTAAGGGTGTTCTGACCGAGTACCGGAGCGGTGATCGCCGCTGTCTGCCCCACCCTGACATCGGCCATATCGTCACTCAGAATATCCGCCCTGATCTCCAGCTGGCCCGCGCCCGTAGACTGGCTGCCGGCGACGCTGACGAGGGGCGTGCCCGGCAGCACCACCTGCTGCTCCTTGACGGGCAGACTGAGGATGATACCGTCAACCGGGCTGGTTACCACCAATTTATCCTCTTCGGCTTGTAGCTTATCCAGCGTCTGCTGCAGGCCGCTCACCTGCACCTGAGCCGACTCCAGATTGGCAGTCTGCTGGGCCACGGTCTGCTGGGCGGTATCCATATCCAGGCGCGCCTTGTCGAGATCAGATTGGGAGGCCGCTCCCGCTTCGAACAGTTGGTTTGTACGGTCAAAGCTGTCTTTGCTATTGGCAAGCTGCAGGCGGGCGCTGGCCAGGGCCGCCTCAGCCTCAGGAACTGATGCTGCCGCCTGAGAAAGTTGGGTGTCTGTCTCACTGATCTGCACAGATAGGTCCAGGTTCTCCATGGTGAGCAGGGTCTCCCCCCGCTTCACCGGATCGCCGACCTTTACCGGTACCTGTATCACCCTGGCGTTCTGGGCGGCATCGATATCATAGCTGGTAGCCGGCTGGACATAACCGGCATCCTCAACTGTCTTGACGATGTTTCCCCGCTGCACCGGCGTTGTCGCCACCTGCGTGCCGCCGTTGATCAACGACCAGGCTGCGGCAAATACCAAGACCAGCACCGCTGCTCCGATGTAAACCAATCTCTTGTTTTTCATCGCTTCTCACTCCCACTCTAGTACTGGCACGAACCGTCTCTTTGGATCTGGGCCGCAAAAAGGACCGTCCCTTTGCCACTCCCTCTTTATCCGATCGCTACTCCGCTTCAGTCTCTGGTCTTGAGTACCTCCACTATATCCAGGGCGGCCACGCTTCTGACAGCCAGCCGGTGGGCCACTATTACAAACAGAATGCCCCCGAGAGCGGCCAATACATATGTCAACGGATAGATCACCGCCTGAAAGGTGAACATGTCGGTGCTGGCCTTCTGGATGTAGGACACCGATAGCAGGCGTCCGAAGGGCAGGCCGAGAGCAATCCCCACCAGCGTCTGCAATAGATTCTCCTTTAACAGCAGGGATGAGATCTCCTGGGCGGTAAAACCGATCACCCGCAGCGAGGCCAGTTCCCTCCTGCGCTCGGCAAAGCTGATCACCGAGGCGTTGTAGATGATGGCAAAGCCCAACACGAGCGAAAAGGATAGGAGAATGAATACCGAGTAGAAGACGTATCCCAGTTCGTTGCTATAATCCTGTTGCTGTTTCTGGCGGCTGACGATGGAAGAGACGTTGGTCATGGCGCCCAATGCCGCCTCTATCCCCGCAGTCTGTCCGGGGTCCACCTTCAGCATCGCCCCGGAGACCAGTCCGCTCTCCTGCAGCATCTGGTTTACCAGGCCAAGAGTGGCAAAGGACTCGCTTCCGATCATCTGTTTGCTGATTCCGAGGATGGTCACGCTGTTCAGGTGCGGCGGCCCCAGGCCGAGGACGGTCTCCACCTGCACCTCGTCCCCCACTCTGGTACCCAGCTTGTTAGCGGTATGGGCATCAATTACCAGACCGTCCGGCGGCAGCGACAGCAGTCGCCGGTCCGGGCTGAAGATCCTCTGCATGGACCCCTGTAGCGGCAGGCCCAGGATCAGAGCGTCCTCGATGCGGCCGGCCCAATGGATCTTCACCGGCAGGTCGAACACCGGCTCCGCCCTGTTTACCCCGCTGATGCGCGTGATGTTGAGCAATTCGGCCTCCTTTACCGGCCTGGCAAAGGAGATCAGATAGTCGTAGTTCATATCCTTGTTGAACTGCTGGGAAAACATGTAGTCGACGGTATCCCTGACAAAGAAGGAGACCACGATCATGCCCACGGCAAAAACGATCCCCAGCATGGTGACCGCCGAGCGTACCCGGTTGCGGTTGATGGAGCGCAGGGTCAGCTTCCAGGTGGTATCCAACCTGCGCCACAGCCAGGGCCAGGCCTCTAAAGCGATCTGGCCGCCACCCCTGGGAGGCTCCGGATGAAAGGACTCGGCCGGCTTAATGGCGGCCACGCCCCAGGCCGCCCACAGGCCGGCAGCAGTAGCCACCACCGTGCTCAACATGATTCCGTTGACGATGCTGGCGCCATAGAAGCCCCCGATCGCCTGGGGCAGGTTAAAAAACTGGGCGTAGATGCTGGAGATGCTCGCTGCGAAAAAGATCCCCAGCACAATGCCGGCGCCGGCGCCTAAAATGCCCATCAGCAAGGCATAGCTGGCGTAGTGCAGCATGATCTGCAGATCGCCGTAGCCCATCGCCTTCATGATCCCGATCTGTGAACGCTGGCCCTTGATCATCCTGCCGATCATCACGAACTGGATCAGGGCGGCTATCCCTAAAAAGATAGCCGGGAGAAAGGTGGCCATCGCCTTGATGCCATCGATCTTGGCCTGCAGCACGGCGTGGCTCAACTGCTGCTTGCGGGGGTAGCTGGCCAGGTTGCCATAGGGTTCCAGGATAGACTCGGCCTGCGCGGCAATCTGCCGCTCATCTGCGCCCGGCGCCAGCCTGACGACTACCTGGTCGATCTGCCCGGGCAGGTTCAGGATCTCCTGGGCCTGGTTGTGGGGGATCATAAATATGCCAAAGTCTTGGGGTTCCGGGAGCAGGCTAGCCGCGTCCTTCATCGGATAGACAAACTCGGGGCTGGTGGCGGTCCCCACCACGGTCAGGGGCACCTTCCGGCCGCCGGCGACAATGTTCACGGTGTCTCCGGGCGCCAGGTGATTGGCGGCGGCGTACTCGGGGTCCAGCAGCACTTCTATCCGCCCGCCCTGGGGGTATTTGTCGAACAGGCGCCCGCTCAGAACCGTCAACTGGTTGACCTGTCCGTCCATGGGCAAGGGAAAACTGGTCAGGCGGGCATCCGCCCGCGACCCGTCATCTTTGATCACCGGCACATCCTGCTGGATGCGCCCGGTGGCTGCGATCACGCCCGGCAGTGCGGCGATCTGCCTGGTAATCTCCTCGGGCGCCTTGATCGCTTGAAAGTAATAGTCAGCAAAGTTGTCCTGCCGGTAAAAATCCTTCTGCGCCCGGTCAAGATTGGCATAGGCGGTAGTCATGGCGATGTAGAGAGCGATACCGACAGCCACCACGGCGGCTACCGCCAGAAACTGCCCCCTGGTGCTGATGATGTTCCGCCACAGCTTCCTGGTCAGGACGCCCATCACCATTCGATCCTTTCCGCCGGCGCCGGAGACTCGTTCCCGGCGACCTCCACCACACTGCCGCTGCTCATGCGCACCACGCGGTTAGCCATGGCAGCGATGGGAGCGTTATGAGTGACGATCACCACGGTACGGCCCCACTTCCGGTTGATGTTGGCCAGCAGTTCCAGAATCAGCCTGCCGGTCAGGAAATCCAGGGAACCGGTGGGTTCGTCACAGAGCAGCAGGCGGGGGTTTTTGACCACCGCCCGGGCGATCGACACCCGCTGCTGCTCACCGCCGCTCATCTGTGAGGGGAAGTGGTCGATACGGTCAGCCATGCCCACCTCGGTGAGCACCTCGACGGCGGAGAGCGGGTGCTCTACCAGGTCAGCCGCCAGTTCCACGTTCTCCCTGGCAGTAAGGTCGGTGATCAGGTTGAAGAACTGAAAGACGAACCCCACGTCGTTGCGGCGGTAGCGGGTGAGCTGGGCCTCGCTGGCCCGGCTGAGATCCTGGCCGTTGAAGTAAACCTGGCCGCTGGTCGGCAGGTCCATGCCCCCCATGATGTTCAGCAGGGTGCTCTTGCCGGAGCCGCTCGGGCCGAGGATCACCAGCAGTTCACCCGACATGATCTCCAGCGAGGTGGCCTTCAGGGCCTCGACGGTCACCTCACCCATGATGTAGGTTTTAGTTACCTGGTTCAGACGCATCAACGAAGTGTCCATGGGCAGGTACCTTACCTTTCTTCCTTAAAGATCAGCGCTAGCGCTTCCTTAAGATGGTGAACGCTAGCGAACATCAGGCAGGGCGGTATCGGTACGGCGCGGCTTCGCCTCAGGCTCATTATATATCTTGTTTGTTTAAGTGTAATTAAATGTTTATGTATATCTATATATAATGGACTTATACTGCGGCGCGAGTCCTGGAACCAAGGGATTCCGGAGATCGGCAATTTTCGCCAGCTCACGCAGATAAAACAAACCCAGGAATCATTTTAGATCCTGGGTTTGCAGGCAAGCAAGGCTCGTGAGCTAAGGCAACATCATTCTCTGGTGCAATCCAGGGCTAGGACCGGCGTCTAGGATATGGACACGATCTTGCCGTTGGGGTACCATTGCACATTTTTATGGAATAACTGTCCGATCGCTCTCAGCGGAACCATCATCCGCCCATTGACGATCTGCGCTGGTACATCGGTATCATAGGATGCGCCGTTCAGAGATACCTGCCGTGCATTCTTCCGGATGAGGATCCGGTTGGATCCGTTATTGATGGTAACCGTGCCGTTGGAGTTCCAGTTAACGTTGTTGTCGGATAAACCGAAGGCATTGGCCGCCTGCCGGATCGGGATCATGGTGCGCCCGTTCACGATAATCGGCTGCACATCAAAATTGACTTGATTGCCATTGCTGAACACATTGATATTATTGTTGCCCTGCTGCTGGTACACCTGGCCCAGTTGCGTATAGGCCCAGCCAGAATTCTCGATCTTGATAATCTGTTTTAAAATCTCTTCTGCCTTGGCCCACTTTTCACTGTTAACCGCATCGATCAACTGCTGCTTTAGATTATTCAGCTGGCTTTCACTGGAACCTTGCTTGACAAGTTGCTTTATCTGCTGCAGTATCTGTATTGCCTGCGCCATCTGGTTGTTGTTGATCGCCGCAGCAAACTCCTGTTTCAACTGGGCAATCTGATCGCTATCACTGCCCGACTGACTGTTGATGCTAAACGTGGCCGAGGTGACGGCACTCCAGCCGGACACGGAATCATGGGCAACAGCCTGGACCGTCTCGGACTGGGAGACCGTGAAGGCGCCGGTGTAAGGGGTGGCAGTGCCGCTGGTGGTCGGGTTGGAGCCATCGGTGGTGTAGTAAATGGTATCTCCGCTGGCGACGTTACCGATAGTCACACTCTGGGCGGTGGTGAAGGTTCCGCCGTTAGGGCAGATCACCGGCGCCTGGATCGAGCTGGCGCTGCTGATGGAGAACCATGCAGAGGCCACAGCGCTCCAGCCGGATGCGCCATGCAAGGCTGCCTGGACCGTCTCGGACTGGGAGACCGTGAAGGCGCCGGTGTAAGGGGTGGCCGTGCCGCTGGCCGTCGGGTTGGAGCCATCGGTCGTATAGTAGGCGGTATACCCGTAGGGGATATTCCCGATGGTCACACTCTGGGCGGTGGTGAAGGTTCCACCGTTCGGATAGATCACCGGCGCCTGGATCGGGCTGGCGCTGCTGATGGAGAACAATGCAGAGGCCACGGCGCTCCAGCCTGTAACTGCATCATAGACAGCAGCCTGGACCGTCTCGGACTGGGAGACCGTGAAGGCGCCAGTGTAGGTAACGGCAGTGCCGCTAGTCGTCGGGTTGGAGTTGTCTGTCGTATAGTAGGCAGTATCTCCGTAGGCAATGTTGCTGATGGTCACACTCTGGGCAGCGGTGAAGGTACCGCCATTGGGGTAGATAACCGGAAGTTGAGTGGCAGCCGATGCTATCCCGCCCTGCGCTAACAGCATGGACACAAGAGTTGCCACAATAATAAACAGGGAAAGCCATTTAGAATGTTTTCTATGAAGCAAGTCTCTCTCCTCCAGTCAATTCTTTAAATGTACCGGACTGTCAAATCTCCACCGCTAACCGATATTTGTTTTTTAGTAGTTGTGCGCTATGTGGTATCTGACTTAAAATCTAATTGGGACCCCCCTTCAATTTAAAATATTTTAAACCAGCAGCTCCCTTTTATGGATTCAATATAAGATACGACGTGGTGATTTTTTTTAAGGGGGTACCTCTCACCCTCTAAAATCTGGCTGGTCATGCGTATATAGAAGTAGACCGACTACAAATATAACACTCTAAATACTACACTTGACCAGCGTTACGGGGTATCCTTTATGGATTCCGATGCTTACCAGCGCCTGTTGGGCACGTTAATCAAAATCAAGAGCGGGAACCGGACTGCCCGGGAAAAACTGGTCGAAGAATATAAACCTTTTGTGCTGAAGACAGCAACCCAGTTCTGCAAACGCTCGCTTGAATGGGGCCGGGATGATGAACTCAGCATCGGGCTGATCGCTTTCAACTCTGCCCTCGATACCTTTGAGCCCGCTAAGCAGGTCCCGTTCCTGCCATACTGCAGGATTGTTATCCTAAACCGGCTCAAGGACCACGTCCGGAGGGAATCAAAACACCAGCACCAGTGCGCCCTCGATAACGAGTGCCTTTCTCTGGAGAGCCAGACAGCCTGGGACAGCTACGTCAACCGGACCATAGATGACGAGCGCCGGGAGGAATTGGAACGATTCGAGGAGATCTTATCCGATTATGCGATCGGCTTCGAGGACCTCGTCGAGGTTTCGCCCAAACACCGTGATTACCGGCTAGCCCTGTTTAGGGTGGCGAGCCAACTCTCACAAACAGATAGCCTGATGGAATACCTGACCAGCAAAAGACAGTTGCCGCTGGCCGAACTAGAGAGATCGAGTGGCGTGAGCCGCAAAACGCTAGAGCGGGGAAGAAAATTTATCATCGCCAGCGCCATCATCCTTAGCAAACCTGGTGAATTTGTCTACCTGCGCTCTTATGTGAACTTTGGCCTTTGAAGAAAAAGAGGGGATCGACGATGTGGTTTGGCAAGCGTGGGTTGATCGTTAAAATTAGCGGCGGCTACTGCATAATCCTTACCAGCGAGGGGACCTACGAAAGAATTCCCACGCCTGCTCAGGGAGCGAGGGTGGGGGCGGAAGTGTCTTATCATACCATCGTCGCTCCCAATGTAAAGCCCATGATGCTAGTAGCCTCGCTCCTCATCCTGTTTGTCTGCCTATCCTTGTTTGGCCAGACGGGTCCGCCGGTGGCCATGGCCTATATTTCCCTGGATATCAACCCCAGTTTGGAACTATCCGTTGACAAAAACTTGCGGGTGATCGACGCAAAACCCTTCAATGATGATGCGGCCAATCTTTTGAAGCAAGAAAACCTTAAGGGAAAGAATCTCTATGATGCCCTGGCCGCAGTGGTTAACGGAGCGATCGCCCAGAATTACATTAAAGCCGGCCAGGATAATTTAATAGTCTCCACCGTGACTCCATCCGGAACCGGTACCGCTTCCATTGATCAGCAATCAATCCAACAGTTCCTGGATAAAAAAATCAATACAGGCAAACTTGCCGGCGAGGTCAAGACCTACTCGGCAACCGCTGAATTCCGCACCGAGGCTGAAAATAAAGGCCTGAGTCCGGGTAAATACCTGGTCTACGAGCAACTGATTAGTACAGGAAATCAGGTTAGCATTGCCGACGTGCAAAAATATACCATTCGCAAACTGGTAAACACATACAAGATCAATCTGCTGCCAAACTATCAGAAAATTAGAGTCCAGAAGCGCAGCAACGGTGAGGAACCGGATATAATTGTCGATGATAACGGCAAAGCTGTTCCGGTTGCAGATCTTAGCAGACGCAGGGGTGCACAGGACAATATTGACAACGAGCGCCCCGTGCGCCAGCAAAAGGCTGCTACTGATAACGGTCAAGGCGCACAGTCGAAAAATATCGTACCTAAAAAAAATATCGTACCTAAAAAAACACAGAATAACAGACCAGTGCGAGATACTAAGAAGGCGCAGAATGATGTTCGGGGAACCGATGAATTCAACAACATCAGGCGGCGGCCTCCTCACAGTTAGCCAACCAGCTCCTCCCCTGCAGACAGGTCTGATCAGGACTCACGATATCACCTGTACACATAAAGCCAATTTTGACTATGCTGCAAGCGAAACCGGGCCGGGCGAGAAACCTTCGCCCGGCTTTTTGATTCTTCCCGTATCACCACTACAAAGCTATACCTGGCTAAGACATTAGGAATGAGGATGCTGTCGGCACGAATAAAAAGAATATACATATAATGGAACGCAGGTAATTATTTTTAAAAGGAGCTGTGGTGATGTTTGAACAACTGGAAAAGTATAATGGAAATAAAATTGCCGTCGAACTGGTTAACGGAAAACAGATAACAGGTACGGTGGTCGCGGTTGACCAGCAAATAATCCGCTTGGAGACTGATGGGGGAATTTGTGCCATTCTTATTTCAGCGATCCAAGTTATCTGGGAAAACCGTTCTCTGACCGAAGAGAATACGAAATATATCGCCTACAAGCTAGGAACCGCTGCCGAGAAAAAACCAACTAATCCTATCCAGCCCTGCTATCAGGCATATGCTCAACCATGTACTCAAATGTATGCCCAGCCATGCTACCAGCCATTCTCTTTCGTACCACCAGCGGATCCCTGTTTTGAGCGGTTCGGACATCCCTGTTTCGAGCGGTTCGGGCAGCCCTGTTTCGAGCGGTTCGGGCAGCCCTGTTTCGAGCGGTTCGGGCAGCCCTGTTTCGAGCGGTTCGGGCAGCCCTG
>Ga0187886_1000297_pt1 | contig 64258 bp, 64 predicted proteins | sample June2016WEW_20_1_FD_133001 | JGI IMG/M metagenome (GOLD analysis project Ga0187886, IMG submission 133001) | Peatland microbial communities from SPRUCE experiment site at the Marcell Experimental Forest, Minnesota, USA - June2016WEW_20_150 | ecosystem: Environmental > Terrestrial > Soil >... | reverse complement strand
ATTTTGGAGAGAGATTACGGTTTAAACCCCAGTCAAATTCAAGTTATTCCTCACGGTATTCATAACGTTCCTTACAAAACCTCCGAATATGCAAAATCCGTACTTGGATTTTCCAATAAACTGGTTCTTTCAACCTTTGGTTTATTAAGCTCAACAAAAGGGATCGAGTACGTAATAGAAGCTTTGCCCCCTGTTGTAAAAAAGTTCCCCAACATTCAATTTATTGTTGCCGGCGTTACACACCCCGTTGTCTTGCAGAAAGAGGGGGAGAAATACCGCAATTTTCTTATACAGAAAGTTTATGAGCTTGGCTTAAGTAAGTATGTTCTATTTTTTAATACATATTTTGATACAAATAAACTCCTTAGAATTTTAGAGGCTACTGATCTTTATCTTTCACCTTCCCTTGACCCAAATCAGGCTGTCTCCGGCACCTTATCCTATGCTCTCGGAAGCGGACGACCGGTGGTTTCCACCGCGTTTGCCCAAGCTAAAGAAGATATTACAAATGAAGTTGGTATGTTGGTTGATTTCAAAAAACCTCAAGCTTTCACAGACGCAATCATTAAACTGCTTAGCGATGAACCACAACGCATAAAGATGGGTAAAAACGCCTATTTCCGCACAAGACACATGACTTGGGAAAATGTTGCTCTTTCTTATTTGAAATACTTCTCGAAATTTGTGCCGGAGTTAGGCTTAGAACAAAGAAAACTTCCACCTGTAAAGCTTACACATTTGGTTAAATTAACAGACGACTTCGGTATTATTCAGTTTGCCAAACTTACGGTCCCCGACATTTCTTCTGGATATACACTGGATGATAATGCCCGGGCTTTGGTTGCTGCTACACTCCATTATAAAAAAAATAAAACACCATTTTTGCTTAAACTTGTTTCTATATACCTTAATTTTATTATCCACGTTGCTAGAACTGATGGTTATTTTGATAATTATGTTGACGAGTTTCGGATTATTGACGAACAGAGAAATCGTGAGGAAAGTTCGGAAGATGCTTCCGCCCGCGCTCTTTATTCTCTTGCTCAGGTTGCAATCAGTAAGGAAATCCCCAAGCGTTTTAGACAAAAGGCTCATTCTGCATTTGAAAATAGCTTTCGGAAGAATGTTGTCTTTTCTGCACCGCGGGCTATGGCATTTTATATTAAAGGACTCTATCTCTTGCTTTCCAAATGGAAAGAACCAAAAACTCTTGGTATGCTAATATCTCAATGCGAGAAGCTTGTAGATCTTTACAGCAAAAATCATTCACCGGATTGGGAATGGTTTGAGCCGGTATTAACATATTCAAACGCAATCCTGCCGGAAGCGCTTCTTTTGGGATACAAAATAACCGGTGAAAAAAAATATCTTGAAATAGCCAAAACAACTTTCAACTTTTTGATTAAATACGGCTTTAAGGATGACAAATATATTCCTGTTGGTCAAAGTGGCTGGTTTCCTAAAGAAGGGGAGAGACAATATTTTGACCAACAGCCTGAAGATGTTGCTGCCACTGTAGAGGCTCTAAATACAATGTTTCAGGTAACAAATGATGGATATTATAAAGAATTATCTTACAAAGCATTTAATTGGTTTTTGGGGAATAATATTCTCGGTCAGGTTGTTTATGATTGGGCCACAGGAGGATGCTACGACGGTGTCGGTGAAAAATCTATCAATTTAAACCAAGGCGCGGAATCTACCATCTCTTACCTTTTGGCCCGCTTTTCTTTCGAGAGTTAAAAACACCATTTGTGTGTCGAACAAAGCTCTCTTTTTTATACTGTCTCATTTGTCTCATTTAGCCTTGAATGTGATACACTTCTAGTTGAGTTATAAGGCCTGAACTGACCCAGACCGGTATGCTCAGCAATTATGTTAAATAAATTTATAACAAAATTGAAAAAGGCCACACCCAAGGATTTGTATGATATTACTCTAAAATCCTCGATGGCCAAGTCAAAAGAGATTTTTATTTTTGAAAGATCGGATATGTCTGCTTTATTTGCAAAAGCTAAAGCAGAACAGTTAAGAAAAAACTTTCTAAAAAACAATATCAAAGTTAAGCAGATTACTAATATACCAATATTGCCTAAATTTACGAGTAGTGACAAATTTGTAAACGAGGTAATGACTTTCCGGTATGTTCCTAAAGATATTTTTAATATAGAAAACGAAATTTTAATTTTTGATAATACTGTTGCCGTTTATAACGAAAAGAGTTTGCTTGTAATTGAAAATGAAGAATTCGCAAATAGTCAAAAGCAATTATTTATGAGTATATGGGATCAAGGCCAATCTCCAAATTTAGGTTTTGATTATAAACCCAATCATTCTTTCTATAACAACTTGAATTATTTTATTAATGACTTGCAAATTATAGTTTGGCCCGATGTTGACGCCAAAAAATCATATAAAAATATGACAAAAGAACAAATTGGAAATTATATAAAAAATATTGTTAAATCGGATAAATACTACGACGATGCTAGCTATATAGTGGCTTTCATCTGGTCGTATAACGGAGAAAAAATATTGGATTTGTGGAAATTTAATAATAATCATGTTGATGATAGATCTGGCCCATTGGGTGATGCAAAGGTTTATAGAGAAGGAAAACTTTGCAACGATTTAGGGCTTGCAAGTGGAAATACTCTTATTGTCTTAGGATTTGAGGAAAAACTAAGAAGGCAATCAAAAGATTTAAAAAGTTATTTAACCGGCCCGGCCCCAAAATTACCGCTGGAAATTGTTAATGGTAAAGATTTCTTTTCTGAATAAATTATGTAAATTGAAAGTAGTATGAAAAGGTTCTAGACAATGATGCTCAGTTATTTGTCAAAACATGAAGAAAAAATATTATCATAGAAAACTCGTTCGGGATAAACTCCCGGAACTTATAAAGATCACGGGGAACGAAGGTGAGACCAGGGTTCTGGGGAGTAAAGAATTTGAAAAGGAACTGAAAAAGAAATTGGTTGAAGAATCAAAAGAGCTAGAAAGAGCTTCAAAAGAATCTGTTCTTAATGAATTATCTGATATATTAGAATTGACAAAAACGATTTCTGAACATTACAAAATAAGTTTTTCTAGAGTAGAAAAGTATCAAGCAGAAAAAAGAAAGAAAAAGGGTGGATTTAAAAAGAGGTTGTTCCTTGTTTGGTCAACCCAAGAAGCCGGAAAGTGAAAATTCCCAGACCGCCCTGTTTAGCAATCTAGGTTACGGAAGACAAAAATATGAACGATGGTTGGCAAAAATTACTTAAATCTGCATACATTGCAGCTCAAAAAAGCACAAACATCTCTACTCAGAATGGAGCTCTTTTAGTTGATGATGATAAAAACATTATTCTTTCCGCAGTCAATAGTTTCCCGAATGGAGTAAAGGAAACCAAAAAAAGGCAAAATAGTAAATCTCTAAGATATAAATACAGTATCCACGCAGAAAGAAATGTAATATATTCTGCTGCAAAATTAGGAATAAAAACAGAGGGACTTACTATGATCTGTCCTTGGGCGACATGCAGTGAATGTGCTTGGGCTATAATCCAATCAGGAATTAAAAAATTGGTAATACATAAACAAGCATTAGACAAATCTGGACACTGGCAGGAAGATATAGAATTCGCTTTTGATATGCTTCACGAAGCAGGAGTAGAAATTATTCTCTTTGACGGTAAAATAGGGATAGGTAAAATTTTAAGGAGTGGAAAATATTGGGAGCCATAAATGATCTAGACCTGCCTGCTCAGCCAAGTTTATTAACAATGAAAGCGAAGAAAATTAGTATTGAAAATGCTAAATCTGAAAAACTTTTCTATTTTGTGGCAAATGTTGTTGTATGCAGAGATTCAGACAAAAGATGTCTTATTCTGAAAAGAGATAAAAGAGAAAAAGTCCATCCCGGTCTTTATGCTGTTCCTGGAGGCAAGCTTGAGTGGAAAGACCTTGATTTGAAGCACCCTACAAGAATGAACGGTGATGTAATTGATTTTGAAGATGCGGTGTCCGGGCTTTTGCAAAGGGAGGTAACAGAGGAGGCAGGGATAAAAATATATTCCGATTTAAAGTACCTGAACAACATGGCTTTTGTAAGGCCGGATGGAATTCCGGTTGTCATGATTAAATTTGCGGCAAAATACAAGAGCGGGAAGGTGATACCGGAAAAGGGTGGTTTTACCAATTTTGCTTGGGTTAACACGAAAGAAGTTGAGAAATATAAATGTATTAAGGGAATTAAAGAAGAGATAAGAAAAACTGTAGAATTATTCTCTGAGTAAAAGGTTCCAGACCAGCCTGCCTGTTAAAATATGACTATTCAATACTTTTCCAAAAACGGAATATTATTACCTTTATCTGATGCAACAATTCCTTTGGAAAACATCGCTTATCAGTATGGCTTTGGGGTATATGAAACCCTAAAGGTTCGGGGCGGGATACTTTATTTTGCGAAACAACATATTGAACGATTACTGCAATCGGCAAAGATTATTAGCCTTGAACATACATTTACGTCCTCAAAGATCAATTTATACATTCAAGAAGTTGTCCGGAAAAATAATGTTGAAAACTGCAATATAAAGATACTCTTAATTGGTGGGAAAGAAGCTCCCGACGCTCTCCTTTTTATTCTACCTCTTGCCCCTCTCTTTCCAGACAAAAAATTGTATTCCAGAGGTGCAACCGTCTCGACTGTTCAATATGAGCGCTTTTTACCAAACGCTAAAACACTGAATATGCTACGGAGTTATTTGTATTACACAAAAGCTAATAGTCTTGGGCATTATGATGTATTGTTTCTTGACGATAAAGGTAATGTTTTGGAAGGTTCCAGAACTAACTTTTTTACTATTAAAGACACAACTCTTACCACGCCCCCGAAGGAGAAAGTATTGGAAGGTGTAACAAGACAGACCGTGATTGTAACTGCTAAGAAAAGCGGATTTACTGTTAAAGAAAAAAACATTCCTTTTATCAATTTGAAAAATTTTGACGGCGCGTTTTTGACTTGCACGAGCGGAAAAATCATTCCATTAGTCCAAATTGATAAACTAAAGTTTCCTGAGATTCCGCCAAAATTAAAGGAGTTGATGCAAAAATATAACGAGTTTTTGAAAGTAAGTGGGGGTGTATTTACAGCCTAGTCTATTCAAGAATTTGCTCCTCCTTTTTCATTGATAAAAATTGAACCCAATCGTCAACAAATCCCAATATTAATTTAAATGGGGCCTCCAGTATGAAGTCAAACGCAAAGGCTAAAAAATTAAGTTTACTAAGTCCGACACTGAGTAAACTTCCGATTGTTAAAATAGGGAGCGAGATTGTATCCCAAAGTGAAGAACTCTCACGGCCCTGTTTTTTCCAAAAATAAACTTTGGCGATTTGGGAAATTCTATAAGCGAAGAATGCAATAATGGTCAGGAAAAATATAAAGATTAGTTTACTAAAGAATCTAAAGCCTATAAGACCGAGGACATAGAATATTAAAAGAAAAACCCCGGCAAAGAATATGGTATATAAAGTTGAGAATATATAATATGCTAAACTCGCCTTGTTTTCGGCACTTTCTGGGGTCAGCAAATCCTCTTCATTTTTCAGATCATCAAAATTTTCTACGATATACCAGGTTCTTGCTACCAATGCTTCCCTTTCCTTCGTTGTAGGAACACGTATTTGCATGGTTGTGATCCACATTAGAAGAGGTGGGAAAATAATATTGAGAATTAGAGGCAGCTTGTTTAGCTGCCCGTAAACAAATATTTCAAAAGGTACCTCAAGTCCAAACGCCAAAATCATCTTTGTCAAAAAGACATAAATAATACTTCTTACACCTGCAGTTGCAATTTTTCCTGACATTTGTTCCAATTGATTTTTAAGTACTTCCTCCGCTTTTTGAATAAATTTTTCTCCGCTCTGGATTGTACTTCTGAAGTCGCTCGGCGCGTAAAAATAGGTATCCCTTAAGAGCACTAAAGGCGGCATTTGGCGTCTAACAAATTTATTAATTCTTGGAAGAAGTTTGCTGTCTTTGGCCAGATTAAATAATTTCCAACCCTCCTCAAGTTTTTGCGGATCAATTATTTTACCCGCAAGGCTTATTATATGATAGGCAATTTGTTCATTGTCGCTGCCTGCATAAACTTTATCTACAGCAAAATAGGTAAGAAGATCCAGGTTTTCGTCGATGATTGTAATTTTTTGTTTGACTGCCTGAAATGCGAAAAAAGTAAATTGGTTGTAATCCCTGTTTAAATTAAAAAGCTCTTCGATTTCTGCGGATGCGATTTTAACAATCCATTCAGCCGGAATCACATGACCGTTATATGAAGTGTATTTTTCCAGGATTTTGGTTAGTTCCGGTTTTCTTGATGCTTTCAGTTCATCACCGGATAAATATCTTGCCCATTTGAGTTCCGTTAAAAGGTCGGAGGCTAGGGTTTCCGGATTTTTATCCAAAAACATCCGGCGCTTTAAAATTCTTTCGATTGCTGCCCTTCTGACCAGATTATCAGCCCTGTATTCTAGGGCATTTCTGGCTTTTTCATACACGCCCGCCAAAGTTTCTACAAAGCCGTGGGATGATTCCTCTGTATTTAAATGGTTGTGGACACCGAAAGATAGTCTTGCCAAAAGTGCTGCAATTGCTTTATTCATAATTTTCCGAATTATACTACGGGAAGACTTTGGGAAGGAAAAGTAAAACCCCGATTATGACAGATCCAATAGACGCAATAAGAACAGTGGCAGCGGCAACATCCTTAGCCAGCTTGGCCTTTTCCCTTATTTCCGGACTAACCAGATCTACCAAAGCTTCAATTGACGTATTTACAAGTTCTAGAATTAGAACGATGGTAATAATGATTACTAAATCCAGCCACTCCGCAAAGCCGAGCTTCAAAATGATTCCAAGGACAACTGCAAAGGCGCCAATCGTCAACTGAATCCTGAAATTCCTTCCCCTCAAAACAGCAGCTCTTAAACCCTCGAAGGCAAAGCCAAAACTTTTTAATAGGGAATGTCTGCTTTCCATGACACCCTATGATACCATTTATAGGTGGAAGATTTAATCATTGAGTTTTTTGCCAGTTTTTTCATTTATTTCCTATTTGCAGGCCTTCTCGTCCTTTGGTTTATTGACGGTAAAATTAAAAAAGAGCAGGTTATTCACGCACTTTTAGCATGTACAATTGCTTGGAGCATTGCATTTCTGATCAAACACTTTTTCCCGACCCTGCGCCCCTACATGATTAACGGCAGGGAAACGGACGTTTTTGCCAGGCCGGTGGATGGGGCTTTTCCTTCAGGTCACACCGTCTTGGCATTTGCTTTGGCTGTTACGGTTTTTCTGCATGACAGGAAAATCGGCTGGTGGTTTTTGGCTTCGGCGCTTCTTATTGGGATTGCCCGTGTTGTAGCTAATGTTCACTATCCTGTAGATATAATTGGAGGAGCTTTCCTGGGCACGATTGTAGCGGTGGTAGTTGAAAAATTACATTTTAACTTCAGGACTTGACAACTAGCACTTAATCATCTAGACTGCTAATCTAAGCTCGAATGTCAATAAATTTAAAAAGACAAGATACTACACGTAGAGTTCCAATAGTCCCAATTAGGGGTTCTGTAGTTTTTCCTCATTCTGATACTCTACTTTCTTTCGGGCGCGAAAAATCGGTTTCCGCAATTAACTCCGCTTTCCAGGAAGATAAGGTCGTTGCAATTTTTACTCAAAAAGATCCAAGAACTTCCGATCCGGGAGAGGAAGATCTTTATAAGACAGGAACGATAGCAACAATTACACAAATGATGTCTACAGAGGGTGAGGTACACGCTCTGATCCGTGGACAGGCTAGAATTACACTCCGCGAAATTATTGCTCAGGAACCTTTTTTAATAGGTAAGGTTACCGAAATTCCTGAGGAAATAGGAAGCTTGCCGGAGACTTCCGTAATGGCAAAAAAACTTCAAGAGATGTTTAAAAAGGCAATTAATCTAGGAAAACAGGCAGAAATAATGACGGTAATGAAATTAGTTTCGGGAGGGGTGGAACCGGTTGAACTCAGTGACCAAATTGCATCGGTTCTTGAGATAAAACCTGCGGAAAAACAAAAGATTTTAGAAGAATCAAATCTCAAGAAACGTTTGGAAAAAGTAATGGAACTTTTGGCCAAAGAGGTCAATGCACTTGAGATTGAGCGTACTATTTCTTCAAAAACCCAGAAACGCTTTGAAGACCAGATGAAAAAGGCCATGCTTAGGGAAAAGAAAAGAACAATAGAGAAAGAGCTTGGTGAAATGGATGAGGACGATAGTGAACTGACCAGCGAAGAGGTGAAGGAATACAAGCTTAAAATTAAGGAGGTGGGAATGCCACCCGATGTTCATGAAAAGGCAGAAAAGGAGTTAAAACGCCTTGCCGAAATGTCTCCCAATAACCCCGAGGGAGCGTATCTTAGGAATTACCTGGATTGGCTAACAGACATGCCTTGGAGCCGCGTTAGCCCAAACAATATTGCCATTAAGAAAGCCGCCAAGATTTTGGAAGACGAACATTATGGAATAGATAAAGCCAAAGAGAGAATTTTGGAATTTTTGGCGGTGATGAAAATCAAAAAAGCTGCAGATCCTGAGCACGCGAAGCAAGTCGAAGGACATCCCACAATTCTTTGTTTTATTGGCCCTCCTGGGGTTGGTAAAACCTCTATCGGCCGTTCAATTGCCAAAGCTCTAAACCGTAAGTTTGTAAGAGTTTCTCTCGGTGGTATTCGTGACGAGGCTGAAATCAGGGGACACAGGCGCACTTACGTTGGTGCCCTCCCCGGTCGTATTATCCAAGGAGTTAAAGACGCAGGCACAAAAAATCCTGTTTTTATGCTTGATGAAATTGATAAAATTGGAATTGATTTTAGGGGAGATCCTTCAAGCGCTCTTCTTGAGGCGCTCGATCCCGAACAAAACAAGGAGTTTTCCGATCACTATTTGGAAGTTCACTTTGACCTCTCCCAGGTTATGTTTATTTGTACAGGAAATGTGCTTGATACAATTCCTGCGCCTCTCAAGGATAGAATGGAAATAATTACCTTCCCGGGTTATACAGAAACCGAAAAGTTCAAAATTGCCAAAAAATTCCTCTGGCCAAAAACTCTTAAAGCTAATGGAATTGAGGGTAAAAAAGTTGATATAACGGAAGCGGGGCTTAAAGAAGTAATAAACAGTTACACAAGGGAAGCTGGGGTGCGGGGATTAGAAAGGAACCTGGCCGGCGTTTGCCGTAAAATTGCCAGATTGGTTGCCGAAAATAAGAAATATCCTAGGAAAATTGAAACGTCTGATGTCCGGAAATTTTTGGGGTCACAGAGATTTACCTCCCAAATTGCCGGTAAAAAAGATGAGGTCGGCCAAAGTACGGGTCTTTCTGTTACTACTATCGGAGGAGGGGAAATACTTTTCATTGAAGTTTCTTTAATGCCGGGGAAAGGTAAACTACTCTTAACCGGACAGCTTGGAGATGTTATGAAAGAAAGTGCCAAAGCGGCTTTTACTTGGACGCGTTCCCACTATCACGAATTGGGTTTGAAACGTGACTTTGCAGAAAATATTGACGTTCATATCCACGTTCCCGAGGGAGCAGTTCCAAAAGATGGACCTTCTGCAGGGGTTGCCATTACTACAGCTCTAGTTTCCGCCCTGACGGGAATTCCTGTTAGGCGTGAGGTAGGTATGACTGGCGAGGTTACGCTAAGAGGCCACGTTTTGGAAATTGGGGGGCTCAAGGAAAAATCAATTGCGGGTCATAGGGCCGGGCTTAAGGTCATTATTGCTCCCAAAGATAACAAAAAAGATCTCGATGATATTCCTGCTGAGGTCAGGCGCGACGTTAAATTTGTCTTTACGGAGGAAGTGGAGGAGGTACTTAAGGTGGCTTTGGTTTCCTGGCCGGTTAAAACCAAAAGTTTGGCCAAGTTTATGCCTATGTCTGAAGCTTTGATGGCAAATTAACTAGCCTCGGTTACGCTTACTGTCAAATTTGTTCCGTCGTAGTCAAATGCAAATATCACGGGTTTGTTTTTGTTATCAACAATATATAAATTTCCAAGCGGGCTCGGGCTCATGATAGCAACTCCATATTCTTTTGGAACATCATTGATTTTGGCAAAATTATGGTTGCTTGGGGCGTAAGCACTTAAGTCGGCGTCCTTGGCTGCCCAGTAAATTAGTGAGGCTAAATGACAAACCCCGTCTCCCACCAAAAGTCCATCGGATTTGTAGCCTTCACTCCACATAAAATGGGTATTCATAGTTTTAGTCACGTTAAGACTATATTCAGGCAAAGTTCCATCATGGAAGGCAAATTCCTGCCCGGGACTGAGTGTGAATTCATAATGGAAGGGCTTTTCTACTTCGTCCCAATTTATATCATTCTTACCCTTTACGGCTCCGCCTAAGTAATTTAAGGCTAGAAGGATATTATCTTTAAAAACCCCATTCACGAAGGCGTTATCGTACCTGTCAGTCATGGAAAGACTTTTTACTGCCAAAACCACGTGTGACGCAGCCTCAATCTGAGGCTTATATATAGCTAAATGGACCAACAGTAATATTTCGGGTAACATATCTAAAAAAAGGCCCTGAGACAAGCTCAGGGTGAGGCTGAAATATAACATACTACAGGGTATTTGTCAAGCCTGGGGAAAAGGTGTAGTCTAAATATATGGTTAGAAGAAAAGCGCAAAAAAGTAATTTCAATTTGTCCTTTTTCTTTCTTCTTCTTTTTTCTGTTTTGGCGCTTGGATTTTTGATTATCTTTTGGTCACTCACCCGGCCTTTTTGTGCAAGTTCCGGAGACTGCAAAGATAGCATGAAACTTAATGTTGAAAACGGAGTTTCAGGAGTTTTTAACGGCCAAAAAGTTGTTCCTCCTAAAGTTGATTTGGCTCAAAAGGAGCCTGTGGTAAAAGTTCTAGCTGAAGCTACGATGACAGGTGAAAAGCATATTTATATTGATTTAACCAATCAAACATTGACTGCCTATCAAGGGGATACTTTGTTCATGAAAACTTTGGTTTCGACGGGAAAATGGCACAAAACTCCAACGGGAGACTTTACAATCTGGGAGAAGTTGCGGGCTACAAAAATGTCGGGCGGGTCGGGTGCCGATTATTATTACCTTCCCAATGTTCCGTATGTAATGTTTTTTAATGGACCTAACGCTCCCGCCGGGTCAGGATTTAGCCTCCACGGTACTTACTGGCACAATAATTTTGGTCATCCTATGAGCCATGGATGTGTAAATATGAGGACAGTTGATGCTCAAAAACTCTATGACTGGGTTGGGGACAATAATCCGGGCACAAAAATAACCATATATGGGCAGGCACCAATCTAAAATTGTAATACTGGCTAGTCTGGCAATTTCGCTGGTTGCTGTGTTCTTTGTTTTCCGTTCCAAAACCCAACAATCAAACACCTTTTCTACTCCGCCTCCTGTTCCTGTTGTCCGGGCTGCTGAACCAACAATAGTTGGTTCGCCGGACGGAAAAATGAGCCTAACCATGAGGAAAGAAAAGGGAAATGGTACGGTTATATACACATTTCTAATAAAAGATGAGGGGAGTGGTGTTCAAAAAGAAATATTTACCAAAACGGAGGCGGCGGAGGTAACACTATCAATTCCGGATAACACTTTTTCCCCCAACAACAAGTATGTGTTTTTGAAGGAGACGGGGCCGAACGCAATCAGTTATTTTGTTTTAACCGATACTCAAACATTTGATGTTTCGAGCCTTTTTGCGGCTAAATATCAAAATTATGTAATTATGGCAGCAACCGGTTGGGCGGGGCCCACACTTCTCGTTATAAATACCGACAAGGTGGGTGGTGGAACTGGTCCTTCTTTTTGGTTTGACGTGGCTAGTCGCTCCTTTATCCAACTCTCTACAAGATTTAACTGAAGCTTGTGACCTCATTGGGACTCGAACCCAAGTTACCAGGATGAGAACCTGGTGTCCTAGACCGCTAGACGATAAGGCCGCGTGATGTATTTTACCACGAGGCCTTGGTGGATGCCGAGTGGCAAGCTCCACTTATCATATTCTGTCTGTTTCTTGATATAGATAGATCAATACTGAGCTAGATCGAAGTATTGACACCAGTATTTACAAGGTTTACAATCCTCAATGTTGCCTAAAAATATGTTGAAAAATTCTCTCCGTACTACTTATACAGTCCTTTTCATTAAGGGCCGTTAGTAGTGTTGGAGAAAGCAACAAAGTAAAAACCCTCCAACAAAAGGAGGGATTTTTAGTTTAACGGGAAAGGCATTATGAGAAATAGTATCAAATTAACAAAGACCGGTTTGGGAGAACTAAAGAAAGAATTGGCGGAGCTACTCGACGTTAAGCGTCCTAAACTTGTTGATAGACTAGCCAACGCTAGACAACAGGGTGATCTTTCGGAAAACAGTGATTATCAAAGTGCCAAAGAAGAGTTGGAATTTTTAGACGGCAGAATTGATGAGCTTACCGAGGTTGTTCAGACTGCGGTGGTCGCAGATGGTGTTAAAAATGGCGACGGAGTCGGGGTTGGCACAAAAGTTACCGTAAAAGTTAACGGTAAGGAAAATGTTTTTGATGTGGTTGGGGATTGGGAAGCTGATCCGGTCAACAAAAAGATTTCCGATAGTTCTCCCTTGGGACTTGCTTTGATTGGCAAAAAAGTTGGTGACAAAGCCGAAGTTGAAGCTCCGGCAGGAAAAGTTGTATACGAGATATTAGCGGTTGAATAATACTTCATTTGAAGCTAGAATAGCTTTAGAATGCATTGGGCGGATAAAATAGTGCGGGAAATTATTGCTTCAGGAAAATATAAACCCTATTGGGTTGATGACATGAAGACTCCGTCGGGTTTTGCTCACATTGGTTCAATGCTTGGTCCCATGATTCATTCATGTATTTTTAGAGCTTTGAAAGATGCTGGTCAGGAGGCAAAACTCTCCTATGTTTTTAATGATTTTGATCCTGCCGATGAATTTCCCGCAATCTTAAAAGAAACTTTGGAAGGTCATCAGGGCAAGGCTCTAAAGATGATTCCATCACCAAGTCCTGAATTTGAAAACCTGGCGGACTACCTGGCCGACGATCTCAAAAAATCACTTGAATATCTAGGATTTGAGGCAAGATATATTTCTTCTTGGGATCTTTACCACCAAGGTAAATTTGACGAAGTTATAAAGCTTGCACTGGACAATTCTGAAAAAATCCAAGATATTTATCGAAAAGTTTCCGGAAGCGCCAAGAAAGAAGCCGGTTGGCTTCCTTTCCAAGTAATTTGCGAAAAATGTGGCAAACTTGGAACTACAAAAGTTTTTGATTGGAATGGGAAAGAGGTTTCTTATAAATGTGAACCAAACCTGGTAATTTGGGCCAAAGGTTGTGGTCATGAAGGAAAAATATCCCCGTTTGGCGGAACCGGAAAGTTGCCTTGGAAAGTCGATTGGGCTGCGCACTGGAAAGTTATCGGCGTAACAGTTGAGGGAGCAGGTAAAGATCACGCTTCAGCCGGGGGAAGTTATGATATTGCCATGACGATATGTAAGGAGGTTTTTAATTATCCAATGCCTTACAAATTTCCGTACGAATTTATTTTAATAGGCGGCAAGAAAATGTCTTCTTCAAAAGGACTTGGTCTAAAAGCTCATGATTTGGTAAAAATTCTGCCGGCGGAAGTCGCGAGATTTTTATTTGTTAATGCCGATATTAAATCCCAGAGCAATTTTAATCCCGATGGAACAATGGCAATTCCTGATCTTTTTGACGCCTACGACAAGGCTCAAGAAACAAAGTCCCGTTCTTACGTTTTGTCGCAAATTAAAGAAGCTCCCGAAAAAGAAAAGAATTCCACAATGCCTCGTTTTAGAGATATCGCCAATTATTTGTCTCAGGGTTTAACTGAAGGAGAGATTGCTGAAAAAACGGGTGGAACATCGGATATCTTGGAAGAAAGAATTAAATATGTGAAAGTTTGGTTGGAGAACTATGCTCCGAGCGAATTTAGATTTGAAATGACAAAGAGCGTTCCGGAATCTGCTAAGAAATTATCAGCCGAGCAAAAAAAATACTTAGGCAAAATAATTCCTCTTATTGATCAGGCGAAAGATGGCGCAGGTCTCCAGATTTCCTTATACGAACTTTCAAAATCTTTGGGAGTTCCTGCAAAAGATGCGTTTGGTGCAATTTATATTTCTCTTATTGGAAAAACACATGGTCCTAGGGCTGGGGTTTTGATTTTGAACTTAGGAACTGATAAAGTTACCAAAAGATTAAAGGAGGTGAGTAGTGAATGAAAAATGAAGAAATGATGTGGAAATTTAAAAAGATGATGAAGATGCAGCAAATCTACGTTTTAGAATCAATGGCAGTATCGCTTTTTGCGATGGTTTTGATTTTCGGACTTGGATTTATTTTCCCGACAATTAATCCTTATGTTGTTATTAAATGGATTGTTTACGTAACAGGGGTTTATTTTGTCTGGGCAGTTGTTGGAAACTGGGTAAGAAGGATTATCGTTTGGAGAATGGTGAAGAAGGGGAGTAAAAAATGATTTCCCGAGGAGAAGCCTTAGAGCTTTTGCATTCAAATGTGCAAAATGCAAACTTGCGTAAACATTGTTACGCAGTTGAAGCGGCGATGAAAGCTTTAGCACGGCATTTTAAGGAAGACGAAGAACTTTGGGGTTTGATTGGTCTTGTACATGATATTGACTACGAAAAGTATCCGGATACACATCCCCTTGAAGGTCTAAAGATTTTGGAGAAAGAAAACTATCCAAAAGAGGTTATTGATGCTGTTGCGGCTCATGGTTGGGGTTATAGGGAAGGCTTACCCAAACCTGAAAATAATTTGCAGTGGTCGCTTTACTGTTGCGATGAACTTACTGGATTGATTGTTGCTTGTGCGCTGGTTCGGCCAGATAAAAAACTTGATTCGGTTGATGTTGCTGCGGTGGAAAGAAAATGGAAGCAAAAATCATTTGCTGCGGGAGTTGATAGAGCTCAAATTGAAAATTGCGAGAAGGAACTTGGAATTCCTCTTCCTAAATTTATAGAAATAACATTAAAAGCTATGCAAGGAATCCACGCCGAATTAGGTCTATAAATTTCTTAATTAGCCTCATTTTGATCCAGGATCGTTTTGACCTTTCCAAAAACTCAGACTGAGTGAGATATTTTTCTGAGCTCATCTCTAAGAGATCTTAAAGATTTTGCGTTTTCTTCTCTTAGTTCTGGAGTGATAAGATTTGGTTTTGCTCTAATTTTACAATTGTATTCTTCTGTCGGTAAGGGAAATTGGTCAAAAAGGTCAAAAGTAACCACTCTAACTTTGGAGATTGGATTAAATTTACACTGGATTCCACTTTTATAACAAAATTTACATTCATCTGGGGCTAACAAGTCTAAAATTGTAGATATCAATTTTTCCCGATTCATCTCTTAATATTTTTATTAACATCTATAAAAAATCATTACAATAAGATCTTTGTGAATTAGGAAAAAAATTAAAGTATAATAAGCTTAGAATGCTTGATATTAATTTTATCCGTGAAAATAAAGATTTGGTTAAAAAAGGTATTAATGATAAGGGATTTGAATCAAATTTGGTTGACAGAGTATTAGATCTTGATGAAAAACGCAGAAAATTAATTCTTGAAATAGAGCAACTTCGTGCCAAGCGCAATAAAATTGCCGAAGGAAAGAAACCCTCGGACGCTGGCAAGAAGGTTAAGGAAGAACTCAAAGACAGAGAACCTGATCTTGAAAAGATTGAAAAAGAATATAGAGAGATTCTTTTTCAGATTCCTAATCTGCCCTCCAGAAAAGTCCCGGTTGGAAAAGGTGAAAGTGAAAATAAAGAAGTACGTAAGTGGGGAGAGCCAACTAAATTTGATTTTAAACCTAAAGACCATATGGAACTTGGAAAATCACTTGGCATTCTGGATTTTGAAACAGGAGCAAAGGTAACTGGCTCCCAATTTTATTTTCTTTATGGAGACGGGGCTCTTCTTGAGCTGGCGTTAACTCATTATGCTTTTGAAAAATTATTAAAAGAGGGATTTTTACCTGTAATTACTCCTGATTTGGCAAAGAGCCGATATTATTTGGGAACGGGATATAGCCCTAAAGGCGATGAAGCCCAAACCTATGTTGTTGAAGGTGAAGACCTTGGTTTAATTGCAACCGCCGAAGTTACCTTGGCGGGGAGCCATGCCGACCAGGTGATTCCGGGGGATAAGCTTCCACTTAAATATGTTGGATATTCCCATTGTTTTAGAAAAGAAGCCGGGGCTTATGGAAAATATTCAAAAGGGCTTTACCGCGTCCATGAATTTTCAAAGTGTGAGATGTTTATTTACTGCAAACCCGAGGATTCGGAGGCGATGCATGAATATATTCTTAAAATGGGGGAGGAAATTTGTAAAGAACTTGAGCTCCCTTATCGGATCTTAGAAATGTGTACGGGAGACCTTGGGGCAATGGCAGCCAGAAAGTTTGATATCGAAGTTTGGATGCCGGGAAGGGGAGACTACGGAGAAATTACTTCGGCTTCAAATTGTACCGATTACCAAGCAAGAAATTTAAACATTAAATTTAGAAATGATAAAGGGGAAAATGAGTACGTACATATGCTAAACGGTACGGCAATTGCTATGTCGCGCATGCCCATTGCTATTTTGGAAAACTTTCAACAAAAAGACGGCTCGGTGCTTATTCCTAAAGTTCTTCAAAAGTGGATGGGGAAGGAAAAGATTGAATTAAAAAATGGCTGAAGATAATTTATTACATGAAATTGCGATAACTGCCATTATTGTTAAGGGCGGAAAATACCTCATTACAAAAAGATCTTTGACTAAGAAAAGATTTCCGGGAAAGTGGACTGTACCTGGAGGTAAGCTGGAAACAAAAGATTATGTTGATCTTCCCAAAGACACTAAATATTATTGGTATAACGTTCTTGAAAAAGTTTTGAGGCGTGAAGTAAAAGAAGAAGTCGGAATTGAAATTAAAAACATTGAATATGTAACAAGCCTTGCTACGATTCATGCTGATGGAAATCCTTCGCTTGTGATTTCGTGTATTGCTGATTATGTTAAAGGAAAAATAAAACTTCAAAAAGAAGAAACGGATGAATTTGCTTGGGTTTCTCTTAAAGAGGCTAAAAAATACGATTTAATAGATGGAATCTATGACGAACTTTGTATGGCTGAGCAGAAAAGAAAAGGGAAAAAGGTTGAGTGGAAAAGATTTTAAGCAATTTCTATAACTTCATGTTCCAGTATTTCTTGGTTTTCATTATAAAGAAAATTTCCTTCTACAATTTTGCCACCCAGCACCTTTGGTAGCCAGAAAAAATCACTCTCCCACATTTGTCCGTAAGGAATTTTATTTATATCAAACCATTTTGGAGTAACCATCTCGTCTGTTTCAGCAGGTGTTCCGTCCCAGTCGTGGGTTGTAAAGACAACCACTTGTTGATTCCATTCACTTTTATCTAGGAAGTAGAAATTGAGAATTGCAACTTTTTTAATATTTCTTGGCGTTACTTCTGTTTCTTCCAATGTTTCCCGTCTCGCCGCTACCTCAATGCTTGAATCTTCAGGCTTTAATCCACCTCCCGGTCCATTCCATCTATTTGCTCCAAACACATTTTTATCTCTTTTCATTACTAAAAGAACTTGGTTGCCTTTAATTAGGAAACAAAGTGTTCTTTGAGGAAGAGCTTCACCGGAAAATCTTTCCTTAATTTCTGCCAGAGTCTGACGTTCTCCCATTTGTTTTGTAATACCTTTTACCACTTAATTTTTCAGGAAGCAAGGAATCTTTTGTATATTTCTCGTACCCTTCTCCATAACCAACATCTTTCATTAGTTTTGTAACAGGATTTCTGATTTTTAAGGGAACAGGTAAGTTGCCAAATCTATTAACGTCTGCCAAAGCTTCCATGTAGGCATTGTATGCCGAGCGGTCTTTTTTGGCAGTTGCAAGATAAAACACACCCGCTGCTAAGTTCTCCTGGCATTCGGGGTAGCCGATTGTATTGCAAGCCTGAAAAACCGCATTGGCAACAACAAGTGCCGTGGGGGAAGCAACGTCCTCTGAAGCGAACACAACCATTCTACGGGCAATATAGAGGGGGTCTTGACCCGCAGCGACCATTCTTGCCAGGTAATAAAGAGCAGAGTCTACATTGCTTGCGCGCATTGACTTAATAAATGCCGAAATCACGTTGTAAAAGTCTTCTCCGCGCTTATCAAAAGTGTATTGACGGCGCTGCAGCGCGGTTTCGAGGTCCGGAATTTTTATTGTTGGAGTTGTGACTAAACTGGCGGCAATTTCCATAACATTTAACATAACACGGGCATCGCCGTCACTTGCTTCCAGCAAGAATTTTTCTGCTTCTTTATTTAATTTTTTCTTTAAATGTTTTAAAGCCCTCCCCAGAATTTTCAGCAAATTCTTTTCCGACAGCTGGCTCAGAATTAGAACCCGGCACCTGGAAAGAAGCGGACTGATTACCTCAAACGAAGGGTTTTCGGTTGTAGCGCCGATTAAAACTATATCGCCGTGTTCAACATGTGGCAGAAGTTTGTCCTGCTGGGCCTTATTGAATCTGTGAATTTCATCCAAAAAAATAATTGGGGCATTTGTTAATTTCAATTGTTTTTTGTCCTGAATTAAAGCTTCAATATCTTTTACCTTAGTATTAACAGCGGAAAATTCATGAAATTCTCTTTTTAAAGTATTAGCAATAATCCTCGCGAGTGTGGTTTTTCCGGTTCCGGGAGGTCCCCAGAAAATCAGGGATGGAAAAAAATCTTTTGTCTCGAGAAGTTTTTTAACAATTCCGTCTTTTCCAACCAAATTTTCCTGCCCGACAAAATCTTTTAAAGTTTTTGGCCTTAGAAGCTCTGGTAGAGGTATGCTTGTCATATGAATTGTATATCACCAAATAAAAACCGAAACAAGTATAATTAGGTAAATGTTTGGAACAAAGATTTTAGAAGAAAGAAAATCAAAATTTAACGGTAATCTTCGCGTGGTTAGATCTTTTGCATTGGGGACCTACATCCAGGCTGATGGACTGACACAATCCGGTGGAATTGTTGAGTCGATATGGAAAGACACTCTTCATAGAGTTCGGAATTTGAACCACAAGATTCGAAACGTTCTGATATTGGGATTGGGAGGCGGAACGGTTGCAAACTTGATCCGTAAAAAATGGCCAGAGGCAAAAATCACGGGAGTGGATATTGATCCAATAATAGTTGAACTTGGCGAAAAGTATTTAGGTTTAGATCGAGACGGAATAGAAATGAAAATCGGGGATGCACCTCAAATAATTAAACAATTTAAAAATAAAAGATTTGATTTAATTATTGTCGATTTGTATAACGGCGATAAATTTCCGGCGAAGTTTGAATCATCTAATTTTCTTAGCTTCGCAAGGGGAGGCCTTGCAAATGGGGGGATTGTAATTTTTAATAGGCTTTTTTATAAAGAAAAGAAAGCTGAAGCGTTAGAGTTTGGCAAAAAACTTCAGCAGTCTTTTAGTAAAGTGGAATATTTTTATCCACACGTAAATATAATGTTTATTTGTGGGGATTGAAATAAATTATCTGTGGTTTATACTCGAGGTTATGAGGAGTTCGGATGGGGACGTTATTGGACGTGTTGGTTCTAATTCTGTGGTGCCAGTTACGGTTGGTCAGATTGAACAGATAAAGGGATTGATAGGGAAGGCGCTTCTAGTTGATAGTCAAACTGTGGAATTGGCAGGGAGGGTATTGGAATTAGAAGCCTGTGGTTTAGTTGACTTGTCCCAATCTCAAGGCGGAACAGTTGAAAGGGGCTAATTTTCTCCGTCCGCTTCGTAAAATAGATGTTCTCTGGTAAAATTAGATGTCAATTACTAATTATGTTGAATATATTTTCCAGAATTCTTGATCTTAATGCGCGGGAGCTTAGCAGGCTTGAAAAGGTTGTTGATAAGATTAATTCCTTTGAGGGAAAGACTAAAAAACTAAAAGATTCCGACTTCAGGGAAAAAACTGAGGAATTTAAAAAACGTCTGGAAAAAGGCGAAACTTTGGAGGATTTGCTTCCCGAAGCATACGCACTAGTCCGCGAAGCAAGCGACAGAATCTTAGGTAAACGTCATTATGATGTCCAAATGATGGCGGGAACGGCCCTTTTTGAAGGTAAGGTGGCGGAACAAAAGACGGGAGAAGGAAAAACCCTTTCTGCGGTTCCTGCACTTTATTTACGCGCTCTTACAGAACGCGGAGTCCATCTTGTAACAGTTAATGATTATCTTGCACGCCGTGATGCCGGTTGGAATGGACCGGTCTTTCATCTTTTGGGACTTTCTACAGGGTCAATAATCCAAGAAACTAAGTCTTTTGTGTATGACCCGGAATTTTATGATTCGAGTCATGGAGATGAAAGATTGGCGCACTTAAAACCAAGCGATAGGAAATTAGCCTATGCTTGCGACATTCTTTACGGAACAAACAATGAATTTGGTTTTGATTATCTGCGCGACAACATGGTCTCGAGCCTCTCCGAAATGGTTCAGCGGGGACATTATTTTGCAATTGTAGATGAGGTCGATTCAATTTTGATTGACGAGGCGCGTACCCCACTTATTATTTCTGCTCCCGATACGGAACCGACCCAAAAATATTACAAGTTTGCGTCACTGGTTGAAAAATTGAATCCCGACACAGATTTCAAAATTGATGAAAAAGCCAAGAGCGCAACCTTAACGGAGACAGGAATTACTCGAGTAGAAAAGATACTCGGAGTGGATAACCTATATGAGAAAGATTTTGACTCAATTCATCATATAGAAAATGCGCTTCGTGCTAAAACTTTATATCTTCGTGATAAAGATTATGTTGTTAAAGATAATCAGGTAACAATTGTCGATGAATTTACGGGACGGCTTATGGTTGGCAGACGCTGGAGTGACGGACTTCATCAGGCGGTTGAGGCAAAAGAGGGAGTAACAATTCAGCAAGAGAGTAAAACCTTAGCAACAATTTCTTTCCAGAATTACTTCAGGATGTACGAGCACTTAAGTGGTATGACGGGTACTGCTGCGACCGAGGCGGAGGAGTTTAGGAAAATTTACAAACTGGATGTTGTGGTTATTCCCACACATCGAGATATGATTCGCAAGGATTTGCCGGATATGATTTATAAAACTTTGCGCGGAAAATACGGCGCAATTGTAGAAGAGATTGGGAATCTTCATAGGAAGGGACAGCCGGTTTTGGTAGGTACTACTTCAATTGAGAAAAATGAAATAATTTCGGAATATCTTAAGCGTAAGAAAATTCCTCATAATATCTTGAATGCGAAGAATCATGAAAGAGAAGCTGAAATTATTGCCGAAGCTGGTAAGCCCGGTGCAGTAACCGTTGCTACCAATATGGCGGGCCGGGGAGTAGATATAGTGCTTGGAGGGGAGGCACCAAATTTTGTTCCGGGAATGCCGACAGATAAATTCCAAAAGGAAAATAGGAAATGGGAAGAGGAGCATGAAAAAGTTGTCAAAGCCGGTGGGCTTCATGTAATTGGAACCGAACGCCACGAAGCACGCCGTGTTGATAACCAGCTTAGGGGTCGAAGTGGGCGTCAAGGAGACCCTGGTTCCTCGAGATTTTATCTTTCATTGGAAGATGACCTGATGAGAATTTTCGGCGGGGAACAAATCAGTGGAATAATGGATAGACTTAATCTCCCCGAGGATCAACCGATTGAAAATGGACTCATAAGCCGTGCAATTGAACAATCTCAAGTAAAGGTTGAAGGTTTTCATTTTGATATAAGGAAACGTCTTGTGGAATTTGATGACGTCGCCAATCAACAAAGAGAGATTATCTATAAACTGCGCCGCAGAATTCTTGATTCGGATAATGTTAAAGAAGAAGTCTTGGAAAAGCTTAGACACCAAATCGAAAAATCGGTGATGCTGGATACAGATTTGGCGGTTGCCTTGGCAGAAATAGTTCCGTTCGATGATACATCCCTTAAGAGAATTAAAACCGAAATAGATAAAGCAGGCAATAAGCAGGAGTTTCTGGAAAGAATTCTAGCTGATATTTATGAAAAAAGAGAAAGAGATGTTGGGGAGAAAGTCATGCGTGAAATTGAGAAATATGCATATCTCGGTTCCATTGATCATCTCTGGATGGACCATATTGATCGCATTGATGATCTTAGGGAAGGGGTAACACTTAGAGCTTATGGACAGCGCGACCCCTTAGTTGAGTTTAAAAATGAAGCTTACAATATGTTTGAAGTGTTGGTGGATAAAGTTGACGAGGAGCTCTCTCACAGAATTTTTAGAATTGGTGTTGCCATGCCTCAACCGGAAGTGCCGGCGGGTGCAATGAAAGAAAATTTGGATACTTCAGATAAAACTGGTGTGGTTGACCCAAAGCTTAAAAAAATAGGTAGAAACGATCCATGCTGGTGCGGCAGCGGAAAAAAGTGGAAACACTGCCACTATCCACAATTACCAAATTAATCTGATATAATTCTCAAAATGAAAAATAAATATTTACTGGTTACGATTTTTCTCGTTGCCTTAGTTATGGTTGGAGGGTATTTTGTTTACAAAATTCCTTCAACTTCTGATAATATAGACACTGCAAGTGTTTTGGCAGACACAAATATGAATGACAAAGTAGAAATTTTGGATGAGGTGGTTGGAACTGGTGCGGAAGCAGTTGCCGGCAAGAGCGTTACGGTAAATTATGTCGGTACCCTAACTGATGGAACAAAGTTTGACAGTTCATACGATCGTAATGAACCTTTTACATTTAATCTTGGCGCGGGTGAAGTTATTCAAGGATGGGATCAGGGAGTAGTCGGAATGAAAGTCGGTGGCAAAAGAAAATTAACAATTCCTCCTTCTCTTGGTTACGGATCGGCCGACATGGGGGTAATTCCTCCGGATTCTACATTGATTTTTGAAGTTGAACTTCTCAAAGTTGAGTAATTAGGTGATTAATAAATTTTTCAAATATAAAAATGGCAAGCTGTCACTTCCCGTATTTTTTCCTGACGCGACTCGCGCAGTAGTTCGTTCCCTCGACACGGCCGATTTGGAAAGTACAAAAACTCCCGGAATTCTAGTTAATACGTTTCACCTTTGGCAGGAATTGGGGACCGATGTATTAAAAAAGTTCGGCGGGATAAGAGAGTTTATGAACTATCACGGAGCGGTAATTTCCGACTCCGGGGGGTTTCAGGTCATGTCTGTAATTAAGTCTGGGCAGATTAGAGGCAAAATAACTGATGAAGGTGCCATTTATTATCCGTTGAAAAATAAAAAGAAAATTCTGACTCCGGAAGATTCAATTAAATTTCAAATGACTCTCGATCCCGACATGATTATAGTTTTAGATGATTTTACAGATCCAAAAGTTGGTTACAATGATGCAAAAATTTCGGTTGAACGGACAATCTATTGGGCGAAAAGATCAAAGGCGGAATTTGAAAAGATTTGCAAAAAGGAAAATTTAATCCAAAAGCCTTATCTTCTGGGTGTTGTTCAAGGAGGAAAATTCCAGGACTTGAGAGAGTATTGTACAAAGGAACTTGTAAAAATTGGTTTTGACGGTTTGGGTTATGGTGGTTGGCCAATAGACGAAAAGGGGGATCTTGACTATCAATCGTTCAAAACAATAGCAAACAATACACCATCGGACTATTTCTTGTACGGGCTTGGTATTGGAAAACCCCAGGATATAGTTTTGGTAAGTAAATTGGGTTTTAATATTTTTGATTGTGTTTTGCCTACCCGCGATGCCCGGCACGAAAGGTTATATGTATACAATTTTGATTCAATTGAAGATATAAATTTGAATGTACAAAATTTCTATTCATTCTATATCCCGGGTAAGGGAAAATATTATAAAGATAATTCCCCCGTAAGCACCGCCTGTGACTGCTTGCTTTGTAAAAGATACTCAAAAGCATACTTGGCCCACCTATTCAAAATTAGGGATTTTACAGCCGGCAGACTTTCCACAATTCATAATCTGCGCTTTTACTCCATTCTTATGGAGAAGATTAGATGCACCCTTGACAAGAAGTGAAATCTGCGTTTATACTTGCGCACTAGTATGAATGAGGACCAAAATCAACCCGTAGGGGAAGAAAAAGTTGAAGAAGAACAACGGGTGCAGCCAACCCCGGTTCATGAGCAAGAATCTCCGAGTAATGTTTCTTTTCCAACAGTTGGCGAAGAAAATAAATCAGGCGGGGCAAAAACTCTTTTAATTGTTGGAATATTAGTGCTCGTTGCAATTTTAGGTTTTGTTATTTACAAAAGCGCAAGTAAAAAATCAACTGATACATCAACGGAGGCTTCCCCATTTGATAATTTAACCACCCCTTCTTCGGATCAGACAGCTGCACCGGTGTCGTCTCCGGCGGCAAGTGTGGATAAAACAAAAATTCAAGTTCAAGTTCAGAATGGAACCGGTATTGCAGGTGAGGCAGCCTATCTCCAGACCCAGCTTGGCAAACTGGGATACACAAATATAAAGATTGCCAATAGTAGTTCGACTGTTACGGCAACCACAGTTACATTTTCCAGCACTCTCGGTAGTGGAGTGGTTAGTGAAATTACTCAAGAATTAAATTCAATTTACCAAACAGTTACGACTAGTACGGCAACATCGCCAACTTTTGATGTAGTGATTATAGCCGGGCTTAAGAAGGGTGCAACGCCAAAACCAGTTGCTACTCCTACAGCTGCGCCGACCAGTACTCCTTCAGCTTCTCCTTCACCAATTCCTTAAAACAAGAAATCTTGTGCTAGAATAGGTGTATGTTTCAGTCTGTCCAATTTTTGTTTAATACCTTCGATTTAAATCTGGGAAAATATTCTATTCCTGTTCCGTACTGGCAAGCGGTGGCGATAATCTTTTTGCTTTTTCTTCTTGTTTTAACAATGGCCGGTTTCCGCAAACATTATGTAGACTGGTCCCTTAAAGGCGGAATAGTCGGAATATTCTTTGGGTTTCTTCTGGCACTGATTTTGGAAGGTTTTCTTTTGATAGGTGGCAAGACTGCTCTAACCGAGGTTTTGGGATGGAAAAATCCTCCCGCTCCGCTTGCTCAAGTTCTGGATGCTGGAAGATCCAAGTTAATTAATGTTCTTGGTGTTCAAACTCAGATACCGGTGAGTTTTGCGAAGGAAAACATTACGGTTCAAAAGGCTGTAGAAACTTTGCAGGGTTTGGCTCCAAATGATCTAAAGCAGGTTAAAAATATTCTTTGTGCTCCTTAGTTTGATATACTTCAGGTATGCAAGAATTAATTGATAGGCTCACAAAGCTTAAGTTAGCCATTGATTTAGCCGGCAAGAAAAAGAGGATTGAAGCTCTTGAATTTGAATCCGGGAATGCGGATCTTTGGAGTGACCCCGGACGTGCTAGAGGTGTCATGCAGGAACTTAGTGATCTGAAAAAGGAGATGGCTGAAATTGAAGAGCTTTCGGAAACTTTAGAAATCTTAGCCGAAGTTCCCGATGAAGTTGAAGCAAGGAAAGCCGAAAAAGCCTTGAAAAGGTTGGAAATGATTACATACTTTTCCGGTAAATATGACAGTAAAAATGCTATTGTCTCCATTCATGCCGGACAAGGTGGAACGGAGGCTATGGATTGGGTATCTATGCTTCTTAGGATGTATATGCGTTTTTGTGAGAGGCGCGGCTGGATTACGGAAACTTTTGAGTATACTGCCGGCGAGGAAGCGGGTATAAAAACTGTTACATTTAGTGTTTCCGGACGTTATGCCTATGGCTATCTTAAGGGTGAGGCGGGAACTCACCGCCTGGTCCGTCAATCTCCGTTTAATGCCGACAAACTCCGCCAGACTTCATTTGCCTTGGTTGAGGTAATGCCGGAACTTGAAGAAACAGATGTAAATGATATTGATATTAAAGATGTCGACCTGGATTGGCAGTTTATTCATGCAGGAGGGCACGGAGGACAGAATGTAAACAAAGTGGCTACGGCTGTACGCTTGACGCATATACCTACTGGTATAGTAATTACTGCTTCAACTGAACGCTTTCAGGAACAAAATAGAAAAATAGCCTTAAGTTTACTCAGGGGAAAGCTTTGGCTTATTGAACAAGAAAGAGCAAAGGGAGTTAAGAAAGATATAAAAGGAGATTACCGGCCAGCTTCTTGGGGCAATCAAATCCGTTCTTACGTTCTTCATCCTTATAAAATGGTGAAAGATTTGCGCACCAATATCGAAACCGGCAACACCGATGCGGTTCTTGACGGCGAAATAGATGAATTCATTGATGCAGAATTAAAAATATAGTATATTGAGGTATGGAAACTCCCAATGTTCAACAGGTGCAGCCTTTGGTAAGAAGTTTGAACAAAAATAAAATTTGGCCGTATGTTGTCGGGGCTTTTGCTGTAGTTATTCTTGGAGTCGGTCTTGCATGGCTAATTTCTTCGAAAATAATAAATAAAGGTAATATTGGAACCGCCCCCGGGGTAAAAGTTACATCAACTGAAGCCGGGATGCTTGACCCGAATACAAAATATGATAATGCAACCGGAGACCTTAAAGAGGGAGGAATTGCGGGCCAGGGTACTCATCATCTTGAGCGCGAGGGAGGACTTAGTCACTATGTATATTTAACTTCAAGTGTCATTGATCTCGGGAGTTTTGTCGGTAAAAAAGTTCAAGTTTGGGGACAAACTCTAGCTTCCAAAAAAGCCCCGTGGCTTATGGATGTGGCCAAGATTCAAGTAGTTCAGTGAAATTCCTTCACGGCTGGTAATTCTCCTTTTCATCTGGTAGTCTTAATTGACTCTAATGTCTCAAGAAAAGAAAAGCATAATCGAGTTTGATAAGGTTACAAAAAAATTTGGCAACGTTACCGCCCTGGATAACGTTTCTTTTAAAGTTGACCCCGGAGAATTTATTTTTATTACAGGCCCATCCGGTGCGGGTAAAACTACAATTCTTAAACTAATCTTAGGAGAAATCTCCCCGGATAGCGGGAATGTGATTGTTGATGGAATGGATGTTAAAAATCTTAAGGAGAAAGATTTGCCGTGTTTTCGGCAAAAAATAGGTATAGTTTTTCAGGATTTTAAAGTTTTGTCGGAGCGTACCGTTGCCGAAAACGTGGAAGTGGCATTGGCTGTGATAGGAGTCCCGGAAGCTGAGTGGGGAGAAAGAGCCAAACATGTTCTTAAACTTGCAGGACTTTCCCGACAGGCGGAACTGTTTCCCTCACAACTTTCAGGAGGCGAGCTTCAGAGAGTGTCCCTCGCACGTGCACTGAGTGTTAATCCAAAATTCCTTTTAGCGGATGAACCAACGGGAAATTTGGATTGGGATACATCCGACTTAATAATGCAACTTTTTGAAAAAATAAATAAAGAGGGTAAAACGGTTATTATGGCAACCCACAACCTTGAGATTGTAAAAAAATATAAAAAACGTGAGGTTCATATAGTGGGTGGTACAATTAAGTAATGTTTAAAAATCATTTTAAAACTGCGCTTGGCTACATAAGACGGTCTCCGTTTCAAGCAACTGCAGCTATTTTTGTTTTAAGTCTTACTTTTTTTGTCGCGACTTTTGTTTCAGTTCTTGTTTACTCCTCGTCCCAGCTCATAAATTATTTTGAAACACGCCCTCAGGTTATTGCATTTCTTAAAGACAATGTTTCGGATACTCAGGTAGCTGATTTGCAGCATAGACTTGCAGCCAACACAAAAATTAAAGATGTTAAATATGTGAGTAAAGAAGAGGCTCTTTCCATCTACAAAAAAGCTACAAGTGACAATCCTCTTTTGGGGCAGCTTGTTAGTCCGTCAATTTTTCCTGCCTCGCTTGAGTTTTCTGTAACCGATCTGTCTTTTGCGCAGGATATTATTAATCAAACTAAAAGTGAAAGCATAGTTGATTCGGTTGGATTTACGGCCGCGGTTGGAGGAGAAGCGAGCTTGAATGATGTTGTTTCGCGGCTTAGGACTATAACAACCTACGTTCGTGTTGGCGGGGGAGTGTTTACGGGGGTGTTGGCACTTACCTCGTTTGTTGTTCTTCTAATAATAATAACAATGCGGATGTCCACGCGCAGGGAAGAAATAGAAATTTTAGATTTGATTGGCGCAACAAAATCTTTTATTAGAAGTCCGATAGTTTTGGAGGCAATTATTTATTCTGTTATTGGGGTTTTTGTCGGCTGGATTTTAAGTTTTATTATGGTTTTATATTCGGCTCCGACCCTGGTTTCCTATTTTGGAGAGATTCCAATTCTTCCAAGAGATACTTTGGGAATTTTGATTATCTTTGGAATAATTTTAGGAATAGAGCTTTTGGGTGGAATAGTATTAGCGGTTTCCGGCAGTTTACTTGCCATTTCGAGAGTCAGAAAATCACGATGAAAGTTTATGGAAAAAAAAGATTATTCCTCGCTACAATTCTCCTAGTATTTATATTTCTGGGAACAAGGTCAGTTCTTCTTGCGCAAGAGTCTTGTGACAGCACCTGTGATTCCGGCAATCAGGATTGTCTGACTAAACTTACAAATCTTTGTCAAAGTAAAGTAGCGCAATTACAAGGTCAAGCAAATACTTTAGCTAATCAAATTGCTCAATTTAATGCACAAATCAGACTTGCCATATTAAAAATTAATCAGACGCAAGCCCAAATAGAACTTCTTGGTGGCAGAATTGATCAACTGGAGGTTTCATTAAATGATTTAACAAAAGCATTTTCTTCCCGGGCGGTAGAAACTTATAAACTTTCAAAATTCGAAAACAATTTCTTTTTTATTCTTAGTGCGACCGATATTAATGATGCTACACAAAGATTTCATTATTTAAAAAAAATAGAAGAAGAAGATAGGGGTTTACTTAAAAAATTAACGGAAGCTCAAACAACTTATCAAGGGGAAAAGCAGGATCAGGAAACTCTTCAAAAACAGCTTACTGCCCAACAAGCTAATCTAAATTCGCAAAAAGCAGCCAAAAATAATTTATTAGTGGCAACCAAGGACAGCGAGGTAAGATACCAAAACTTATTGGCTCAAGCTAATGCACAGTTGGCAAAGTTCAAAAACTTCGCAAATACACGTGGAGGTTCATCAATTCTTGAAAATCAAACAAAATGTAACGAGGGATGGTCTGGTTGTTATTACAATCAAAGAGACTCACAGTGGGGAAACATGTTTTTAGGAGGAACAAGTTATTTGATGAAAGATTCTGGATGTTTTGTAACTTCGGTTGCAATGTTGGCTAGTCATAATGGGAAGAATATAAAGCCAAACGACATAGCGTCTTTACCAGCAATATTCACCAGCCAAGGTGAACTAAAATGGGAGTCATTTAGTGTAAATGGGACGACAATATCAATTAGTTCCGACAGCAAAAGTAATCTTGATGGTTACTTATCTTCTGGTAAACCAGTTATTGCTGAACTTTCATTTTCTTACGGTGATCATTTTATTGTAATTCTTCGCAAAGATGGAGATAACTATATAATGAATGACCCATTCTTGGAAAACGGTTATAATAAACCCTTGAGTGCTGGTGGATACAGCTATGCCGACATTGTTGGTCTACGATTAGTTAATTTCGATTAACACTCCGCATAAAAAGTAGTAATCTTAAATAGTTTTATATATTCTAATTATTGAATATATCCTCAATGAATAAAATTATTAAGGTTTTGTTGAGTGTTTCTTTTACTCTATTTTTTAGTCTCCCTTTTGCACCCAAGGTTTTTGCTCAAGTTGTGATAAACGAAGTAAGTCCGGCGTCGGATCCGGAATGGGTTGAAATTTATAATGTTAGTTCCGATTCGGCATCCCTAAAAAATTATTCAGTTAATTTTGGTTCTGATTCTCAGAATAAATTCTTCTGCGATATAGAAAATATCAATGGAAATGCATATAAAATTGTTAGTTTATCTTCTCACTGGCTGGCCGATAGTGGTGACACCGTGACATTAAAAAATGGCGATGATGTAGTAGATACCGCCGCGTATGGGACAAATCATACATTGAAAAGTCCGACATCTGCCGGGTCTATTAGCCGTTTACCCGACGGAAGTTTGACCTGGGTTTTATTAGCCTCTTCTACTGAGCAGGGGGATGTTTTTTCTTTTGATTGTCCTACACCAACTCCAACTTCGACAGTAACTCCTTCCCCCACACCTTCGCCCTCGCCCACTCCTACTCCAACCCCAACGAAAACCCCTACACCTATCCCCACAAAAACGCCAACACCCACACCAACCACAAAACCGAGCCCGACAGGAAGTTCTGAGGTTTTGGGAATTGAAAGTATTTCTACGACTCCGACGCCTACGCAAGCCCCTAATATTGGGAATAAACCCCCAATTCTTGCTTTTGTTTTAATCGGCACGGGAATGGTTTTTATCGGCGGGTCAGCGTATTTAGGATTCAGATCGATAAAAAGTTCACGGAGGCAAAATGATATATAATATCTCTAGGTATGAGTGGAAAGATTGAAAAGCAATTAAGTGCTTGGCTCCCCGTGATTTTGTGGGCAGCTTTGATTTTTCATTTGTCTTCCGGAACCGTTCCACTTGCTTCAACAATTTATTGGCAAGATTTTGCAGTTAAAAAAACTGGCCACGTTCTTCTTTTCGGAGCCCTTTCAATTTTAATTTATAGAGCTTTGAGAATGAATAAAATTGATAGGAAAAAAGCGGCGGTTTTTGCAGTAATATTATCAACTTTTTATGGTGCCACTGATGAATTTCACCAAATGTTTACTCAAGGTAGGGAAGCGCGGGTACGTGATGTCTTTTTTGATGGAGGTGGAGCAACTTTGGTAGTTTTGGCTACGTATTATTTACCAGCCAAGTTTTCGAAGAAGATTTATACGTTGGCCGAAAAATTTAATTTAAATTAAATATGCAAAAAATATTAGTTACTGGCGGAGCAGGATATATAGGGAGTTTTATGGTGCGTGAACTTAAAGCAAAGGGTTTTGATCCCGTGATTTTGGATAACCTTTCACAAGGACATAAAGAATCAGTTGCCGATTTCCGTCTGGAACAAATTGATTTGGTCACCCAAAAGGAGAAGTTGGATAGTCTTCTTTCGTCTGAAAAGTTTGACGGAGTAATACACATGGCAAGTTTTATTCAAATGGGGGAATCTTACAAAAATCCCGCGAAATATTATCGTAACAATGTTTTTGGATTTATGAATCTTCTTGATTCCATGAAGGAACACGGTGTTAATAAAGTAATTTTATCCAGTAGCGCCGGAGTTTATGGAAATCCTGTAAGAGTTCCGATTAAAGAAGATGATGTAAAGAATCCTCTTAATCCTTATGGAGAAACAAAATATGTAATGGAGCGGATGTTGGAGGATTATGACGCGGCTTACGGAATTAAATTTATTTCCATCAGATATTTTAATGCGGCTGGTGCGGCACTTGACGGTATCATTGGTGAGGATCATCCGGAGGAAAGCCATCTTATTCCTAATATTATTAAATCGGGATTAACGGGTACCGAATTTACACTTTTTGGCGATGATTATGCAACTCCTGACGGAACCTGTATCCGTGATTATATTCATGTTTTGGATCTGGTCGAGACTCATTCAAAGGCAATGGAGGGCTTACTATCCGGTTCTCAAAGTAATTTCTTCGCTGGAAGCGGGTTCTATAATGCCGGAATAGGTAAGGGTTATTCAAATAAGGAGATAATTAAGTCTGTAGAAGACGTGACCGGTTTAAAAATTAATGTAAAAGTTTTATCTAAAAGGGAGGGAGATGCGGATTCTCTGTATGCGGATATAGGGAAAATTCAAAATGAACTGGGCTGGCAGCCGAAATACTCAATTAACGATATAGTTAAAACTGCATACCTCTGGCACAAGACCCATCCGAATGGATATAATGGATAGTAAATGTCTGCCTTAAAATTATTAAAGCATCTTTTTATTCCTCACGAAAGCAATAACCAGAAGGCCAGAATTCTGCATCCGATAAGTCTTGGTTTGATTGCGATGTTTCTCATTGGATTTCAGCTTATTCTTAGCCTTGGATATACCTCATTTCCGAAAGTTCTTGGTTATGCAGCTAACATATCTCCAGGTGAAGTAATTCGTTTAACTAATGTTCAAAGGGCCGCGAATGGCCTGGCTTCCCTGACAGAAAACACAATTCTTGATTCAGCAGCCCTTGCCAAAGGTAATGATATGCTTGCAAAAGGTTATTGGGCCCACTTTGCCCCTGACGGAACCAGTCCGTGGAGCTTCTTTATTAATTTCGGATATAAATATCAATACGCAGGGGAAAACTTAGCCCGGGATTTTTCTGATGCGGGAAGTGCGGTAAATGCCTGGATGGCCTCACCTACCCATAAAGAAAATATTCTTAATCCGCATTATAAAGAAGTGGGAATTGGAGTTGTTGAGGGGTCTCTTGCGGGTGCCGATACAACTATAATAGTTCAATTTTTTGGAACTGCACTTTCCGGCGCCCCCTCCATTCCGCTCGCCGAAGCAAAAGAAGTTGCGGTTTCTAGTCCGGCTCCTGCTATGACTGTTGTTATTGCCTCGCCGACCAGTGTTTCCAAATCGATTTCCTCACCCTTCGCCTTTACCAAAAATTTATCCCTTGGTATAGTTGGTCTACTTCTTTTGGTTTTATCAATAGACTTAATTGTCGTTAGACGTAAAAGAATTGCCAGGATTGGAGGGCGCACCTTAGCGCACATAGCCTATCTTGGAATGATTTTGGCTGTTATATTAATATTGAAAGCGGGGCAAATAATATGATTAAGCATCTGCCGCATTTTCTGTCACTTTTTGGTATGCTTTTTGCCGGATTTACCGGCCTAGTACTCTTTTCCTACGACAAGAATTTTCAGTTAAGTATTGCGGTTGCAACGGCTGCGGGATATGTTGCTTGGGGAGTAGTTCATCATATTCTTCATAAAGATTTTCATTTTGAAATATTTTTGGAATACCTGGCAGTAGCCATTTTGGGGCTGACCATAATATTCTCGTTGATCATTAGGTCGTGATATAATTGCGCTTACCATCATGCAAAAGATCACAAAAGCAGTGATTCCGGCAGCAGGTTTTGGCACGCGGTTTCTCCCGCAGACCAAGGCTATGCCTAAAGAGATGCTTCCGATTGTGGACAAGCCGATTATTCAATATGTTGTTGAAGAGGTTGTGGAGAGTGGAATTAAGGATATAGTAATAGTTACGGGTTCTTCCAAGAGGGCAATTGAGGATCATTTTGACATGCCTAATGCTGATCTGGTAAATAATTTAATTCAAAACGGAAAAAGTGATCTTCTGGATGAAGTCAAAAAAATAGCCGAGATGGCCAATTTTATCTATGTTAGGCAGAAGGGTTTGTATGGTAATGGCACACCGGTTTTATCTGCAGAGTCGGTTATCGGGAAGGAAAGTTTTGCAGTTTTGTGGGGAGATGAATTTATTAGTTCTAACCCTCCTAGACTCGCCCAAATGATGGAAGTTTGGGAGAAGTACGGTGGGGTAGTTATCTCTGGAGTTAGAATCGAGTCGAAGGACAGACTTTCCAAATATGGTATTGCTGAACTTGAACCGGTTGAAGATAAAGTTTATAAGATTAAGAACATTGTTGAAAAGCCAAGACCGGAGGATGCCCCCTCGAATCTGGCTACGCATGGTGCTTACATTTTGCCACCCGAAATATTTGGGGCGCTAAGGAGTCTCAAACCCGGTAAAAGTGGAGAGATCTGGCTGGTTGATGCAATTAATGTTCTGAGGGATCAAGGTATTCCGATTTATGCCTGTGAAATTAAAAACGGAACGTATTATGATACAGGGAATAAACTTGAGTATCTTAAAACTGTGGTAGAATTTGCCCTTAAGCATACAGAACTCAATGGTAAATTTAGGGAATATCTCAAAAATCTCAAGATTTAATTATGAAAGCAATTATACCTACAGGTGGAATGGGAACAAGAATGCAGCCGATGAGCTTTTATGTCAACAAACATTTTATTCCTGTTGCCAATAAACCCCTCATTTTTTATCCGGTTGAATCGGTTGCCTCATCCGGCATCAAGGATGTTTTGATCACATATAATCCCGGTGGACTTGACCTCGCCAGGAAATTTTTGGGTGACGGAAGTAATTGGGGACTCAAATTTACTTATATTTTGCAGGAAAATCCCCGCGGAGGGCTTGCTGATATTGTTAGGATCTGTGAGAAAGATCTTAACAAAGAATCATTTGTGTTTCACCTTGGCGATAATATTTTTACCAATGGAATAAAGGCTCAGGTTAATTATTTCCTAGATAAAAAACCCAATGGGATGGTAACTATGGTTAAATGCAAGGACAATTCGAGGTTGGGTGTTCCTGTTTTTAATAAAGAGGGTGAGCTTATCGATTACCTTGAAAAACCTCAAAAACCGCCGAACGAGTTTGCAATTCCGGGTCTTTATTTCTTTGATAATAATGTTTTTAAGTGTTTTTCCGGGAAAGATAAAATAATGCCTTCTGACCGCGGAGAGCTTGAAATAAAATCTCCCTACATGTGGCTCATTAAGCATGGTTATAAAGTAGAGGTTCAGGAATATAAAGATAGATGGCTTGATCCCGGAAAGTTTGATGATTGGATTGATTCAAACCAGTATCTTTTGGATAGAAATCTTGAACCAAAAATAGGAAGTAAGATTGAGGAGGGGTCTGATATTAGTGGAAGAGTTTATATAGGAGAAGGTTGTACTATCAGAAACTCAGAGATTAGGGGTCCTGTTTCTATTAAGAATAACACATCAATTATCGATTCATATATTGGCCCGTACACGTCAATTGATGAGGGATGTTTGATTGAAGGATCGAGAATAGAGAATTGCGTTCTTATGAACAATGTAAAAATTTATAAAATCAAACAACAGATAGATAACAGTATTATTGGTTCTGAATCTTCAATTTCGTCAGCTGACGGAAGACATTCTTGTTTGGAGTTTTTTATCGGAGAAAAAGCAAACATTAAACTTTAATATGAAACTTTTAGTTTGTGGTGGAGCGGGATTTATAGGGTCGAACTTTATACGGTATATGCTGGTAAAATATCCCGACTATAAAATTGTCAATTATGACAAGTTAACCTATGCCGGAAATTTAGACAACCTTAAAGGTATTGAAAACCCCCAGAATTACAAATTTGTTAAAGGAGACATTACCGATCTGGACAAAGTTAGTGAAGTTATTAAGAAAAATGCAATAACGCATTTGATTAATTTTGCTGCTGAAACCCACGTCGATAGATCGATATATGGCGGGTGCAAGGATTTCGTTTTAACTAATACCCTGGGAGTTCAGATGCTTCTCGATGCGGCAAGGGCTAACAATATTCAGAAGATGGTTAATGTTTCCACGGATGAAGTTTATGGAGCACTGGGATTAGATGAAGATAGGAAGTTTGATGAGAAAACTCCAATCTTTCCCAATATGCCCTATGCTGCCGCGAAGGCGGGTGGAGATTTAATGTGTAATGCCTATTGGGTGACTCACAAAGTGCCCGTGATTGTTACTCATTGTTCAAACAACTACGGACCATATCAATATCCGGAAAAACTAATTCCATTTTTCATTTTTAAAGCGATGGCTGGAGAAAAAGTTCCTGTTTACGGGGATGGTCTAAATGTTCGTGACTGGATTCATGCTAGGGATCATGCTACAGCGCTTGATTTATTATTACATAAAGGAAATCCAGGGGAAATATATAACATAGGATGTGACAATGAAAGAAATAATTTGGAGATAACAAAGTTGATACTTAAGTTTTTGGGAAAGCCTGAGGATCAGTTTGAGTTTGTTAAAGATAGACCGGGTCATGACAGAAGGTATGCGATTGATGCTACGAAGATATTAAAACTTGGTTGGAAGCCCGATTATCCAAAAGAGAAGTTTGAAAAAGGCCTCAAGGAAACTATTGATTGGTATTTGGAAAATAAGGAGTGGGTAAATAAACTTAGAGAGAAAGCAAGTGAAGCCAATCCACACATAAAGAAAAATTAATATGAGTAGTACTTCTAAAAAATATTTGGTTGGAAAAGTATCTCCGATTGATTCAGCAAATTTTACGATGAATGTTTTGGAGTTTTGCAAGCATATTCCCCACGTTCCAAATTTTTCCCCAAAGAGAGTCTATTGGATAACAAATATAAAAGGAGAGAAAAAGTCCGGTCAGCATGCGCATTCAGATGAGAACGAGCTTTTTGTGGTTATTCAAGGGAAGACAAAGATGATTTTAGATGATGGTTCAGGTAAGAAGACCGTTAATTTGGAAATGAATGATACTGTTTGGGTGCCGAAATATGTCTGGCATGGTTTTATCGGAATGAGTGATGATTGTATTATCTTGGCCTTGACCTCAACGATTTATGATCCTGAAAGAAAAGGCTACATTACCGATGAAATTAATTTTAAAAAACTGCTTGATTCTAGTAAATGAAAATCTACATAACGGGTGCATCTGGTTTGGTCGGCTCCAAATTTGTTGAGTTATATAAAAATAAATACAATTTTATTACTCCGGAGTATCCTCAATTTGATCTTACAAACAAAAAAAGCGTTGTAGCTGCCATAAAAGAAGCAGATCCCGATGTCTTAGTTAATTTTGCTGCATTTACTAACGTAAGTGAAGCAGAAAACCAAAGGGGGGATAAAAACTCACCCTGTTACAAAATAAATGTTGATGGTGTTAAGAACTTGTTGGATGCATTATCACCAAAAGTCCATTTTATTCAAATTTCTACGGATATGGTTTTCCCCGGTTCGGAATCCGATCCGGGCCCGTATGAAGAGGATCACTCAACGGATTATAAAGAGGAAGAACTTACTTGGTATGGATATACAAAAAATTTGGGGGAAAAGAGGGCAGAAACAGTTTTGAGGTTGATTTATCCTGTGAGTGCAAAGTATGATTTAAAACTTGATTATTTGAGGAAACCGCTTTCCCTCTATGACGAAGGAAAACTCTACCCGATGTTTACCGATCAGCAAGTTTCAATTGTTCTTGTTGATAAAGTTGCTGAAGCACTTAATAAAATTATTGAGGGTGGTAAAAAAGGTGTCTTTCATGCAAGTTCTGAAAATACCTCAACACCATTTGAATTAGTTTCCTATATGCTGGAAAAGGCTAGGGGAGTTAAAAATGCTGTAAAGCCTTCTTCGTTAGCGGAATTTCTCAAAACAGTTGATAATCCGGTTAGGTATCCAAAGTTTGGAGGTCTAAAGGTGGAACAAACAGAAAAGGAATTGGGAATTAAATACGGGACTTGGCAGGAGATGGTTGATTCTTTTGCCTCCAATCTTTAATTTCCTTATGATTTCCTCCTAAGAGTATTTTTGGGACTTTCCAGCCTTTGTAATCCTCCGGTCGGGTATATTGGGGATACTCTAAATATCCCGGCTCCTTATGTGATTCGTCAGTGGAGGACTCATCCTTTCCCAGAACACCCGGAATTAAACGGATGACAGAATCAACTAAAACCATTGCTGGAATTTCCCCACCAGTAAGTACGTAATCCCCAATCGAAACAACTTCATCCACTAAGTTTTCATGGACCCTGTGATCAACCCCCTCATAATGTCCAGCAATTAAAATTAAATGCTCAAGACCTGAAAACTCTTTTGCTTTGGCCTCTGTGTACCTTTTTCCTGTTGCATCAAGGAGTATAACTTTTGAATTTTTTGTCCACAAATCCTTCAGGGCATTGTCAATAATATCAACTCTAAGTATCATTCCAACTCCGCCCCCGTAGGGTCTGTCATCCACATTTCGTCTTTCACCCTCGCCCCATTTCCTTAAATCATGAACCTCAATTTTAATCAGATCCTTACTTTCCGCGCGCTTAATGATGGACGCGTCAAATGGCCCACTAAACATTTCGGGGAACAAAGTTAATATGTCAATTTTCACACCTGTATTGTATCATTAACTTGTATGGACAAAGTAGTTATAGTGATGCCTGCTTACAATGAAGCCACGAACATAGATCCGATGATCCATGAGCTTTTTGATAAAGTATTTCCCCAAATTAAAGGCGCTGAAATGCATCTTTTGGTGGTTGATGATTTTTCTCCCGACGGAACCGGAGATATTGTTAAAAAACTTTCTCCAAACTATAAAAATCTACATCTAATTCAAAAACAGAAAGAGGGCTTAGGTTGGGCTTATGTTAAAGGATTTAGGTATGCAATGGACAAATTGGGTGCAGATGCAGTTATGGAAATGGATGCAGATTTTCAGCATCCGCCGCGTTTTGTAATTCCTATGGTTGAGGCTTATTTAAATGGTGCGGATTATTGTATTGGGAGCCGCTATATAAAAGGGGGTTCAGTTCCCTCGGAGTGGGCAATATCGCGAAAAATGGTGAGTTACTTTGGGAATCTGTTTATCCAGTTATGCCTTCTTAACTTTAAAATACACGATTATACGACGGGTTTTAGATTGACCAAAGTTAAAGGAGTCTTAGACAAAATTGATTTAGAGAATCTGATGGAACTTAAGAGGTTTGCCCATAAGACCGATCTGCTTTATCAAACGTTAAAAGTATCAAAAAAGACTGTGGAGGTACCTTTAGAATTTGCATCAAGGGAAAAAGAAAAATCTAAATTCAATTGGATAGAATTTGTCGAGTCGCTTAAAACCGCGATTATATTAGGTATTAGGGATAAACAAAGGTTTATTAAGTTTGGAACAGTAGGTTTTATTGGTTATCTAATTAATGCATTTACTCTTAAAATCTTAACCGGTTTGGGTTCTCCCGGGATAGTTGCTTGGTCCGTTCCTGTTGAGCTTTCAATCATCAGCAATTTTACCCTGAATAATATCTGGACTTTTAAGGCTGAAAAAATTACCGGCCTATTTGCCATTATTAAAAAATTCCTTGTTTTTAATGGAACGTCACTGGGAGCACTACTTATTCAAACTGTTGCCGGCCTTATTGGAGATAGACTTTTAGGCATGGGAGCCAGACAAATAACTTTACCTTTCATAATTGTCTTTTTAGTTCTTCCTTTCAATTACCTTATGTATAATTTGGTAATTTGGAAGACATGGAAACTTCCTGCTATTTTTGGGGTGAAGAAATCATAGAAACAATACTTGCTCTGGGCATTTCTCTTTCTGTTTTTCCGTAGTCAATTCTAACTCGATCTTTCTCTCGAATGTCACCCTCATGAAGTAGTTTGGCTTCAAAACCGGAATCAAGCTTAACCTCAATAACAAATTCCCGTTTGCCGTTTCTCGTTCCAATTTCTGAGGGAGGAGAAGCAACTGTTCCAAAAGCTGGGTTTCTAGGGGGAAGAGAGGTCTCTTTCGGTTTTGGATTAAGACTGGAACATCCCGGGTATGGGCAAACGTCTCGCGGAGGAAAAATTGGCTTGCCACAACCAACACACCACTCGCCTTCTAGAGAATAACGTTGCTTTCTCAGCCTCCAATCCATTGCAGCGACCCTCTCAGCCATACATAATTAGTCGGTTTTAGTTACAAAAACCCATGGTTCGACCTTTTATTTATAAACTCCCTATAAGGTGGAGTGTTTAGTTGAATCTATTCTTGTGTTAAAATACTAACAATGGAAACACAAATTCAAAATTATGCTTCTGAAGAAGTTGCTTGTGGTAGGGGGAATATTACTGATAAAACCAAGGCATATATTGGTCCTCTATTTCCTGGTATTTTTACTCTGGGACATATTGAATATATTAATACTGAAACTCCAGGGGGTATAGTCCATCGCGAAAGCATTGTTGCAGGCAGAAAGACTGGTCTGGAATATAGAAAGCTATTTGATCAAAAGGGAATTTTAGTCAAAGATTCTCGTATTGAAGAAATGTTAAATAAAAGAGGTTATGTTTCTTTAGAAGAGCCAGAAAGGATTGATTTAATACGGCTAAGTGTAGGTGCTGCTGGTTTTAGTTTGCCTAATGAACCAACAGCTCTTGAATTTTTTGAGAGAGTCAAGGAGTTCGGGCTTGAACTCTGTCCTAGTGAAGTTTTACTTGACTATCCTCTTCAAATACCAAACCTTCCAGAAGGTGGGACACGCTTTATTGGCATAGAACTAGAATCAAGTGTTGGTGTTAGTAAGTCTGAAATATTCAAAGTATCAAATTATTCAGGCATCTTAGTCGTAGATTATTTTTCGCAAAGACGAGGTAAGTCTGGTTACTATAATTGGAATACTCCTCTAGCAAGTCACCCTGGGCAAACTTCATATGAGGTTGGCTTGAAACCTTCCTTTGAATTTGTTCTTCGTTCACCTAAGCAAACTTAATCCTTATAAAAATGGAGCCCAGTTACTTATTGGCATCACATTTTGGGAGATAAATGCCAGGGAAAAAAGATAAATTGGGATAATTATTACCGCTACAGCAACCTTAAACTCTTTCTTAACCAAAACGTCTGAAAACGCTACGTATAAAAATGGAATGATGGGAAGGGAATATCTTATCAAATCCCTGTGGGCAATAAATAATGTTAAAGCGAAGAATACCGCGGAGAATACGGCAATTTCATATTCTTTTTTGGCAAAAAGCCTGTAAACTCCGACGGCTCCAATCATGTAGACAAAAATAATTTCTTCCAGCCAGAAGGTACCAACCCAGGGGGCGGAATAATTAAATATTTGAAAAGGTGGGAAGAAGAGATGAATATTGTCTCCGGAATGAAAATATGCCCAGAAATTTCCCTGGGTAAAGTAATAAATGGTGAAAACTATCAAGATTCCCAGCGGAATTAAAAGTATGGGGTAAGTTTTTCTAAAGTTTAGATTTTGTAGCCACCTGGATGTTATCTCAATTTTTTCTTTCGCGACTGGAAGTATCAGATACGTCGCGTAGGAAATAAAAAGCAAAATTCCGGGAGATTTTGTAAGCTGTGCAGTTAGTCCCCAGATTCCCGCAAGCCAATATTTTTTATTTTTGAAGTAGTAAACGGAAGCAATAATTGCGCTGACGAAGAGCGGGTCTGCTGATCCTGTTGAGCGGACTATTAACCAGCGGGCAGGGAAAATTGCAAAAAGAAAAGTTAGAAACACAACATCCTTCCTGTCGACATATTCGCTTATAAGTTTTTGGAAGAAGTAAATGGCTAGGATACTTGAAAGCAGGGTAACAATCAGCATGGCATAAGGATAGTTGATGATAAATCCGAAGAGTTTGATTAGAAGAGGAAAAAGAGGAAAGTGAGCCGTGTAATATTCAGTGGGGAGTGGAAATTGAAAATTGTTCTTGATCTGCACCTTGTTGTAAAAAGTTTTTGCAGCCACCAGATAAAGCGGTCCGTCATAGTTGGCAACAATAGTTTCCATACCATTTTGGGGTAGGGGTATATTCCAAAAGTTTGGAACCCTTAGGAAAAACGGCAGCCATATCAAAATTGTGGGAACCAGGGAAAAAAGTGAGACAAAAAAAAGCTTTTTAATAGTTTCCTTCACACCTTTATATTAGCACGAAGTGCGGTTTTTGTGCTAGACTTTAGGCATGGTCAATGCACTTTCTGTGTTCCTTCCCACATTTAATGAAGAAGAAAGTATAAAAGAGGTGATTGTCAAAACCAAAAAAGTTCTTCAGGAGGTAGCAGATAAATGGGAAATTATTATTGTTAACGACGGTTCTACCGATTCTACAAAGGAAATTGTTGAAAATCTGCAAAAAGATGATTCGAAAATTAGACTTATTAACCACAACAAAAATAGAGGTTATGGGGCGTCTCTTGAGTCTGGGTTTTATGAATCAAAATATAGTTGGATTGCGTTTATAGATTCTGACAATCAATTTGATTTTGCCGAAATCACAAAATTTTTGGAGAAGCAGAAGGAAACCGACGCTGATCTTATAATTGGTTATTATAAAAAACGACAAGTTTCCGCTTTTAAAATTATAACCAGCAAAATTTGGGAACTCTCGGTCTATATTCTTTTTGGTTTAAGGGTTCATGATATAGATTGCGGTTTTAAATTAGTTTCCAAAAAAGTTATTGATAAAATACCACGACTTATGAGTGAGAGGGGGGCTTTTATAAGCAGCGAACTTCTCATTAAGGCAAGAAATAGTGGATTTAAGATAGCTGAAGTGCCTGTGACTCACTATCCAAGGGTAAGTGGAGCGGGAACCGGTAGAAATTTTAACGTTATAATAAAAAGTTTTGTGGATTTATTTAAACTGTGGAAAAAATTGTATTAAATCTAGTAAATTGGATTAAGAAAAATCCTTGGGAATTTGGAATTCTACTCACGATTTTAGTAATCGGTACCTTTTGCCGTCTTTATAGAATTTCTGATTACATGACATTTTTGGGTGACGAAGGCCGTGATGTTATTATAGTCAGGAGATTTCTTACCGAATTTCATCCGCCTCTCATCGGGCCCGGTACTTCTATTGGAAGCATGTACCTGGGACCTCTTTATTACTATATGATGGCCCCGGCCCTCCTTATCGCCAATTTTTCACCCGTTGGGCCGGCGGTTCAGATAGCTATTTTAGGAGTAATTACGATTTGGTTTGTTTGGTATGTAGGGCGTAGTTGGTTTGGAAGGACCGCTGGCCTTATTGCTGCCGGGCTTTATGCCATTAGTCCGACAGTGATAATTTATTCCCGTTCGTCTTGGAATCCGAATATAATGCCTTTTTTTGCGCTTCTTTCAATTTATTCCATCTGGAAGGTATGGAAAGAAAAGAAATATAAATGGATGATTGTTTTGGGAATTTCATTTGCTTTTGTTCTCCAATCTCACTATCTTGGCTTACTTCTTATTCCAACTCTTTTTATACCCTGGATGTTATCCCGTCCGCCCATACGCTATACACTAACCGCTACCTCATTGTTTGCAATACTCATGAGTCCGCTTTTATTCTTTGATCTTCGTCATAACTTCCAAAATTTTTCTGCCATAAAGGCGTTTTTTACCGGAAGCCGCGATATTGGACTTCCACTTTCTGTTTATCTTTCCAAAGTTGGTTCTGTAGCATTCATGATCTCATCAAATTTAGTTTCTGCTAAAAATGTATATCTGACCGTCATTATATTAGCCCTTCTCTTGTTATTCCTAATTTGGGTGCTTGTAAACAAAAAATTTAAGAGTTCGTTTGGTTTGATGTTTTTGTGGCTGATTGTGGGAATAATTGGCATCTCCTTGTATAAAGGTCCCGTATACGATCATTATCTTGAATTTTTATTTCCCGCTCCGTTTTTGCTCTTAGGTGCCCTCGCGCAAAATTTAAGAAAGGCAAAAATTTGGTATTTAATATTTGGAGTGTATCTTTTAGCTCTTGCATTTTTTAATCTTAAAAACTCTCCAATTCTTTCCTCTCCCAATATGCAACTGCCGCGGGCAATATCGGTTGCAAAGGTTATACAAGAAAAGGCGAACGGTGGGAGGTTTAATTTAGCCACTATTTCGGATCTCAATAACCGCGACGTATATCAATATTTTCTAATGGTTTGGGGAGATAAGGTAGTTGATACGGATCCATCTTCCACTATTTTTACGGTAACCGATCAACTTTTTGTTGTTTGTGAGCTTCCGAGGGAAAAATGTGATCCAATTCATGATCCTTCCGCCTGGATTACTAACTTCGGATGGACTAAAATAGTCGACGAGTGGCCGGTTTGGGGAGGAACACTTTTTAAACTCGGACACACAAAATGAATTACGAAAAGTCACAACAAATTTTAGAGGAGATTAAAAAAGCCAATAGTATTTTATTGAACTGCCATCGTGGCCCTGACCCGGACGGTATAGGAAGTACCGTAGCGATGAAAGTTGTGTTGGAGGGTATGAATAAAGTTGTGGATGTTATTTGTCCAAGTAGAGTTATATCAAAGCAAACGGATTTTCTTACGGGTTATAACGATATTAAATTGGGGGTTAATTTTGATTCTTATGATTTTTCAAAGTATGACTTATTTATAACTTTAGATACTCCGAATTTGTCGCTTCTGACCGGCAAGGAAAACTCAAAAGTCCCTGACGTAAAAACAATTGTAATCGATCATCATTTTATAAGTACCCTCCCGGGTTTTATTGAATTGAAAGATGAAAAAGCTACTTCAGTTGGAGAAATGTTATATTTAATTTTTAAGGACTGGAATATTGTTGTTGACAAGAATATTGCTGAGTGTCTTGTAACCTCGATAGTCGGTGACACGGGGGCTTTTGCTTACCCAAATACAACCTCGCAAACTCTTAGAATTGTTGCGGAACTTATGGATCTCGGTGTAGATAAAGATATGATAGTTAATAAAATTTATAGGAATGAGGACTTTCAGATGATAAAGTTTTGGTGCGAAGTTTTATCCCGTATGCAAATGGATGAAGAACATCATTTTATATATTCAATGATTCCTTATGAAATTTACAAGGATTTTTCGGGTTTAGATGATGCTAAAGCAAAAGCCGCAAGTTTATTTGCGCCAATCGTAACGGGAACAAATTTTGGATTCATTGGCGTTGAAGAAAGTCCTAAATTTATAACGGTAAGTTTTAGAGGACGGACCAATTTTGATACATCAAAAGTAGCGAAGGAGTTGGGAGGAGGGGGGCACAAAATTTCCTCCGCAGTTAAATTTGAAGGGATGTCATTTGAAGAGGTAACAGAAAAAGTCTTAGCAGTTGCCAGGAAATATGCAAATAAAAAGTAGATGAAAAAAAAATGGCTGCAGATATTAATTTTAGTTTTCTTCATCGGTGCAGTTGTTTGGGCAGGTAAAGGGATCTTCAAATATAATGTATTTAGTACTCACGATGGTGATCATCATATAGCAAGAGTTTATGATGTTATTAAAACCATAACAGAAGGACAGTTTCCACTTAGATGGGCGGGAAGTCTTAACTATTTTTGCGGTGTGCCAATTTATAATTTTTATTACCCATTAATATATTATTTGGCGGCGGGAATAAATCTATTTACAAAAAATGTAATCTTCACGCTGAAGATTATTGATTTTGCTTCGCTTTTATTTGGTACGATTTTCTTTTATTTGTGGATTAAGAGCGAAACAAAAAAAGAATTATCGGCAATTGGCGGAGCTCTTACCTATTTATATGCACCTTATAGATTCTCTTTGATATTTGTTAGAGGAAGCCCTGAATATTTAGCCTATGCGGTTTTACCAATTGTTCTTTATTTTTATTCACTTTGTTTTAACTCAACAGGTAAAAAGTCCGTATTTTATGCATTTATTGCCAGTATCTTGGGAGCACTCTTAACAATTTCACATAACTTTACTGTAATGTTTTTGATGCCGATAATCCTTTTATATCTAATTATAAAAATAATATCGTTAAAATTAGATATTAAGAAAATTGGCTGGCTGGCATTTTCATTTATTGGTGCCTTTGGAATGGGATCATTTTTTATTGGTCCTGCCCTTTTAGAACAAAAATATACGAAGATTGGACAAGGATTTTTGGAGTGGCAGCAACATTTTCCGGAACTTTGGCAGCTTATTAGATCTAAATGGAATTATTTTTATTCGGCTCCGGGAACCGTAAATGATGGAATGTCTTTTATGCTTGGTTATGCCCAATGGTTAATACTTATTGTCGCTCTTATCTTTATTGTCTACCAAATTTTTAAAAATAAATTTAAGTTTTGGAAAATCTTTAATGAATATATTTATATTATATTTTTCTTTCTAGCCTCACTTTTTGCCATTTATTTAATGCTTCCTATTTCAATTCCGGTTTGGAATAAAATTAGAATCTTACAGGAAATCCAATTTCCATGGCGAATATTGGGAATTGCTGTCTTTACAACGAGTGCACTCTTTTCGTTTTTGCTGGCAAAAATTAATTCCAAAATTGTATATATTGGTATTTTTATTGGAATTAGTGCCCTAACCGTAGTTGGAACAAGAAATTTTATGTTGCCTCAACCGGTTTCTGTGGAGGATTTATATAAATATAATGATTTTGAAAAACTTCATCAGGAACGTTATTCGACAACAACCTTGGGGGATGAAGTAATTGACCCCAATGCCAAAAGTGCTTGCTGGTACGATACACCGCTTGTCTCCACCGAAAAAGAAAAGATTTTATATAATATTGTTGAAAGAGGAAACACGTATGGTTCTGTAAAATTTGATTTCCCCAAAAGTTCAAATGGTAAAAGTTTAATAATGGGTTTAGGATATTTTCCCGGAAACTATAATTTTACATTAAACGGTGAAAGCCATACGCAATATTCCGACTGTGACGGCAAAGTTTGTTTACCAACTAATGAACTTCGGGATGGTGAAAATTTTATTTCCTGGAGGGTGGGCCAAAGCCCAATTGAATCATTTTTTAATTACGTAACACTTGGATTCTTTATTCTTTGGCTCATTGTTTTATTTATACGTATGAGTGGAATTTATAAAGATAAACATAAGACATTCCACTTTATTCTGGCGTTACTAATTTTTGGAGCTTTTTTATTCTTTCGGTTTTATAATTTAAGTGGAAGAATACTTTTTGGGTGGGATCAAGAGAGGGATGCTTTAGCAACTGCTAATATTTTAGCCGGAAAGTTAACTCTTTTAGGCCCCCGTGTTCAGGGACCAACGGGCTTTTTTCTGCCGCCGTATTTTTTCTATTTATTAACCCCTTTTTACGCCTTGGTAAAAGGGAGTCCTGTTGCAATAATCAATTTTATTGTTTTTTGGTTGACTTTGTTCTTCGCTACGTCATATTTAATAATTTCTAAAATATTTAATAAGTGGGTTGCATTTTTATTTTTGGCTTTGTGGGCTGTTAACCCGTTAGCGGTTTCAATGGATACAATTGCGTGGAACCCTGTTGTTATACCAACACTATTTATTGTTTTTATATATCTTTATTATCTTTGTTTAAAAACGGCCAAAAATTCCAATATATTTTTACTGGGTCTGATATTTGGTCTGGGGGTTGGTTTTCATACTCAATTTATATTTACTTCTCTTCTTTTAATTCCACTCTTTGTTGATTTATTCAAAAACAAGAAATTATCTTTATTTGGCTATCTGATTACTGGAGTTATTGTCCCATTTTTACCGATTTTGTTTTTTGATTTAAGGCATAATTTTTTGAATATAAAACAACTTTTTGGTTATTCACTAAACCCTGGTTTGGTGGAGAATAGAACACTGGTAGTTTGGGGTAATGTAGTTTCCTTTATTATGGGTTTGAAGTCCTCAGTCATCTTGGGTTTGGGTTTTTATGTTTCAATATCTCTCTGTTTGTTGTTTGCAATTTCCAAAAATACAGACGAAGTACGAAAGAAAATTTTTATGGGACTTGCCTGTGTTTGGATTTTTTCCGTCCCGCTTTTTTATGTAATTTTAAAAAATCCTTCAGAATATTATTTTAACTATCTTCTGGTAATAGCGATTCTTGCGGTAGCCTATTTAGTAAGTATGAAGAAAGTGGTTAGTGTAATTATTTTAATTTTAATAATTCCATATTTTTCTTGGAAAAGTTTGCCACTTTTGAGTAACGCCCGTTTTAGTCTAAGAGAAAAAATTAATTCAGTTTTATTTTTGAAAGATGTGACAGAGAATGGAAGTGCCTTTAATATATCATTTGATGTACCATTTAATGAAGACGCCGGATTTAGATATTTGCTTAATTACTACAAGGTTCAATATTCAGGTAACCCTAAGGATCCGCTTATTGAGTTTGTAATTCCTTATCAAAAAAGACCTGAAAGTTTTACTGTGGGGCAAATTGGAATCTACATTCCGTCTGGTTGGCTCAAGAATAATTGGTTGAAACATGAATAAAATTTTTCTCTCGGTGATAATTCCGGCTTTTAATGAGGAATATAATCTAAGGACCGGAGTACTGGACTCTGTCTGTGATTATCTTTCCGGCAAAGAATACTCTTGGGAGATTCTATTTGTTGATGACGGTTCAACTGACAGCACTGCGAAAATTGCCTCTGATTTTGCCAAAAAACACAACAATTTTTTCGTTCTGAATGAGCCCCATAGAGGTAAAGCCGGAACCGTAACAGCCGGGGTTCTAAAAGCAAAAGGGGAGATAATTCTTTTTACGGATACGGATCAGGCAACTCCGATTGATCAAATAGAAAAAATTTTGCCAAAATTTAAAGAAGGTTATGACGTTGTGATAGGTTCACGCCGGGGTCGCGAGGGAGCTCCGGTAATTCGTAAAATTATGGCTTACGGCTTCTCAATTTTGCGGTTTATAGTACTTAGATTACCCTTTAAAGACACTCAGTGCGGATTTAAGGCATTTTCGGCAAGAGCAGCTGAAGAAATTTTCAAACGTTTGGAAATTTTTAATCCAAAAAGGAATGTGCCAAGGCAAAAAAGTGAGGGGGCATCGGTAACCGCAGGATTTGATTTGGAAATTCTTTATATTGCCAGAAAATTGGGATATAAAATTGCGGAAGTTCCTGTTGATTGGCACCATAAAGAGGGAACAAAAGTGGATCCGATTAAAGATTCTATTGAGGGATTTAGGGGCCTTCTCATGGTCCGCCTTAATTCACTTCAAGGAAAGTACAAAGTTTGATTCCTTTTGTGTTAAAATTTAAGGGTGAAAGGGTTTTTAAAGACAAACTGGAAGTGGATTTTGGGACTTTTTTTCGTTCTTTTGGTTGCTTTTGGGCTTCGGGTTTATCACTTAACAATTCTTCCTTTCTTTGCTGATGAAGCTATTTATATCCGCTGGAGTCAGATCATGGCTTCCGAGCCCACACTCCGGTTTTTGCCCCTTTCCGACGGTAAACAACCGCTTTTTATGTGGATTTTAATGTTTTTTGTTAAACGTATGAGTGATCCGCTTTTTGCCGGGAGGCTTCTTTCAGCAGTCTCCGGAATTGGAAGTATTATTGGTCTTTTCCTTTTGACTTATTACATTTTTAAATCAAGGTTGTCTGCACTTTTTGCCTCAATTCTTTGGGCAGTTTCCCCCTTATCCTTATTCTTTGACAGGATGGCCCTGGTTGACTCAATGCTGACCTGTTTTGGAATATGGACGCTTTTTTTAAGTCTTGTTACAGCGGACTATTTAAGACTCGATTTAGCGATGATAACAGGATTTGTATTGGGATTTGCGGGATTAACTAAATCTCCCGCATTATTTTTTGCCGCACTTATTCCCGTTGCCGTGATTCTTCTTAAAAAACCAAAGAATTTATTGAAGTATGCCGGTCTTTTGGCGGTTACATATATTATTGCATTTGCGATGTACAACATTCAGCGTTTGGGACCGAACTTCGCTCTTCTTACCTCCCGTACCGAAGATTATGTCTTCCCGTTTTCAAGAATACTGACCTATCCGACGGATCCGATCCGCTACAATCTACCGACTACATTCAGTTGGCTTTTTGCGATGGGGCCATTTGGTCTTATGCTCCTCGCACTTATCGGGTTAATAGTTAATTTCAAGAAACATCCGAAATATATTTTGATTCTCGGCGCATGGTTTTTAGCACCCCTTATTTACGAGGCGGAGTTTACGAAGAGTTTTACACTGAGATATATTCTCTTTTTGGCTCCGCCGCTTTATGTTTTTGCAGCTTCAGCATTTAATAAAATGAGTGGTAAGTGGAAATATTTAACAGCTTTAGCACTTATTATTTTTGTGGTACAGGCGGGAGTGTTTGATTATTTTCTTCTAACGAGTCCCGAGAAAGCCAATTTTCCACTGCGTGAGAGAATGGGATATTTTCAGGAATGGACTTCAGGAATTGGTATAAAACAAGTCGCTGATTACATCCGAAATAAACACAATGAGAATTCAAGTAAGAGAATAATAATAGGAACGGAAGGATATTTTGGGACGTTGCCTGATGGTCTTGAAATGTATATTCAGGACCTACCAAATGTTGTGGTTGTCGGTACGGGACTGGCTATCAGTAAAATTCCCGAGCCGTTGGTTGAGTCGAAGCTTGCCGGAAACACGACCTATTTGGTTGTTAATAAATCGCGTCTGGCCGTTGACCCAAAAAAATTAGATGTTACTCTTATTGAATCGTTTAAAAAGGAACCGCGCTCTCCGGGAACAATGGAGTATGCGCAAAGCGGTCCTCAGGACGAACTTTATTTCTTTGAAGTCAACTAATGATAGAAGAATCTGAACATTTAGACCCGACCACAGAAATTTCCTTAGAAACCGTGAAGGAACGTTCCGTCCGTGGCGTGGTAGTTTTAACCGGGCGGACTTTTCTTTTACAGGTAATTGGACTTGTAGCACAGCTCTTCCTATTTGCATATTTAGGCAAATATGAATTCGGGGTTTTTGCGATTGTTTCTGCAATTATAAATTTTCTGGTTTATTTTTCGGATATTGGGCTGGCTGCTGCCTTAATTCAAAAAAAGGAGAAACCAACAGATACGGATTTAAAGACGACATTTTTGGTTCAGCAGGTTTTGGTGTTTTTATTGATTGCTTTAGTCTTTTTGCTCTCGCCACTAATTACTAAACACTATTCTCTATCTACAGATGGCAGATATTTACTTTACGCTTTGTCTGTTTCTTTGCTACTTTCATCGCTTAAGAGTATCCCTTCGGTTTTATTGGAGAGAAAATTGGAGTTTGTAAAATTAGTTTTTCCCCAGATTTTGGAACAGGTTGTATATAACGTTATTCTGGTTTTCTTGGCAATGAAGGGCTTCGGACTAAAGAGCTTTTCATTTGCGGTTCTATCAAGAGGGGTTGTTGGGGTCATCGCAATTTATATCCTTCAGCCGTGGAAACCCGGTCTCGCATTTTCCAGAAAAACTTTGTCAGGACTTTTCAAATTTGGAGTTCCGTATCAAATTAATACTTTCCTGGCGACCTTTAAGGATGATGGAATGACTCTCGTCTTGGGCGGCATTTTAGGACCTGCCGGGGTAGGAATACTTGCTTTTGCTCAAAAAATTGCCAGGTTGCCCCTTACATTTTTTATGGATACAGTTACCCGGGTAACATTCCCTGCGTTTTCTCGGATGCAGGACGCCAAGGCTGAACTTGAACGGAGTGTGACAAGGTCAATATTTTTTATTTGTTTACTCGTGTTTCCAAGTTTGGTTGGAATCTCAATTTTGGCTCCAATTCTGGTCCGTGTGATTCCCAGGTACAATCAATGGATTCCTGCCCTTGTCCCAATTATTTTTATCTCCATTAATTTTATTTTTGCCGCCGCAACCACTCAGTTAACTAATTTATTAAATGCTATCGGTAAAATTAAAATTACGTTCTATTTAATGATAATGTGGACAATTTTGACCTGGGCTTTTGTTCCGGTTCTTGCAATTAAATTTAGTGTTGTCGGGGCCTCGATTGGTTACTCTTTAGTCGGAGCATCATCTATTGCTGCGATATTTATTGCCAAGAAATATGTGAATTTTTCATTAATCAACTCTATGATTAAACCCGGCATAGGGGCTCTGGTTATGGGAGTCGTACTGGTAATCGTTAAAAGATTTTTGCCGGTAAGTATTAATTCAATGATTCTTCTTACCTTCCTGGGCATGATCATTTATAGCACGTCAATGTTTTCCATGATGGGACTTTCCCTGGTGGAAGATGTCGAAAGGAGCATCAAAACACTTCTAAATAGAGCCTCCTAAATGGTACAATAAGGATGTGTATAAGCAAAGCTTGGCCAGTCAGGGCCCTGGTAAGATTTCGGTAGTTATAAATGCCCAAAACGTTGAGGCTGACTTGCCCCGGGCGCTTGCCTCAGTTAAGTCTCTTGCAGATGAAATTGTCGTTGTTGACCAAGGCTTGACTGACAAAACCTTGGATATTGCCAAAAGGGCCGGTGCAAAGGTCTTCAGTCATAAAGGTGTCGATTATGTTGAGAAGGCGAGGAATTTTGGACTTTCGAAAGCTACAAAAGATTGGATTTTGGTTTTGGATCCTGACGAAGAAATTCCACAAGGTCTCGCCCGGGAGATTCAAAAAATCCTCAAAGACCCTAAAGCAGACTATTACAGAATTCCTAGGAAAAATATTATTTTTGGTCACTGGATGAAGTATGCCAGATGGTGGCCGGATTACAACATCCGTCTTTTCAAAAAAGGGGCGGTATCCTGGAATGAGATTATTCATGCGGTTCCAATGACACAAGGAAAAGGGGGCGAAATTGAAAGCAAAGAAGAGTTATCAATTATTCACTACAACTATAGTGGGATTGACGATTATTTGGAAAAAATGATTCGTTACTCTAAAATTCAATCTGAAGATCTAATCAAAAGTAAATATAAATTTGATTGGAAGGATTTGATAAATAAGCCTGTAAATGAATTTTTAAGTAGATATTTTGCGGGCCAGGGATATAAAGACGGTCTTCATGGTTTAGTACTTTCTCTTCTTCAGGCTTTCTCAGAATTTGTTGTTTATGTACGTGTTTGGGGCAAAGATGGTTATCCGGAAAAAGAAATAGGAAAAAGTGAAGTTGAGGGTGTTTTTGATAAAAATATTCATGACATAGAATGGTGGATTAGAAAGGAGTTTTCATGGTTACACTTCCCAAAGTTCTGGTAATAATACTCTCCTGGAATCGGAAAGATGACACGATTGAAACAATAAAGTCGTTATCGGGGTCTGATGTTACCGGTTTTGATTTGGAAATTCTGGTTGTAGATAATTCTTCTTCTGACGGGACGGTTGAGGAGGTCAAAAAACTTTTTCCCAAAGTCAAAATATTCATAAATCGGGAGAATCTGGGCTTTGCAGAAGGAAACAACGTTGGAATTAGATATGGTATAGAGAAAGGATTTGATTATATTGCACTTCTGAACGATGACACAATTGTAGACAAAAATCTTATTAAAAATATTTTAGAAGAACACAAAAAGAATGAAAAAGTAGGAGCGATATCACCCAAAATTTACTTTGCAAAAGGTTTTGAATTTCACAAAGATAAGTATAAAGAGTCGGAAAGAGGAAAAGTTATTTGGTATGCGGGGGGAATTATGGATTGGAAAAATGTCTATGGAAGTAACCGCGGTGTCGATGAGGTAGATAAAGGTCAATTTGACGAAATGGGAGAAACCGATTTCGCTACAGGCTGCTTCGTTATGTATAAAAGAAAGGCCCTGGAAGAAGTTGGCCTTTATGACAGACGTTTCTACCTTTACATGGAGGACGCAGATCATGCCCAAAGGATGAAAGCGGCCGGTTGGAATGTTTTGTATTCGTCAAAAGGTTGTCTTTGGCACAAGGTTGCGCAAAGTTCAGGAATTGGCAGTGAATTGAATGATTACTATTTAACAAGAAATAGGATGCTTTTTGGATTAAAATACGCTTCCCTAAGAACCAAGTTTGCTTTAATCAGGGAAAGTTTTAAGTTGTTAGCCTGCGGGCGCAAGTGGCAGAGAATTGGTATTAGGGATTACTACTTAGGAAGGTTTTGTAAGGGATCATGGAAATGAAAATATCGGCAATAGTTTTAGTTGGGGGTTTATTAAAAAAAGATCTATTCAAGAAATGTTTAGACTCTCTAGCCTGGTGTGATGAAATTGTCAAAGTTGAGACGAATCTTTCAAAAGGAAGTTTCGCCGATTGGAGAAATGAGGGGGCTAAAAAAGCAAGGGGGGAGTGGCTTTTATATGTTGATACGGATGAAATTGTGACACCCGAGCTTCAAAAGATGATATTGAAAGTTATTAATTCCGATGAATTTTCAGCTTACGCAATTCCAAGAAGAAATTTCATTTTTGGGCGTGAAATGAAACATTGTGGTCTTTGGCCTGATTATGTTTTAAGGCTTATTAAAAAAGATAAGTTGGTCGGTTGGCGGGGTGAGCTTCATGAGCAACCAAAAGTTATGGGTAAAATAGAACACCTGAAGGAACCCCTTATTCATAAAAAACACGACAATATTTCCGAAATGGTTAATAAAACAAATGAGTGGTCTGAAGTTGAGGCGAAGTTGATGTTTGAGGCACACCATCCCGATATAAATATCGTAAGATTTTTTACCGCGGGACTAAGAGAATTTTGGTTGAGGATGATTGTTCAAACCGCATTTATGGACGGGGCGGAAGGTACGATTTACGGACTCTATCAAGTTTTTAGTAGACTTATTTCTTATGCGAAGCTTTGGGAGCTGCAAATTAAAAAAAATGAAAGCGGCAATTTATAATCCATATCTCGATACTTTGGGTGGTGGTGAAAGATACACTTTAACATTTGCAAAAGTGTTGTCCGACGGTGGTTGGGAAGTAGATTTAGAGTGGAAAAACGCCGAAATTAAGGCGTCTTTAGAAAATAGGTTTGGCATGGACTTAACAAAAATTAAAATAATTAATGATGTAAAGCGCGGAGACGGATATGATCTTTGTTTTTGGGTGAGTGACGGAAGTATACCGGCGCTTAAGTCCAGGAAAAACTTTATTCACTTCCAGGTTCCATTTCAAAATGTGAATGGAAGATCACTTCTTAATAAAATGAAGCTTTTCCGTGTAAATAAAGTAATTTGCAACTCAAACTTTACAAAAAAGTTTATTGATCAGGAATATGGGGTCAATAGTTTGGTTATATACCCGCCGGTAGATACAATATCAATTAAACCCAAAAGAAAAGAAAATATTATTTTATTTGTCGGGAGATTTTCTGGTTTACTCCAAAGTAAACATCAGGATATCTTGATAAAAAATTTCAAAAAGTTGGTTGACAGCGGTCTTATTGATTGGAAATTGGTTTTGGCTGGTGGGATAGAGGTTGGGGTAGACAGTTATTTTGAAGAACTTAAAAAACTATCAAAAGATTATCCTATCGAAATAATTTCCAGTCCGGATTTTAAAACCCTGAAAGATTTATACGGAAAGTCGAGAATATTTTGGTCTGCTTCAGGTTTTGAGGTTGATGAAAATAAAAATCCGGAGAAAGTTGAGCATTTTGGTATAAACGTAGTTGAGGCAATGTCGGCGGGTACGGTCCCTATTGCTTATAATGCCGGAGGTCATAGAGAAATAATTAAAGAAGGAGTGAACGGTTTTCTTTGGGGGAGTACCCAGAATTTGCTTTCAAAAACAAAAGAAGCTATTTCTGATAAAAGGTTATGGAGAGGACTCTCTCTCCAGGCCAGAAAGGATTCCTTACCTTTTTCTTTGGAAAGATTCAGTAGAGAGGTTTTATCTTTAATCTAATGAAAGTATCAATAATTATTCCAAACTACAACGGAGAGAATTTGCTCAAAACGAACATGCCATTCATTTTGAAGGCAAAAGATTTTGCAGATAACAAAATAGAAGAGGTTATTGTAGTTGACGATGGCTCGAAAGACAAAAGTATTGATGTGATTAAGAAAGATTTTTCTTGGATTAAAATAATTAAACACAAGATTAACAGAGGTTTTTCGGCTGCAGTTAACACGGGAGTTAGGGCGGCAAAGGGAGATTTAATATGCCTCCTCAATTCCGATGTTGTTCCCGAAAGCAATTTTCTGGAATCTGTTTTTCCGTATTTTCATAATTCAAAAGTTTTTGCGGTTTCTCTCAATGAGGTTGGAGAGTTTGGTTGGGCACGCGGATTTTTTGCCGATGGATTTATAGGGCACGCCTCCGGGCAGAAATCAGATGTATCGCATGACACTTTTTGGGTTAGCGGCGGCACCGGAGTTTATCGACGCGATATTTGGATGGAACTTGGGGGAATGGACGAAAAACTTTTTTCCCCGTTTTATTGGGAAGATGTGGACCTCTCTTACCGGGCGCTTAAAAGAGGCTACCGGCTTATTTGGGACCCTGACGCTAAAGTTACACACATACACGAAGCTACAATCAGCCGTTTTTCCAAAACTTATGTTGGAAGAATATTGGAAAGGAATCAACTTCTTTTTATTTGGAAAAATCTTACAAGCGCTAATCTTTTTAGAAAGCATTTAGCCGGACTTTTAAAAAGATTAATTAAACACCCCGGGTATACAAGAATAGTACTCATGGCTTTGGGAAGAATTGGAGCAGTTACTAGGGCGAGAGGCAAGGAAATAAAAGAAGCTAAGGTTTCCGATGAAGCAATATTTTCCAGATTTTAAAATATGGATCTCTCTATAATAATTGTTAGTTTTAATACGAAGAAATTAACTCTTGATTGTATAAATTCAATCAAAGAATCCGGAATCCGCGCTAAGCACGAAATTATAGTTGTAGACAACGCTTCGGTTGACGGTTCGGTTGCGGCGCTTGAGAAAGTCGATGGATTGAAAATTATAGTAAACAAAGAAAATCTTGGTTTTTCAAAGGCAAATAATATAGGAATCAAAAGTGCGGTAGGTGAGTATGTGCTTTTACTAAATTCGGATACTGTAGTTAAAAAGGACGCTATAGATAAACTTCTGGAATTTGCAAAAACTAAAAAAGATGCGGGTGTAATTGGCGCGAAACTTCTTAATAAAGATGGAACTGTTCAAGAATCGGTTTCTAATTTTCCCACAGTTTGGAGTGCTATCCGCGAATATTGGTTTGGGGAAAAGGGTCACTTTGGACTCTATGCTCCGAAATCCAATGAACCAACCGAAGTCGATTCTGTGGTTGGCGCTGCGTTTTTGATAACACCTGAAGCGCTAAAAAGGGTAGGTAAATTAAATGAAAAGTATTTTTTTTATTTTGAAGATTTGGATTATTGCAGAAAAGTTTGGAAATCAGGTTTAAAAGTTTATTATCTTCCTGGTGCGGAGGTGACCCACCTCTTAGGGGCAAGTGGTAAAAAAATAGCAAAATCCGGGGATCAATGGAGACGGTTAATTCCTTCAAGTAAAATTTATCACGGCACATTCATACACAATTTGATAAATTTTGTTTTGTGGACCGGGCAAAAATTTGGAGTTTTGATTCCGGTTTTTATTTTAACCGTATTAATTCTTCCGACCTACTCAAAATTATTTCAACCCGGATTTTTCCCGATACAGGATGATCTGCAGGCATTTAGAGTCTATGAAATGGATAAGTGCTATACTGATTTACAAATTCCCTGCCGGTGGGTACCCGACGCGGGTTATGAATATGGATATCCGCAGTTTAATTTCTATCCTCCCGCGCCATACTATTTAGGGGCAGCCATGCATAGAGTTGGTATTCAGTATATAGATTCCGTAAAAATTCTCTTTATAGCCGGTTACATTCTTTCGGCAATTACTATGTTTATTTTGGTACGGAGTCTTCTGGGTGTTTGGCCGGGTTTAATTGCATCACTCTTATATACGTACATTCCCTATAAAGCAGTTGAGGTCTATGTCAGGGGAGCCTTAAGTGAATTTTGGGCTCAAATTTTCTTTCCGCTTGTATTTTGGTCGATATACAAACTAATAAAAACGGGAAGAACCAGATATTTAATTTGGATGTCGGTATCAATTACACTTCTTGCAACTACGCATGCCTTAATGACTTTGATATTCGCTCCCATTGCGATACTTTGGGCGATTTATTGGTTATTTAGAGAAAAATTTAATCATCTGTTTAAAGTTTTTTGGGGAGGAATTATAGGTTTTGGGCTATCGGCGTTTTTTGTTCTCCCCGTTATTTTTGAAAGACAATTTGCCCATACGGAAAGCTTACTCTCCGGATATTTTGATTACCGCCAACATTTCGTAAGTTTATATAAATTGTTTATATCCATGGAGTGGGGATACGGATCTTCCGGTTTTCCTAATGAGAAACTAAATCTTTCACTCGGGATTGTCCAATGGGTTGTCGGCCTCTCGGCTGTAGTGATTGCTCTTTTAAAATTTAAAAAGGACAAAAAAACGTCTGTCCTGATACTTCTTTTATCCGGAGTAACGTTATTCAGTATTTTCATGATGCATATGAAATCAAGTTTTATATGGGCAAAGTTACCATTTTTATGGTATCTGCAATTTCCTTGGAGATTTTTGGCTGTTAGTATTTTTCTTCTCTGCCTACTATCGGGATTTGCAATTTATTTATTTGGAAAATATAAATACATCTTGGGAATAATACTTGTAGCTATTTCTTTCGCCCTTTATGCAGGATTCTTTGTTCCGAAAGCCTGGCTGAATATTACCGACAAAGATAAGTTTTCAGGAGTTTCTTGGGAGAAACAATTAACGATCAGTATTTTTGATTATCTTCCGATTTATGCAAAACTTCCTCCGATTCAGAAGGCGCCCGATCTCCCGGAAGTACTGGAGGGTAATGTGAAGTTTATAGAATATAAAAAGGGTAGCGACTATCAAATAGGGAAAGTTGATGCTATTAAAAATTCCCTGATCCGCATTCCTCTCTTTGATTTTCCCGGAATGGAAGTTAAAGTTGATGGAAAAATTACTCCCCATGTAAATAATGATTGCAGAAACGAAACGTATTGTTTGGGTCTTATCACTTTTTCCATTCCTTCAGGGGAACATCAAATAGATATTCGTTTAACCAATACGCCCATTAGGGGAATTGGAAATATTTTAACTTTAATAAGTTTGGGTGCAGTAGGATTTATTTTGATAAGATTGTATAAGAGATAAACATTATGAGATTCAACTAACGTTATGAAAAATTTTCTTAAAAATAATTGGCGTATTCTTTTAATAATTATTCTTTCAGGTCTTGTTACCTGGCCGGTATTTGTTTCCGGGTATTTTTCCCATCACGACGATCTCCAAGTAATGCGTATTTTTGAGATGAGGAAGTGCTTTGCCGATCTCCAAATACCTTGCAGATGGGTTCCGGACATGGGCTATGGCAATGGCTACCCGCTTTTTAATTTTTATGGTGCACTGCCTTATTATATCGGCGCGGCCGCGAGTTATTTATTGGGTTTTATAGGGGCTGCAAAATTATTATTCTTTTTACCACTGGTTTTTGGGGGAATAGGAATGTATTTTTTGGCAAGGGAACTTTTTGGGGAAACCCCGGGTTTAGTTGGTGCGGTTCTTTATCTTTTTGCTCCATATAGAGCGCTTGACTTTTATGTTAGGGGAGATATAGGGGAGGGTTTTGCTCTGGCAATTATTCCTTTTGTTTTTTACTTCTTTTTAAAACTAATCAAGTCCGAACGAAAAAAATATTTTGTGCTTGCCACAATAACAATGGGACTATTCTTGATGTCACACAACATAATGGATTTGATTTTTACCCCTCTTATAATAATGTGGATATTGTTATGGTCGTATAAAGAAAGATTTAAGGGGATAAAAGTTGTCCTTTTGAGTTTAGTTTTGTCTTTTGGTCTGGCGGCGTTTTTCCTCTTGCCCGCATTTTTTGAAAAGGGTTTGGTGCAGGTTAACTCCCTGACTACCGGAGAGTTGGATTTTAGGAATCAGTTTGTAAAAGTGTCGCAACTATTTATTAATAGATCCTGGAATTATGCGGGTTCAAATCCTCAGTCTGCCAATACTATTTCTTACCAGATCGGCTGGCCGCATTGGTGGTTGGTTATATTGGCCGTATTTGCGTTGATTATTGGTAGAAAGCGAAAAAATGTCTTACTTTTTACCTTTTTATTATTGACGTTTGTATTTGGTATTTTTATGACTCATAACAAATCTGCGCCAGTTTGGGAATTCATAAAGATTTTGGCTTTTGTTCAATTTCCTTGGAGGTTTTTATCAATTGTAATTTTTTCAGTGAGTTTGATGGGGGCGTATTTCACTGCGTTCATAAAGGGAAAATGGATGGTTGTTGTTGCGCTTTTTATTATCGGCTTGACGGTTTTTTTGAACTGGCAATATTTTAAACCTGAACATTTTTATTACGGCCTGACGGATAGCGAAAAACTTTCGGGTCAAAATTTGATTGATCAGGAAAAGGGAGCCCTTTTGGATTATCTTCCTGTGACCGCTCTTGAGCCAAGAGAATTGGCTCCTCAAAATCCGTATGTCGTTTCCGGAAAATCGACTTTGACGGATTTTGTCAACAAATCAAACGGTTGGAAATTTAATGCGGTTACCGAAAAGGAAGCGGTAGTTGAAGTTCCGGTGCTTGATTTTGCGGGATGGACCGTAAATTATCCCAAAAAGCTTGGCACGATCGGAAGAATCGCAATCAGTTTACCGGTCGGGGAGCATGAAGTGATAGGTAAATTTGAAAATACTCCAATTAGAACTTTTGGAAATATATTAACAGTATTAAGCTTCGCAGCTTTAATTATAATCTATGCAAAAAGTCGAAGAATTTTTAGCTAAATATTACCTGTTGATTATTCTGGTGTTGGCTATTCCGGCAATCTGGGCGCTGTTTGTTCCCGGGTTTTACGGAGCGAGTGATGATCTTCATGTTGCCTGGCTTTTCCAGATGGACTCTGTAATAAAAATGTTGAAGTTTCCTCCCAGATTTGTTCCGGATTTAAGCTTCGGTTTTGGGTATCCGCTTTTTAATTTTGTTTTTCCGTTGCCTTTTTATGTAGGTGAAATATTTCATTTATTAAGTTTGACTTTTGTGGATAGCGTCAAAGCAGTCTTCCTTATAAGTATTCCTCTTTCTATGTTTTTTATGTATAAGCTTCTTAAGAATTTCTCCTCAAGTGTACTAAGCCTCGCTGGGGCCGCGGTCTATGCCTTTACTCCGTACCGTTCAACGGATATCTACGTCAGGGGAGATATAGGGGAATCACTTTCCTTTGTGTTTCTACCTATTATTATTCTTTCAATTGTTAAATTATCCAAAAAAGAAAAAGTCGGAGGTAGGTGGATTGGAATATTAGGTCTTTCAACTGGAGCTCTTATCTTAACGCACAATATTATTGCTTATATGTTTATGCCTTTTGCTCTACTGCTTTTAATAATTAGCGGCAGGGTTTTGAAATCTTTGTGGGGAATAGCACTTGGACTTATCATTAGCGCATTTTTTTGGGTTCCTGCAATTAGCGAGAGCCATTTAATGAAATATGACACTGTTTTTAATTTTATTGATCATTTTCCCACACTAAAACAGCTCATCACTCCCTATTTCGGATATGGTGCCTCGGTTCCCGGTCCTTATGACGGTATGAGTTTTTATATGGGAACTGTGAATATTTTGCTCATTGTAGGGGGAACTATTGCCTTTTTCTTTTTGAGAAAAAGATTTGAATTACGTTTAAAAGTATTATTCGTATGGCTATTGTCCATCGTCGTAATCTCGATTTTTATGATGAATTTCAGATCAACATTTGTTTGGCAAACCATACCCCTCCTTCTGTATTTCCAGTTTCCTTGGAGATTTTTAACAATGATAACTTTTGCTTCATCAATTTTCGTTGTTTTCCTGGAAAAATTTAAATTTGGAAAATACATCGGGCTTGCAATAATTCTTGCAGCGGTCGGTCTAAACTTTAGTTACTTTAGACCACATGATTTCTTGGGTAGAACCGATGCGTACTACTTGAATAGATATATCCCGGTTCCCGTCGCGTCTCCCGAATATTTAAAAACGGGAGAGGAGTATCTAAGACTTTCCGTTGCAACACTTACGCGGCCGGATAAAAATTATCCGCTGATTGTTGCAAATCTTGGAACTGTCTACAATATCCAGTATTTGAATCGTCTGGATTCAAAATTTGAAGTTCAATCAAATAAGGATGTTAGTATCGATTACAATAAATATCTTTTCCCCGGATGGGTGGTAAAAGTGAACGGTAAAAAAGTTTCTATTAATGCAGGGAAGCCGTTTGGGCAGATAACCTTTAATGTACCAAGTGGTGTGCATTCCATTGAAGTCGCTTTTAATGAGACCCCTTTTAGAGCCGTGTTTGATTTAGTTTCTTTATTGGGACTTGCTGTCGCAGTTACAATAATTTTTATATGATACAAATTTTTCTTCTTATTTTAGTAGGTAGTTTTTTTCAAACTCTATCGATGTTTAAGACGGGTATCATGCGCAGTTTTGGGATGGGGTATTGGGGGCCTCTGGCCCGCGACGGTGTTTGGCACGAAGCGCTGGTTAATCAACTTAAGAAATCTTTTGTTCCGGTAAATCCTGGTTTATCGGGAAACATACTTGTTAATTATCATTATTTCTATGATCTGTTGGTTGCTAAAATATCGCAGTTTACTACAATCCCGTCATCGCTTTTAATTTATCAAGTTCTTCCGATTGTATTCTCAATCCTTATGGGTGTTGGGACTTATTTCTTGGCTAAAAGACTTTTTGGCAATAAATATATTAGTTTACTCTCCGTGTTTTTTGCCTATTTTGCGAGCAGTTTTGGCTGGATTGTCAGTTTAATAAAAGGTCAACAAATTGGAGGAGAATCTGCCTTTTGGGCTAACCAACCCGTCTCAATGAATCTTAATCCGCCATACGCAATTTCTCTGGTTATTCTTATTTTTGCAATACTTCTTCTTGACCGTTACCTTAAAAAACCTAAAGCATACTTAGGTTTTTTTCTAATTTTACTTTTAGGGACATTATTGGGATTTAAGGCTTATGCTGGGCTGGTTGCCATGGCGGGTTTAGTTTGCCTTACCGCAAAAAAATTATTTTTTGATAAAAATTATAGTTTGCTGCCAATATTAATCTTCTCGGCTCTTCTAACTATTGCAATATATTTCCTCGACGGGGGAAACTCATATGGTCTAATTTCAATTCAGCCGTTTTGGCTGATTAACACAATGATTGATGCCGGGGACAGAGTTGGAATTCCTAATTTTACGGCGAGAAGATTTGTATATCAGGAGTCCCATCAATATATTAAGTTTGCTGCCATCGAGCTGGTCAGTTTCTTAATATTCTTTGTCGGTAATCTTGGAACGAGAATAATTGCATTTGCCGGATTTGAGAAAAAACATCTTAAATCGGATTTACACCTTCTTGTTATTTTCATAATGCTGGCGTCTTTTGCTCCGGTACTAATATTTGTTCAACAGGGCAATCCGTGGAACATTATCCAGTTTTTTTATTACTTTTTGTATTTTATTTCGCTCTATGCGGCCGCAGGTATTGTGCGGATATATAAAACTCTACCTAAGATCGTCGGAATTTTATTCATCGTTTTAATAATTATTGTTACCCCGATCAGTTCAATCGCAACTTTCAGAAACGGATTTTATCCTAATCCCCCCGCATATTTAAGTAAAAATGAATATCAAGCTCTAACTTTCCTATCCAAGCAACCTAAGGGGGATGTTTTGGTTCACCCGTTTGATAATAATTTAAGATCAAAATTCAAAGATCCGTATCCGCTTCCTGTTTACGCCGAAAGCGCTTATGTATCCGCGTATAGCGCTCATCCATCCTATTTGGAAGACGTTGAACAGCAAATAGTACTTAATACCGACTACAAAGGGAGGCTTGAAGACGCCAAGAGATTTTTTGTCGAAAAGAACTTAAATTGGCCCGATAAATTTTTGAAAGACAATAATATTCGCTATATTTATTTACCCAAAATCTATTCTCTGCCGGCGGCAGAACAGGAGTACCCCATGAAAAAGATTTTTGAGAACGAAGATGTTAATATTTATCAGGTGGACTGACATAATGAAGTAATATGAAGAAACTTTTAGTTCTGGCTATCGTCTTAAGAATATTGGTTGCAGGGCTCCTCTTCCACCCTGATATCAAAACTTATAACTATCAGGCATCTTTTCTTAAAAAGGGAGTTTTTAACATTTATACGTATTTGGTGCAAAATAATAAAACGCTTCCCATCAAGGATGATTTTGTTTATTTTCCACTTACCTATTTTGTTTTGGGAGGGTATCAAGCTGCCATTTCTCCTATTCTCGGCAATGGTTTTGATTCCTGGCTGGCAAACGCCGGTTCCAACTCGGTGGTAAACGATCCGAATATTTTTAAATATCTAATAGCTTTGAAACTCCCTTATTTAATTTTAGATATTGCAATAGCCTTCTTACTGAAAAGATTTTTTGATGATCAAGAGAAAGCTAAAAAAGCCTTTACTCTTTGGCTTTTTAATCCTTTCACTATATTTTTAATTTACGTGTTCTCCAATGTTGATATATTTGCAGTTCTTTTGACCATGATTGCGTTTCTGCTTCTCAAGAAAGAAAAATTAATTTTAGCGTCTGTAGCTTTGGGAATAGCTGCAGGATTTAAGCTTTATCCGCTTTTGTTTATTCCGTTTCTGTTTATTAAAGGGAAAGATTTGAAGGAAAAAATCTTTATTGCCTTGATTCCGGTAATCATCTTGGGGATTATTGTAGCTCCTTTTTGGTCTCAAGATTTTGTTCAATCGGCTCTAATATCTGGTCTTACCACAAGGATTTTTAATCCGGGTTTTTCCATCGGGTTTGGGGAATCAATGATTGTTGGCTTGTTTTCT
>Ga0187886_1000295_pt1 | contig 64444 bp, 59 predicted proteins | sample June2016WEW_20_1_FD_133001 | JGI IMG/M metagenome (GOLD analysis project Ga0187886, IMG submission 133001) | Peatland microbial communities from SPRUCE experiment site at the Marcell Experimental Forest, Minnesota, USA - June2016WEW_20_150 | ecosystem: Environmental > Terrestrial > Soil >... | reverse complement strand
GCCTCGACCCCGATCAACACCGCGGTCACGGTCGACGTCTTGGCCAACGACACCGATCCCGACCCGCTCGACACGCTCACGGTCACCGGCAACACCGATCCCGCCCACGGCACGGTCGACTGCTCCTCCGGTGACGAGTGCGTCTACACCCCGAACACCGGCTACACGGGCACAGACTCCTTCGCCTACACGATCTTCGACGGTAACGGCGGCAGCGACACGGCCACGGCCACGATCGACGTCTACCAGCCCAACCGCCCGCCGGTCGCCGTCGACGACTCCGCCTCGGCTGAGGCCGGAAAGGCCGAGATCATCTCGGTGCTCGCCAACGACACCGATCCCGACCCGCTCGACACGCTCACGGTCACCGGCAACACCGATCCCAAGCACGGTTCGGTTGACTGCAGCGGCGGGTTCTTCTGCACCTATACCGCCGACGACGGATACGCCGGACCAGACAGCTTCGACTACACGATCTCCGACGCGGGCGGCCTCAGCGACAGCGCCACCGTGAACATCACGGTCACCGTCCCGTCCAACAATCCGCCGACAGCGAACAACGACGCTGCCTCGACGGTCGCTGATACTCCGGTGACGGTGAACGTACTCGTCAACGACACGGATCCCGACGGAGACGCCCTGACCGTGACCGGTCACACGGATCCCACTCACGGCTCTGTCGATTGCAGTCTGGGCAGCTCCTGCACCTACACGCCGGCGAGCGGCTATACGGGCTCTGACAGCTTCGACTACACGATCTCCGACGGCCACGGCGGCAGCGACACCGCGACCGTGAACATCACAGTCACCGCCCCGTCGAACAGCGCGCCGATAGCTATCAACGACATCGCCTCGACGCTCGCTAATACTCCGGTGACGGTGAGCGTGCTCGCGAACGACAGCGATCCGGACGGCGACACCCTGACCGTGACTGATCACACAACGCCGACGCACGGCTTGGTCAGTTGCAGCACGACCGCTTGCACCTACACGCCGGCGAGCGGCTATACGGGCTCCGACAGCTTCGACTACACGATCTCCGATGGCAACGGCCACACCGCCACCGCTACGGTGAGCGTGACCGTCACCGCCACTCCGCCTCCGCCGGCGCCCGAGGCGAACCTGGTTATCACTGTTACTGGGCCGAACACGGCGCACGGCGGAGATAACGCAACGTTCACGCTGACGGTGCAAAACGGCGGGCCCGACACGGCCATCGACGTTGTCGTGATCGACACGCTTCCCGGTGATCTCACCCTCGTCCCGGGCTCGATCGTTACGAGCGGCGTCTCCGGCGTTTCGTGCAGCGTGTCCGGCTCGACGATCCAATGCACGTTGCCGTCGCTCGCGGTCGGCGCGACGCTCGGGATCACGTTCACCGCGCGGATCGCCAACGGCGTGGCTGCCGTCGTTGATGCAGCGACCGTGGCCGCGGCGACTACCGATCCGGTCACGAGCAACAACGCGTCTTCGGCATCGGTGAGCGTGGCGCCAGCGCAACCCTCGACGCGACAGCTGACGACACTCTCGATCAAGAACATCGCCGAGCTGAAGCCCGCGTACAAGGGGAAGGTGCGACCCGGTCAGTCGTATCAGTACCGGATCACGGTGAAGAACACAGGGCAATACACGGCCTACAAAGTGGTGGTGTGCGAGGTCCCGTCACAGCAGCTCGCGTACGTGTCCGCGCCGCAGGCGAAGTTCTCGAAAGGTCGTGCCTGCTGGACGATCGCGGAGCTCGCGCCCGGTAAGTCGCGGACGTTCGTCGTCACGGTTCGCGTGGACAATACGGCGAAGCGGGGCGTGATCCGTAGCACTGCAGTTGCCTCGGCTGAGAACGCGCAGAAGTCAGTACGCGCCGTGGCCAAGGTTCTGGTGACGGGACTCTCGGTCAAGGTGGGGCGCCCCCAAGGTGTTACCGGTTAGATGAATCCGCGAGCGATCGTCCTGCTATCTACGGCGCTGACGCTGGCGATCCCAGCTCAGCTCGGTTTGGCCTCAGGACGTGAAAATGCTGCCGGCTCGGTTGCGCCTTCTCGAGCGACGGGAGCGACCGTCGCGAAGGTCGTCGTAAAGACGGTCGCTCTCGCAAAGCCCGGCGCGGGAAAGATCAAGTGGCGGATCGCTACGGAGACGGAGTGGGGTCATGGCCCGCAGCAACTGCTCGTGCTCGATCAAGCGGTCGACGGGCTCGGACGGCAATGGTTGAAGGTACGCCTTCCGGTCAGGCCGAATGGAAGCTTCGGATGGATCCGCGCCGATTTCGCTCTCGTGTCGCACACCCCTTACTGGATCGACGTCTCGCTCCATCGAAGGCTCATCGAGGTCTACCGTTCGGGCAGGCTAGTACGGCAGTTCCGTGCGGTCGTCGGCGCGCCAGCGACCCCGACACCGACTGGTCTGGCCGCGATCTACGACCCGATTCCACAACCGAATCCGAACGGGTTCGTGGGGCCGTGGGTGCTCCACCTCACAGCGCTCTCTAACGTCCTGAAGAAGTTCGACGGAGGATCGGGGCGCGTCGGAATCCACGGGCGCAGCGGGGCGAGCCTGAGCGATCCGCTCGGGTCAGCTCGCTCGCACGGGTGTATCCGAGTCGACAACGACCAGGTGCGCTGGCTGGCGCGGACGGTTCCGCGTGGAACGCCGGTCAATATCCAGGAGTGAAATCGCCGGCTCGCGCCGGCTTCGCCGATTCCAGTCTCAGCACTCGCCGAGGCCGGCGACGGCGGCTAGCGGCCCTTGGCCGTATGCCGGTCGTGGTGGCATCGAGTCTGCGTAAGGAGTTCACGGGGACGCTGCTCTTCGAGGGCGTCTCCTTCGCGCTCGAGCGGGAAGAGAGGATGGCGCTGGCGGGGGCAAACGTAGCCAGCAAAACGACGCTTCTGCAGCGCCAAGGTCGCGGCCGCCCGTCGTCTACCATTCGCTCCGGAACGGCGCCAAGACGGTTCTTTTTGCGGAACCTGCGAAGTCGCAGTATTATAGTGCGAGTTCGTAGTAGTTCTATAGAGGAGTTAGAAATGCGAAAAGCCGGACATGCGCTCCTATCGCTCGCGGTCGTGCTGCTCGTGTTGGGCATTACGACGGCAGCGGCAAACGGCGGCCCGAGCGGGCGATACAAGGTGAACGGCTATCGCCTCAACCTGACCTGCGTAGGTAAAGGAAAGCCGGTGGTCGTGCTCGACGCGGGGCTCGGCGCCGACCACAACCTCTGGCCTGTCGCCGTCCAAAGGGCGAGCGTTCTGCATACCCAGGTCTGCGCCTACGACCGCTACGGCGTCGGCCTCAGCGACGGCGCGAGCTGGACTCCCAAGACGCGAACGGTCGATCGAGCCGTCAGCGATCTGCACGCGCTCGTGCGGGCCGCCAAGCTCAAGGGGGGCTACGTCCTGGTTGGTACATCGATGGGAGGCCTGATCGACCGCGAGTACGCGCGGCGCTACCCGAAGGACGTCGCCGGCATGGTCCTGCTCGACTCGGCGCCGGACGACTGGAACACCTACACCGGTACCGAGACGTTCGCCTTCGCGAGCGAGAGCCTCAACGTCACCGCCGCCTCGACCGCCTTGCAAGCATCGGATTCTATCGGCGCGAGGCCGCTCGTCGTCGTCGAGGCCGGCGACGACTCGACCGTGGCGTCGTCCTGGGCTAGCGGCAAGACGGACTTTCAGTCCTACTGGGACTCGGCACAGCGCTCGCTCGCTCGCATATCGCGCGACTCGATCTTCGTCGTCGCCGCCAAGAGCGGTCACATCGTTCCTCAAGACGCGTCGCAGTTAACGATCGAGGCGATGCGGCTCGTCGTCAACGGTGTGCGAAGCCACGCGAAGCTACCTCGCTGCGCTAAGACGAAGCTGCCGAAACTCGGCGGCAAGTGCTAGTGCGCAAGACACGGCGAACAACTCGAACGGCTCGTTGCCGCCGTCGAGCTCTTCGCGAGGACGGATGGAGTCGCCGCGGCGACTCCGATCCTCAGGCCGCCGTCGAGCAGAGCCGGTAAGAGCGCACGGCTACCCTTGGCGCATGCCAATCGTGGTGGCATCGAGTCTGCGCAAGGAGTTCGCCGGGACGCTGCTCTTCGAGGGCGTCTCCTTCGCGCTCGAACGAGGGCAGAGGGTGGCGCTCGCGGGCGCGAACGGAGTCGGTAAGACGACGCTTCTACAGGCGATCGCCGGCAGAACGGAGCTGCAAGCCGGCGAAATCGCCCTGCAGAAAGGAACACGAATCGCGCTGCACGATCAGCGGCCCCCGCTTGAGCGGGGGCTCGACCTGCGCGAGTACATGCTCTCGGCGAGCGGCGATCTACTTGCGGCCGAGAAGGAACTGGCGCGGCTCGAGGCGGCGATGTCGGCGGGCGAGCACGATCCGGCGACGCTCAAGCGCTACGCCGGGGCACAAGCGAAGCTCGAGCACGCAGGCGGCTATGCCTGGCGCACCCGCTATGAGGCGGCGGCGCGCGGACTCGGCTTTTCGGACAGCGATCTGGAGCGGCCGCTGGAGAGCTTCTCCGGCGGAGAGCTGACCAGAGCCTCACTGGCGCGAGCACTCGGCGCCGACGCCGATCTCCTGCTGCTCGACGAGCCGACCAACCATCTCGACGTGGCCAGCATCGAGTGGCTAGAGAGCGAGCTCTGCCGCCTCGACGCGGCGCTCATCCTGGTCGCGCACGACCGCTGGTTCCTGGAGGCCGCGACCAACTGCGTGCTCGAGCTCGAGGATTGCCGGGGCACCTTCTTCTCCGGACGCTGGCACGCCTGGCGCGAGGAGCGGGCGCTGCGTGAGCAACATGCGGCCAGAGTCGCCGCACGCCAGGCTGAGGACATCGCCCGCCTGGAGCGCTTCGTCGCTCGCTTCCGCTACGGCACCAAGCACCGCCAGGCTCAGTCGAAGCTGAAGCAGATTGCGCGAATCGAGGCGGAGAGGGTGGAGGCGCCCGCTCGCGCCCGGCGCTCGCTCGGCTTCGAGTTCATCAAGCCGGCGCGCTCGGGGCGGACAGTGCTCGAGGTAAAGGGGCTGAGAGTGGATGCCGGCGGCCGCACTCTTCTCGACGGCGTCGAGCTGGTGATCGAGCGGGACGAGCACGTCGCCCTGGTCGGGGCGAACGGCTCGGGCAAGACCTCGCTGATCGAGACGGTGATCGGCCGGCGCCGCCCGGCGGCGGGAACGGCGCGCCTCGGTCACGGCGTCGAGCTCGGCTTCTTCTCTCAGCACACGCTCGAGCTGGACGAGCGTGGTAGCGTGATCGACTGCGCCCGCTCCACCACCGGGCTCTCGCGCCAGGACACGCAGAAGCTACTCGGGCGCTTCCTCTTCTCCGGCTACGAGGCGCAAGAGAAGCTCGTGCGGATGCTCTCGGGAGGGGAGAGGCGCCGGCTTGCGCTGGCGCTACTCGTCGCTTCGGGCGCCAACTTCCTCGTTCTCGACGAGCCCACCAACCATCTCGATCTCGAGAGTCGCGAGGCACTCGAAACGGCCTTGGAGGCTTTTAATGGGACACTGCTCCTGGTTTCGCACGATCGGGCGCTGCTGGATGCCGTCGCCGAGCGCACGCTCTCGATCGAGGCAGGCGGGTTGCGCTCCTACGACGGACGCTGGGCCGACTATGCACATGCACGAGAGCTGGAGCGCGAGCCCGCGAAGCCCGAGGCAGACGCGAAACCGAAGAAACCCCAGCCCGAGCGGCCAAAAAAGTCGTCCGTGGCCAAGGAGCGTGAGCGTCTCGAGCAGGAGATCGAGCGGCTGGAATGCCAGTTGACCGCACTCGAGCGGGAGTTGGCGGAGGACTGGGCCAACCTCGAGAAGCTCGGCGTCTACCGCATCACGCGCGAGCGGATCGACCGGCTCGTCGCGCGCTGGGAGGAGCTGGTCGAAGAGGAAGGCCTGAAGTCCCGCGACACGAGTGTCGAGCGTCTCGACTAGGAACGACAATGAGATCGAGCGATAGACGATTCGACCTTCCGGCCCGAGGGTCGGCTCGGATCTCGCGTCCCAGGCGCCCTAGCCGAGTATCTACCGGCTCGCGGCGTTCGAGCCGCTCTCCGATGTCCCAGGCCCCGAATAGCGCGCCGGGGCGCGCTGTGTTACCCGGCGCAAGCTAGACTCGGAGTACCGGCCGAGGAATATGGGAATTGCGGCACCTGCGAGAATGAGATAACCATGTTTCGGACTGTGCTCGCCGTCTTGGCCTCGGCCGTATTAATGGTGACGGTCGGCTCGAGCGTGGCGCGGGGCGCCTTTCCGGGGGAGAGTGGAAAGATCGCCTTCGTCAACGATCGAAACGGCACGCCTTCGATCTACACGATGAACGCGGACGGGACTGACGTCAGGCGGCTTGTGCCGAACCAGCCGCAGGGAGCCTTCCCCGCCTGGTCGCCGGGAGGTCAAGTCGTGCTCTTCTCGGTACTAGTCTCAGACCAGCCCGAGAACAAGTACGAGCTCTGGACTATGGGAGCGAACGGAGGTGCTGTTCATCGGTTCCTGTCCGGGCAATCGAGCGAGCCGATCTCCTCAACCTGGTCTCCCGATCGAAAGAAGATCGCCTTCTACCGCAACGGCTATCTCTGGATCGCCAATGTGGATCGCACCGGCGTTCGCCAGCTTACACGTTCGGACTTCAGCGATGGGGCTCCGAGCTGGTCGCGCCGCGGTCAGATCGCCTTCGACCGCGACGGGAGTATCTGGGTCGTCGATATCCGAACCGGTGCGAAGCGCTCGCTGGGGTCAGGTAGCGAGCCGTCCTGGTCGCCCGATGGACGCAAGCTCGTGTTCGTGGCCGCGCCCTCCGACGGAGCGAACAACGACATCTATGTGATGCGAGCGAACGGATCGGGCCGGCACAGGCTCACCGCCACCGCGGGCGCAAACGAGATCCAGCCCACCTGGTCGCCGAACGGGCTCTGGATCGCCTTCAGCGCGAAGAGGGGCGTCTACGCCATGAGATCGAGCGGCAAATCTCCCCAACTCGTTGCCGGCAAGGGCTGGCAGCCGAGTTGGGCACCGAAATCGAACGAGCTCGTTTACTCGATGCAGACAGGACGCTGGGACGGACTCGTCTACCGCGTCGATCTCGGCGGTAAGCACAAGAAGCAGCTGCTCCGCCCGACGCTGGATGCGAGTCCGCAATGGTCGTCCGACGGCACGCAGCTCGCCTTCTCGCGCGACGGCTTTGTCTACGTGGTAAACGCCGACGGTAGCGACCTGAACTCGATCGGTCTGGAAGGCTCCGACCCTGCCTGGAGCCCGGACGGCAACCTGATCGTTGTCAGTTTCTTGCTAGATCTGGTCGTCGCTAACGCGGATGGAAGCGCACCTCAAAGTGTCCCGCTCGGCCTCGATCCCGCGGACTACGAGCGCGTGTCCGATCCCGCTTGGTCGCCCGACGGAACCAGGATCGCCTTCGTCGCGACGGAGACATCGGGCACTCGCGACATCTTCGTTGTGGGCCCGGCGGGGAGATCCCTCGCGCGACTGCCGCTGGAATGCGCCACGATCGGAGCTTCCTCCCCGACGTGGTCGCCGAGCGGGGAATACCTCGGCCTCGACTGCGACCAGTCGATCGCCGTGGCCGATGCGGACGGACGTAACCTGGTGCCGATCGGTTCGGGCCTCAATTCCATGCTCGCCTGGTCTCCGGATGGCACTCAGATCGTCTTTTCCGAGCAGTCCGCCGAACAACCCGCACAGCTCTTCGTAATGAACTCCGACGGGACGGTGCGCTATCAACTCGATACGGGTTCCGGAGCCAGCGACCAGCCCGATTGGCAGCCGATCCCGGTCACTGTCCGGTCGAGAAGCTGAGAAGCCAGAGGTCTGCGTGCGCCCGCCGCTAGCTCTCGTTTCGAGGGTCTGGCGGAGGGAGTACCGGGGCGAAGCAGAAAACCGAAACTGCCAAACTAATCTCGGAAGGGGACGTCGGCTACTCTCATGAGGCTCACGCTCGGGGCCACGGTTGCCGTGACGGCGATGTTGTTTGCCGGTGCGGCTCCGGCCCGTACGCCGATACCCGCGCAGAAGGTCGCGTTGAACGGCATCAAGCAGGCCGCGGCCAAGGGCAGTATCGATAGGGCCAGCGCTGCCAAGTACCGGGCGGCCGTGAATCGCGCCGCGCTCCTTATCCGCCGCTTGCCGAAGGCGCGGAGCACGCCTGTATCGGCGTGTCTCAGAGAGGCGGCCGCGACGGCGGCGAAGCTGACGGCGCCACGGGCCCGAGCCGTCTTCGGGCAGCTTGCCGTGAACAACTCCTATTTCGCGCTCGATGGACCACCCGTCGGCCAGAAGGACATCACCGATGTCGACGGCATCGTCTACCGGTACTTCGCCGGGCTCGGTTTTCAGTTTCACCCACTTGCGAACTTCGCGGCGTTGAATGCCCGTGTTTCTTCGGGAGACTTGGGAGGTGCCGATCGCCTTGCGCAGGCGCTGATCGCACGGGGAGTCTCGGAGCCGGGCGGCGGCATGGGTTGGGAGTACTACTTCGACTATTCAGGAGGGCGGGCGCCGTGGCTATCGGGGATGGCCCAGGCGGTCGCCGCGCAGGCGCTCTCCTATTACGGCACGAATAATGCAAGCAACGAAACGAGCTCACTGGATGCCGCCCGGCTCGCGTTCCTCTCGATCCCCGGGCGCCTCGTTCAGACGGTCGGCCCAGGCTCCTGGATCAAGCTCTACGGCTTCAACCACTCCGTGGTCCTAAACGCGCAGCTGCAGTCGATCATCTCGCTCAACGATTACGCGCAGTTAAGCGATGACGTAGACGCGGCCGCGCTCGCTGCCTCGATGAGTCGGTCGGCCGCCGCGAACCTGAACCGCTTCGATACCGGCTACTGGACCTACTACGCGCTTCCGAGCAAGCCCTCGCCGCTCAGCTACCAACGATACGTCGTGCAGATGTTGAGAAGGCTCGCTGACGACGACCCGCGTTTCTCCGTTGCGGCAACCAAGTTCTCGGCCTACGAGAAGCAGCCGCCTGCGTTCAAGCTCTCCGACAGCGCCACCGGCACCGTTCGATTCTGGCTCTCGAAACCCGCGACAGTCGAGATGCGCTCGGCCGCGGGCGCGACAAAGCGGCTCTCGCTATACGGCGGTTGGTATACGCTCGGTTGGAAGTTGCCAATGCGCGCCGGCGCCTACTCCGTCTCGGTCAGCGCCAACGACTGGGCCGGAAACCGTGCTTCGTTTACCGCCCTACCGATCGTGCGTGTGGTCACTCCGCCCTCCTGGGTCGTCGTTGGCTCGGCGGTGAGCCAATCCAAGGCGATTCGGGCTGAGGCCAAAGCAAGCGCAATCTCGGCGGCTACCGCCGTCACGGGCTCTCTTCTCGGTCAGCCGAGCTTCTCGGCCGGAGCCGGGCTCGACAGTGCTTCGCAGGCCTCGCTCGCCGCTAGCGAAGGTCTGAACGCGGTTCGCCTGAGCGTGCCGTGGCCGGCCGGCGCGTCGGCTCCCGATCCGGCGATCGTCACGGCCTTACAAAGCGTTCCGGCCGGGAAGCGCCTGATTGTCGAACTGGCTGCCAACCCGATGCCGAGCGATGACACCGGTCGCGGCGCTCTCGCCGTTTATGCCCGCTCGCTCGTCCAGCAGGTTCCCGGCATCAGCGATCTACTGCTCGGGCCGGCGCCGGCAGTAGCCACTACGCGGGGCTATGTCGCGGCACTCGGATCCCTCTACGACGCGGTCAAGCCTGGAGTCTCCACGCTCACGATCGCCGGAGAGTTGGACGGTGCCACCTCGCCGAAGGCAACGCTTGCCTCGCTTACCGAGAAGTACGTCGAGGCCGGGCGCTCGGCGCCGTTGATGGACGAGCTCGCCTTCCTTCCGTCCACGGTCGTAAAGAGTGGTGCCTGGACGATCGACAGCTACAGCCAGCGGGTCGCGGCTCTCGGTGACGCCTTCGACGGTAGCGATCAACTCGGCTCGACGTTGCCGGTGCTCGTGGACGGTATCGCCGCGGCGACGACCATTCCGGTCGAGAAGGCTAGTCTCTATCCGGCACCTGGTCCGTTCGCCGGGGTAGGGGAGAGCGCCCAGGCGAGCGCCTACAACCAAGCTCTTCAAAGCGCCGTCTGCATGCCGAACGTTTCGGGCGTCATCTTCCGCCGGCTCGTGGATTACCCCGCCGCGGGTGACCAGTCGGGGCTGTTCTACGCCGACGGCAGCGCCAAGACGAGCGCGGCCAGCGTGCGCACGTCGGCTCTCTCGGCCGCGCGCGGCACGCTGCGGGTGTGTCCCGGGTTGGGGGCACGAGTGGCCGCTAGCACACTCGCGTATCCACTTCAGCTGTCTACGAGCTATCCGCCCCAGGTCGTTCTCGCCTGCACGCGCGACTGCCTCTATCTGATCACGCTCGAGCGGGCGAGCGACGGCAAGCCCGTACTCGCGCGTCGCGGTTCTCTTACCGCCAGTACGCCGACCATCGTGCAGCTACCGCAGGGCGCGGCGTTATCGGCCGGCGATTTGTACCACCTGCGCGTTCGCGTGGTGGCAAGCACCAACCCCGGTCCGATTCAGCAGTACACCAGCCCGCTGCTCACGGCCGGCTAGCGGCTTTTCTGCCGGGCCCCGACATTCGGCTCGGGCAGGAGGTTGCGCACCGCGTCGAGCTCGCTTGCGCCGGGAATGCCCTCGAATCCCGGATACCCCTCGCCGAGGCCGCCTTGAAGCAGCCAGTACTCGATCGCCCGCTGGCCCTTCGCCCCGACCAGTAGCAGTGTGAGCGAAAACGGTTCTTCGGGAATCTGCTCGGAGGCAATCTCGGCGGCGAAGCGCCCACCGCTCGCGGCAAGTTCCGGCTCGACCGGAAAGAGCAGGCTTTCGGCTTCGAAAGCGAGCCAGGCGTGGTACCCGTGGGCGACCGGTGAGAGCTCGCCTTCGATCCGAAGCGGGCGCGCGGTTTTGTGACCTTCTTCGGGCAGCAGGATCCGCCCGCTGCCATTCCCGTCGCGATCGAGACGGTGCCTCCAGATCGTGGAGGCGAGAAAGAACATGGCTACGGCGGCTACGAGCAGAACTGCGCCCAGGTCCTCCACCTGACACGCCTCCTCTCTGCACTGATTCCGTCGAGAGTGAAGCTTTACCCCGAGTAGTAGGATGCGCAATCCTCACCTCGCCGGGCAGATTGAGCAAGCCGGAAACGATCCGCGGGTGTCGTTGCGGTTGTCGCGGCGGCGAGCGCTCGGTCGTGCGAGGCTTTGGCTACTGGCCCGCCACCTTCAAGACCAAGGGCGTAAAGCAGTACGTGGACGTTGTCGGTCGCGCGCTCGGCGACCAGCTGGCGCTCGAAGTCTCTAGGGGCTGATCTGGTTAGCCGCGGTGTCTGGTAGACGGCGGGGAAGCGTTCTACGCTGAGAGTAGTGGCGTTTTCGCGTCGGTTTCGGTTAGCGCTGGCCGCAGTCTTGATCGTCGTGGGGGACGTGGTGGCCGCGCTCGGGGCGGTATCCGCTGGCTCCCTGCCCGGAGACGGCTCCTCACGTTGGAAGCTCGTCTGGCAAGACGAGTTCGACGGTGCGGCCGGTACCGCACCTGACAGCGGCAAATGGACATATGACGTCGGCTGCTCGGGCTGGGGCAACAGCGAGCTCGAGTGCTACACGAAGCGTTCTCAAAACGTGAGCCTGGACGGCTCCGGGAGGCTGCGAATAATCGCCCGGCACGAGTCGTACCAAGGAAGGGACTACACCTCGGGGCGCATCCTAAGTAAAGGGCTGTTCGCGCGCACCTACGGTCGGTTTGAGGCACGTATGAAGATCCCCTCGGGACAGGGGATGTGGCCGGCCTTCTGGATGCTCGGGACGAATATCGACAGTGTGGGCTGGTCTCGCTGTGGCGAGATCGACGTGATGGAGGCGATCGGTCGCGAGCCGGCGACGGTATTCGGCTCGATGCACGGCCCCGGCTACGACGACGGCCCGATCAGCACTGCCTATACGCTCACCGAAGGCGTTCTCGCCGACGACTATCACCTCTACGCGGTCGAATGGTCTCCGAAGGGAATCGCCTGGTATCTCGACGGCGTTCGCTACGCCTGGAAGACGCCGCGCGCTCTGCCACGCGAAGCCCCCTGGGCCTTCGACCATCCCTTCTTCCTGATCTTCAACCTCGCCATCGGCGGCGAATGGCCGGGGCCTCCGGATTCGAGCACGGTCTTTCCCACCACTCTGCTGGTCGACTACGTTCGCGTCTACAAGCGCAGCGGCCTCGATACCGAGGCGCCCAACCCACCCGCCTGGCTCCGCGTCGTCAAACGCGGCACGACGAAGGTCACGCTCGCCTGGAACGTCGCCCGCGACGATGTCGGCACGACTCGCTACGTCGTATTAAGGGGCCGAAAGCGGGTCGCCTCGACCGCCAAGACTCGATTCGTTCTGCACGGGCTCAGGCCCGGAAACAGCTATCTCGTACGCGTTCTGGCCTTCGACGCCGCAGGTAACAGATCGGCGGCGGCGCAAGTAGAAGTGCACACTCGCCGGACTACGCCAGAACAGCGGCGCTCGAAAGGGTGAGACGAAACTTCGCTCACCGGGTTATTGACGTACAAGGCTTCGCGACTTATGAACAAGTTATGGGGGAGACTCGATCTCGATACGCGGCGCGTGAGCGAGTCCTGAGTGGAAGCTTCCGGCAGCCGACGCCTGTATCCGGCCCGTGCGGAGTCGATCGGCGAATCGGGGCTGACGGACGATAGGAGGTTGAACGATGCTTTCCAGCGAAAAACGTGCCTCGTGGCTGCCCTCCGGGCGCCTCGGGGGGCCGCGCAAAAGGGCTGCTAAATCGCGCTGCTTCGCGATGTATCTGGGTATTGCCGCGCTCGCGGCCGCCATGGCCGTACTTACGACTGGCGCCAGCGCTACCAGTAAATGCCATCCCCTCAATACCACCGTCTACGCCGATCCGACTGGCGACGGCAGCGGCGCCAACGCGCCGGATATCGCGGGCATCACTGTCACCAGCTACGAGGGCGGCGGAACGTCGTTCCAGATCGGGCTCGACAACGGGTCCGCGTTCACGAGCGACATGGTGATCCGCACGTTCATCGACTCGGACAAGACGTCGACGACGGGAAATCCCAAGGGCTTCGAGTACATGATCCAGGCTCAGGGTACGGCGACGCCCGGCGGCGACAACAGCTCGAACGACAACGGTGGCGACACCACGACCACAACGCCCGACAACAACGGCGGCGATACGACCACCAACCCCGCCCCCGGCGGTGGCTCTGGCGGCAGCAGCGAGTGGGTCGTCCATCCCAGGGCGATGAAGGCGCTCAAGTGCGACGGTGGTGACGGCGATGCCGGAATAGCTCTCTACAAGTGGAACGGCGCCGGCTGGGCGCCGGTCGACGCCGAACTGAGTGGCTGGTTCGGCGACGGCAACCTGAACATCCAGCTCAACGCTCACAACCTGGGCGACGCGCTTGCCTTCAACTTCGCTGTCTATGCCGCTTCGAACGTCACCTTCGACGACAGCGGCTGGCCGATCCTGACGAACGTCGCCTACGACTGGGCTCCGGACACGAGCACCTACAGCTACCAGCCGTTCGACTACAGCTCCTACAACGATCCGGTCGGCGACGGTGTCGGACAGGGCGCACCCGACATCACGCAGATCAACGTGATGCGCTGGCGCCACGAGCAGCTGAACTTCAACGTCCAGATCCCAGGCACGCAGGAGTTCACCCAGGACATGCTCATCCGCATCTACGTCGACGCTGACAGCAATCCGGCCACTGGAGACTCGCACGGCTTCGACTACGTCATCCAGGCGCAGCGAACCTCCTATGCCGTCGGAGGTGGCGACAAGCTCGTCACCCGGGGGCTTACGAAGGCGAACTGCTACCAGCCGCTTCTGTTCCTGTTCGCGTGGCAGAACGGAGGCTGGGTGCCGCAGCAAGACGCCTCCTTCGGCGACTGGCGCTTTAACGGAGGGCTTCGCTTCAGCATCGACCAGGCCGATCTGGGCAATGCGAAGAACTTCAACTTCGCCGTCTACGCGGCCTCGCATGTGACCTACGGGCCGGACGGGCACCCGAATGTGGTCAACGCCGCCTACGACTGGGCACCCGACACGGCCACCTACGGCTTCCCGCTGGCGCCTGAAAACGGTCAGTTCCTGGGCACCTACACGGTGCAAGAGCGGATCCTGAGAGCCCACAACTTCGGGGACTTGAGGCGTGGCTCGACCGACAGAATGACCTGGCGGTTCAACCAGAGCTGCAGGGGGCGCAACTGCACCACCGCGGTCGCCAGCGGCGCCTCCCGCTTCAAGCTGGCCAAGTCGGGCAAGGCCTTCAAGGGCCACGGCGGCCGCAAGTTCGTCTGCCAGGCCGGATACACGGCCGGTGGCAGCGAGAACGTGCAGATCCAGGCTCAGCAGAGCCGCTGGGTCAAGGGCCATTGGCGAGTCGTGGAGTGGTCGGGAACCACTCGCGTGGTCAGCCCGAACAACGGGGTGGCGGCTTGCGGCGGCTCAGCTTCCTACACGGCTTCCCTGACGGGAACGCTCCGCAAGTAGAAGAGATCGCGATTCGCTGGAGGACGAGAGGGGCGGCCCGGGCCGCCCCTCTCTCTATCTGCTTGGCCTCGACCGGCGACAAGTGCAGCCGGCTGACGAGACGCAAGGATTCAGTCGCCCCAGAGCGGTCGTCCGACCGGCACGACCGGCTTCGACGACATGCCGTTGACGACTCCCGCCGCCGAGGCGTACCAGGCGACCGCCGCGGTGACGATGCCCGCCCAGCCGCCGGCGTGGAGCCAGTAGGCGCTGTGGCCGTGAGCCACGAGGAAGAACCCGATCGCGAGCAGGATCTCGGTGATCTCGAGCGCCAGGAAGACGGCGAATGTCGCCAGGTTCAGTCGCGATGCCCAGAGCAGCATGTAGGTGTTGAAGATCGCAAACGCGATCAGGAACCAGGCAAGAGCGTTGTGCACCTCGACCTTATTCTGGAAGACGTTGTAGAAGGCGGTATTAGTGCTGATCATGACGACGAAGATCCCGAGCGAGAGCCAGAAGCCCCCATAGGTCGAGAAAGCCGTCGCGCCGAAGACGTTGCGGTTCCGGAACTCCCACATTCCCGCCAGTAGCTGGATCAGGCCGCCGTAGAAGATCGCCAGTCCCACCCAGATCCCGTCCGGGATGAAGGTCGCGTTGTGACCGCTGAGCATGAAGGTCGTGAGAGCGAACGCCGCCAGACCGAGCGGCGCAGGATCGGCGACGGGCCAGAACCCTCGCTCCTCTTTAGCCTCCGCCATAGAGTCCTCCTTGTTTAGTCACGAGTGGCGCTGTCTTCGCGCCGTTCGCGCAATCGTAAGAGCCGAGGCGGCTGCCTGCTGGCGGAACGGTGTCCGCGGAAGCGGTCGGCGTTAGAGAATCTTCGACAGGAACGCCTTGGTGCGCTCGTGCGTGGGCGAGTCGAAGAAGTGCTCGGGCGAGCCCTCCTCGATGATCACGCCCTCGTCCATCATCACCACTCGGTCGGCGGCACGGCGGGCGAAGCCCATCTCGTGCGTGACGACGATCATCGTCGTGCCCTCGTGAGCGAGCTCCTCCATCACGTCCAGCACCTCGCCGGTGACTTCGGGGTCGAGCGCGCTGGTGGGCTCGTCGAAGAGCATCAGCGCGGGCTTCATCGCCAGCGCGCGGGCGATCGCCACCCTCTGCTGCTGTCCACCGGAGAGCTTGCCGGGGTAGGCGTCCTTTTTATCGGCGAGCCCTACGCGGGCGAGCAACGTCTCGGCCTCGGCGATCGCCTGATCCCTGCCGACGCTACGCACGTGTATGGGCGCCTCGATCACGTTTCCGAGCGCCGTCTTGTGCGGGAAGAGGTTGAAGCGCTGGAAGACGAAGCCGATCTCCGTGCGCTGGCGGGAAATGTTCTTCTCGCGATCCTCGACCAGCTTGCCTCTGCGCTCTCGGTAGCCGATCGGGTGGCCGTTGACCTGGATCCGGCCGGAGTCGATCTTCTCGAGGTGGTTGATGCAGCGCAGGAAGGTGGTCTTGCCGGACCCCGAGGCGCCGATGATGCAGACGGTCTCGCGTGGGCGCACGTCGAGCGAGACACCCCTGAGGATATGTTGGCGGCCGAAACGCTTGTGCACGTCGGCCGCGTGCATGACGAGCCCGGAGGAGACACTCATGCTCTAGCCCTCCACGGCCAGGCTGCCCGAACCATCCCGCCGCCTTCGGTCCAGATCGCAACGGCTTTTTCGCGTAGCGAGATTTCGTCACCATGCTCGCTGACCGCGAGCTTACGCTCGATCAGAGCCTGGATGAAACTCCAGATAGAGGTCAAGACGAGATACCAGAAGGCGACAGCGACGAAGTAGCCCGCGTCTATCGCGTGCGAATAGCCCTGCTCTGCGTCGGAGAAAAGCTCGTAGACGCCGATGATGTATACGAGCGAGCTCGTCTTCATCATGTTGTTGAACTCGTTGCCGAGTGGTGGCACGATCACGCGCGCCGCCTGGGGCAGGACGATCCGGCGCATCGCCAGGCCGTAGCGCATGCCGAGTGACCTCGCCGCTTCCATCTGTCCCCGGTCGATCGAGTCGATGCCGGCGCGGAAGATCTCGCGCATGTAGGCGCCCTCGTTGATGCCGAGCGCGAGGATGCCCGCGACGAACTCGCTGCGCATATCGAAAACACCGAAGTTGATGACGTTCGGCAGCGGGAGCACAAGCCAGAAGAACATGATCTGCACGAGCACTGGCGTACCGCGGAAGATGAGCACGTAGAGCCCTGATAGGAACCGTAGCGGCCGGAAACTGGCCATTCGCATGAGCGCTGCGACAAGGCCCAGCATGATGCCCAGGATCTGGGCGACGACCGAGATATAGACCGTCGCCCAGAGCGCGTGGGCAAAAACGCTGTCAGGATCGGTAATCCGCGACCAGATGACATGCCAGGTGATCGGTGTCGCGGCGATCACAGCGTCCCTATTTCGCTAGCGCGAACTGACTGATGCCCCACTTGGCGAGGATCTTCTGCATCTCGCCGTTTGCGTAGAGATCCGCGATCGCTTTTTTGAACTTAGGTCCGAGCGGGTCGCCCTTGCGGGTCGCGATGCCTTCCGGCGCGGCGTCGATCTGCGTTCCGGCAACTTCGAACCTCCCGGCCGTCTTCTTCATGTAGTAAAGAACCGGCGTTGCGTCGGCGAAGTAGGCATCGACCTTTCCGGCGAGGAGCGCCGCGGCGGCGTTTGTGTCGGCCGGATAGATCAGGTAAGAGATCTTCGCCTTGCCCTCCTTGACGAGGATCTTGTTCTGAGCGTCGAGCATGTCTTTCTCTGTCGTCGAAGCCTGCACGGCGACAGTCTTACCGCTCAGCGAATTGAGATCGCTGATCTGTGCGGGATTCCCCTTTTTAACCATCAGCAGGGCGCCGACGGTGACGTAGTCGGCAAAGTCGACCTTCTTCGCGCGTTCGGCGGTGTTCGTCAGCGAGCTGATGATCGCATCGCACTTCTTCGCGAGTAGCGCGGGGATAATCACGTCGAAGCCCGTCGTCTTGATCTGCGCCTTCTTGCCCCAGAGCTTCGCAATCGCGTTGGCGATGTCGACGTCGGCGCCGACGGCCTCGTTGCCTTTGAGCGACTCCATCGGCGGGTAGGTCGTGTCGCTGCAGAAAACGATTTGATTGCTCTTTGAGCCGCAGCCGGTCGTGGCCCCGGCAACGAGAACGGCGGCGAGCACCGCGCCGAGCAGGGCTAGCGTCGTGCGTTTACGCATGGTTACTCCGATTCCTTTCTCGAGGACGTCGTGTTGGAGTATGAGATTCGGTCCGGTCGCAGGGGCAGGGAGGCGGGGTGTCCGCCGGTTCTCGTGATCAGCCACGACGTCCGGATCCTCAAGGAGTGCTGATTCTCCTACGCGGGCGGTAGAGAAAGCAACCGGCTACCGCTCCTCGCCTGCCAGGAAGTCCTGTCGGAGCCTTCTATTGCGAGCTGTGCACCCCCGCCAGCAACGGCGATTCGTGCAACGTACCGTGGCCGCAGGCCGAGGTTCGGACCTTGACGGTCAACCAGTCGCTCGCTCCCGGTGGGCGCAGGCGAATCGCCGTGCCGGCCGGACAGCTCGTCTCGCCGCCGACGGGAACGTCCTCGAAGGAGATGAGCACGCTCGCCTTATCCAGGCGCGCCAGCTTCACGAGCTTCGGCGCTCCATTCAGCATCGACATGCCGCCGTGCACGACGTGAGTCGGAAGCAATCCGTGTGCGCCCCTGATCCGCAGACCCGGATAACCCTTGAGCTTGCAGGCGGAGCCCTTGTTCTGAAGCGTGACGCTGAAGAGGATGGTGCCAGCAGCGCCGTTCGAGTCGAGCTCCTTTCCCTTCAACTGCGAGGCGGTGCAGGTGGGTGCGCTCGCGCGCGAGCCGGTGGCCGTCTGGACTGTGAGCACGGCGGCGGCGACTGCGGCGAGAGCGACGCCGCAAAGAGTCAGGCGAGTGAGTGATCGCATTGCTGGTTCCTTTCTGGGCGTCGTCGGTGAGAGCAAGAAAGCGGCGAAGCAGAATCCTGAGAACGATTCTGACACCCAACAACGGCTCTTGTCAGTTCAAATCTCAGGCTCAATACGTTGATCGAAAGGCTCGATCCCTCGAACTGAGACCTCAGGCAAGCGCGTTTTCTGCCGATTAGTCTCTTGACCCCAGCCGCACGACGAGAGCGAGGCAGGCCGTGAACCTCGAGTCGAAATCGATTATCCAGAGAACAGTCGCTCAAGATGCCGAGGCTGAGCAGGAGCTCTTGAACGTTCTGCGCGAGCTGATCGCGCTTTCTCTCGAAAGGCCGGGTGGAGTGGCGATCGACGAGCTCGCCCGTCACGTAGGCCGCGACCACGATCGCCGTAGTGTGCGCGAGTTGCTCGAGCGCGGACGCTCGGCGGTCGAGGACGAGGTCGACAGTGTCGGCCGCTTCGCCGTGGTCGAGCGCGTCTACGACGACCCCTTCGCTTACTGGCGCGCCCGCTACGTTCCCACGTCATTCGGGCGCATCTATTTGCGGGGACTCGACTCGAGCAAGAAGAGCTAGTGGCCCGCTAGACCGGTTGGCGCAACCGCTCGAGCGCCTCGGTGACCGTCATCGCCAACGGGATCACGCGATCGAGGCTGGTGATCTCGAAGGCGCGAACGATGTCGGGGTTCAAGGCGACGACCGCGAGCGCACCGGCGCTCTCGCGCAGGCGTCTGGAAGCGCGGGCCAGCGCTCCGAGCGCGATCGAGTCGATCAGAGTAACTTCTCCCAGGTCGACGACGACAGTCTCGCCCGTCTTTTCGATCGCATCGTCGAGAGCGTTCTGGAGCGACCCGACCGAATGCAGGTCGAGTTCGCCGCTGACCGAGATCAGCAACTTTCCTTCCGCAATCTGCACTGTCAGAACGACGGGCTCGATCACCGACACCATGGACGGGTACCCACAAGCACGGTTTTTTATCCGTGCGCCTCGCATTGTTCTACCGGCGGGCGCCCCAGCGAGGGCTGGAAGTATCCTTCACCTCTATGCACATTTTACTCCCCGACCAGTCGAAGCTCGAGCTGCCCGAGGGGGCGAGCGGCCTCGAGGCTGCGCAAGCGATTGGACCGAAGCTGGCCGAGCAGGCGGTCGGGGTGCGAGTAAACGGTGAATTGCGCGATCTTCGTTTATCGCTCTCGGACGGTGAGCAAATCGAGATCCTGACAACGAAGAACGCTGACGATCCGGACGCTCTCGTCGTATTGAGGCATTCGGCCGCGCACCTGCTGGCCGAGGCCGTGCGCCGGCTCTACCCGGGCGTCAAGGTCGCGATCGGGCCGGCGATCGAGAACGGCTTCTATTACGACTTCGACTTTCCCGAGCCGATCGCAGAGGAGGATCTCGCCCGGATCGAGGAGGAGATACGGCGCGAGCTGGCGGAGGGGCGCGAATGGCGCCGCGAGGAGCTGGAGCGCGACGAAGCCAGGCGCCTGTTCGCCGAACAGGAAGAGCCATACAAGGTCGAGCTGGTTGACGAGGCCGAAGGAACGATCTCCACCTATTCGCAGGGAGACTTCACCGATCTCTGCCGCGGCCCGCACCTGATCGACTCGGGGCCGGTGAAGGCTCTGAAGTTGACGGCGCTGGCCGGCGCCTACTGGCGCGGCGACTCGGCCAACAGGCAGCTGACACGGATCTACGGCACTGCCTTCTTCTCGAAGAAAGACCTCGAAGCTCATCTCGTGCGCCTGGAAGAGGCGAAAAAGCGCGATCACCGCCGGCTCGGCGCCCAGCTGGATCTCTTCCACTTCGACGAGCACTCGCCCGGGTCGCCGTTCTGGCACCCGAAGGGAATGACAATCTTCAATCAGCTCGAGGCGCTCCGCCTGCGCGAGAACGCACATCGCGGCTACCTGGAGGTGAAGACGCCGCTGATCTACGACAAGGCGCTCTGGGTCACCTCCGGGCACTGGGAGAAGTTCCGCGAGAACATGTTTCTGATCCCCGTGGGAGACGAGCACGTCTACGCGATCAAGCCGATGAACTGCCCTGGTCACATGCTCCTGTACGGCAGCAAGCTACGCAGCTACCGCGATCTGCCCTTGCGCTATGCCGAGGGGGCCCCACTTCATCGCAACGAGCTCGCCGGCGCTCTGCACGGGCTGACTCGCGTGCGCTACGTCACCCAGGACGATGCCCATATCTTCTGCATGGAGGATCAGATTCCAACGGAGCTCGACGGCTGCCTGGACTATCTCCGCTATCTCTATGGCCTTTTCGGAGTCGAACCGCGCGCCGAGCTCTCCACTCGCCCCGATAACAAGCTCGGGAGCGATGAGGAGTGGGACTTCACAGAGGGTGAGCTGCGGGCGGCGCTCGATCGCTACGGGATCCCGTACGTTCTCGGGGCCGGCGAGGGATCGTTCTACGGACCGAAGATCGATCTTCACATCACCGACGTGCTTGGCCGCTCCTGGCAGATGGGGACGATCCAGCTCGACGCCCAGATGCCGGCTCGCTTCGGTCTCACCTATGTGGGCGCCGACAACCGCGAGCATCCCGTCTACGTCATCCACCGCGCGCTCCTCGGCTCCTTCGAGCGCTTCATCGGCATTCTGCTCGAGCACACCGCCGGCGACCTGCCGCTGTGGCTGGCGCCGGTGCAGCTGCGCGTGATCCCGGTGGGGGAGAACCACGCCGAGCCGGCGCGGGCGATCGTCGAGGGCCTGCGCCGTGCCAACTTCCGGGTCGATCTCGACGATCGCAGCGAGTCGGTCGGCAGGCGCATCCGCGACGCCGAGCTGGAGAAGGTTCCGCGCCTGATCGTCTACGGCGACAAGGAGTCGCCCGACGATCTGGCCGTGCGTGAGCGCGGCGGCGCCCAGTCGCGTAGGAGCCTGAAGGAGCTCGTCATAGAGCTGACTCCGCTGGCTACGACGCCGGAATCCTAAAGCGCAACGGAGGCCGAGAAATGGAAGCCCAGCTAAAGGAGGTCTCCATCTCGTCTCTTGACAGAATCGGAGAGATCCTCCACGACGCCGACTTCGACACGGGCGAGATCTCACTCGACGGGGAGACAGAAACCCTCACGATCGTTTTCGACCAAGCTGTGAATCAGCTACCGGACGACCTTGCTCCTCCCTTTCCGGATAGAGCAGGGCACGGCTGGTTCAGCTACGTCCGTTTCCACGAATTGATGCCGTTCGTGGAATGCGAGCTCGTCATTCGAACAGCCTCGGCGTTCCACCTCGACGACGATCAGACTTGGGGAATGCTGAACGACATGTCCTACGATTCGGCTCATGGTCGTGTTCGGATAAACAGCGTCATTGGCCTGAGTATCCATATCGACGTGGAACGATTCGAGGCTGCAGTCAGGATCAGCGATCACGTCAGGTCCTATCGGCACATCACGACCTGGTTCTGCATCTTCGAGACCTCCGGCAAGAGCCTTCCCGCCTAGTGCGTGCCAGCGAGGATTTCGCAAAGGAACGGAATCGGCTACATTAAGGGCCTGCAAGTAGGGGCTCATCCGTTCCCTCACCTCCGCGGCCAGGAGCTGCCGGAGGTTCAACCGAGGTGTTTGGTGGAAAGAACGGAGCCGCTGCCTACAGCGGTTTTGTCATTACTGAAGAGGAGGAAGCCCTAGCTTGGTGAGCACCAGTTGAGACCTCGGCGACGCTATGAGCCCGTTCGCCCGTCCGTTCCACATGCTCGCATCAACGACGGTATCCGCGTTCCACGCGTCCGTCTGATCGACACCGACGGCTCTCAGATCGGAATCAAGACAGCTGACGAGGCGCGGGAGTATGCCTACGCCAAGAATCTCGACCTGGTCGAGATCGCTGCCAGCGCCGATCCGCCCGTCTGCCGGGTGATGGACTACGGCAAGTACCGCTACGCAGAGGAGCAGAAGGCGAAGCTAGCGCGCAAGCACCAGCAGCAGATCCACATCAAGGAAATCAAGCTGCGGCCGAAGATCGGCGTGCACGACTACGAGACGAAGAAGGGGCACGTCGTTCGCTTCCTCAACCAGCGGGCGAAGGTCAAGGTCACGATCATGTTCCGCGGACGCGAGACCACCCATCCAGAGCGCGGGCGAGACCTGCTGATGCGGCTGGCCGAGGACGTGCAGGAGCTTGGCGCGATCGAGACGCAGCCGCTGCTCGAGGGCAGGAACATGACGATGGTGCTGGGGCCGACCAAGCATGCGGGCGAGAAGGTGAAGGCCGAGGCCTTGCAGGAGAGCCACGAGAGCAAAAAGGATTCCGTGCAGGTAACGGCCGAGGACGCTGGCGGTGCCGAGGGCGCCGGCGCAGAGAGCTGAGGAGAAAGATGCCGAAAACGAAGACTCACAGCGGTGCAAAGAAGAGATTCAAGATCAGCGGAACGGGCAAGATCATTCGCCGTCGCGCCATGCGGAGCCACATCCTCGGCAAGAAGACCTCGAAGCGCAAGCGCGGTTTCCGCAAGCCCGAGGTGCTCGGCGCCTCGGATTCGTCCGTCGTCAAGAAGATGCTCGGAAGGTGAGGTAGAACCCCATGCCACGCGTAAAGCGTTCTGTCCACGCGCGCAAGAAGCGGCGCAAGGTTCTCGAGCAGGCTCGCGGCTACTTCGGCATCAAAAAGTCGAGCTACAAGTACGCCAAGGAGCAGGTCGACCACTCGCTGGTCTACGCCTACCGCGACCGGCGCGTTCGCAAGCGCAACTTTCGCCGGCTCTGGATCATCAGGATCAACGCCGCCGCGCGCCAGGAGGGCCTCTCCTACAACCAGTTCGTCGCCGGCTGTAAGAAGGCCAACATCGAGCTCGACCGCAAGGTACTGGCCGATCTGGCTGTGCGTGAGCCCGCCGCCTTCAAGGCCATCGCCGCGCAGGCGAAGGCCGCACTCCAGAGCTGAACGCGAGCGACCGTCAAGCGGAGATCTTCCTGCGGCAGGAGGCAGCGTGCCGTGCGAGCGGCACCGTCTCGCTATACGGCGAGCTGTGCGAGCGGCTGGCGAGCGAGCCCTTCGTTTGTGAGCTGGCGCCGGACTATCGCTGGAATCTCGCGCTGAGGCTGCTCGCAGCGCTTCACTACCTGGTACTGGACGGACGTGCGCCTGAGCTGGCGCAGGCATACGCGGGCGAGCGCGAGGTCTGGCCCGCCTTCCGCGAAGCGCTCGTGCGCGAGTCGGAGTGGGTGGCGAGCTTTCTGCGCGAGCAGGGGATGCAGACGAACGAGGTGCAGCGCTGTTACGGGCTCCTGCCGGCCTTCCTCCTCGCCGCTCAGACCGGGAAAGAGCTCGACCTGATAGAGCTGGGGCCAAGTGCCGGTTTCAACCTTTTCTGGGATCGCTATGCGTACCTCTACGGCAACGGGCGCTGGGGAGCCGAGGATGCGCCGATCGAACTATCCGGGGAGCTTCGCGCGCCGCTTCCCCGCGGGCTGCTGGCGATCAAGCCGGTCGTGCGCAAGCGCCTTGGCATCGATCTGAACCCGATCGACGTAACGAGCGAGCATGGAGCTCGCCTTCTAAGGGCTTTCATCTGGCCCGACCAGAAGGAGCGACTCAAGCGGCTCGAGCAGGCGATCGAGGTCGTGCGCGATGATCCGCCACAGATTCTTCGTGGCGACTACCTCGAGCTGCTCGAGCCCGTGCTGGAAGAGCGCTCCGGCATAGCACTGACGGTCGTTTACCAGACCGCTTCGCTCAGCCACCTCTCGAGCGAGGAGAGGCAGCTCTTCGAGCAGATCCTGGCTCGTGCGGGAGAGCGCGGGTCACTGGCTTTCATCTCCGGCGAGCACCCCGAGGGCGACTTCGTCGACTACTGGCAGCTCCGCTTTCAGCTCTGGCCCGGGGGCGAGCCGCAGATCCTTGCCCGGCTCGACTACCACGGTCGCTGGCTCGAGTGGCTCGCCTGACCCGACTCCGCTTTCCAATCCATCCGGGATAGTGACGCGCGTGCCGAACCGGGGTAGGTTTCCGTTGAGATGCCTTCCGCCCGTAGCCGTGTCTTTCGCTCCGTGATCGTGGAGCACCTGATACGAAACGTGACCAGCCTGGAGGGGCGAACGATCGACGAGTATCGACGGAAAGAAGAGGCGCTCGCCGGGCACCAGATTCTTCCGCGTGGCACCAGGGTCGAGAGGTTGAGCATCGCCGGTCTTTCCGCCGAGTGGGTACGGGCGAAGGACGTCCCGGTCGGCGACGCGTGCACGATCCTCTACTTCCACGGCGGCGGCTACATCGCGGGCTCCTGCTCGACCCATCGCGACCTGGCGGCGAGGATCTCGGCGGCCTGCGGCGTGCGTGCGCTGGTGGTCGAATACCGCCTGGCGCCCGAGCACAAGTACCCGGCTGCCTTTGACGATGGCCTGAGCTCGTATCGCTGGTTGCAGGAGCACGGCGTCGCGGCGCGGCAGATAGCGATCGGCGGCGACTCGGCCGGTGGCGGATTGGCACTGGCGACTCTGCTCGCGCTCCGGGATGGGGGAGAGGAGCTGCCGAAGGCCGCCTTTCTGCTCTCTCCCTGGCTCTCGCAGATCCCCGACGGAGAGTCCTACAAGACTCGTGCCGAAGTCGATCCCCTGATAAGCGAGGACTTCGCCGCAGCCTGCGCGAAGGCGTTCCTTGGCGGAACCGGGGTGGACGCGCGCGATTTGGTGCTGTTCGAGAAAGACCTCCAGGGCCTTCCCAGCCTGCTCGTGCAGGTAGGCGAGGACGAGATCCTGCTCAGCGACTCGGTGCGGCTGGTCGAGAACGCGCGCGCCGCCGGTGTCGACGCGAGGCTCGATGTTTGGAAGGAGATGTGGCACGTCTTCCAGGCTTTCGCGATCGTTATGCCCGAGGCGAAGCACGCCGTCGCCGCGATCGGTAGCTTCGTGAGAGAGAAGCTCGACGAGCCGAGGCAGCGTGGATAGCCCTGTCACATCTCCGTCGAACCCGAAGCTGCGTCTCGTCCGCAGGCTGCAAAGCGCCAGCCAGCGTCGGCGCCTGGGACTCTTCACCTGCGAGGGCGAGGATCTCGTCGCGGCGGGTCTGGATGCGGGGCTGGAGCCCGTGGAGGTGCTAATCGATGCTGAGCGGCCGGCGCTCACAGAACGACTGCCCGAGGCGACGCTCGTTGTACCAAAGCTGCTGGCCGAGCTGTCCGAGCTCGCCCATCCGCCACGGCTGATTGCCGTCTTTCGCCGGGCTGTATTGCCGAGGCTCGAGCGGGCAAGTGCGCCCGAGGCTGGCCTTGCGCTTTGGCGAGTCGCCGACCCGGGCAATGTGGGCGCGCTCCTGCGCAGCGTCGACGCGCTCGGTCCGGGCTTCGTCTGTCTATCTGCCGGCTGTGCCGATCCGACCGGGCCGAAGGCTCTGCGAGCGGCGATGGGGGCGATCTTCCGCGTCCCGCTCGGCGGTTTCGACGAGGCGCCCGGACGCCGGGTGGGGCTGGTCGCCCACGGCGGCTCACCGCTCTCGCAGCTAGATCTCTCCGGCCCGGTCTGCTTCGTGCTCGGCGGCGAGCGCGAGGGTCTGACCGACGAGGTCGCGGCGGGCTGTGACGAGCTGGCGACGATCCCGCTCGCTTCCGGAGCCGAGTCTCTCAACGTTGCGACGGCGGGTGCGATCGCGCTATACGAGCGTCAGCGCCGCTGATTACCAGCCGCCTCCGCCGCCACCTCCGCCACCGCCACCACCACCGCCACCGAAGCCGCCGCCTCCTCCCGAGGAGGGCGACATCGCCGAGCCGAGGCCCGAGCTGAGATCGGAGATGGCGAATGCGCTTGCGCCGGAGCCGAGATCGCCGCTGGGGCTGATCCAGTAGATCGAGCTCTGGTTGTGCAGCTCTTCGGGCATGTGCAGCTGAGCGGCTTGGAGAACGCGGTCGGCGATGCCGAAGGCGATGCCGTAGACGAGGTAGCTCTCCCAGAGCGCGATCGACGCGGGCGGCGCTTCGTCGAGGCGGGGGAAGTCGTTCAGGTAGCGGCGGAAAGCCGACCAGCGCACCGCCACGAGCTGAGCCGGTTTCTTGCGCGCGCGCCAGAGGGGCACTTTGGTCGCGGCGGCGGCCGCGATGAGTCCGCTGATGACAGCGCAGACACCGAGCGCGATCGCGGCTACATCGTTGAAGCGGGGAGCGTTGACACGGAAGCGCTCCACCCCGTAGAAGAACGGGATCGCACCCACCAGCAGCAGGATGCCGCCCGCGACGAGAAGGACGGTCAGGCCGAGATTGGAGTACCAACCGCTTTTTACGATCTCGTCCTTGACCGAGCTCGTGAACTCCTGGAAGCGCTCGGCGTTCTTCGCGCGATCCTCGGCGATGCGCTCCTGGAAGTGCGAGAGCAACTCACCCTTCTCTCCGACGATCGGATCGGCGATCTCGGTCACCGCGTTCTCCCAGGGTGTAGGCGAGTCGAGCGCCTTCCCCTGGGTCAGCTTCAAGTCGGCGACCTGCTCCTTGCGCAACCCGCCCCAGGTCGATTTTTCGTTCGTCACGTGCTCGGCCTTGTAGCGGCCGCGGCGGATCAGGTCGAAGAGGGTGGCCGTGAACTCGTTCGTACCGGCGCCTGACCGCTCCTGCGTGAGAGCCGGGACCAGCGCCGGCGCCAGATCGGAGGGTGGCTCCTGCTCGTAGCGGCGGTCGTAATCGACCCGAGGCTCACGGCCGAAGCGGGCGTAGACCAGGCCGACCACGGCGAGGCCCGGCCCGAACGCAAGCAGAAGTAGCGCGAGCCAGGTGTGGAGCGAGCTCTCGTACCTCGCGATCTTCCTGCGATCACGGTCCCAGGCGGTGTAGTCGGCTTTCTCCCTCTCGACTATCTGCGCCAGTGCATTGCCGGGCTCGACCTTCGCGCCCGTGGTCGAGGCGAGCAGCGAGCGCGGGAAGACGACACGCAGGTCGACGAGCTGATGTGACGGGACAGAGGTCGCCTGCAGGATCGCGGCCGCCGGCGTCTTGTCGACGACGCCGCGGACCCAGACCGGGCCTGCCCAGACCCGGTAGGAACCGATCGCGATCGGCTTCGGGAGCCGCATGGTTGCGTGCAGCGACGGCAACGACGCGCTCCACGCATCGCCCCAGACGTTGAGGTTGACGTCGACCACGTCGTTGTACGCGACGGCGAGTCCGCGAAAGCGGTAGGCGATAGTGAAGGTACGCGGGCCGCCGCTCGGGTTGTCGAAGTGCCAGACGACGCGCAACGCGTCACCGACATGGGTCGTCGCGTACGTGCCCGGGTCTCCGATCGAGCCGAGCTCGGTGCTGCCGCCGTAGCTGTAGGCGCGGCCGTGCTCCGAGACCGTGACCTGGTCGATCAACTCGCCCTCACGCATAGGAATGTCGCGATAGCCGCCGTGAAAGACGTCGCTCATCGTGATCTGCTCGCTCACCGCCAGCGCGCCGTCCCGCTGCACTTGCGCGTTGACGACCGCGCTCTCGAGCGTGATCGCGCCCGCCGGTACGGCTGTCAGGCCGAGGACGAGTGCGAAGAGCGCGATTACGCCTATCCAGCGCAGTTTGTGGTTCACGTGAACTTGACCTGGGGAGCCTCGCGCTCCGCCTCACCCTCCACCTCGAAGAAGCCACGCGGCTGGAAGTTGAACATCCCGGCGACGATGTTCGTCGGCACTGTTTGGATGGTGTTGTTGTAGGTCAGTGTGACGTCGTTGTAGACCTGGCGCGAAACCTGGATCTTGTCCTCGGTCTCGGCCAGCTGCGCCTGCAGCTGCTGGAAGTTCTCGGTCGCGCGAAGCTGCGGGTAGGCCTCGGCGACGGCGAAGAGCTTGCCAAGGGCCTGAGTGAGGATGTTCTCGGCCTGCGCCTGCTCGGCCGGGCCCTGTGCTTTTTGGGCTGCGGTTCGAGCCTGGGTGACCTCATCGAAGGTGCCGCGCTCGTGCGCTGCGTAGCCCTTGACGGACTCAACCAGGTTGGGGATCAGATCGTGACGGCGTTTGAGCTGCACGTCCACCTGCGCCCAGGCGTTCTGACAGGCGTTGCGCAGGCGTACAAGCCGGTTGTAGCGGAGGACGAAGAAAAGGAGGAAGAGAACGACGACTGCGAGGACAGCGATCAGTACGTAAATCATCGACGGCGCCTTTCGGTACGGGGCGAATAGTTTGTGCGTTCAACCTTACTTCCGCAGAGCGACGAAAACCATGTCCTCGTCGCCGGAGTGGGGCTGGCGATCGAACCAGCCGTAACAGGCGCGGAGCACGAAGCCGGCGCGCTCGAGCAGCTCTTCCCACTCCTGCGCCGAGATCCAGGCGAGGTGCATCTGCGTCTCGCCCTCGTCGCCGCGCACACGCAGTACGAGCGTACGCTCCGGCCAGTTCCAGTCGGCGCGCTCCTCAATCCCGGGCTCGCGCTCGATCCAGCGCCCGTGCGTTTCGGCGGCGTCCCGCTCTGTGGGAACGAAGATGTCGAAGACGAAGCGACCGCCGGGCTGGAGCAGGCTGTGAATGCGCGTCAGCGTGAGCAGGCGCTCGTCTTCCGAGAGCAGGTGCAGGAAGGTGCGGAAGGGCGAGATGACTAGCGGAACGGTCTCTGTCTCTATTAGAGGCGGGTCGCGGAGATCGCCGAGGCGAAGGTCGATCAGATCGGCGACGCCGGCCGAGCGCGCTCGCTCGCGGCAGAGCTCGAGCATCGGCGCCGAGGAGTCGAGACCGATCACCCGTACTCCTGTCAGCGCAATCGGGACGGCGACCCTGCCGGTGCCCACGCCCAACTCGAGTACAGGGCCGCGGCTGGCCACCGCCTCCTCGACATAAAAGCCGATGTCCTCGACGACGCTCTGGTTCCAGCGGTCGTAGAGGGCGGCGATCGGATCGTACGGGCTGGGTTCGCCGTGCTCGCTCAAGCTTGCATTCTCGCTGAGGTGACGCCATCGGTGTCAGACACCTTTCGGTGTCAAGGATCTCGGTGTGCCGGTGGGGTGTTGTTTTCTCCACCGCGCTGGAGCTCGAGCGGGATCGATTCTGGTGAAACGCCCCGGGTCTGTGGACACAAAGTTCCACTTCTGGCGCAATCGTCCCTTGACACACCACGGTGTCTGACAAAGAGGCGCAGGCGCCGCTATCTTTTCGGCGTGGCGACAAGGTGCTCAGCCTTCCTGTTTACCGGGCCCCGGCTCGCAGTCGGGGATCGGTGCTGAGCAGCCCGGGCGCCCATCCTTGACCGTCGCGAGCCGCGGCAAACCAGCCCTTCGGCGTTAGCGACGGAACGGGACAGATCGAGGCGGGAGGAACTAGAGTCGTGCAGATGGACGTGGAGCAACTCGAGCAAGAGGCGCGGAGCGCGCTCGAGCAGGTGGATTCGCTCGATCAACTCGAGGAGTTGCGTGTGCGCTATCTCGGTCGCTCGAGCGAGCTCAAGCTTGCTCTGCGCGAGGTGAGGGACCGCGAGACGGGCATGCGCCTGAATGCCCTGCGCCAGGGTCTCGAGGGCGCGTTCGAGGAGAAGCGCTCGGCGCTCGAGCACGACGAGCTGCAGCGGAAGCTATTGGCCGAGAGCGTGGACGTGACACTGCCCGGCGAACGCTTCGCCGAGGGGCGCCTGCACCTGATCACCCAGATCCGACGCGAGGTCGAGGACGTCTTCCTCGGGCTCGGCTACATGATCGTGGACGGGCGCGAGGTCGAGACCACGCATTACAACTTCGACGGGCTCAACATGCCGCCCTGGCACCCGAGCCGCTCCCCGGGTCATTCGCTCTTCCTGAACAGCGACGTTCTGCTCCGGACCGAGACCTCGCCCTCGCAGATCCGCGTCATGGAGGCCCAGGATCCGCCCGTCTACATGATCTCGCCCGGTCGCGTCTACCGCCGTGACACGCCGGACGCGACCCACAGCCCGGTCTTCCACCAGGTCGAGGGCCTCGCGGTAGACCGCGGCATCTCGCTCGCCGATCTCAAGGGGACGCTCCTGCATCTGATGCGCGCCCTCTTCGGCGAGAAGCGCGAGTTGCGCTTCCGCACCCACTATTTCCCCTTCACCGAGCCCTCGATCGAGCCCGATGTCTCCTGCCACATGTGCGACGGCGCGGGCTGCCCGGTTTGCAAGCACTCCGGTTGGATCGAGATGGGCGGCGCCGGCATCGTCGATCCGAACGTGCTCGAGTTCGTCGGCTACGACCCCGAGGAGGTTTCTGGTTTCGCCTTCGGGCTCGGGCTGGAGCGGATCGCACTGCTTCGCCACCGTATCCCCGACATCCGTCTCCTCTGGGAGAACGACCTGCGCTTCTCGCGCCAGTTCTGAGATGAAAGTCCCCTACACCTGGCTCCGCGAATACGTCCCGATCGAGGCCTCGGCCGAGGAGGTCGCCGCCCGGCTCGGCGTCACCACGGCCGAGGTCGAGCGCGTCTCCTGGCGCGGCGTCTCCGACTCGGATGGGAACTTCGCCAACTTCCGCGTCGGCCGAGTGCTCGAGGCGGGCAAGCACCCGGGCGCCGATCGCCTACAGCTCTGCAAGGTCGACGTGGGCGATCCGGAACCGCGCCAGATCGTCTGTGGCGCCTGGAACTTCGGCGCCGGTGCGACGGTCGCGGTCGGCTTGCCCGGCGCCGTGCTCCCGGGCGGGATGAAGCTGGAGCGGGCCAAGCTCAGGGGGACGGTTTCGGAGGGGATGATCATGTCCGAGCGCGAGCTCGAGCTCGGCCAGGATCACTCGGGCATCCTGCTCCTACCCGACGAGTGGACGCCGGGCGCGCTTCTCTCCGACCTGTTCGCCCTGGGCGAGCCGGTCCTCGAGCTCGAGGTGACCGGCAACCGGCCCGACCTGCTCGCGGTCTACGGCCTGGCAAGGGAGATCGCCGCGCTCTACCGGCTCGAGCTGGCGCCGCCGCCCGGCGCCGATCCCGAGCTGGTCGGCGACGAGCCGGTGCAGATCAGCGTCGAGGACACAGGTGGCTGCCCGCGCTACGTCGGGCGCCTCTTCCGCGACGTGAAGATCGGTCATTCGCCACCCTGGTTGAAGGCGCGGCTGACCGGCGCCGGCATGCGTCCGATCTCGAACGTGGTCGACATCACCAACTACGTCATGCTTGCGCTCGGAAACCCGCTCCACGCCTTTGACCTCGAGCGTTTGGCCGAGGGCAGGATCGTCGTGCGCCGCGCCCGTCCGGGCGAGGAGATGCGAACCCTCGACGGCGTCGACCGAGTTCTCGATTCACGCGATCTGGTGATTGCGGACGCGGCCAACTCTGTCGCGATCGCCGGGATCATGGGCGGCGAGGAGAGCGAGGTCGGCGACGACAGCACTTCGATTCTGCTCGAGTCGGCCAACTTCGAGCCGGTCGGGATCCTCGAGAGCTCGGAGCGGCTGAAGCTGCGCACCGAGGGCTCGAACCGCTGGGAGAAGGGCGTCGATCCCTATCTCGCAGGTCAGGCAGCGAAGCTCGCGACGGAGCTGATGGTGGGACTTTCCGGTGCTCGCTGGGTCGGGCACGCCGACATTCAGGGCGATCTGCCCGAGCGGCCGGCCATCCGCTTCCGCCCCGAGCGCGCCGACGAGCTGAACGGAGTCTCGATTTCACCCGAGGAGCAGCGCGGATTGCTCGAGCGCTTCGGCTTCGAGGTGGCGAAGGACTGGACCGTGACCGTGCCCACCTTCCGCGCCCGCGACGTCACCCGCGAGGTCGACCTGGTCGAGGAGATCGCCCGCGTTCATCTCGAAGAGATTCCCTTCACCCTGCCCGCGCGCCGGGCGATGTGGGGGCGGCTGACCCGTGAGCAGCGCCTGCGCCGCCGGATCGAGAACACCCTCAGCGCCGTAGGCTTCGTCGAGGCCTACACCTACTCACTCGTGGACAGCGATCCCGATCCGCGTGCGATCAAACTTCCCGATCCTCTCACGGCCGAGCACGCGCTCCTGCGTACGACGCTCGTGGAAGGACTCATCCGCTCGCTCCAGCGTAATCTCGACGCCGGCAACGAGGAGATCGCCCTGTTTGAGATCGCACACGTCTATCTGCCCGGCGAGGGCGAGCTGCCCGACGAGCCGGTGCGCGTCGCCGGCCTGACCCGGGGCGGCTTCGCTCGTGCCAAGGGTGCCGTCGAGACACTGCACCGGGTACTCGCCGCCCCCGAGCCGAGCTTCGAGCCGGCGAGCGAGCTGCCTTTTTTGCATCCGCGCAAGGCGGCTCGCGTAGGCGCGGCGGGCTGGGTCGGCGAGCTGCATCCCGAGCTGGCCCCGGGAGAGTGGGGCGTGTTCGAGCTCGATCTCGGCGCGCTCGCCGAGGTCGCTCGCGACGTCGTCGTCTACGAGGACGTGATTTCCTACCCGGCCGTGAAGCAGGATCTCTCCTTCGTCGTTGCCGAGGAAGTTGCCGCGGGGTCGATGATCGAGGCGGCGCGCGAAGCGGCCGGAGCGGAGATGCGGCGAATGGACGCCAGCGACGTCTACCGCGGACCCCAGGTGGGCGAGGGCAAGAAATCGATCACCTTCGCGGTCGCCTTCCAGTCGTCCGAGCGAACGCTCTCGGACGAAGACGCAACCGCGTTGCGTGAGAAGATCGTTGGGGCGCTCGGCGAGCGCTTTGGCGCACAGCTTCGCGCCTAGGTTCCCGCTTCTAGCGCAGGCCGAATCGCCGCAGAATCTCTGAGATAGAGACGTTCGGAGCCAGCGGACGCTTCTTTTCGGGTGGGACGGCCTCGAACTCGCCGGCGCTCAGTCTGAGCGCCACCTGGTCTGAGACGATCTTCTCGATCAGCTCGGCGGGGATGTAGCGGGGCGGAGCGGATTTCGTCCGGACGACGACGCCGTCGAAGATGTCCTTGCCCGGCTCACCCCGGACGGCGCCGATCCGGCCCACGGTCGCCCCGTCGGAGCTGACGACCTGCCAGCCTCTCCTGACCAGGAGCCAGGAGACCGGATCGCTCACAGCGAGCGGCCCCCGAGCCGCCAGACGGGGCCCTGGGTCTCCACCGGTCGCTTCTCGGCGAGCAGCTGCAGCAGGTGCAGACGACCCGGGATCCGGGCCTTATCGAGCCGTTCGAGGCAACGCCTGGCCATCTCTGGCGCGGCGCCGTAGCCGAAGCTGCGGCCAACGCGGAAGCGGAAGGCCGATCTCCCGTCGCAGTGCTCGGGGTTGAGCGGCGAGACGATCAGCGCCACGTCCGCGTAGGACTCGGTCGGCCGCAACTCAACCTCGGCGTAGAGATGGCTCCAGTCGTCGGGCAACCGCTCCAGGAGCCGGTTCCAGGCAAAGACGAGGGTTTGCGCCGACCAGCGCGCGGAAAAACCGCTAGCTACCGGATTCTCTTCGATCCCCATACCGTTTCCTCCAGAACCCAAAACTAGCCACGCGACCAGCATAACCAGCGCAAGACTATGACCGAACTCGAGCTCAAGACCTTTCTTCAGTCAGAGGAGCTCGAGCGCTTTCTGGCACGGATGCTCGTGATCAGACATTTCGAGCAGGCCGTGGAGGAGCGCTACCGCGACGGCGAGATCCCCGGCTTCGTCCATCTCGCGATCGGCCAGGAGGCGGTTGCAGTCGGAGCCTGCAGCGCGCTTTCGCCCGGCGACGTGATCACCTCGACACACCGCTCGCACGCACACGCGCTGGCCAAGGGAATGCCTCCACGCGTCGTCATGGCCGAGCTCTACGGCAAGGTCGACGGCTGCTCTAGCGGGCGCGGCGGCTCGATGCACCTCTACGACGTCGAGCGCGGCTACCTCGGCTCGAGCGCCGTCGTTGGCGGGGCGCTCGGGATCGCGACCGGAGCCGCTCTGGCCTTCAAGATGCACGGTGAAGAGCGCGTCGCAGTCCCCTTCTTCGGCGACGGGGCCACCAGCTCAGGTCTCTTCCACGAGGCCATGAACCTGGCCGCGCTCTGGAAGCTTCCGGTCGTCTTCCTGTGCGAGAACAACTGCTGGGCCGAATCGACTCCGTTTGCCCAGCACTCGCCCGTCGCGGACCTCACTGAACGGGCGCTCGCCTACGGCATGACGGCGCTCAGAGTCGACGGGCAGGATGTCGAGGCGGTGTTCCACGCCACTGCCGAGGCTCTCGCCCACGCCCGCTCGGGCGAGGGGCCGGTTTTCCTCGTTGCGGAGACCTACCGCCTCGCCGCGCACAACGTCGGCGACCCGCAGGAGTATCGCGATCGGGCCGAGTTCGAGCAGTCGCGGGCGACTCAGGATCCGATCGTCAAGCTACGAGGTCGCCTGGCTCTCTCCGACGAGCGCTTCGCCGAGCTCGAGCGCGAGGCCGAGGCGATCACCGCCGACGCGGTCGAGTTCGCCCGTCACAGCCCCGATCCCGACCCGGGCGACCTGCTCGAGGACGTCTATGCCTGATCCTCAGAACGGAACACGCAGGCTCAGCTTTCGCGAGGCCGTTCGCGACGCCATGTCAGAGGCGATGAGGCGCGACCCGGAGGTCTTCATCATGGGTCAGGACATCGCGGAGCACGGCGGCTCGCAGAAGGTCACGCTCGGCATGCTCGACGAGTTCGGACCAGAGCGGGTACGGAACGCTCCGATCTCGGAGATGGCGCTAACCGGGGCCGGAATCGGCGCGGCGATGATGGGTATGCGTCCGATCGTCGAGATCATGTACCAGGACTTCCTCACCCTGGCGATGGAGCAGCTCGTCAACCACGCCGCCAAGGAGCGCTACATGTCGGGCGGGCAGCTGAAGGTTCCGCTGACGGTACGTACGCAGGGCGGCGCCGGCTGGTCCTCGGCGGCCCAGCACGGGCAGCAGGTCGAGGGCTGGTTCGCCGGCATACCGGGGCTCAAGGTGGTCTATCCCTCCACGCCCCGGGATGCGCGCGGGCTGCTCTGGTCGTCGATCTACGACGACAACTGCGTGCTCTTCTTCGAGCACGTCCAGCTCTACAACCTGCGCGAGGAGTTGCCCGAAGAGCTGGAGCCGGTTCCGCTCGGGAAGGCTCGGATCATGCGGGCGGGCGAGGACGTGACCGTGGTCGCGCTGGGGCCGCTCGTGCACGAGGCGCTGGCGGCCGCGGAGCGCGCCGAGGCCGAGGGAGTGTCGGTCGAGGTCGTCGACCCGCGCACGTTGCAGCCGCTCGACGAGGAGACGATCCTGGTCTCGGTACGCAAGACCAGCCGCTGCGTAGTCGCGCACGAGGCCGTGCGTAGGATGGGCTTCGGAGCCGAGCTGGCGGCGCTGATCCAGGAGAAGGCCTTCGACTGGCTGGATGCGCCGGTCGAGCGAGTCGGTGCCTGCTTCTCTCCGCTTCCCTTCTCGCCGGTGCTCGAGAAGGAATGCGTTCCGAGGCGGGATAAGGTGTACGACGCGATCATGAGAAGCGTCGGGAGGAAGTGACGGTGGCGAGCGAGATCAAGCTTCCACGGCTCGGTCAGGGAATGGAGTCGGGCGTCGTAACCAGGTGGCTGAAGAGCGAGGGCGAGCAGGTCGAGAAGGGCGAGCCTCTTTTCGAGCTTGACACCGACAAGGTTACGCAGGAGGTCGAGTCTCCCTTCGCGGGCGTGCTGCTCAAGATCGCCGTCGGCGAGGGTGAGGCGCCGGTGGGAACGACTCTCGCCTACGTCGGCGAGGAGGGAGAGCAGGTGCCGGACACGGTCGCCGAGAACGCGCCGGCGCTGCCCGAAACCGAGCCCGAGCCCGAGCCCGAAGCCGAAACCATATCGGCCTCTGTCGTCGGTAACGGCGCGCCGGGCGCCGCCGCCGACGCAGGCCGGGCGAAAGCCTCTCCGCTTGCACGCAGGCTGGCGCGCGAGCGCGGGTTGGAGCTGGCCGGGATAGCCGGCACCGGCCCCGAGGGCCGGATCGTCGCCGAGGACGTCGCACGCGCCGCGGCGACCCGGACGGTTGCCCCGATCGCCTCGGCTCCGTCGCTGCGTACGGGGGAGACGGCGCCGGGCGAGGTCGAGCGGGTGCCGCTGACGAGCACGAGGCGCACGATCGCACGCCGGCTCAGTGAGGCCTGGCAGGCGCCCGCGTTCCAGATTTCCTCCTCGGTGGACATGAGCGAGGTGCTGGCCATGCACAGGCGACTGCGCGAGCGCGCGCGCCCCGGTGAGCGCCACGCCAGCATCGCCGACTTCCTCACCAAGGCCTGCGCCCAGGCGCTCGTCCATCACCCGGGTGTGAACGCGCTCTGGCTCGGCGATGCGGTAGAGATCCACCACTCGGTCGACATCGGCATCGCCACGGCGACCGAGCGCGGGCTGATCGTGCCGGTGATCCGGGGCTGCGAGCGCCAGACGCTGGCCGAGCTGGCAGTCGCGCGCGCCGAGCTCGTCTCGCGCACCGTCGCCGGCACAGTCGACCTGGAGGATCTCGAGGGCGGCACGTTCACCATCTCCAATCTCGGCACCCTCGGCGTCGAGCAGTTCGTCGCCGTGCTCAATCCGCCTCAGGTAGCGATCATCGCTGCCGGCGCGATTGTCGAGCGCCCGGTCGCGCGCTCGGGCAAGGTCGAGATCGCGCCTCTGCTGACGTTGACTCTCACCTGCGATCACCGGGCTGTGGACGGGTCGGTGGCGGCCGAGTTCCTGGCCACGGTCAAGGGCTTCCTCGAAGAGCCGGGGCTGATGCTCTAGTGTCCTCGTCGATGGGTATCCACGTTTGGTACCGGGTGCGCGATTTCGACGCCGGCCGCGCCTTCTACGCGGGCTTGCTCGGTCTGGAGGAGATCTACGTCGACGAGGACGGCCGCTGGGCGCGGTTACGGAGCGGAGACGCGGAGATCGGACTGGCGGAAGGCGAGCCCGAAGAAGGGGGCGTGGCGATGATCGACGTCGCAGACGTCAAGGCCGAGGCCGAGAGGTTGCGAGCAGCGGGAGTCGAGGTCGGCACGGTGGTCGAGCTGCACGGAGACATCCGCCTGCTCGACGTTTACGACTCGGACGGGAATCGCATTCAGCTTGCTCAGACGCTCTAGGACGTCGGTGAAGAACGAGACGCGCGCCCGGCGCAGCCTATCCCTGCCGTGCGAAGGTCTTCAGCTGCGTTTTTCGCGCGGGCGGCAGATCGTGCCAGCGCACGCCCTCGATCGCGCCGGCCAGGGCGTAGAGCTTGCTCAGGCAAGCGTCGTCGGGCAGCACTGCACGCAGACGCTCGAAGGCCCGCTCGGCACCGAGCGCCCGCAACTCCTCTGGGGATTCGATACCAGCCCCGCGCAGGCAACCGGCGAGCACCGATCCCACGTTGGGAAGCGTCTCGAGCTCGGTCACAATGGCGCAATCGTAGTGATGTTGGCGGGCCAGAGCGCTCGCTAGGATCGAGAGGTCAGCGAGTGGAGGGAAGGACGGATCATGGAGTGTGACGTCGCCGTACTCGGAGGAGGCCCGGGCGGTTACCCGGCCGCGATCCGCGCCGCGCAGCGCGGCGCCAAGGTCGTCTGTGTCGAGCAGGAGCCCGCGCTCGGGGGAGTCTGCCTGCGCGTCGGTTGCATTCCCACCAAGACCTGGGTGCAGACGGCACGGGCGATCAAGGAGATCGAGGAGAGCTTCGAGAACTCCGGCATTCGCATCAGCGAGGCGAGCCTCGACTTCGAGCGTGCTAACGCCTGGAAGGCGAGCACGGTCGAGCGCCTGACCAGTGGCGTGGCGACTCTCTTCAAGGCGAACGGCGTTGAGTGGATCAAGGGCTCCGGCCGCTTCACCGGCCCGAACACGATCGAGGTCTCGAGCGGCGAGACGGTCACCTTCAAGAACGCGATCGTCGCCACCGGCTCGCATCCGATCCTTCCTCCCATCCCCGGGCTCGACTCGCCGCGCTGCGTCGACTCGACCGGGTTGCTTGCCCAAACCGAAGTCCCGCCGCGCCTCGTCATCCTGGGCGGCGGCGTGATCGGTTGCGAGTTCGCCTCGATCTTCTCGCGCTTCGGCTCCGAAGTGACGATCGTCGAGCTGCTCGAGCGCGTGATCCCGATGGAGGACGAGGACGCCTCCAGCGAGCTGGCCAAGAGCTTTCGTCGCCGCGGTATCGAGCTCCAGCTCGCGAAGACCTGCACGAGGGTGGACGAGACAGACGCCGGGCTGATCGTTCACTTCGGCGAAGGGGAGACCGTAAACGCCGATCTGATGCTCGTCTCGGTCGGGCGTGCTCCCAACGTCGATGCGATCGGGCTGGAGGCGGCCGGTGTCGCCTTCGGCGCACGCCAGGGCATCGTCAGCGACGAGCACCGGCGCACGAACGTTCCGCACATCTACGCGGCCGGCGACGTCGCCGGGCACTGGCAGCTCGCCCACACCGCCTTCCGCGAGGGCGAGGTAGCGGCCGAGAACGCCACCGGCCACGAGGCGGTGGTCGACGACCGCGCCGCCGTGCCGCGTCCTATCTACACCGACCCGGAGGTGGCGGCGGTCGGGCTGACCGAAGCCGAGGCTCGCGATCGCCACGGTGAGGACGTCGTGGTCGGTCGCTTTCCCTGGGCCGCGAACGGCCGCGCCGTGATGCAGAGCGAGACCGTGGGCTGGGTCAAGACGATTCACGAGAGCCGCTACGGCGAGCTACTGGGGTTGGTCATCGTCGGCCCGCATGCAACCGAGTTGATCGAGGTCGGGCGGGTCGCAATCGACGCCGAGTCGACGATCGAGACGCTCTCGATGGGGATGACGGCGCACCCGACTCTGACCGAGGCGATCAAGGAGGCCGGTCTGGTCGCGCTCGGGCAACCGATTCACGTGGCGCCCAGACGGCGCTCAAACTAGCGATACGAATAGGGGCGAAGCATTACGCCGCCCAATCCCGCACGGCGCCACGGGGTTGTTCTTGTGCTACGGGGCGGTTTCTAAGCGGGATCGCCGCCGGCTGGAAGCGGTGGTTGCCATATGTGATAATCCGTCTTGAACTTGCGCTCGTCCGCCCGAGTTCCGATCTTGGGGAGCCCGGGCTACTACCCGCCGGGACGCTGAGCCGCAGCGGCGTCCCGGTGTGGTTCAAAGATGATCGCCGCGCCTGCTAGCGCATATCGTCCGCACTCGATAGGGTACGCGTATGAGGAAAGGATCCCGCGCAAACAGGGCCCTCATCCGGCCCGCCCTAGAGTCGATCGCACCGTACGAGGCCGGCAAGCCGATTGAGGAGGTCGAGCGCGAGCTCGGAATCTCCCGTGTCGCCAAGCTCGCCTCCAACGAAGGTCCCTTCGGGCCCTTCCCGATCGCCCGTCAGGTTCTCGAAACCCAGTCTTACGATCTCAACCGCTATCCCGACGCGAGTGCCTACCGGCTCCGCGCGGCACTAGCCGAACGGCTCGGAGTCGAGATCGATCAGATCGCGCACGGCGCCGGCGCCGACGGTCTGATTTCGCATCTTTCTCTGGCACTGCTCGATCCGGGCGACGAGGTCGTGTTCGGCTGGCCTTCCTTCGCCAGCTACATGCTGAGCACGCTCAAGCTGGGCGCGGTGCCGAAGACGGTGCCGCTTCGGGATCATCGCTACGACCTCGAGGCGATGCTGGAGCAGATCGGCTCGAAGACGAAGATCGTCTACGTCTGCAACCCCAACAACCCGACCGGCACGATGACCAGTCGCGAAGAGCTCGACGCCTACTTCGAGCGGGTACCCGAGCACGTGTTGACGGTGATCGATCAGGCCTATCTCGAGTACATCGAGGAGCCCGACTACCCCGACGCCGTCGCCGAGTACTTCAAGCAGGGCAAGCGCGTGGCCGTGCTCCGGTCCTTCTCCAAGATCTACGGGCTCGCCGGTCTGCGCGTCGGTTACGCCGTTGCCTCGAAGGAGATCTGCACGGCGATCGCCAAGGTGCGCCCGGCCTTCGACGTCGGCTCGTCAGCCCAGGAGGCGGCGCTCGCCAGCGTCACCGGCGAGGACGCGGAGGTCGAGCTGGCGCGCAGGCGCTCCTACAACACCGTCGCCGTCGCCGAGCTCGGGCGCATACTGAGGGCGTTCGGTCTGGAGACCGTCGGGCCGGCGGTTGCGAACTTCCTCTTTGTCGATCTCGGCACCGACAGCAGGCCCTTCTTCGAGCAGCTGCTCAAGGAGGGCGTGATCGTTCGTCCGCTGCACGGTTTCGGGGCTCCGACGGCGATCCGCGTGACCGCGGGGACGGCGGAGGAACACGCCGTACTACGCGAGGCGCTCCGGGTAGTCAGGCCAAGCGGGCACAGCCCTGACTGAGGCTCTTAGGTCGAGGAAACCTGTCCGGCGGCGCCGTGTGGGCGCCAATACCAAGGTACTTCCCTGCTTCTTTTAGGTGCCGACAGTTGCCCTTTCGGGTTCGCCTCGCCTCCCTCGAAAAGGCGACATTGATTTAGAAACGGCGATTGTCGTTTCTGTATAGCCGCTTCTGCACACTAGAATCCACTCACCGTCGGCTTAGCCGGCAGCCGCGGAAGGAAAAGGCCGGCATCTGCTTCACAAACAGCGTGCAGAAAACCCCGAGCCCGACGATCTTGCTGACCTCCGCGGTAGAGGTGGAAGGCGCCGCTGGACGCCGAGGTGGTTGGACGTGACGTTCCCCCGGCTAGAGGAGCTTCGTGTCCACGCCTGATCTGATCGGGCGCAGGGACGACCTGGTCGAGGAGATCTCGGCGCCGGACGCCGAGGAGATCGTCGGGCGTAGTCCCTGGCAGCTCTTCTGGGTGCGCTTCCGCGAGGACAAGGTGGCGATCGCCTCGCTCGCTTTCGTGCTCCTGATCGGCCTAGTCGCGATCTTCGCGCCCTTCATCGTCAAGTTGCTCGGACATCCGCCCAACGCCCAGTACACAAGCGAGCTCGACGCCTTCGGCACTCCCAAAGGACCGTCCTCGAGCTTCCTCTTCGGAGCCGACACAGTGGGCGAGGACGTGTTCTCGCGTGTGGTCTATGGCGCTCGGGTATCGCTAGAGGTGGCACTGATTTCTACCGCGATCGCCGTTTTCGTCGGCGTCGTGGCCGGCATGATCGCCGGTTACTACCGGGGCGTCGTGGACACGCTGATCTCCCGTTTCATCGACGTCATGCTCGCTTTTCCGGTATTGCTGCTCGCGCTCGGAATCGCTACGGCCTGCTCGCTCGGCAAGGGTTGCCTGGGCGGGCTGATCAAGCCCGGCGTGCCGACGGTGATCGCAGTGATCGCGATCATCAACTGGACTTACATCGGCCGCATCATTCGTGGCCAGGTGCTATCGCTGCGCGAGAAGGAATTCGTCGAGGCTGCCCGGGCCAGTGGCGCAGGTGATGCGGGCATCCTCTTCCGTGAGATACTGCCCAACCTGGTGGCGCCGATCATCGTCTACACGACTCTGGTCATCCCCACCAACATCCTGCTCGAGGCGGCCCTTTCCTATCTCGGCGTCGGTGTCAGCCCGACGCAGGCAAGCTGGGGCCAGATGATCTCCGACGCCACCTCGATCTTCAGCACAGCCTGGTGGTACTTCACTTTCCCCGGCGCCGCGCTTCTCCTGACGGTGCTGGCCTTCAACCTCCTCGGCGACGGGATTAGAGACGCCCTCGACCCGAGGATTGTAGATGTGACGTGACAAACCGAAGCATCAGACAAGGAGGAATCGCATGAATGGTCGTACCGACCAGCTCCGCCGCCGGCAAGCCCGGCTAGGTGCTGGTTCCTCCCGCGTTGTCTGGGTGCTTCTTCTCGCCGCTCTGGCGCTTACTGTCGGCGGCTGCGGGAAGAAGTCCAGCTCGACGTTAAAGGGCAAGAAGGGCGGAACAATCACCGTCCTCACGGCCGCCGATGTGGACTACATCGATCCCGGCGAGACCTACTACGCGTTCGGGTACGAGATCGTGTACACAACACAGCGGCCGCTCTACGGCTACAAGGCCGACAGCCTCGTTGTCGTTCCCGACCTGGCGGCGAGTGAGCCGCAGGTAACCGACGGTGGTCTCACGGTCACGGTCAAGCTGAAGAAGGGCGTCAAGTTCAGCCCGCCGGTGAACCGTGAGGTGACCTCCAAGGACGTGAAATACGCGATCGAGCGAGGCTTCGCCGCGAGCGTGATCAACGGCTATGCGGGCGCCTATTTCAGCGTCATCAAGGGTGCTCCCGCGACGCCGCCGAAGACGCCGCAACCGATCTCCGGTATCGAGACGCCAGATGATCACACGATCGTGTTCAAGCTCTCCCGCCCGTCCGGTGCACTTATCGGCGCTCTGACGATGCCGCTGACCGCGCCGGTACCGGAGGAGTACGCGAAAAAGTACGACGACCTGGCTTCGTCCACCTACGGAATGCACCAGGTGGCGACCGGACCGTACATGATCGCCAACAATGCGGCCGGTTCGATCAGCCCCGGCTACCAGCCGAGCAAGCTGATCAAGCTCGTCCGCAATCCGAACTGGAGCTCAAAGACCGACTACAGGCCGGCTTTCGCCGATCAGATCCGCTTCGAGGAGGGCTACGCCGACGCGACGATCGCGACCCGGAAGATCCTCAGCGGCACCGGTGACGTGAACGGCGACTTTGCGCCGCCGCCGGCTCAGTTGAAGTCGATCTTGGCCAATCCGGTTCAGAAGAAGCGGCTCTTCTTCACGCCCGTCAGCGGTACCCGTGACGTGGCGCTGAACTCAACCAAGCCGCCGTTCAACAACCTGCATGTCCGCCAGGCCGTCGCCTACGTGCTCGACCGCAACGCTATGCGGTTGACACGCGGCGGCGCCGTCGACGGCAAGATCGCCACCCACTTCATCGACCCGAGCTTCGCAGGCGCGGGCTTCGAGGCCGCGGGCGGCTATGCGTTCGATCCGTTCCCGAGCAAGAACCATGCCGGCGACGTGGCCAAGGCCAAAGCGGAGATGAAACTGGCCGGCTACAAGACCGGTATGTACACGGGACCGCCGGTGACGATGGTGGCCGGTAACGCCGGCGCGGCACCGAACACCGCCAGGGTGGTCATCAACAACCTGGGCAAGATCGGGATCAAGGTGACCCCGTCCTTCCTCAGCGCCTCGGCGATGTACACCGAGTTCTGCAACGTACCCAAGAAGGAGCCGGCTGTCTGCCCGAACGTGGGCTGGCTGCAGGACTTCAAGGACGCGCAGACGCTACTCGACGTCACGTTCAACGGTAAGGACATCCTGCAGGCCGGGAACTCCAACTGGGGCCAGTTGAACGACCCCAAGATCAACGCGGCGATCGACGCCGCTGAGAAGCTCACCGACAAGAAGCAGCGGGCTGCGGCTTGGGGCAAGATCGACGACATGATCACGCTCACGGCCGTCGAGATTCCCTGGATCTGGGAGGACTACCAGACGATCTTCTCGGCAAACGTCAATCCGGCACGCCAACTCTGGAACCAGGGCGGACCGGACCTCTCCTGGATGTCGAAGAAGTAGGGGTAGTTGGCCTCACCGACTCACCCGAATGAAGCACCCGCCCCCCGGCCCAAAAGGCCGGGGGGCGGTATTCTCGGCGCCCTCGCCGGGCCGGCGGGGACTGTCTGGGGCTTGGCCTCGTCATCGACCTTTCGCTACATCGTCCGTCGTGTTCTCTGGGGCGTATTCCTGCTCTTCGTAGTCAGCGCGATCACCTTCATCATCTTCTACGAGCTCCCGAACGCCGATCCAGCCCAGATTCGAGCCGGGCGTCACGCCACGCCCGGGATGATCAAGGAGATCAGGCACAACCTTCGTCTCGACAGGCCGTTCTACGTGCAATACGGCTATTACATGGATCGACTCGTCCTGCACTTCGATCTCGGCACCTCGTTCTACAGCGAGGCGTCGGTTCGGAGCCAGATCGTCTCCCGTCTTCCCGTCACCTTCTCGCTGACGGTCGGCGCTGTCGTGATCTGGCTGCTGATCGGCATTCCCGTGGGGGTGATCTCGGCGATCAAACGCCGTTCACTGCTCGACCGCGCCACGATGGGCGCTTCGCTCGTCGCCATCTCGGCGCCCGTCTACTGGCTGGGCCTGGTGGTGCTGTTCCTCTTCGCCAACGACATCGGCCTGTTGAAGCTCTTCGGAGGCGCGGGAAGCTACGTTCCCTTCTCGCAGGATCCCGGCACTTGGCTCAACTCCTTGATCCTCCCCTGGCTGGTGCTTGCCGCCGCCTTCACCGCTTTCTACGCACGCATGGCGCGCGCCAACCTGATCGAGGTGATGAGCGAGGACTACATCCGCACCGCTCGGGCCAAGGGGCTGTCGGAGCGGCGCGTGATCTTCCGCCACGGCCTGCGCGCGGCTCTGACCCCGCTCGTGACAATGGCCGGGATGGACATCGGCGGCCTGCTCGGCGGCGCCGTTCTCACCGAGACGGTCTTCAACATTCCCGGCGTCGGGCGCTACGCCTACGACTCGATCGTCAACTCCGACCTGCCGGCGATTCAGGGCACGGTGCTCTTCGGTGCCTTCTTCATCATCACCGCGAACATCGTGGTGGACATCTTCTACGCCTTCCTCGACCCGCGCGTTCGCTACTGAGCGTCTGAACGAGATGAACTCCCTACTCGAGATCCGCGACCTGCATGTGCATTTCCGAACGCGCGACGGACTCGTGCGCGCGGTCGAGGGCGCACGCCTCTCGATCGACCGCGGGCGTACGCTCGGGATCGTCGGCGAATCCGGCTCGGGCAAGAGCGTTACGGCGCTGACTGTGATGGGCCTGACTCGCTTCGCGAACGCCATTATCTCGGGCGAGATCGAGTTCGACGGCACCGATCTGGTGAAGCTGCCCGACAACCAGATGCGCCGAGTGCGAGGCCGGCGGATTGCGATGATCTTCCAGGATCCGCTCTCGTCGCTGCATCCGCTCTACAAGGTCGGCTGGCAGATAGTCGAGGCGATCCAGGCGCACGAGAACGTCTCCAGGGGCGTAGCGCGGAAGCGTGCGATCGAGGCCCTGCGCGAAGTCGGATTCCCGAATCCGGAGAGGCGCATAGACAGCTACCCGCACGAGCTGTCCGGCGGCATGCGCCAGCGCGTCATGATCGCGATGGCCCTGACTCTCAAACCGGACGTTCTGATCGCCGACGAGCCGACGACCGCGCTCGACGTGACCGTACAGGCCCAGATCCTCGACCTCATTCGCAAACTCAAGGACGAGTACAACACCGCGGTGATCATGATCACCCACGATCTCGGCGTAATCGCCGAGCTCGCCGACGAGGTCGCGGTCATGTACGCGGGCCGCGTGATGGAGCGCACCTCGCGCGAGACGCTCTTCACGGATCCCGAGCTTCCCTACACCTGGGGTTTGATGCGCTCGATCCCGCGCCTGGATGCGCCACGACCGGGTAGGCTCGACTCGATCCCCGGCCTACCACCGAGCCTGATACGTCTGCCGTCGGGTTGCCCGTTCCATCCTCGCTGCTCCTACGTGATGGACGTCTGCTTGACGACCGAGCCCAAGCTCGAGGAATCGAAACCAGGTCATCTCGTCGCCTGCCATCTTCCTGCTGAGGAACGGCAGAAGACCGGCCGCGACCTCCAAGCCCAATACACCTCGTGAGCCGATGAGCGACCGCACTCGCACCGACACCGCGTACGCCGGCCTTGCAGGGATCGGTAACGCCGAGAACCTGATCGTCGTGACCAATCTCACCAAGTACTTCGCGATGACGCACGGGGTCCTCTTCAGTCGCGAGCTCGGTCAGGTGCACGCGGTGGACGACGTCTCGCTCGAGGTCAAGCGCGGCGAGACGCTCGGCCTGGTGGGAGAGACCGGCTGCGGTAAGTCCACGCTCGCCCGCCTCGTCACCAAGCTGATCGAACCCACCAGCGGGCAGATCGTTTTCGACGGCAACGACATCACGACCTGGTCGCGGCGGCAGCTACGCCCGCTCCGGCGCGACATGCAGATCATCCTCCAGGATCCCTACTCGGCGCTCAATCCGCGCCGTCCGGTGGGCACGATCATCGGTGAGCCGCTGCGGATACACAAGCTGGGCTCCAGAACCGAGCGGCGTGCCCATGTGCGCGAGGTGATGGAGATGGTCGGGCTCAACCCCGAGCACTACAACCGTTACCCCTACGAGTTCTCCGGCGGCCAGCGGCAGCGGATCGGCGTCGCTCGCGCGATCGTGACCAAGCCGAAGCTGATCCTCGCCGACGAGCCGGTCTCGGCGCTCGATGTCTCGATCCAGGCGCAGGTGCTGAACCTGCTCGAGGACTTGCGCGACGAGATGGGAATGACTCTGCTCTTCATCGCTCACGACCTCTCGGTCGTGCGCCACGTCTCCGACCGGATCGCCGTCATGTACCTCGGCAAGATCGTCGAGCTGGCGCCGCCCGAGACGCTTTGCTCCCACCCCAAGCATCCCTACTCCGGAGCCCTGCTCTCGGCGGTGCCGGTCGCCTCCGCCGAGGCCGAAGAGGCGCGCAGCCGCCGCATCATCCTGCACGGCGACCCGCCCAGCCCGGTCGAGCCGCCGAGCGCTTGCCGCTTCCACACGCGCTGCCCGAAGGCGCAGCAGATCTGCAGCGAAGTCGAGCCGCCGCTGGAGCCGATAGGGTTGCCCGAGCAGTTCGCCGCCTGTCACTTCCCGCTCACCGAGGAAGAGATCGAGCGCGCCATCTTGCGCCCGCGCGAGAGCAAGTGAGCACGCCAGCGGCCGGGTAGAGTCAGGTCTCATGGCCGGACGCTCCTGGACACCATCCGAGCTCGCCGAAGGCGTTCGCGCCGGCGACAAGCGTGCGCTCGCCCGCGCCTTGAGCCTGGTCGAGCGCGGGGGAGACGAAGCCGAGGAGTTGATCCGCGATCTCTATCCCGACACCGGCGGCGCCTACCGGATCGGAGTTACGGGACCGCCCGGAGTCGGCAAGTCGACGCTGATCGGCGCCCTCGTCAAGCACGTGCGCGAGTTGGGAAGGAGTGTCGGCGTCGTCTCGGTCGATCCCTCCAGTCCGTTCACGAAGGGAGCGCTCCTGGGCGATCGCATCCGCCTCAGCGAGCACTTCCTCGATCCCGACGTCTTCATTCGCTCGATGGGCACCCGCGGCCACTCGGGCGGTCTGGCCGAGGCGACGCTCGAGGCACTGCTCGTGCTCGACGCAGGTGGCCGCGAGCTGCTCTTCGTCGAGACGGCCGGCGTGGGGCAGAGCGAGGTGGCCGTGGCCGGTATCGCCGATACGGTCGTGCTCGTGCTAATGCCCGGCTCGGGCGACTCGGTACAGGCCTTGAAGGCGGGCGTGATGGAGATTCCCGACGTGATCGCGCTCAACAAGAGCGACCACGCGACCGCCGCCGCCACGCTGGCCGAGCTGAGGCAGGCGCTCTCGCTCGGCGGCGATCACGGACCTCCGATCGTGAGCACGCAGGCCTCCTCCGGGGAGGGTGTGGATCTCCTCTGGCAGACGATCGAGGAGCATCGCTCGGCGCTCGAGCAATCGGGCGGCCTCGACGAGCGGCGCCGTGAGAACCTTCGCCGCGAGCTCTTCGCGCTGGCACTCAGCCGCATGCGCCGCGAGCTCGAGCAAGCCGCCGCCGGCGACGCCGAGCTGGAGGAGCTGATTGGAGCGGTCGCCGAGCGCCGCCTTGATCCGCTCAGCGCGGTGCGCGAGTTACGAGAGCGCTTGCTTTAAGAGGCGTCGGCGTCGATGTCGGTCGCGAGCATGGTCTCGTGGCTGGGGGTCACCGTTTGAATGTCCTGATCGTCGCGCTTGCCTGTGGCTAGATGCCGCGAGCGGGCCACGAGAGCCAGAGCCGCGGCGATGGCGGCCACTACAAGAGCGAAGAAGACGCCTCCGGGAAGCCTGGTCAGAAGCTCGACGCCGGCGCCGACGAACGCAGCGCAGGGGATCGTGATCAACCAGGCGATGACGATGTTGCCGGCCACTCCCCAGCGCACAGCCGAAAGTCGTGAGCCGGCCGCGCCCGACCCGAGCACGGCGCTGGAGACCGTATGCGTGGTCGAGACGGGAAAACCGAGGTGCGCGGTCAACCAAAGGACGCTGCCGGCCGTCGCCTCGGCCACGAAGGCGCGTGGCGGATCGAGCTTGGTGATCCGCTGGCCGACCGTGCGAATGATTCGCCAACCGCCTGCGTAAGTGCCGAGCGCCATTGCCGATGCGGCGCCGATGATGACCCAGATAGGCGGCCTGCTGAAGTTGCTATCGAGATGACCCGAAGCAACCAGGGCGAGTGCGATTACTCCCATCGTCTTCTGCGCGTCGTTCGTGCCGTGTGTGAATGCGAGCCAGCCTGAAGAGAAAAGCTGTAGACGCCTGAAGAGCCTCGTAGTCCGGTCGGGCCGGCGTTTGCGTATCAACCAGAGCAGAATCAGCATCAGGATCATTGCGCTCGGGATCGCGAGCAGCGGAGCGAGGAGCGACGGCGTCAGTACCTTCTCGTAGAGCCCGTGCCATTTGATGACGCGCACGCTATTTCCCTTGAACTGGTTGTGGAGCCCGAAAGCACAGATCGTCGAGCCGAGCATTCCTCCAATCAGCGCGTGGCTCGAGCTGGAAGGGAGGCCGAGGTACCAGGTCGTAAGATTCCAGACGATCGCTCCGATCAGTCCGGCGAGGATGATCTTGAGCCCGGCTTCGCCATTGAAGAGGTCGTTGTTGACGATACCTTTGGCGATCGTCGCCGCGACCTTGAACGAGATGAAGGCCCCGGCGAAGTTGAGCGCAGCCGCCCAGATGACCGCGAATCGCGGGCTGAGCGCTCGCGTCGAGACGGCAGTTGCGATCGAGTTGGCGGTGTCGTGAAAGCCGTTGGTGAAATCGAAGAAAAACGCGATCGCGACAACCGCTACGAGCGTGGTCCAGAGCATCCGGCCCCTACTCAGCCATTCTTGACGACGATGTTTCCGATCAGGTGGGCGGCCGTCTCGGCTGAGTCGATGGCCTCCTCGAGCGCTTCGAAGATGTCCTTCCACTGGATGATCAGCCGGGGGCTGACCTTCTCGTCCTCGAACAGCGCGCCGATCGCATCGCGGACGATCGCGTCGCCCTCGTCTTCGAGTTGCTTGAGCGCGACGAGTTCCTTCTGAACGCCACGCAGTCCGCGCAACCCGTTGAGCGCGTTCGCCAGGTGCTGGGCCGCGCCGACCAGAATCCGGCACTGCTCGACGGCCTGTTCCATCGGGCTCTCGATGTGGTAGGTGTCGATCAGCTCGGAGGCGTCGTCGAGGTAGTCGACGACCGTGTCGATCGCGCTTGCGAGGGCGTAGATGTCCTCGCGGTCGAGCGGCGTCACATACTGCGTGTTGAGCAGGCCGATGATCTCGGCCGTGATGTCGTCGCCCTTGTGCTCGAGATCGGTGACCGCCTCTTGCCCGACCGTTTCGTCGGGAATGTTCTTGAAGCGCCGCTCGACGAGTCGAGCCGCCTCGAGTGCGTTTTCGCCGGCTCGAGCGAAGAGGTCGTAGAACTGCGCCTGCCGTGGGACGAGAGAGAACCGCATCCCTGACTCTCCTTGGTCGGGTTGACCGTCAGCCCTCAGGCTAGTGGCGTCCGCAGAGGTCAGCGTTACGAATCGGTTACAGAACGGCTACGGTCACTTCACCCGGCTCGGCGATGGGGAGCGCGAGATGGTAACCGACACCGGGCGTGGTGCGGATTCGCAGCTCGACTCCGGCCTGAGCGAGCTTGTCGCGAAGCCGTTTCACGTAGACGTCGACCGAGCGGTCGCCGCGGATCATGCTGTAGCCCCAGACCTTGCGGTAGATGACCTCGCGCGGAACGGTCTCGCCCGCCGCCTCGGCCAGCGCGAGCAGAACGCCTCGCTCGCGGCGCGTGAGCGCAAGCGGCTCTCCACGCCAGCTGGACTTTCCGCTCGGAGAGACGATCAGCAGATCGCCGACCTCGAGCTCGAGCTCGGCGGGGCGGCGGCCGTGCCGGGCGGCATTGCGAACTCGGGCCAGAATCTCGCCGTTGTCCATCGTGCCGTCCAGCACCTCGTCGGCACCGGCCTCGAGCAACTCGCCGACGCGAGCCGACGACGAGGAATGGAGCCAGGCGATCAGGGCTCTGCCTGGATACTCCCGCAACATCCGGCTCAGGAAGTAGGGATCGGTCGAGCGCGGGTGGAAGATGACGACGTCGAAACGCTCGCAGAGGAGCAGATGCTCGGCCTCGCCGCTACGAGATCTAGCGACGGCTTCACAGCCACCTTCTTCGAGAGCCCGGCAGAGCCGATCGGCGTCCTCGGCCACGACCAAGATACGCATTTGCGCAGAGTAACCGCTGGTGATCGTTTGCGAGCGCCGAAGCGCTCGTTTTCGAGTCTTCGCGAACTCTTACACGCATCTCAGAGTCCTCTAAGGCAGGAACGCGACCATGCTCACGGAAGCCAATCTCGTCTCGTGAGAGGGCGTTGGAGATGCAGAGCAGTTTCGATGGTTCTCAGTCCAGTCCGGAGCAGCTTCAGTTGAGGCTCGCACTCCTCGTCTGCGAGCGGGAACGGCTTCGCGAAAACGGCGGCTCTTCCGGCCTACTCGAGCGCAACAGACTCGAGATCGGCCGCTGCCAGTACGAGTTCTCGTACGCGTTGATACGGCGTTACCTGCTGCAGCCGGTCAAGCGCGCTGCCTGATCAGCCGCTAGGCTCATCGGATAGACCGGCGCCCGTGAGGCAATCCGGTTATCCGTCGCCGGCAGCCGAGCCTAGATCGATGAGCAGCGAGTTCGACACCTTCTTCGTCTCTCTTCCCGAGCACGCTGCCGAGAGGGACTTGGCAGGCGTACGCGCAACCTACGTCTTCGTGCTCGAAGGCGGCAACGCGTGGACGGTGAGGATTGAAGACGGGAAGGTGTCGGTGAGCCCTGGCAGCGACGAGAGTGCGGACTGCACCATCTCGGCCAGCGAGGAGACGTTCTCGAAGCTGATCAAGCGTGAGATCTCGGCTTTACCCGCCTATCTCAGCGGCAAGCTGAAACTGAGCGGAGATCTCGGCGCCGCGATGCAGTTGCAGAAACTGCTCTGAACGGCGACCGCGGTTTCTGACTTCGGAGCCGTTTCAACGCTGACTGAGCGCTGCGTTTGGATCTCCCTTCCGCACGTCGCGCGCTCGAAAAGCCACATGCTAAACAGCCCGCGCGGTATTTAAGGGGTGATCGCAGCCATCCCTCGTTTGAGGGATGTTCCTCTGTTTCACGTCCCTCTAACGAGGGAAGTAAGGCGAAAATGACCGCCGTCCCATTTACAATTGCGACTTCTCCTCCCACGGCAGGAGCTGGCTTGTGTTGTGCCAAGTTCAACCGGCGGCGGGGGCAGGCGATGTCTTCCGCCGCAAAGACACGTATCGCCATCGAGAGGACAGGTTTCGAACCGAATCCTGCTTGCCGGCGTTCGGTCGAGTGCCATACGTGGGGGCTCAGGTCGGAGGTGGGACGGCTTGATGGATGCGAACGGCTCGCCGACCGACGGTGATCTGAGCGATCGGCGTCCCGAGGCGACCTGGGCGGTGGAGCTCGTGTTACTCCTGGCGCTCGTTTTCGCTGGGAGCTACCTACTGCGCCTGAGTGGAGCGAGTATCAGAGAGGGCGTTCTGCTGGGATCGCTTGCGCTTGCCGGTATCGCCGCCCAACTGGCCGCACGTCGAAGCTCTCGATTGGTGCGGCCGATCTGGTGGCTCGTCCCGGCCGTCTGCATGCTCTGGCTCGCCGGAGAAGGCGGACGCATGCTTACAGGGCTCTCCGACTCGAGTGCCGATAGGCAGTGGCTGTTGAGCGGCGTCTTCGCGCTGGCGGCCTACTCGTTGCTGCTCCTGGCCGCGCTGCGCGTTCTTACGGGCTCCTCGGTGATCGTCTGGTCACTAGGCCTGCTCGACGCGGTAGTGGTGGCCGTCGCGCTGTGCGCGCCTTGGCTCGAGCTGCTCGTTCTGCCGCGACTCGAACGCGCCGGCGGCGCTGCGTTTCTTCCTCAGCTCCTGGTACCCGTGATGGCTGGAGTGGTTCTGGTCGCCGCGTCGCTGGCCGTTTATGAGGCTCCTGTGCGAACGAGCTGGCTCTTCGTGCTCTTGACGGCGATCGCGGCGGGATTCGTCGGCGATCTGCTGGCGGCGCGCCATCTGCTTGCGGGAGGAGGCACCGCGGCCGCGCTCAGCGGTTGGGAGGTACGCACGCTGCTCGTCATCGTCGCCGCGGCCTGTATCGGCGGGACGGTCATCCCGAGGGAGCGACGCCTGCTCGGATTGGGAATGGCACGGCTTGCGGTCGTGATAGTCGCCTACGCCGCCGCTCTCACCTACGCCGCGCTCGCTTTCGAGCGGGGGAAACAGCTGGCGGGGTTCGCGGTCGCGAGCGTCATCTCCGTTCTGCTGATGATGCGCCTGCTCATGCACGCGATCGAGAGGCACCGGCACTCGGAGCAGCTAGTGCAGGCACTGCGCGAGCAGGAGCAGCTGGCGGTCATGGACTCCTTGACCGGTCTCTACAACAGGCGCTTTCTCGACGCCGAGCTGCAGCTCGAGCTCGATCGCGGTGGCCGCTCGCAGGAGCCGGTGGGGATCCTCCTCTGCGACCTCGACCATTTCAAGCGGATCAACGACAGGTACGGGCATCTGGTCGGCGACAGCGTGCTGCGTGAGGTTGCTCGAAGACTGCTGGGAGCAGTCAGGAACGGCGATCTCGTTGCCCGCTACGGTGGCGAGGAGTTCGTGGTGCTGCTCCCAGGCGGCGACAAAGAGCTTCTGAAGGAGATCGGTGAGCGCTGCCGGCGCGCCTTCGACGAGGCGCCGTTCTACCTTCCCGGCGGCCATAGGGCGACCGTCACGATCTCGATCGGAGGCGCTTGCTGGCCCGAGGATGCGAGCAGTACGCGGGATCTGTTCGAGGCCGCCGACTCCGCTCTCTACCGGGCCAAGGAGCAGGGTAGAAACCGGATTCGCGTGAGCGAGCTCGGAGTGAGTAGTGCCGTGCCGAAAGGCGAGCTCGCAACGACGCCATACAGAGTTTCGGGGTACGCGACGGGGATGCTCGCCGAGCCCGACGGCAATCTGGCGACGCAGATACTCCTCGCAACGGAGGCAGCTGTGCCTTCGGTCGAGTGCACTAGTCGAGCGGAAAGAATGGAACGCTGGGCCGAGCTGGTCGCTCGGGCCCTCGGGCTGAACGATCAGGCACAACGTAGTTGTGCTCTGGCGACGCGCTTCCACGATGTCGGAAAGAGCGCTCTGCCTGAATCGATCCTGATCAAGCACGGACCGCTCACGACGGTCGAGTGGGAGCTCGTACAGGAGCACCCGGAGAGGGGAGCCACTCTGGTCGAGCTGGCTCCGGAACTCGAGAACGTGGCGCCGATCATCCGCGAGCACCACGAGCGCTTCGACGGGCGCGGCTACCCGTACGGCAAGAGCAAGGACGAGATCTCGACCGAGGCACGCATCGTCGCCTGCTGCGACGCATGGGACGCGATGCGAAGCCAGCGCCCTTACGCTCCGGCGATGACGGTCAGCGAAGCGCGGGCCGAACTCCTCGCCGGCCGCGGAACGCAGTTCGATCCGGACGTCGTGATGGCCTTTCTGATGTTCGAAGAGGCCGACCTCGACGAGGCGGAAGGCGTGCCGGCGACGCCTGTTTGATGATCCGGAGTCGGACGGTGTTACTGAGCCGACGAAGGCAGGCGCGGATTTTTACGCCGGTCATTGCTTTGGCGGCGTTCGCCGTTTTCGCGGCGCTCTTCGATCTGCCGGCGCTCGGCAACGAACGGGGCAGTTGCGGTCGGCGGCTCCGGCGGGGTTTCCGCGGGTTGAGGCACTGCGGGCGACGATACCGGTCGAAATGCGGGGTCACCGTTGCTGTTGGTCTCGTGGGCCGACTCCTCGAGTAGAAGGCGAGCGCGGGCGAGCCGGCGGCGCTGAGACTGCGCCTGGGTTAGTGCCTGCCGCGTCACCTCGAGCCTCTCGCTGAGCTCGGCTATCTGGTACTCGAGCGCCTCCTGTGCGCTACGAAGCGCGCTCGCATCGAGCAGTCCGAGAAGCTCATCGAGTTGACCGAGCTGTTGCTCAAGTTCGGATGCCAAAGCACCTCACCGCCGAATCTGGTCCAGCCGTACCCCGAAGGACACCGTTTTTATCGCCGATTCCGACCATCGCCATTAGCGTCCGTCCCTAGTTTGAGGGATATTGACTCGATTCGTCGCCGGAGCAAAGAGGAATCGCCCGTGGCGGCTCTCGTGTCAGTGAGAAGGGACGAGACGGTCGGAGCTCAGAGCCGAGCTTTGCGAGCCTTGAACTCCTCGAGAATCGTTTGCGTCGCCGTAGCGCCGACCCGGGTGGCGCCCGCGTTGATCGCGTCGATCAGCGCGTCGAGGGTGCGCACTCCGCCGGCGGCCTTGACCGCGACCCGGGGCGAGACGGCCGAGCGCATCAGGCGCAAGTCTTCGATCGTGGCGCCCGAGGGAGCGAAGCCGGTCGAGGTTTTGACGAAGTCGGCGCCGGCCTCCTCGCTCAGGCGGCAGCCGAGCAGCTTCTGGGCCTGGTCGAGGTAGGCGTTCTCGAGAATGACCTTGACCAGCGCCCGCCCGGCGGCGACCTCGACGACCGCGCTGATATCGGCGCGCACCTCGTCGTCGACGCCCGAGCGCAGCCGGCCGATGTTCAGCACCATGTCCAGCTCCTCGGCGCCCTCGGCGATCGCTTGCTCGGCTTCGAACGCCTTTACGGCGGTGGTCGAGGAGCCGTGCGGAAAGCCGATCACCGTGCTCACCTTCACGTCCGAGCCGGCGAGGATCTCCCGCGCCAGCACCACGTCGCAGGGCTTGACGCAGGCGGAGGCGACGTCGTAGGCGCGCGCCAGCTCGCAGCCCGCTCTGACGGTCTCGGTATCGAGCTCGGGGCGCAGCAGTGAGTGGTCGATCGTCTTGGCGACCTGCTCGTAGCTGAGCGTTTCGACGCTGAACAGGTCGTCGGCCATCGCCGGTCAGGATAGCGAGCGATCCGCGTCTACTAGATGCCGGGCAAGGTCTGGATTCCTATGACGCGATTCTGTGCGTCGTAAGCCACTAGTTTGGCGGGGAGGAGGATCCTCGGAACGAGGATCACGTAGGCGTTGTCCTTCAGCGGCACCGGCCAGCGCTCGCCGTCGTTTAGGAAGATATCGAGCCGCGCGACCGCATCGTTGGCGATTCCGGAGACAGCGCCCGACTCTTCGCCTCCGGGTATGGCGTATCCGGCGGAGAACAAACGGCCGTTCTCGAAACCGAAGCAACCACCCGTCACGGCACGCGCGCCGACGATCCAGTTTTCACAGAGTGCGTTACGCCGTCCGACCTGGGTCATGACAACGCGGACGTGGTTCCTGGGATCAGGCTGGATTACGCGTGCGAAGTTGATGCCGTAGGAATGCGCGCCGTAGAGCGATGAGCGCGGTATGTGCGCCTGGGCGAGCGAGAGGCCTCGCGGCTCGTGATGCCGTATCCATTCGATCGACCGGAGAGGAGGATTGAGGTCAACGCGGCTCGGTCCGAAGGGGACATTCATCGATGGGTGTGACGTGAAGGGCTCATACGGGCGGCCGGCGAAGGGGACTGCGGTGAGATGGTTGCCGGACTCACCCGCAGAGATCCGGTCGATCGTAACGCCGGCGTACGGGTGGTTTGACCGGATATACAGGAACGCATTGTTGGCGACGCGAGCGCGCCCACGATGCCGGCCGTATAGCAGCTCGACGATTGAGACCCCGTCGGCGGTGACACCGAAGCTGACCAGGCCCGAGCGGATCCTGACTCGCTGTCTCGATCCGCCGATTCGCCTCCCTGTTAGCTCGTAGCGAGCCTTTCCGGCCGGGGCATCGACGAGCGCGACCGCCGCGGGTGCCTTCGCTTTCACTAGCTCGAGGCGTGGAATGCAGCTCATCAAGGCACCGCGATCGGCTCCGTCCACGGTGAGCCGCAAGCAGATCTCGTCGCCGGAACGGAAACCGAAGAGACGGTAGGTAGAGCCCTCGGAACGCGTCACGATCAGCCTACGCAACTTGGTTCCGGTCGGGAAAGCGGCCCAGGAGCGGGCGTTCGCCTGCTGGAAGGCGCTCTGCTCGGTCGGCGAGGCGGGAGAGCCGGGCTTGCCGGAGAGCCAGCCGGAAAAGCCGCCCAGGGTCGCCGCCAGGGCGACTCCGAGCGCGAGCATCAGCACCGCGATCGCGGCGGCGATCAGCAGGGCGCGGCGCCCGCGAAACCGTCTACTGCGTTCGAGCGGCTGCTCGAGCGCTCGCCGGAGCACGTCCTCCCAGTCGGAATCGTCGCGCGGATCCTCGAGCGCCGACAGCCGCTCGGCCAGGAGCGAATCGCCGTGACGTGTCATCTCTCTGCCCCTTCCCGGTCGATGGCGGCGAGCAGATCGGCCCGCGCCTTGGCGAGCGTGGCGGCGACGGTGCCCTCGCTGATCCCGCAGGCCTCGGCGATCTCCTCGTAGGAGAGGTCGCCGAAGTAGCGCAGGAAGACAACGAGCCGCCGCCGCGGTGGGAGCGAGCGGATGGCGTAGACGAGGTCGGGGTCGCGCTCGGGTTCGAGAAAAGCCTCTTCGAGCAAGGATTCGATCGCAGCGAGATCTCGCGGCGCCGCCGCGAACGCGATCCTGAAGGCGATTCGCCAGACCCAGGCCTCGAGCGATCCGTCACCACGAAAGGTCTCGCGCCGGCGAAACGCCTGCGCGAAGGCGTCCTGCACGACGTCTCGCGCCGGTTCGCGGCCCCCGGCGACGGTTGCGATCACGTTGCGAAAGGCGACGTACCGGCGCCGGTAGAGCTCTTCGATCTCTTGCTCGCTAGCTCCCACTACTCGTTCCGAGGATGAATAGGCAAGGAATCTTTACTGGTAGCAGAGATATCTGATTCTGCAGAGCCGGGAATCGCTCCCGAAGGGGGCAGATGCTCGGCGAGGCCGCCGCGACCGGCGTGACGGGCGCGGCTCACTAGCGCCAGTCCCCAACGCGCCTCGGACCCCGTAGAACACCAACGGTTAGCCCGCCTCGCAACTAGGAGCACCAGCTGAGCCTCCGCCGAAGGCGGGCTCAGCGCATCGAAGGTCCGCGGTCGGAAATCGAAAGATTTCCGACCGTTTATCAGGGGCGGAGGGACTCGAACCCCCAACCCCCGGTTTTGGAGACCGGTGCTCTACCAGTTGAGCTACGCCCCTAGGGTTCGCGCCGATTCTACTCACGCCAGGCACTCAGGACGCCGTTGCTCAGGTGATCCGGAGTCCCAACCTGCGACGGGGATCGTTCCCGAAGGGAACAGATACCCGCCGCGCCGCCGCGACCGACCTGGCGGGCGCGGCTCGGCCAACGTCCGTCCCCAACTCGATACGAACCCCGCGATGCGATCCGGCCAACCCGCCTCGCTTCTAGGACCCCGCGAGGCACACGCGACGAAGTCGCGGTGACTCGCCTCGACGTGTACGCCGACGGGAATCGGAGATTCCCGTCGGTTCAGGTAGGGGAAAGGCATCCGGACCTCGTATTCTTTATGCGTGGCCGTCGAGGACTCCAACTCCCTCTGGCGTAAATACCGTGCCAGCCGCGACCGGCAGCTTCGCGATCGTCTGATCCTGACCTACGCGCCGCTGGTCAAGTTCGTGGCCGGCAGGCTGGGCTCGGGACTACCCGCGCACGTGGACGAGGGCGACCTCGTCTCGTACGGACTATTGGGCCTGATCGGCGCGATCGAGCGCTACGACCCCGACCGCGACGTCAAGTTCGAGACCTACGCGATCGCCCGCATCAAGGGCTCGATCATCGACGAGCTGAGAGCGATGGACTGGGTGCCGCGCTCGGTGCGGGCGCGCGCGCGCGACATCGAGCGAGCGATCGGCGAGCTCGAGGCACATAGCGGCCGTGTACCAACCGAGGAGGAAATCGCGGCCAAGCTGGGCGTCAGCCAGGATGAGCTCGACGAGGATCTGCTCGAGATCTCGCGTTCCTCGATCGCCGCCCTGGACGAGCTCTGGACGATCTCCTCGAGCGGTGGCGACCAGGTCGCCCTGATCGACACGATCGAGGACACGCAAGGGCCCGAGCCGCAGGCGGCACTGGCGCAGACCGAGATGCGCGAAGCTCTGGGCGAGGCGATCGCGCGGCTGCCCGAGCGCGAGAAGCTGGTCGTCACGCTCTACTACTACGAGGAGCTGACGCTGCGCGAGATCGGCGAGGTGCTGGGCGTTACCGAGTCGCGCGTCTCGCAGCTTCACACCAAGGCGGTCCTGCGCCTGAAGGCGCGTCTGGGCGGAGCACAGACTCGCGCCGCGCTCGAGCGCGGCTAGTAACGGCCGGAAATCTTCGATTACCGGCCGCGGGAGTAACGAAGCGTTGAGCGCGCCATCCGGCGCTTGCTCAACGGCTGCTCCTAAAAGAACTCGAATCAAAACGAAGCACTCTGCCGCCTGGCCGCGCTCGGCGGCGCGATGCGTTGTCCTCGGTCGCGCCCGTAGCTTCCGGCTACGAACGCGACACTGCGTCCTAGCCTCGCATCCACCGATCACACCCAGTCGACAGGTCGTCATTCTGATTCGAGTTCTAAGCGGGGCGCGGGTAGGGAGGTTTGCTCTGCGGGGTCCGGATTCAGTTGGGGACTCACGTTCGAGAGCCGCAGCCGCGCATGTCGGCTGCGGCGGCCTTATGGGGATCTACTCGTAGTGGGCGAGTGATCCCCGCGAAAGGTTGGCCGGGATCTGCCTTCTTCGCAGGCGTGGTCGCCGAGAAAGCTGGGCCCACGGCGAGGTCAATGAGGTCTCTCGCAGCTTCTCCTCCGCTCCGAGCACCCGAAGGCGCCCGTGGCGTCTAAGATCGCAGACGCAACCGGTCTAGGAGGAAGAGAGCATGCCCGCTGTCGAACCCGGAAAGATCCGTAACCTCGCTGTCGCAGGTCACCGCGGTACGGGGAAGACATCGCTCGTCGAGGCGCTTCTCTTTCAGTCCGGCGCCACCACCCGCCTCGGCACCGTCGAGGCCGGAACGACGGTCTCGGATTGGGACGAGGAAGAGCGCAAGCGCCAGCTCTCTCTGCAAGCCTCGATCTGCCACGTGCTCTGGCGCGGGAGCAAGCTCAATCTGATCGACACGCCCGGCGATGCGGGTTTCCAGGGCGACCTGCTGGCGACGCTACGGGTCGTCGAGGGTGTGGTGCTCGTCATCAGCGGTGTGATGGGCGTCGAGGTGCAGACCGGAAGGATCTGGAAGCGCGCCGACGAGCTCGGGCTGGCACGCTGCCTCGTCGTCAACATGCTCGATCGCGAGCGCGCCGACTTTTTCCGCGTTCTCTATCAACTCGAGGCTCAACTCTCTCCGCACTGCGTTGCCGTCGAGATCCCGATCGGCGCCGAGCACGAGTTGAAGGGAGTCGTCGATCTGCTGCAGATGAAGGCCTACACGAGTCCCGAGGGCGGCAAGGAAGGCGCGCCGGCCGAGATCCCGGCCGAGATCGCGGACACCGTCGCCGAACACCGCGAGAAGCTGCTCGATGCCATCGCCGAGACCGACGAGGCGCTGATGGAGCGCTACCTCGAGGGTGAGGAGATCGGCGGCGAGGAACTCACGCGCGCGCTCGAGCAGGCTGTGCTGCGCGGAGAGGTCTTTCCGGTCGCCTGCGCGGTCGCTACCAAGAACCTGGGCTCGACGGCGCTGCTCGACCTGCTCGTCGAGGGCATGCCCTCGCCGGCCGAGAAGGGCGTTCCGGCCGGGCTTGCCGAGGTGGGCAAAGGCGCCTTCGTCTTCAAGACGATCGCCGATCCCTTCGCCGGTCGTATAAATGTCTTTCGCGTTGTCGGCGGCACCGTCAAGTCCGACTCGACGCTCACCAACGCGCGCACGCGTGGCAAAGAGCGCCTCGGTCAGATCCTGCTCATGCAGGGCAAGGAGCACGCACCCGTCGAGGCGGTCGGAGAGGGCGACATCGTCGCGATCGCCAAGCTCAAGGAAACGATGACCGGCGATGCGTTGCTCGACGCCGATCGCCACGTCGAGCTTCCCTCGATCGGCTTCCCGGAGCCGGTAATGAGCTTCGCCATCGCTCCCAAGGCCAAGGGCGACGAGGAGAAGATGGCAACAGCGCTGCGCCGGCTGGCCGAAGAGGATCCGACGCTACTACTGCGCCGCGACCCGCAGACGGGCGAGCAGTTGCTCTCGGGCATGAGCCAGATGCACGTCGAGGTCGCGGTTGAGCGCCTCAAGCGCCGCTTCAGCGTCGAGGTCGAGCTCCGCCAGCCGCGCGTCCCGTATCTGGAGACGATCCGCAGGGAGGCCCGCGGGCACGGCCGCTACAAGAAGCAGACCGGCGGGCGCGGGCAGTTCGGCGACTGCCACATCGAGATCGAGCCGATCGGCGCCGACGCCGGCTACGAGTTCCTCGACAAGATCGTCGGAGGCGTGATTCCGCAGAGCTTCCGCCCGGCGGTGGACAAGGGGATCCAGGAGGCGATGTTGCGCGGCGAGCTGGCCGGGGCGCCGGTGAAGGGTGTTCGCGTGCGCCTCGTGGACGGTAGCTACCACACGGTCGACTCCTCGGAGATGGCCTTCAAGATTGCCGGCTCGCTGGCCTGGAAGCAGGCTTACGAGCAGGCCGACCCGGTGGTTCTCGAGCCGATCATGGAGATCGAGGTAACGGTGCCCGACGAGGCCGTGGGCGCTGTCAACGGCGATCTCAACTCCCGTCGTGGGCGTCTGCAGGGAATGGAGCCCCAAGGCGGAATGACGTCGATCAAGGCCGAAGTACCGATGTCCGAGATCCTCACCTACTCGCAGTCTCTGACCTCGCTCACCGGGGGTCGCGGCGACTACCACATGCAGTTCGTTCGCTACGAGGAGGTTCCCGCCCACATCGCTCAGAAGATCGTCGAGCAGGCCAAGAAGGAACGTGAGGAGGAACAGGGCCACTGAGGGAGGCCGGCGCCATGCGGATAACGCGTAACGAATCCTCGAGGCCTTGCGCGATCTGCGGACGGCGGCTGCTGATGGGCGAGCAGTTCAGCCGCTTCTCACCGGGCGGCGACGCCGAGCTGGTCGAGGTTTGCCGGCTCTGCTACGAGAAGGCGGTCGACCACGGCTGGTCGAAGGAGGGAGCTCCGACGACGCCGACGCACACCGAGGTGCGCAGGAAGCGCGGCTTGATGGCGTCGCTCTTCGGTATCGCCCAGCACGAGATCGAAGAGCCGGTGTTGAGTGACCCGATCTTGCAGAGACTGGGGGAGGACGATCTGGTGGTCGTCGAGGCGGCGGACGTATTCAACACCAGCCCCTACCGGCGCACGATCGGCGGACTCGCGCGCAGCCTGGGCGAGCCGCACGCGAGCATCGTGGCGCTCTCGGGCATGAAGGCGGAGTTCGTGCTGACCGTCGCCTGGGATCTCTCCTGGTACCAGTACCGTATCTCGCTCGAGGCGACGCAACCGATCAGGCTGGTCGAGCGCGGGCACGAGCTTCAGGAGCTGAAGCAGCCATTCACGAACTGGAACGCGCGGGTCGACGAGGGCGGGCGCGTTATTCCGGACATCGCCCGGATCGACTCGCTCGGGTGAGAGCCTATTCCGCCAGGCCTGCACGCCCGAGGCGGCCGATCCGCGGCGCCAGCACCCGAAGGGCCGCTAACCGCACTACCAGTGCGCCTTCACGACCCTTCGGGCTCTGGAACTCGCCTCAAAACGAAGCACTCCATCGCCTGGCCGCGCTCGGCAAGCACGATGCGTTGTCCTCGGCCTCGCCCGTAGCTTCCGGCTACGAACGCGACACTGCGTCCTAGCCTCGCACTCACCGATCGCACCCAGTCGACGGGTCTTCATTCCGAGACAAGTTCCTGGCATCCACGGCTTGACCCCCTCGAACGCACATTCCTACCGGAAAAGGCTCTAACCGGCCGAGGTGCCTCTGGCGCTCTCGCGATCTCTCCCTAGAATGCGAAGCGACGATGATCTACTGCGTGGTTCCAACCGAGCTGGTCGACGATCTCTTCGACAGACTGGTCGACTACTACAAGGACAACCCGAACGTCAAAGTCATCATCGACCGCCGCGAGGGCCGGAAGTCCTCAAAGAACGCGGAACCGCCCAAGTCGGCCAACCGGCGGCGGCCGCGCATCCCCGGCACCTTCCCGGAGATCGAAGCCCACTAGCCCGGCCGCGCCGTGTAGGTCGGTAGACAGTCGCGGGACGCGTGTAAGGTGCGCCTCGTGAAACGCAAGCTGGTCGTCTTCGTCCCGGCCGAAGCGCTGGAAGACGTGCGCAAGGCACTCTTCGCCGCCGGCGCCGGGCGGATCGGGGCCTACGAGCGCTGCTCCTGGTACGGCGGCGGGGTTGGAACCTTTTTCGGCGCTGAGGGATCAGAGCCGAGCATAGGTGCGGCGGGAAAGGAGGAGCGCGTCCCCGAGTTTCGCCTCGAGACCGTCTATCCGGCCGAGCTGGAGAACGAGGTCGTGCGAGCGCTCCGCGGAGCCCATCCCTACGAGGAGCCCGTCTTCGATCTCTACGAGCTGCGCGAGCCGGAAGCATGAAGGCTCGTCTCTTCACCGACGGAGGCGCGCGCGGAAACCCCGGCCCCGCGGCCTACGGCTACGTGCTCGAAGCCGAGGACGGGACGGTGCTGGATACGCGCGGCCAAACGATCGGGACGGCGACCAACAACGTGGCCGAGTACAGCGGACTCGTCGCCGGGCTGGCCAGGGCGGTGGAGCTCGGTGTGGACGAGCTCGAGGTCGTCTCCGACTCGGAGCTGGTGGTGCGTCAGATGACGGGCGACTACCGGGTCAAGAACGAAGGCCTGAGGCAGCTGAACCACGAAGCGGCCACCCTCGCGCGAAAGATCCGCAGGGTCACGTACCGGGCGGTGCGGCGCGAGCACAACGAGCTCGCCGACCGGCTGGTGAACGAGGCGCTCGACGCGGTAATAGGCGGTTAGCAACTCACTGGGCGGGGCTATACTTGGCGCCGATGCGGATGTAGCTCAGTTGGCTAGAGCGTCTGCTTGCCATGCAGAAGGTCGAGGGTTCGAATCCCTTCATCCGCTTATCAACGGCCGGAAATCTTCGATTTCCGGCCGAGGCGTAAGTGGGCGATGAGCCGCGCCTGCGGCGCTTGCTCAACGCGGCGTCCTAGTAGCGGGGCGGGCTGCCGCTGGTGCTTTGCGGGGTCCGTAGCGAGTTGGGGACGGCGTTGGGTGAGCCGCAGCCGCACATGTCGGCTGCGGCGGCTTCGCCGGGTATCTACTCCCTTCGGGAGTGATCACCGGCGAGGGTGTTTCAGCGGTCTTGCGGGAAGGTCTAGTCAGGTTCCGGCGTCGCGGCCGGCTTTTGTTGATCGTGATCGGCTTGAGCGCCGCACCTTTTCGCAAGCAACGTCTGCAACGTCTTGACATAGGCGGTTTCACTAGCCAGTGTGCGACACGCAATCAACCGAGGGAGGGTGAAACATGGGCAAACTGCTCAGGAAGCCCTCGCCGACGATGATCATCGCTTGCCTGGCGCTGCTCGTGGCGTCGACGGGAACGAGCATTGCGGCGAGCCACTATCTGATCACCTCGACCAAGCAGATCAAGCCGAGCGTACTCGCGCAGCTCAAGGGCGCCAAGGGGCCACGTGGGGCTCAGGGCGACACCGGGACGAAGGGTGACACCGGGACAAAGGGGGACACCGGGACGAAGGGCGACAGGGGCGACACCGGGTCCAAGGGAGATACGGGGACGAAGGGCGACACAGGTGCCGTCGGCCCGCAGGGTAATACAGGTGCCAAGGGCGACACTGGGGCAACTGGCGACACCGGCCCGCAAGGCCTCAAGGGTGACACCGGTGACAAGGGCGACACCGGCGACACCGGCTCCCCCTACGCCGAGGGATGGGCGAGCGCTGGGATTATGGGTGGTATAGGTACTAACCAAACCACGACCTCGACATATCCGGTCGATCTGGCTACACCCGGTCCTTCGGTAACAGTCACCGTCCCCGCGTCCGGGAAGGTGTTACTCACGCTGTCGGCCGGGACCTTAAGTTCCACCCAAACCACATACGCCTACATGGGCTTCAGCATTGACGGCACGGAAAACCCGCTTACGAACGGGGCGCTTACGGCCACCGGTGGTAGCGGGGGGCCAAATGAGTACAGCTGGACGACCGTCGCAACAACGACCTCGGGAAGCCATGTGTTCGCAGCGAAGTACGGAGCCTATAGCGGAACGGCGTATTTCTGGGACCGAGAGATCATCGTAATCCCCTTGCCCTAGTAACGAGGCGGTTAGTCGAGTTTATCGGGAGGCCCCGCGCGGGGCCTCCCG